>JADMIO011545298.1_pt1 | contig 100745 bp, 80 predicted proteins | sample 8958161 | NCBI WGS metagenome assembly JADMIO01 (sample SAMN16585339, study PRJNA669376) | soil metagenome | isolation source: Crop rotation soil | place: USA: Cullars Rotation, Alabama | collected 2011 | reverse complement strand
TCTAGTGCGCGACCGCAACCAGCCCGTCGCGCGAATCGTCCCACTCGCGCGCTCGATGGACGAAGACGAGGAGTTGCTGGCACTCGCCTCGCAGGGGAAACTGCGCCTGGGCCACGGCTTGCTTGACGAGTCCTTCTGGGCGATGCCGGCGCCGCGTGTCCCTGCCGCCGCGTTGCGCCGCGCCGTCGAACAGGAACGCGATGAAGACTAAGGGCAAGCGAAAGCCGATGCCATCGACGACTGCATTCTGGGACACCAGTGCTCTCGTGCCGCTGTGCTGCTTCCAGCCGCGAAACGAGAAGCGGCCGAAATAGCAAAAGTAACGGTTAAACAGATTACTCAGGAACTGGGATATTTCCCTAGCAACGCCGTCAAAGAGGCATTGAAGGGAGGTGTTCCAGTTGAAAGTATTTCCCAGGCAGAAAGACTGCTAGCGGCTAGGTGGTATGAGCGAGTCGCAAATGAGGTGGTCAGGTACGAAGGAGGCTGCCGCCAAAGCCTTAAACCTGGCTCGTGCTAAGTTCCTTAGAGATGGGGGAAAACCTCCGGTTGATATACACAATTTTGAAAACTGAACGTGGCGGAATGTGATCAGATTGCTCTAACCCACGAAAGTTGGTTCGCGCAAGCATTTCCCAAAAACACTATCACTCGTCTTCATGAAAGACTTCTGGCTGCCATTGCCTCAGAGCAGTTTGACGAAGCTCGGCGGCTGGTTTGTACCGGTCTTGATTTGAACCTTAGGTGTGCTGAGGGGGCGTCAGCATTATATCCAGCCATTTTAAGCGGGGATGTTACGTTAATCCGCTTGATGCTCGAGCACGGCGCTGATCCTAATTTTGTTGCAGACGAACCAGCCGCTTCTATTTATACGCAGAAACCGCTTGAGCTAGCAAAGCAGGCCCGTTTCCTCATAAACAGAAATAAGTTTGATCCAGTAGTAAAGCTGCTTGAGGAGTTCGGCGCAACAGATTGAAGGTCGGCGACTTTGTTCTATTCCGCCAGCCTTACTGCTGGGCAAGGTTACGGTGGTGTTCAAAGATTAAAAGCAATAGGCCATAGAAGGTTTCGTGCCTATTTAAGAATGCCGCAAGCGGCTGAACCGGATACCGAGGTTTCCGGCAGAGTTATTCAGTTTAACGCGCAAAGTTTTACGCGCAATTGGTACTTTGGATACTTGAGAGAAGATGAGGGCTTTGTCGTAAACGGCATATGGGTTACGAAGAACTCGTAGAGACAGAGAACCACTTGATGGTCTTTCTAATCTGAACAAACTGGGTATCAAAATCTCCCTAGAAAGAGATAGACAAAGTCTTAGATGTTGCCGACCTCCAACACCGGCGTAATTCCTTTGGCTATCGAGGTGCTGCAAGAGAATCCTTTGGCAGAGGGTGATTATTATCCTGGCGGATCTGCTTTCAGTGGTAATGCAAGTTGAACCAAGCTTTTGGCACACCATCAAGAGTTCTGTTGGACGTTTCTGAGATTGTAGCCGGTCTTCCGTTCCTTATGAGTTAATCTGTTAATCTTAGAGAGGGCATACGCCGGTTTGTTGCCTTCGCTTCCTTGCAGGCCCTCTTAAATGTGTTCGTGATTCGTGATTGAACGGCGTAACAGCGCTTACAGTTCCATTAGTCGCAACATTCAATTAATACAGACACGTACTTTGATCTATTAAGAGATCAGTGAAAAACTATGAGTAAGCTGTTACCCGAAGTCTTCATTGGTTCATCAAGCGAAGGGGAAACCGTAGCAAGAGCAATTGAGTTACATCTTCATAAATATGCAGACGTCACGATATGGATGAACGGAGTCTTTAAGCCAGGCGTTTCACACCTGCAATCCCTGCTGAACGCACTCAACAGATTCGACTTCGCTGTTCTGGTTCTCACGCCGGATGACGTTCTTGAGAGCCGAGATGATTCGTACTCGTCTCCACGTGACAACGTTGTGTTTGAACTCGGCCTTTTTATGGGTAGGCTCGGGGATCGACGGGCATTCTTTGTTGCCGAGGAACACAAGAACCTGAAGCTACCTTCAGACTTGGACGGCATTTCTCGCCTCGAATACCGTAGTAGGGAGGATATGGTGGCAGCCGTATCTCCTGCCTGCACCGTATTGATCAATGAGATCAAGAAGCAGGGTCAACTAACACCACATAGGCAATTGACGTTGTCGCAAGACTCTCAACTGACGTTGGGTGAACCGCTAACCGAAGAGGAGAATCAATTACGCTTGCTCGCGCGCGAGTTCTTCAAAGCAGATTATGAAGGACGCAAACTGGCCGGAACGCTTGTTTCGAATATGGCCACACAAGTCCCCCTTCACCGAGTGCTTCTGATGTCCGACTCGGCACTTCCGGGAGAACGCGTTGCGGCTGGAATTGCGTTGGCCTCTCATATTGAGAAGGATTCGGCGATTGCAAATCAGAGTAATGTTAAATTGGCGATCGCACATGGACTTGATGATTCGAGATCGAGGGTGCGATATCGGTACGTGCAACTCATTGCTAAAGTACCTGAGCTAATTCCCACCTTTCATTCAGCTTTGGAAGACTTGATTCACGATGACACTAACGAGGCGGTTCGAGATCTAGCGGAACGTGTCCTGCTTAGGGATGCCCAATGAAAACAGGTATTGTCAGTTAACTTGAAGCTGTAGCGTGCCTCTCATCAACCTTGCGTCCTGTGATGTAGGTTGTGTGTGATCGTCGAACGGCGTGTGATGCCGGGCTTTGACGTTGCATGTAATTCTTGCGTGATTATTATACGGACTATGGCAAACACGAAGGCACAACCTCGTAGCGAAAAAGACTTGGCAGAATACACACGCATGTATTATGAGCACCAGTATGAGAGAGTCTCGAAGCTTGAGGATCAAAGGCTCACTATAACGAATATTGTTATGACCCTCAGTGCAGGCGCTCTGGCACTGGGATTTTCTGACTTGGATAGGCTAACCGTAATTAATGGCATAGGTCTTCCCCTTATGATTGTATTCTCAAATCTTTTTGCAATTACCTACGTACTCCGCTCGCGTGACTTCATCAGAGTGCATAAAGAGCGCGCTAGACGAGTTCTTAAAGAACATGCTGAGGAGTTGTTCGAGCTTAACAAATCTCTAGTTTGGCCTGAAAAGACGTTCTACAGAAATCGTACCTTTATACAAGTATCGTTACATGTATTACTAATGCTCACGGCTTTGTTACCAGCAGCGGCCTATTTAAGAAAAGTCTACTAACAATAGATCCGCTTCAACTGCGCGTTCTCCTCTTCCAACTGGCGCAAGCGCCGCAGCTCCACTGGGCCCAGCCCACTGTACTTCATCTTCCAGCTGTAGAACGTGGCTTCACTAATACCGAGCTTGCGGCAGACTTCCGCCACCGTCACTCCGGTCTGCCTGCTGCAACGCAAACACGATCTGCGCTTCGGTGAACTTGGATTTTTTCATGGCAGTCTGTCAGGCTCCCATCCTGTCATAATTGCCCGCTTCTCTATTTTATTTTGCCGTGTTTTAAGGGAGAAGGTCACCTTTGAGCTCCTCCCAATTTCGCTACCGGCCTAAAACAGAAAAATTGGACCATTAGAGTGTTGTTGGATCACCTCGTTCGGCGTCCGACCCGCCAAGGAACTATGCGGTCTGAAGCCATTATACTCTTCCTTAAACAACTGGATTTTTTCTTTTGCATCCTCGAGCGAAAGTTGACGTTCAAGCACTCATCGCGAAAGCTGCCGTTGAATTATTCGATGAACGGATTATCCGTTGGTTTTCCGGTCCGCGAGAAGTCGAGCGTCACTTGGTTATCATAGGCCCACTTGTCTGAAGCCTTAGAGATGAACTCGCTCCCGTTGTCGCACTGGATGCGTTGTGGCACCACACCGCGCAAAGCTTTGATCCGTTCCATCACTGCCACAACGTCGATGCCTTTCAAGTTCTGGCCCACCTCGATCTCCAGACATTCGCGACTATAATTATCGACTAAAGTTAAGGCCCTGAATTTCCGTCCGTCGAACAGCTGATCATTGACGAAGTCCATGCTCCAGCACTGGTGTGGTCCAGTCAGCAGCGGTCGCTGCTGACGATGCGCCGCAGTCTTGTTGCGCCGCGGTCGCTTAGTCCGCAAATTCAGCCCTTCTTCCCATCAAGAGCGAGACGTTGCAGAAATTCTTGAACCGGCGAGAGGAAGCGCCTGCAAATCACAATCGACTCTTCATTCTGGACGAGAGTTCACTGGCAAGCACCAGGAATCTCCACAAGTTCTTCAGCACTGGAAGAGCAGGACAAGGTGTTACTTGTCGGCGATAGCCGGCAACATCAAGCCGTCGAAGCAGGTACACCATTCGAGCAGTTTCAGAAATATGGAACCACAGTGAAGCTCGGTGAAATTGTCAACCAGCGAAAGCCTGAGCTGAAGCGCACAGTCGAAAAGCTGTCAGTACGCGAAATGCGGGCCGCGCTCGACAAACCTCGAGCGTGAAGGAAGAATTGTTGAGATTGCCGATCCGAAGGACCGGTTCAGGGTCATCGCTAGTGCATATTGCGAGAGCCCTGAGAACACGCTGGTCGTTTCGCCGCGTAACAGTGAGCGCGGTCAACTCAACTCTCTCATTCATAGGGAACTACAGCATGAGGGAAGAATCGGCCAGACCGATCACCAGATGACGGTCTACGTGAATCGTCAGGATATGACCGGCACAGAGCGAACGTTCGCCAATGCCTACCGACCCACCGAGGACATTATTCGCTAAAACGGGGCCAGTAAGATCTACGGAGTCAAGGTTGCCGACTATGCGCTCGTAACAGCAAAGAACTGGTTCGACGTGGATCTGTCGCGAGGCTTGCTCCACGTTCGTGTTTCCAAGAACGGAAAAGATCGTTTCGTGCCGATCAATCAGACGATTCGCACGATGTTGGAAAGACTGCCGCGCACCAGCGAATACGTCTTTCCGAGTCCGAAGACTGAAGGGCGTCTTGTTGACGTGAAGTTTCGTTTCGATAGGGCGAAGAGGGATGCGGGAATCAAGGACTTTCGATTCCACGATCTGCGTCACACTGCCGCCACTCGCATGGCTGACGGCGGCGCAGATGCTTTTGCGTTAGCTGAAATCTTCGGATGGTCAGACGTCAGAATGGCTCTGCATTACACGCACGCGACTGCTGAGTCGAAGCGTAGGGCAGTTGAGAATTTGGCCAAACCGATTGGACCAAGTAACGAATCGGTGACAAATGAAAAAGGCAGGGTCGCCGCCCTGCCGTAAGTCATTGATTCTATTGGTGGAGCAGAGGGGGGTCGAACCCCTGACCTCCGCATTGCGAACGGGCCAAATAGTCCACTGCATCTTTTGAGATGCAGTAACATGCAGTGACACAACTAACAATTCTTCAACAGGTTGCAGCCGTTACAGGATCGATTTCTCGTGCAGTCTTTGACATCGATTTTCATCGATTTGCAGAGAGTCGAGTGACGAATCGGTGACATTTTTTGAGAGCACCGATCAAAGGGATCGGCTCAGCTTCTACTCGCACTGTCACTATCGAAACTTCATACCGATTTGGAAGAGTGGAGTTGATCGGTAGTTCCTCGTTACTTAGTCGTGATATGCATAAAGCGGAATTTCTTTGACAAAAGGCGAAAATGGTCCGAGGCTGTAGTTTCGCTTTATCCTGAGCATATAGTCATAACTCGGGTCTTCCTCGGGACTTGGAAAAAGTTCCTCAAACGTGAGCCCAGTCTCCCATTCTGCGGGTTGAAGCCGAACCACACAGACTAAAGCCTCCGCCATGCGGTTCTGATGGATAGTATCCGCCCCCATGAAAAAGAATCCATGCTGATGTTTAGGGCGCAAGGCTATTAAGCCGAGTTCTTCAAGATGTTGTATGCTCCGAATTGAAGGTTTGAGGCTATTTGAAACTGGAAGTATGAAATAAACAACCGGCCACGTTTCACGCTCAACTCCCCACTCACTTTGAGTGATCTTAATATAGCGGCTTTGCCCGTCCTCATCCCTAGTGAATTTGTTAGTTGCAAACCACAGCCCTACTTCTAATGAACTTGTAATATCTAGGCCGGGGGTCGGAATTCCGTAGTGCTGCGCCAGAGCCATGACAGCTGTGTCCCACTTAGCTGCTACGGAACTAGATGAATTAAACCAACGCTCGTGTAGTCCCTCCAAATCTCCTCCATTTGCGAGACACAACTCACATAAGAGGTCTTGCACGAGCAATTGAAAAGCGGGATGAAAATCATTGTAGTCAAGTTTTCGACGCGGGGCTGCGCCTTGAAGAGAAGGCTCAACAACATCTTCGGTTCCATACAGAAGTTGTTTGACCTCTGGCCAACGAGAGATTGTATATGGCCTCGTTTGTCCCCTGTAGTAGCAAGGGTTTCCCTCGAATTGAGGCAGTCGCTTTGCTAATTCTCGCAACTCAGCTAATGAACCAACCTCGATGATGGGTACTGAGTAATGCTTGGCTCTCACCGAGCCGACTATATTCTGACCACGTCGAAACTCCACAAAATGATCTCTGTATAACTCTCCCTTAGTGCCATATAACGCATAAGCCTTGGCCTCGAACGGAAAGAACACCGTTTGATAATATGAATCGAGAATGAATCCAGCGCCAATCGGTTTTGGCGAATGGCTTTGCATGGCTGGCCAGTTGGCAATGTTATATTCATTTATTGGTATTCCACCGAGTGACATAGGAGGGTTTGGACCACTGATGTGAAGTAAGTCAAACGGTATTGAGAGGATTCCTGATTCAGCCAAGTGTTCGGCAACTCCCATCGAGTAGTTGAGTTTCTGGAAACCCAAAATGTTCAAGTCCGAATCCTTGAACTGACCACGAACGAGTTCCTCTACCAAATGTGGAGGAACCGACATGTGTCCGCTATCGAACTCACCCAAACCGAGATACCGAGCATGAATCGCTCTGGGCCACGTTCTGCCCGTTAGCCCGGCGAAATCTAATTTTAGTTTACTTTCGAAGCTAGCGGTGATCTCCTTCGCACGATCATTGAGATGATACCGAGCAACCTGATACATCTGACTCAGTGTAGAGAGCACTGCCCCAAAACCGTGTGGCCAAGCTGAAGGCGATTCCCAGACAAGGTCGACCGAAGAAACATTATTATTTGCGCGCACAACATGCCGATCGTGCAGATCCTCGAAGGATGGAAGGTCGCGTGAATCCAGGTTAAGGTGTCGTGCGAGCCGTGTCTCGCCAATAAGCTCAGGATATAACGGATGGTCAGAGATGGCCTGAATATCACCGGCGAGAGTCTGAAAGAGTTTTTGAGATACTCCTGAGTTAGATAAGTCTAAAGGAACTTGGATCCAAATAGGACTCTTTTTCTGGCTGATAGCGCTCAAAAACCGGTAAAGGTCAAGATCGAAAACGGTCAGATGGGCACCCCAGTGGGCTGCTTTCAGAGAATTAAGTAACATCTCCAGTTTTCGAAATTCGTTGGGCATGCCTCTGGTTTGAGCCAATACATAAGAGGAGTTCAATGAGTTTTCTAAGTCCTGAAATGTCTTAAGGTGTTGTGGAGCATGCTCCATGTAACCGCGACGCGCGAGGTTGGCCCACGATCGCGCTTTGCCCAACTGTCCAAGTATCAAAAGAGTCCGTCCGATCTGTTCGGCCAAAATCGATCCGTTACTAATGTCGCGTTGGTCACACGCTAGGTCAACTCCCTTTAAGAAATCAGTGAGGGCTTTTTCTATTTCTCCGCTGAGGCGCCAGGCCATGCCTCTGTTGCAATAGGGAATCGGCCGCGGAGTCCCTCTTTCATCTGCTTGAGTGATGGCCTGTGTACTCTCTTTGATGGCTTCATCTGCCCGGCCCATCCAAATGTAGGCGAACGATAGTTCCGTGGCGACATTAACCGGATCGTACTCTCTACTCCCATAACCTTTCTTTCTTCGGATTTGACGAAGGAGTTTTTCGCCTTGCTTGAATTGCCCTGTCATTAAGAGAGCTACTGCGTACGAGTACGCAATCTGGCAAAGAAGCTCAGCCGGTAATTTGCTGCGAATATTAAAGAGACTCCGCAATTCATTAGTGCCGGCAGCCGTGCGACCATGGTCCAGGTCATACACAGCCGCGCGCCAGCGCGCCCATAAATTTTGAATACTCATTAGTTGATTTAGAAGCTTACGGGATCTTGGGCAAAGGAATTATACTCAGAGCATGATGGATTACGCCCGAGCTGCCTCCCGGAGATTTTAACAGACGTAAGAAACCCACCCATACCCCAACTAACAGCACCGGTCCGCCAGCAAAGACTCGTAAAGAACCCTAAGAAGAGGAAGGTGCTGTGCACCTGATTAAGAGAGACACGTCACCCCTAAAGGGATTCGTGCAAATGTGCACAGAGCGCACATTTGTGCACGCGGTGAACTGTGTGACGTACCAGGGGTTGTTGTTTTGTCTGTGCACGCTCGTGCACATCCTGTGCACATTGCGCACACAGAATTAGGCAATGAATCAGATGCTGGAGTGCAGTTGATGGTTACGGCAAAGAAGACGAAATACATCTCGTTCCGCGTTACCGAAGAGCAGCTAATCGAGATCGAAACGGCCGCCACGCATGTGGGTTCTAAGACACGAGACTGGTGTCGCAGCGTGGTGTTAGAGAGGGTTGGACATCGACCCTCCTTGACGATGGGCGAGCGCTTGCTCTTTGAGCAATTCGTGCGTGCGCAATACCTCGTTACCCAGGGTTTTCAACTGCTGGCTGACGACAACTTGACTGCCGATGAGTGGAAAAGGTTCCGTGCCATTGCGAACGAACAAACCTCCGAACTTGCCGAGAAAGCACTTGCCATGCACGCAAGAAGGCACCGGCAGAAAGCTTGACGGTCTGGACCAATTTTCGAAGGCACATCTAGCAGGGAAGACAATCATGGCAAGTCAAAATGCGTTCACGGAAGAAGGAAGAACTCGCCTTAGAAACTTTCATCGGCGCGTTTCAAGCTACCTTATTGTTTGGATTCTAGTTGGTGTTGGTGCAACTATCGGGGCCGGTTATCTGCGGACAAGGTATGGCTATCGGCCGCTTCAACGGCTCTATTTAAAGCAATACATTCGCGCCTCAACTAAGTCGTTTCTGCCCTTAAAGAAGCCGTCAAAGTACACCGTGCTGGTACGTATGATCCGCGATCCCAAAACAGGAAAAGATCTCGTTTTCGGTTGCACTGACGATCAGGTTACGCCCATTCGAGACGAGACTGGCCGAGTCAAATTCGACCCGAAGCTGGGACCCTTTTTCGAACTGCAACCAGGCATCCCTCATACGTATTTCTATTGGCGTTCGCTGCCGCAAATGGACAAACAGATGTACGTCTGGTTCCGGGATCAAATATACGACGGTCGCTCACTTATTGGCTTGTATTGGACCTGTCTGTTACCACTTCCATTCATCCTCATAGTCGGCATGGTCGTGTCCGTTAAGCTCGATCTCAGCATGAATCGCGAGTACGAAGCAGGGGATCTGTTACGCGGTGTCCGGCTGCTGAAGGCGAAGGAGTATTCACGGGAGATCCCAGTTGATGGAATTGGTATTGGAGTACCTGCTCTGCTTCCGGAGGTAAAGAAATCATGAGAGGCCGGCTTAGACTCAGAAGGACCATTTCTGGTCGTTTGATCGCTCGTGTCAGAGACTATTTTGGCTTTGAAGAATCCCCGACCTGGCTCAGGATTCCACTTGCCGACGAAACTGAACACATCATGCTGTTGGGTGATCCGGGGACAGGAAAGAGCCAGACCATTCATCACTTTCTGTTGCAGATCGCAGCGCGTAAGCCGTCTGAAGCAGTCGTGATTTACGATCCGGCTTGTGAGTTCGTCAAGCGCCATTACAACCAGCAACGTGGCGACGTCATTCTCAATCCGCTCGATAAGAGATCCCCATACTGGTCCCCGGCTGCAGAGGTTCATTTGGTGACCGACAAGAATCTCATTGCCGAAAGTTTCCTGCCCGGAAAGCCGGAGGCAAACCAAGCGTCAACTTCCGGTTTCTTTTTGAAAGCCGCACGAGCCATCTTCGGAAGAATGCTGGAACTTAGACCAACGCCAGCGCAAATGGTGAATTGGCTCCGAAGCGAGGATGCGATTGACATGGTTGTGGCCGGAACGGAACATACCCACTTGATTCCTAAGAATGCCCATGGACAGCGAGCCGGCGTCTTAGGTGTTCTTTCCGAGCTGGGAGGGATCTTACGACTGCTTCCAGAGCGTATCGAGTGTGAGTCCGAAATCATTCTTTCCGAATGGGCGAGCCGTCGTCGAGGCTGGATTTTCATTACCTCCAGAACGGATATGCGCGAGACCTTGCGGCCTTTACAAGCGGCATTCATAAACGTGCTTATGAAGCGCTTAATGTCGGTTTCACCAGAGTGGGGCCAGCGTCATCCCTGCTGGCTCATTGTCGATGAAGTTCACTCTCTCCACCGACTGCCGGCGCTTTATGAGACGGAAACTGAGGGACGTAAGTATGGACTGAAACTTATTCAAGGAACTCAGGGCAAAACGCAGTACGAGGAATACTATGACCGGCTGTCGAAAGCGATGTTAGCAGCTCCTAAACTCAAGCTCTTCTTCCGCTGCGGCGAAGCTGAGTCGGCACGTTGGATTAGCGACACAATTGGAGAATACGAAGTTGAAAAGCCTCGGATCGCGACTACCGCCAGCGTGGAGGATAGAGGTCGCGATGCTCTGAATTATTCAACGACGATCGAACATCGTCAGGCTGTCAGCAAGGAAGAAATCATGGCTCTGCCAGACCTGCATGGCTACTGGAAATACGGCGATGCAGTAGTGCCATTTCGATTACCGTTGGCGCACGTAAAGATCATAGCCAGAGGCTACGTCGCTCGCGAACTCAGCACCAGCAAAGCCGATTTACAAATACCGGTCGAACAATGCGGCAGCGAGCAAACGATTAGCGCTGCCAAACGAAAACGTACCAAGGGCCGCCGAAATCGCCAGCCTACACGAGACACCACGCAACAAGAGCAGGCGATTACTCCCAATCACCTGCAGATCGTCGATGATTCATCAATAACGATCTCTCGCCCCGCTCATTCTAATTCTGACCCTCAGACTGCAATAGGACATCCGGAAACGGAAGAACCGCTAGAAACCACACAAGCACGACGGGAGGACGAGGCATTTGAGCAGGAGCAGGACGGCGTAATGAACATTTGAACGATGTCCGTGAATCGAGGTTTCAGACTGACAAGCCGAGCGTTTAGGCACCGTTGCCATGATGACTTTTAGCAAGGCTCTCGCGGCTGGCCAAGCCAAAGATTACTTCGGAGCTGAATACACGAGTACCCAGGAGAGCTATTACAGCGAGGGTGAGGTCGTTAAAGGGAAATGGTTTGGTCGACAGGCTGCGGCATGGCAACTTCAAGGAGAAGTTAATTCTGAACACTTCGAGCGTCTCTGCGAAGGTCAACACCCACTGAACGGCGACCAGTTGGTCCGTCACGTTACACCTCACAAATACGAGAATGCCTACGGCGAAACAATTGAAACCAGCGAACACAGAGCAGGCTGGGATGCAACATTCTCAGCACCAAAAAGCGTGTCGCTCGCTGCCTTAGTTGGTGGCGATGAACGAATACTCGCAGCTCACGATCGCAGTGTTGATGTCGCTCTCAACGAATTAGAAAAGTACGTTCAGGCTCGCATGGGCGGCAACCATCCGGCGCAGACCACCGGCAAGATGATTGCCGCCAAGTTTCAGCATGACTCAGCTCGACCGGATCGCAACACCGGTTATGCTGCACCGCAGCTCCACACCCACACAGTTATCTTCAATGTAACCGAAACCGAAGACGGTCGAATCAAGCCGATCCAACCAATCGAGCTGTATCGCAGCCAGCGTTTCGCGACGGAGATCTATCGCGCCGTTCTGGCCACGGAGCTGCAAAAACTGGGTTACCAGATTGCCATCGATGCGCGTACTGGCGCACCCGAGATCAGCGGCTTTAGTAAAGACTATCTAGTTGCTAGCAGTTCGCGCCGTGAAGAGGTTCAGCGCGAAGCCGCCGAAATGAAAGCGCGTCTTGCTCAGGAGGGAATCAAAGTCGAGGACGGCGCCGGACTGCGCCAGGCGGCGGCGAAGACAGATCGCATGAGTAAGCAATACGACCGGGAACAAATGCGTTCTCGTCATTTGGAAATGGATGCCAGATTTGGCGCTCAAGCATTTCGAGCTGTTGAAGAGGCTCAGGTGCGTGGCGCAATGATGCTTCCCGAGGATCAAGTCGAGTCTCGCGCTCAAGAGTCCGTTACATTCGCCAGAGAGAATGCTGGCGAACGCGAAGCAGTCGTTGACAAACGCACGGTGTTAGTTGACGCACTCAGAAGAAATCTAGGCCTCACGACTTATGAAGCAGTTATTGGTGAGTTCGCGAGAAACATCGAGAACGGCAACTTCATTCAAATAACCAGAAATCCTGGCATTGACGAAGTCACCACTTCGCGGACTGTGGCGATGGAGCAAAGCAACATCAAAACTGTGACTGCAGGCCGTGGAACGCAGGTACCAATTCTTGAAGGCGAACAACTCGATTCAGTGCTCAGCAGTATCAGTGAGAGACAGAGAATTACGCTGAACGACAGACAACGCGGAGCAGTTGAAACGATCCTCGGCAGCACCGATCGAATCATTGGTTTGGAAGGACTAGCCGGCACCGGGAAGACCACCACTTTAAGTGTATTGAGAGAAGCAGCCGAACGATGTGGTTACGCGGTTCAAGGTTTCGCGCCGACCGGAACCGCGGCGGATTTGTTAGCTGAAAGTGGAATCCGAAGTTCAACTTTGCAGAAGTTTGTTGCTACGCCTCAGATAAATTCCGCTACCGAAGACAAGATGCTTTATGTAATGGACGAATCCTCACTGTCCGATACTCGGAACATGTTTCTGTTCCTTCACAAGGCTGGGCCAGCAGCGCGAATACTTCTGGTCGGCGACTTGGGACAGCATCAGGCCGTGGAAGCAGGTGCTCCCTTTGAGCAATTCGTGAAGGCCGGAATGCAGACAGCCAACCTGGACGAAATCGTCAGGCAGAAATCCGACTTACGAAAGCCAGTTGAACAGCTCGCGCAGCGCGATGTCGTTGGGGCAGTGAAAACGCTATTTGAGCAAGGCAGAGTGAGTGAGATTATTGACGACGAAGAGCGTTTGAGAGCAATCGCCAGCGATTACGTAAGTAATCCCAAGCGTACTCTCGTCATATCCCCAGCTAATCAGGAACGGGTTGCCATCAATTCGATAATTCATCGCGAACTCCAGGAACGAGGCACTATCAGCGCGGCAGACCACGACACGAGGGTCCTCGTACTTCGTCAGGACATGACCGGCGCAGAACGAAAGTTTGCTCTTTCTTATGTGCCGCAAGAAGACGTCATTCGCTACAACAAGGGCAGCAAGGTATTCGGAATCAACAAAGGCGACTACGCCCGCGTGATGAGTACTACTCACGCAGACAACGAACTCACTGTCAAACTCCGGGATGGACGGGAAGTTACCTATAACCCGAAAAGACTCTCAGGTGTTTCCGTTTACAAGGAAGCCAACCGACAGTTCGCTGTTGGCGATCGCATCCAATTTCGTGCGCCGTTTCGGGAAGGGAATATAAAGAATACCGAGTTGGGGACAATCACTAACATCGCAGATGGAGATTTCACGATTTTGCTCAGCGGCGACCGTGTCATTACTTTCAATCCTGAACGGTTCCCGCATCTGGACCACGGTTATGCAGTAACCAGCTATTCGTCTCAGGGCAAGACAATGGATCGAGTTTTAGTGAATGCTGAAACAACGGAAACAGATCTGCTGGTTAATCAAAGAATGGCCTATGTTGCTGTCTCCCGCGCCAGGCTCGACGCTCGCATTTACACAGACTCTGCTGCGGATCTTGGCACCTCATTGGCCAGACGTAGAGATAAGACGATGGCTTTGGAAGCACTCAAACAGGTCCACAATGAAGTAACTAGCAACAATGAAAGTGCAACTGACCTAAATGCGTGCGCTAAGTCGCCGGATGGTATGACCGCTGTTCCTGGCCGCCGTGAAGACGTCGAAGCTGATTCGATCCCACGTCTCAAAGGCCGCTCTATTCTGGCCGAGTCCAACGTTGCGGTCGCGCAAAAACGATTGAACGATTTTGAGAGGGCGAGACATCTTTACAGTTTCGAGATCGACGGCGAGCAATGGTCACTCGTGCGCGTAGACCGTCAACAGAGAATTAAAGAACGTCAGATTGATTACAGCAAACGCGCAATTTCTGCATACCGCAAGAGGCTCTATGGAGCAATAAATAATCCTCTGAAGCTGTATGGGCTTCGCGACGACAAGCAGAACGCTGCGACTGCAAAAGAACAGATCAAAGAGACGCGACGGCAAATGGATGAACTTCGGCAAATTCGCGAAGCTGTTACTTCCTGTCTCGACAATAGGAGAGCCGGACTTCACATGGAAGTTCGAACCGAAACAGAATCCTCGCAAAAGCTAAACCACACGTTAGAGCTTAAGCTAGATTTCCACGACATCTCAGGGGAAGATAATACGCTGCCGGAATTTACGGAGAAGGAATTAGACCAACTCGAAGCAAACGCCAGATTCCTTCGCGACCCAAAGCTGCTCCAAAGCCTGTTTCAACATTTCGAACGGCATTACGGGATGACCACTAAGGGTATCCAAACGATCGCGGCTCGTGCCGGCGAAACTCTTGAATTCGCCAAAGACTGTTTAGCTGATGTCAATGATGGTATCCGAGCGTTCAATGAAAAGCGCGAGCTCGTCCCGGTTTTATTCAAAGGAACCAATGCAGAGGAACAGACCGCGACGCTTTCTGATCTTAACAGGCAAGCGACTGGTCGAAGTATTTTTGCTCGACTCTTGAATGACTCGCCCGCCCCGCTCGAGCATGTAAAGGAAGTATTAAATCAGCGTTCTAAGGATCTCTTACAGGAACGCACGACCGTCAAGAGCTTTGTTGATGCAGCGAGTGACATCGCGAATTACTATCGAGAAACTCTTACCGCCGCCGTTCGGGCCGACATTACAGCTCTTCATAAGCCAACGGAAAGTTATGAACTAAAGGACCATACACCGCCAGGCCCGACAAATGCAGATGAGCACTTAAAGCAGATTCGCCGAACGATTGACGCTTTGCAGAAATGGAGCAATTAAGGAAACTGGAATCGAAACTGGAATGGCTGAGGCTGAGACTGCAGCTTCTGAATCCTTGGCCGCCCTGATATGAAAATCGCGCGACTCGGTAGCCGGTGGTCGGGCACCAGCTACCGCGGTCGGAAGCCATCAGGAGCCAAGTGTATTGCTCGCTAACAACTCACCTTCAAGCTCTGCAAGTTGAGCGTCAATCATTTCGTACACGTGCAACTCGCCGCAGCGACTGAAAGCGACATGCTTTGCTCTGCTTGACAATACGTTCGGATCCGTGGACCTTTCAAGCGTTTCCATTAGTATGAAGAGCGCTGCTGTAGGTTCATCGCCGGTCCGACAAATTATTTCTGCCAGAGCCTCGATCTTCCTTAAACTTGAGTCATCTTCGTTGGCTAAGGGTGGGCGTAAGGATTCGACTGTATCGCCGATGTTTTCGCCTGCTTCCGCGCGCCTGACGAGTTCACCGACGAACGGGTCATTCAATTCCAAGGCGAATCGGATAATGGTTCGCCACTGTGGATCGATCGTTCTGTCATTAATTAGTGATTCAGCGCGGCGTTTTGTAGCATCGCTGACTCCGATCATTGTTGTTTCGGTTTCGTGAGGTGTGTCTTGGTGCGCTGTTGCGCTACTATGCACAGTCATGACTGTCTCCTTGGTTCAGAAGGTGATGGTCTAGGGTCGGCTTGTGTACCTAGCACAGGTCGGCCCGCTGCTTTTTTGGAGGCGTGGCCGCACTATAGCACATTTCTTCTCGCTCGCATCCTCTAAAAAGATGATTCGCAAGTTTTTGTTAACAACTTGCCATTCGCGCCGTTTTACCGTGGCGTAGTTTGTATGTTATGGCTATAATGGCCATGAAGTAATGACTTTGTAGCTACGCCGTTTGATAGGGAAGAACGAGAGTCAAGTCGATGAAAAGCGTGAACATTGCAGAATTGAAGAATCGTCTGAGCATTTATCTTAATGACGTAAAGGCGGGCGAGGAAATTCTAGTGCGCGACCGCAACCAGCCCGTCGCGCGAATCGTCCCACTCGCGCGCTCGCTGGACGAGGACGAGGAGTTGCTGGCACTCGCCTCGCAGGGGAAGCTGCGCCTGGGCCACGGCGTTCTTAACGACTCCTTCTGGGCGATGCCGGCGCCGCGTGTCGCTGCCGCCTTGTTGCGCCGCGCCGTCGAACAGGAGCGCAATGAAGACTAAAGGTAAACGAAAGCCGGCGCCATCGATGACTGCATTCTGGGACACGAGTGCTCTCGTGCCGTTGTGCTGCTTCCAGCCGCAAAGTGCGAGAGCGAGGCAGGTGGTCCGGACCTACAGCCGGCAGGTCGTCTGGTGGGGAACCGTCATTGAGGCCGTTAGCTCCTTGAATCGGCTGACGCGTGAAGGGAAATTAAGCGTTGATGAGAACAGACAAGCCTTTGCACGCCTCGACTATTTGCGTAGCCGGTGGAACGAGATTCAACCGACGGAAGAGGTTCGAGAGCGTGCCGAGCGCCTCCTGCGTATTCACAAGCTTCGCGCGGCCGACGCGCTCCAACTCGCTGCTGCCCTGGTCTGGTGCGCGGATCACCCGCGAGGTCGAGCGTTGATCGGTGAGGACAGTAATCTCTCCGAGGCAGCCCGTGCTGAAGGGTTCATCATTGTTCGGTTGTCACAGTCCAAGACCTTATTCAAAAAGTCATGAAGTTTGTTCGGGCCAATAGCGATAGTGGAACGATAGTGGTCTCCTACAATCTTTTCAGAACCCGTTCGTAGCGGTAACCAGTTGATTGGCTTCGTTCTCAGTGACGACCTGACGTGCCTTGACGCACTTTCATAAGCGGCATCTGGAGAGATCTTCGACTTACCTCGTTAGCAAGCACACGGACCATCTAATCGATTCTGAGCTCATCGGGCGCACTTCGCATTTGCTGAAACAGTTGCTCGTGAATGTTGTTGGCGGTTTCCCGGTCTAGCCGTTTGTTTCCACACTACAGCTGCGTGTAGTCGCAAGATGCTGTTTTCGGGATGCGGACGTCTACGGGAGATAAGCACCAACCCCAGCATTCTGAAAGTCCCTCGCGGCGTGAATAGTCATTTACTGCGTAGTAGTGCCGCCTCGTTATGGCAAACCGGATTCGAACCGGTTACCGGTCCAAGCCTGTAATTTGTGGAATGTGTGGTAGCCTATATGCGAAAAGCGACTTCTTCGGCTAATGTATGCTCGAACTGTAGGCAGCGCTCCCTAGGAGGTTGACAATCAGGCTGCCAACTTCGCCGGCCTTGTCGTAAACGAGTGCACCGTGAGACGCGTGTTGTACTTCTACGATCTGCACACGCGGGATACGTTGTTTTACGTGACTGATGTCCGAAGTTAAAGCTACTTCGTCGGATTGACCATAAATCGCCAGAACGGGAAATCCCTGAGAACCAACGATCTCGAAGACGTTCGACCGTCCGAGAGGAATGCTACGCAAAGCGGAGAGTGCCGCACGTCGCGTGCCTTCAAACTCGGTCAGCGGCATTTCATCACGTAGGCAGTGCTCAACGTACTGCGGTGCGTCCGCCGTTTTTCTCAATCCGCGCTCCACGATCTGACGTTCCAAAACTCTAAAGAGATATTCGCCGATTAAGGGATAAGTCGCCAGTTTCAATGAGAACGAGGGACGGTCTTGCACGCCGGCTGGACCAATGAGTACCAAGCTGCTTATGCGCTCCGGGTGGCGAGCCGCGTAAGCCGTGGCAATCCAACTACCTAAGGAGAAGCCTACGAGATCAACTTGCTCGGTGATGCCAAGTTTCGATAAAAGTTGACTTATCTGTCGATCGAAGAGAACAGGGTTATAAACTGCATATGGCCGATCTGAATAGCCTTGCCCGTAAAGGTCGAAACTCAAGACACGATAGTTAGCTCTGCCAAAAATTCTGGCCAGCGGCATCATCACTGCCGAGGAGTTTGGTCCCGCGCCGTGGATAAGCACGACCGTCCGCGTACCAGCAACGCCTGTGAGCTGATAGTGAACCATTCCATCCTCCAAGGAAACAAAAGAGCCTGGAGCATTCGCCCGAGCTTGAGCATCCAGGCGACGCCGTTCGGGATTGCTCAAGTAATACGACAGCAGCAAGGCCGCCATTAAAACCAATAAAACACCAGCGCACACTTTCTGTACTGAAGTTCGTGCCTTTCGATGCATTCTCACGCCCGACAAACATCATCGTTTTCGCGGCCCGAATCGACTAGCCACTCAACTTAAGCACAGCTGCAATCGTATATTCAAGCACGCCGCAACGTTCCCAGCGTGTTTCTTCACAACGGTGCCACTTCGCGCTGAACTTGTCTCGGTAAGAACACTATTGGAGCAGTGTGCTCAAAGCATCCTAGAACAGGTGTCAAATTCGCGCAGAACAGAACTCTATATTTCACATAACTCTGAAAAGAAACGTGCTATAGCGCGGCTCCGCCCAAAGAGCCGGCCGACTTGCGCGGACACACAAAAGCCGAGCCGTAAGCATCAGCCTGCGCACGAAAGATGACGATTGCGCATGGTAGCGCAACCGCACATCCAACACCTCACGTGAGTAACACGGAACTGAGTTATCATTGATGCGCTCAGACGACGCGCGACATAAGTCGTAAACGACAGGTTCATCGACGCGGAGAGTCGCGTGCTGCTCCGTTACGGTCTCGAAACAAACGATCCGCATCTGGCGGAACTGTGTGGAGGACGCGTTACTCACAATGAGCTAACGGGCTAAACCGGTTCGTTGGTTCGCTTGGTAGGTTCTCAAAACGACGGTCAATTCAAACGATCCGGAGAGCCCGGATACGATGCTGCGGCTCTTTTGTTCATTCAGCATTTTCATGAGCTGGCTCGGAACCTATCGAGAGTATTAGAAATCGAGAAGCACTAACTGAGTAACATCTCAGGATTCGCAGTGCTTCAGTTCTGAACCGATTAACTACAAGACATTGGTAGAACATATCCATGAAATTTGTCTTTGTGGCCATCATGACTCTCACGTGATGAGCTTAAGGTTCCGACGGCAGCGGATCGGCTGCTGCCGCGATTGGTCCATATTCCGATTACCATTAATCGCAAACGACTTCGTTACGCTGAATTATTTTGACAGTCACTCAAAGTAAGAGTAGAGTGTTCGCGCAATCTCGCACTGTAACGGTTGAACTCCTATGTGGGTATACTTATTACACTCAAAGTGTCGCGCAGGATCGAGATTAGGTGACATCACTGTGTTCTGAGTGACGTTCACAAGCGATAATGCGAGACGCTACTCCGAGAGGTAACGCTCGAGCGGCGCAGAAGCAATGGCTCTCACCTAACCAACCGACACCGAGCAAGGGATTATCCAAGGGTCTCTGAACAAGTTTGAACCGGTGCCTCTCACCGTATCTTTGACGGCGTAAGCATTATTTCGCCGTTGGTTGGGGCTGTCGTTGGGCAGCAAATAACCTAACTCAGCGATAAGAAGTCCAAGTCAACTCCCGACAGTATTGCAATTCCGTGCACATTAAGTCGACTTGATCGCAAGCGGCTCACCATTACCCGTATCGACGCGATAAACCTGTATTCCATCTATCGATGTGACTTACTGGTTATGATGCCCAATCCGATAGTGAACAGCGAAAGGAAACGTTATGAGAGTTGTCAAAACCGTCCGGCTTAAAGTTTTGGGCCATGTAGCAGTTCTTCTTTCTGTGCTTGCCTGCTTATGGAACTGTGGGACCATTCAGACTCAAGCGCAGTGGGTAAATAACGGAAGTAATATCAACAATACAAACAGCGGAAACGTGGGCATCGGGACAACGACGCCCACAGCCAAAGTTCACATAGCACAGACATTATTCAGCGGACCAACTGAACTAGTGGTCGGGGTTGATCCCGGTTTTCAGGGTTGGGGTCTTTTTGTGAACTCGAGCAAGACTGGACCCAGTAGCGGTTCGGCTGGGTTCGGAGGGACATTTACGGCCAACGCGACCGGCCAAAGCATGTTTGGTGTAACGGTTCAGCCAACTTTCGCTGCATACTCAGCGGGCTCTGACACTGCATACGGTCTACACGTAGCGCCCACCTTCTCTGGAACCTGGACGAACAAGTACGGTCTATACGTCACAGGAGAAATGAAGAATTACTTTTCCGGCAACGTTGGAATAGGAACGACGAGTCCGGGCGAAAAATTTGTCGCGTTTGGAAACCTGCTCGCAGGAAACATCACCAACCACACATCTCTATATTCCGGATTCGACGGTGAGTCGAATGTGATTATGGAGCTTGGTTATAGTACCGCGACGGCCGGCACAACTCCTCTTCCGGTCCTTGTATTAAGCAAGAATCTCACGGGCATCAACAGTCTCGCAGGCACGCTCTGGTTTGCCAATAGCAGCCTTGCGAACGGGAGCGAAAGGCGGCTTACGGGTCTGGCCACGTACACCGATGGTGCCACAAATTCGGGAGCACTGACGTTTTCGACTTCATCGTTGGGCGCGCTCAGCGAAAAATTGAGGATCAACTCTGGTGGTCAAGTCGGAATCGGTACGCCCACTCCCGGTTACCGTCTGGACGTGCAAGGTGGTTCGATTAATTCATCTGGTGGCTTGTGCATCGCCGGAGACTGCAAGACTGCGTGGTCGCAACTGGGAGGTTCGCAATGGACAACTAGCGGCACAACAATCAACTACGGCACCGGAAACGTCGGAATCGGCGTAGCCTCACCGAACACAAAGTTAGATGTCAACGGTACGGTTAACGCCACGGCCTTGACACTAAGTGGTACGCCTGTGGTTAGCAGTCAATGGGCAACGAGTGGCACCGCGATCAATTACGCCGTCGGTAACGTGGGAATTGGTGTCGCCTCACCAAACACAAAGCTCGACGTCAACGGCACCGTTAACGCTATGGCTTTGACGGTGAGTGGTGCGCCAGTCGTCAGCAGCCAATGGGCCACAAGCGGCGCGACAATCAATTATGCGAACGGCAATGTCGGCATCGCCACCGCAAATCCAACTGAGAAGCTACACGTTACTGGAAATGTCAAAGTCATCGGAAGCATCGACGTGAGTGGGAACATAAACGCGAAATATCAGGACGTGGCCGAATGGGTTGAATCCTCACAGGAGTTATCTGCGGGAACCGTCGTAGTGCTCGACGACACTAAATCCAATCAGGTCGTTGCTTCAACACAGGCTTACGACAGTCGTGTGGCCGGAGTGATTTCTCTGAAGCCAGGCATCGCACTCGGAGAGCGAGGTGACAACCATGTGTTGGTAGCCACCACCGGACGCGTGCGAGTCAAGGTGGATGCCAGAAATGGTCCAATCAAGATTGGCGATCTGCTGGTGACCAGCGACAGAGAGGGAGTGGCCATGAAATCGCTTCCTATAGAAGTTGGCGGTGCGCGTATTCATCGACCTGGCACATTGCTTGGAAAAGCGCTCGAGCCTTTGAACAGTGGTACTGGCGAGATCCTTGTGCTGCTGAGCCTCCAATAGAGCAGGCTAGCGTGCGAACGAGGATTCGCTGAACAAGAAAAGGTAAACGACCCAAACAGAGTCGAGGAAGTCCGTTGAATGAGTACATCGATGCGCATGGACGGCTGGTCGCGACGTTACAGAAAGTCGTTGATTCTGGTGTTTGCGGAGTTTTCAATAACCGGAAGAAGAACTTCATGAATAGAAGGGACACTTAAATGCGACCACTATTGCTCTCGAAGAATACGCTAAGACGAAACGCATTAAGCACCCCAGGGAGTCCTTCAATACGTCACCGAGGCAGTGATTTCCTGTCGTTCGCCAAACAACTATTAAGAACCCTCACCGTAATATTTCTAGTGGTTCTGGCACTCAGCGTAGCCAAAGCACAGCAGACGACTACTTCGGTTACCGACGGCGCTACTCCTTCCGGCCTGCAACCAGGTTCACCTGCCGGTTCATACGCGCTGAGCGGATTCGACAATGTGAATCTTTACAATGGCAACCTCAATTTTCATCTGCCGTTATTACAGATCAGAGGTCGGGGAGCGGCGCAAATGACCAGCGTCGTGGCGCTCAACGTCAAAGGTTGGCACGTTAGCCACTTTCACCGAGAAATGCCGGATGGTAACGAGATCGATTCGTATAAGCCATCTCAGCTAGGCTGGATTCCTTACAGAGGCCTCGGTGCCGGTACCGTGGTTGGAAGAAACTACGGCCTCATGACGTCCAAGAATTTAACTTGTACCTGGTATAGCAAAACGCTTTCGCGCCTAACGTTCTCGATGCCGGGAGGTACTGAATATGAACTGCGCGATCAAGACAAAAGTGGCGAGCCGCTTTCTTCGTCGTGCACCCAGGGAGCGAATCGCAAAAGAATCTTTGCGACAGCCGATGGTACAGCCGCAACCTTCATTTCAGACACAGATATAATCGATAATCCCGCCATCAATGTAGCGGGGCCTCATGGTTTCGCGGTTTCCGGTTATTTGATGCTGCGCGATGGTACGAGATATCGCATCGACGATAGCAATGTGACCTGGATACGCGATCGCAACGGCAACACATTACGGTTTGCGTACACAACCAATTCGATGACGATCACGGATTCACTTAACCGAACGGTAACCGTGAATTATAACGTCTCCGATGTGGCTCCTTATGGGCTTTGCGATCAGATCATATACACGGGATTTGCCGGTGGTCAGCGCATCATTCGAGTATCACACACCAGCTTACAAAACGTTCTAAGATCCGGTTACACAATTAAGACTCTTGGAAACACCGGCGGATTATTCCCGGAGCTCACGGGGGGCTCGCCCAGTGATCCATACAACCCGACGGACATGACATCAGCAGTTTGGCTGCCTGACGGTACAAATAGAAGCTATAAGTTCTATTACAACTCTTATGGGGAGTTGGCGCGCGTTGAATTACCGACCGGTGGCGCAGTCGAGTACGACATGACTCCTGGCTCCGGCGTTGTGTGTAATGGCGGTTGTACTGATCCTTCGGCCGATAGACAAATCTATCGCCGCGTCGTTGAGCGGCGCGTCTATCCAAACGGTTCCTCTGGAAACAATTATGAGCTCAAGGAGGTTTACACGAATTCCGAAACTATCGGCACAAATTCATCCATAGTCACTGTAGAGACGACTGCTACTAATGGTCCTAATAGCGCCACCATACGCCGTGACAGGCATTACTTCGATGGCAGTGCACTCAACTCATTTTTTACAGGTGGGAGCTCAGGATATGGTCCATGGTACGAAGGTCATGAGAGGCAAACTGATCAGTTAGACACAACCGGGGCTATCGAAACAGCAACTGTGCTGCGCCGGACTGTAAACACGTGGGCGCAGCAGGCGCACATATCATGGTGGACCGGCTACGGCCCCCAATCAGAGGAAGCGTCGAACAATCCCCGGCTGATCGAAACTGTAACAACGATCGAGCCTTCCGGCGCTAATCTTGTTTCGAAGACAACTGCGATCGATCCAAATGATCCGACCGGACAAACTATCGGGTTCGATCAATTTAATAATCAGACCGACGTCTGGGAGTATGACTTTGGGAATTCGTTTCTGCGCCGAGTTCATACCAGTTATGTTACGACCGCCAGTTATATAAACGCCGACGTCGACCCGGCACTGGGTGCGCATATGCGCTCACTACCGTCTCAAAAGTGGATTTCGTCTGATGTTACCGGAGCCAGTAAAGTATCCCTCATACAATTCGAATATGACGTTTATACAGACAATTCCAGACATAAACCGCTGGTGAACCGAAGCAACATCACTGGCCTTTGTTTGACCTATGACGCCGCGGGAACATGCATCAAACTTTCAGACACGAACTATACAGTCCGCGGGAACGTAACGGGTGCTACTTCTTATACGAGCGCTTCAGCACTGACAGGACCGGTTACCCGCTCAACGCAATACGATATCGCCGGCAACGTCATAGCCGATATTGATGGAATCGGTAACCAGCTCACGCTTAGTTTCGCCGACTCATTCTGTAACGGTTTGACATGTGGGGGAACATTTACTGCAAACACATTTGCCTTTGCTACGAGTACAACTACCCCAGTACCCGACCCAACGGGCCTGCACGCCTCCATGACGGCTTTCTCGACATCAGCTGTCTACGATTTTTGGACCGGTCAGCTGACGTCAACTACAGACGCCAACAATCAATTAACTATCATCCAGTACAACGATCCACTCGATCGCTTAACGGCGATCATTCGACCCTCCGCAGGCGGGCGAACCGATTATGAATACGGCGACACAATTGGAAATATCTTTCTTCGCACCCGTACAGATATTGACGCATCTCGGAAAACTGACGTCTATCAATATTTCGATGGCCTGGGCCGGGCTACCGAAAACCGCGTGTACGAAACTAGTAGTCAATACATTGCGACCAAACAGATTGCACTTACCGTATTACAGGATCCGGATACCGGTACTTTGCTGAAAGCCACTCAGGCGTCAAATCCTTACCGGCCCACGTTGGGCGAACAACCCGATTGGACTAACACGTTTTTTGACAGTCTGGGTCGGCCTATCAAGGTACGCATGCCTGGCGACGCGCTGGTAAGGACCAGTTATATCGGTAACGCTGTCACGATTACAGACCAGGCTGGTAGACAACTACGTCGCGTTACTAATTCGATTGGACGGGTTATGCGTGTGGATGAGCCAGACCAGGATACGGGCGCTCTTGGTCCAGTTGCAACTCCAGTGCAAAAAACAGAATACGAATATGACGTGCTCGGGAACTTGACCAAGGTGACACAAGGTTCCCAGTCCCCACGAACCTTCTCATACAACTCACTCTCACGTTTGACAAGCGCATTTAATCCTGAGAGCGGAACGGTTAGTTATCAATACGACACTAACGGTAACTTAACGCAAAAGACAGACGCGCGTTCGATCACGATTACCTACGAATACGACGCCCTGAACCGCAACACCACGACTAATTACTCGAATACCACGATCGGAAATCCCGATTCACCGGACCTGGAAAATTTTTATGACGGCGCGATCAAAGGAAAAGGGCGGTTGTGGAAAAGCTATGCGGGGGGAAACGAGACAGTCGGCTCCAACGTTGATCGGACCACAATCGATGAGTATGACGCTCTCGGTAGGCCGATAGCGCAAAGTCAGCGGTTTAAGTTGAATGGCATCTGGTCAACCAAGACGTATCAAGTTTCGCGCGCATTTAATTTAGGCGGTTCTGTCACGTCGCTAAGCTATCCTTCGGGAAGCTCGGTAACTTACAACTTCGATGACGCCGGACGTTTGGCCGATAACGGGCAAAGCCTCGCCTTCACCGGCACGTTGGGGGACGGAACGCTTCGAACGTATTCGAGAGGCTTAATCTATGCGCCCGCGGGGCAGGTGACGCAGGAAACGTTTGGTACGAATACGGCCGTCTACAACAAGCTGGCCTACAACTCACGACAGCAACTTGCAGAGATTCTTGTCAGTACAACAACCGGCAATACGTGGAATCGTGGCAAGATTCTCAATCAATATAGCTTGCAATGTTCCGGCGCGGGATGTAATGCAACCGACAACAATGGGAATTTGCGTAAACAGGAAGTCTACATTCCCGCCGACGATCAGGTTTCCAGCTTCACCTCGTGGTATCAGCAATACGATTACGACCAACTCAATCGACTGAAGCGGGTGCACGAATACACCAGCAACGCTACCCTCGACTGGCAACAGGAGTTTGACTATGACCGCTGGGGCAATCGCACGATTAACGCAAGCGGTACGTGGATAGGCGGCTCAGGTAACCCGCCTAGCGCGTTGCTCAACGAAGCACAGTTTGACACTCGCAATCTTGCAACAACCAATCGACTTTATGCTCCGGGAGATCTCGATCTTCCAGCCAACCAGCAACGAATGCGTTATGACGCCGCAGGCAATCTCATTTTCGATAATTATATGGGGGCGGGTGAGCGCGTATACGACGCTGAGAATCACATCATCCAGGCGTGGGGTAGCAATAACCAATGGCAGTACTACGTCTACAACGCTGAGGGGCAGCGTACGAGAAGAAGAATAAACAACCAGGAGACGTGGCAGATTTACGGATTAGATGGCGAGTTGTTGGCTGAGTATCCAGCGGATGGAGCGACCGGGCAGCCCCAGAAGGAATACGGGTATCGCAATGGCCAACTCCTGATAGTAGGCGAAAACAACAGTCTCAGCGGCGCGCCGTTGCTCACAGCGACACCGCCGACTGGTAGCACAAACCTGACGCTGAACTGGACCGCTGTCCAGGGCGCGGTGAAGTATCGCGTTGAACGTAAGGACGCCAACAGTTCTTACACTTCAATCGGTACTCCTACATCTACCAGCATGACAGATACCGGCGCTGTCAGCGGCACTGCTTATCTCTACAGAGTGTGCGCCACCGACGCCGCGGGCAGTTGCACGTCCAGCTACAGCAATATCGCGCTCGGCACGGCGATTACGTTTACTGATCCGACGATTATCAGCACTGCAGACGATCCCACCGGCCTTACTGCAACACCTCTCAAAGCCGTGCATATCACGCAGTTAAGAACCGCTGTGAATGCAGTGAGAACCTTGGCCGGGATGCCGAATCAAACCTGGACCTGGAATGCTGCTATCGGTGATGTGGTCCACGTTGAAGATGTCAGACAATTGAGAACGGCACTAGGCGCAGCGTTGACTTCATTACAAATCGATCAGTCAACACCATACACTGATCCGACCTTAGTAGGTTTCGCTGAAAATCCAGCAACAGCCACACGGATCAAGGCCGATCATATTAGAGAGCTTCGGCAGCGGGCCACGAGTGGCGCCAGTGCTGGCGCAGGAGGCGGTGCGATATTCAGCCTCAGTTGGTTAGTCAGCGACCAACTGAGTACACCTCGCATCGTTATCGATCTTTCCGGTAATCTGAACACGACAAAAAGGTTTGACTACCTGCCCTTTGGTGAGGAGTTGAAATCGTCGAACGGCTTGCGCGGCACAACACTCGGATACGCGGCTTCCAGCGCGGATCATATCCGCCAGAAGTTCACCTCATATGAACGGGACGTTGAGAGTGGTCTTGATTACGCGCATGCGCGTTATTATTCCTCGACACAAGGACGGTTCACTGGACCGGATATACCGCTCATAGATCAGTACACGACTGACCCGCAGAGCTGGAATCTTTACGCCTATGTCGGAAACAAACCGCTTACAAATACGGATCCATTTGGTTTGTGGAAGAAGCGTCCCGATTGCGAAGGGAACAGTCCTCAATGTTATGAATCGGACCGAAGCGATGATACATACGAAAGCCTCGCCAAAATATTACATGTTAACGCAAAGGATTTGGCCGCATTCTTTCAGAATGAGAAGATCACCCTTGGGCACGTTTTTGATGCCTCAGGTTTCAACGGACGTAGAGAGACGGTTCAACGATTTTACGTCGAGATCATCTTCTGGCAGCCGTTTTCGCATGGTACGGTGTCGCTTTTGGGTCATGTCAGCTTTAACATCAATGGCGAGAACTGGTCCATGGAAAAGAACGGTTGGGATAAGGGAAGACCATTCTCCGAATACTTGAAGGAAAATACCTGGCGGAATGGTGTTGGTTACGTCCTCTATGACGAAAATGATCCAACATGGGCGGAAGACTTAGCGAAGGCAATACAGGGTTACCACGGGGGGTGGTCTCCGCTGCACAACTGCGGAGAAGCTTTCTGTAGCGCAACGAAAGAAATGGGCTTACCCCCCAATGACAGCCTTTTGCCGTTGCAGCATAGAGGCTATGTCCTGAACAAGCTGCGGAAATATATTCAGTCGATCAACCATTACGATAAAGGAACCGCGTCAGGTCAACGGGTTCTTAGGAGATGACCGCTGTGAAAAGAAATCTCAAGATTGTCATCTTCACATTTATTCTCTTAGTGTGTTTAGCGACGACAGGTTTCTTTGGAATCTTCATTACGGGGAAACTCTATCGATGGTACAACCCGTATCTCGATCAGGAACTCGCCGGGCCGACAACAACTACTTCTCAGTGGCTGGAGATTGTGCCGGAATCACCGCTGAGAGTTGAACGCCAGAGACATATGATTGCCCTGGCTCTAGACAAATCTATCCGTACGGAACCTAAAGGATCGGGACTACTGTTGACGGATGGCTCTATCGTGAGACCTCAGGTTGAGCTTGTTGGGACGGATAATAAGACATATCAATTAAACGTGCCCTCCCTTTTTCTCTTAAACACAGGGGAAATTCTGGCTTATTTCTCCTCAGAAGATTTGCCAAATGACAAAACCTATATCAAGGTACGCATTCGATCTGACAGACCTGTCCGCTGTAACAGAATTTTTTGGCGGAATTACAATCTGTGGGACGCCGAGGCGCCGTTCTAGTGCGCTCCGGTCATGTGCGACTTGCTGGTTAACCCTACTCTACAGGGTATAGATTGTCTAGGCCTCGACTTTATGACTACTAGCTCTGCTTTGCGGGGTGGCTGCCCCGGAGTTCGGCTTCCTGTCACAACGTTTCTTTTGAAGATCCAATAGTCGTCGTTTACTTCGCGCGGTCCACTCTCTTTTATCCCTTAGCCAAAATCAAGTCGATCGGGTTGACACTGCTATCTTTATCATTTCTTGTGAGTGCGAAACTCTATTTCTCAAGACAGAAACGATGCTCGGCTACTCTCGCCTAGCGTAAGCGAAAGCCATCCATGGTTATCTGCAGTGGTCCGTGACTGGATGAGTCTCAGACAATCTGAACTACGAAGTTACTTTGCCTCAACTGTCAGAAACTCGGCGGACCAATACTCATCTGTTTGGTCACAGTCAATGCACTTTAGTTGAACCCGACACTCGGGCAAAGAGTCTTTCGCAGACGCAAAAGCAAACTGCAAACCGCACAAGTGACAGTGAACGGCGACATACCACTCGCCACAAATCCATTCTAACATCGTATTTGACGTGCCCTGCGACGTGTCATGTTACATCGCCGCTAATGAAATTACGGCAAAGAGACCCTTCTGAAAGTATTGTGAGTTCGCTGTAAGATCATCCCCATTACACCCGGCCTGTGTAGCTCAGATTTTAATTATTACTCACTAGCACAAAGCCAGCCCAATAAAACGGATGGTGATAACGCCGATCGTTTAGCAGAGCTAGTGATGCTTCTCGTAGAGCCTGTGACTTATTCTGACTGTTCGCATCGTTCTGGCTGGCCAAGCCTTGATAAAAACTCTTCATCAGCCGAGAGGTACTTGCAGAATTTACTCGCCACTGGCTCACCACCACGGACCGGGTTCCTGCCAGAAGAAAAGCCCAGGACATGCCAATCACACCTTCACCTGGACTAATCGTGCCATTACCAGTTTCGCAAGCGGAAAGCACAGCCAAATCTGCATCCAGATTCAAGTCTATAATTTCACGCGCATGTAATAAGCCGTCGTCTCCTGTTTCGTCTTCAGTTTTGGTCAGCAAGAGATAAGAATTCAGCGGTTCTCGATTATCGAGGACTCCGTGAGTGGCAAGATGAATGGTCGCGTATTGTGGCGCCAGCGTCTTAAAGGTCTTTTCATCTGCCTCACGTTTAACGAGTACCTTTTTCATCTGCGTCGGAGTAGTTGCTGCTATGGCAGCCACTTCTACTTCTGTCTCCGGTAACGAATGTAAATTTTGTTTGAGATTACTACTTCTGTCGATTACTGGATTTCCGAACGCTATCAGTGATTCTTGGCTGGTTTTTTGTTGCCTCCGCAGGGCCATTTCGTTCAGCACGCTGAAAGAAGGCGCATAGAACACAGAGTAATCTTGTATCAGGTAATTACCTCGCGTGTTTGTTAAAGCTTGAAAGGGCAAGGTCCAAAGAAACTCATCAGGAATAATGCATATCGTGTTGATGTGTTGAAGCTCATTCGCCGCCGGCGCAATCAACAATTGGTAGAGCTCACGACCCAACGAAGCGTAGTCTGGCTGTCGTTCTGCCAATGCCGAATGGAAGTCGTTGACTTTTCGTCGAAGCTCATCCACCTTCACTGCCAGATTCAAATATTCTAACTCGTGATCCGGACTGACTCCGTTCTGTTTCAGAATGAAGAGTCCGACTTCGTCTCCAGTAACAACATACTCCAGATACGCAACGTTCTTTGCACGTACGAGACTGTCGAGGTTCGCGTGCGTCAAAGGACGAGCAGGACCGACCCGCAGCAGCAAGTCAGGATGCTTCGTAGCAAACCGCTCCTGAAACAAAACTAACTCCTTGCTCACGGCGTTCAGCTCATTCTGAAGTTCAGTCGGAGGTGCAGCGTCGGGTTGTGATTTGATTTGTTTTGCGATGGCAAGGTACTTGTTCATCAAAACTTCCGCTTGAGCCTTTTCACTGTCGGTAGGTATGTTTCGTAAATCACGCCTGTTATTTCGAACTGCCTCCATTAACACCCTCGCCTTTGCTCGTTCCGCGTAAAGCAGTGCTTCGAAGTTGTTACCTCTTTGGGTCAGCAGCCTCACCATCGTCTGGTATGGCCCAACCTTGTTCTCAAAAAAGAGCTGCCGGCTTTCCAGGCGGCCCATCACCTGCTCGCGCAATTCTTCAATTTGACTGATGGTGTCTATCAGAGTAGTGATTGCTAACTCGACTTTATTGTCGGCAGCATATGCCTCACCAAGTGCGGCAGTGGCCAGGTACGTCAGTTTCGGTGATCGCAGTGCACGAGCTAACGTTAGTGCCTTTTCGGCCGATGTGGCCGACTCGCGATAGTCGTGCATAGCAAAATAGGTTCTCGCCGCGCGCCAAAGTAGTTCAGCTTCGCGAGTTTTCGAGTTTACCAGTCGCGCAAGTTCGAGATTTTGGTCTATTGCTCTTAACGCAGTTGGAAAATCCCGCTTGGCCGTTAGGACACCACTCAGGGCCGCTCCAGCGGCGATTTGGACATCTACTAATTTCGCAGCTTTAGCGCGTTCCAGAGTGCGTTCAAAGAGCTTGAGAGCCTCATCCTCTCGCCCCTGTCGCTGTTCGAGAATCGCCAGGTTCAGGAGCACTCGAGCTTCTTCTCTCACATTTCCTTGCGACCTGTAGATCGCAAGACTTGCGTCGAAGAACCTTTGGGCCATTGCATAGTCCTCTTGTTCAAGAAAAACAGAGGCCTGACCTCTCAGGATACTTGCATGGGTGTTTTGATCTCCTGAACTCCTTGAAACTTGATGGGCTTTGCTCAAAGAGGACAACGCGCGAAAATATTCACCGAGCTCGGAATGGACGCTTGCTATGGTAATCAGCACATGTGCGATCGGTATGTTGTACAAGGATCCTGAACCATTAAGCTGCTCTAACAAAGCACGTGCGTCATGCAGTTTATTGAGTGCCTCAGCATGATTACCATTACTGAGATCGAGCTGGCCTAATGTGTGTAGCGATCGCGCTCGAGCATACTGAAGTGGACCCAGAGATTCGTGCGTGGGCTTCGATTTTAACTGTCCAGTGATGGCCAGACTCTGTTCAGAGTAACTCTGGGCCTTTGCGTACTCTTCCATGATGAAATACAACGCGCCGAGTTCCGCCAGGACATAACTCAGATTACTTTCAAGTCCAGTCTGTTCAAATAACTCTCTACTCGTCTCGTATGCCTGAATAGAATGGGCAAAATCATTTATTCGTGAGTAACTTCGACCAAGGTAATAGTAAGTTGTGGCTATTAACTCGGGTTTCTTAAGTCGATCCGCGACACGAAGGGCTAGCTTGTAAATCTCTACCGACTTGGTAGCTGATCGCTGGCTTTCCCCGGAGGCGCAGTCAAGCAGTGCCTTCCACAGAGTAACGTTGACAAGTTGCGCGTGCTTGTCTGGCAGCAGTTCATTTGTCGTCTCTTCTTTCGGGTTCCGACACAGCGCGGATGCGAGCTGAGCTTCGGAGTCAATAGTCTGGACTGATTGTGCATGCGCGACCGAAGAAAAGAGGACCAGGATTATGAGGCTCCATTTAAACATGGTCGAAACGCTAGTCGGGCTGTGCGTGCGGCGTTGCTTTAGCACCCAGAGTTTGGATCTACGGTTATTTTCGGAAAATACCAGAAGGTTCTCTTCACATTGCATCATGTATCTAAAGACGAGAGAAATTGAGTGATCTTCCAGCTAGCGTGAAAAAATGTTTTTTGGCCCACTCTGAGCAAAAATTATTCTTCAACCTGGAAGTTCGGCCCATTTTCCCCGTCATTAGAACTAAACCCCAGAATGTCTTAACCAACCTGTGCCAGACTAATTGATACAATCATGAAATCCCGAGCTTCTCGATTAGACCACAAGCTCATTGGCGATTCGGATCCAATGAAGGCGCTGAACCGTCATATTCGCACGGCGGCAGACTGCAATTTGACGGTGCTGATTTACGGCGAATCTGGAACCGGTAAAGAACTTGTAGCACGCGCGATTCATTCGCAAAGTCCCCGCGCCCACAAACCTTTTGTCTCGCTAAATTGCGGCACACTTACTGAAACGCTGTTGGAATCAGAGCTCTTCGGCTATGAGCCAGGGGCGTTCACTGGCGCCGTCAAGAAAAAGAAAGGCTTATTCGAAGCTGCTCACACGGGAACAATGTTTCTCGATGAGATCGCCGAACTGTCTGCGAGTTGCCAGGTCAAGCTTCTTCGCGTCCTGCAGGAGAGCGCGGTTAGGCCGGTTGGGGGAAATGCCGAAATCTCAGTGGATGTGCGTGTCATTGCGGCTACTAATTGCAATCTGGCCCACGATATGGAGTCTGGTCGCTTTCGCAAGGATCTTTATTATCGCATCGCCGTTCTACCGATCGCCACGCCACCCCTACGGGAGCATCTATCTGACATCCCACAGCTAGTTGATCACTTCTTGCAGCAAGCGCAAAGAAGTTTAGCTCGTTCTGGCGAACATATGATTGAGCCAGACGCGATCACCGCATTGATCTCTTACACATGGCCCGGCAACGTTCGCCAATTAAGGCATGTCGTGGAACGGCTCGTGGCAACATTGGCGGATGGAGTGACCATCACGGCCACGGATATTTACAGAGCTTTACCCGCAGCCACTTTCAGCAGTGCTGTATCGGAACTGCCGATCTTCGGTGAAGAGGACTCGTTGGACGCTTTCCTCGATCGAACCCTGCTTAATCTTTACGATCATCTGGTTGCTAAGACTGGCAGTCACTCCCAAGTTGCTAAGTTACTGAACATGGACCGGGTTGCGCTCTATCAACGAATTAAACGCGTTCGCCAGCGGGTTTTTCGGCGAGCCAAGGCGATTTGAGAAACAAACACTGAACTCTGTCAGAACTGGAGTCGAAAGCCCAGTCCAAGTCTCTCCGCTTACGCTGCTTTCCTGATCGTGCGCACACTTTGCAGCAGTTTTCGCGGTAATTCTGATTGAGGGTTAAGTTCGACCAGGCCTTGGAACTCACGCTCAGCCTCATTCAATAAACCGACTCTTGCGTAAAAGACACCAAGCGCAAGATGAGAATTCGATTTTTTGAGCCGACTTAGTTCTTTGAAATCCGCCATTGAAAGGACCGCAAACTTGATTTCAGGAGCTGAAGCTGAAGGTGAAACGACTTTCTTTCCATCTACCAGTGCGGTCACAACCCATGAGAAGATTTGACCGCGGCGCAGTGATGCTGGTACTTCCCATTGTGTTTGAGTGGCAGGCAAGTCTTCGCTTTGACTGACTTGGTTGCCATCCCGGTCCAGCACGTAAACTCGATAACTGGAAACGCCCGATAAACTCTCCCACCGGAAAACTGGTCTAGCTTCAGTTACAACTCTCCGCACGGGATAAAGCAGTCTAAATCCCTGTGGACCATCATCATTGCCGCGCAGGTCGCCTGGTTCACCCGAAAGACGTCTCAATACATCAGAAGGTACTATCTGCTCAGACAAGGCCGCTCGCGCTACATACTGGCGACTGTTCTCAGAAACTTCATCGAGACCTGTAATACGACCATCTTTGTCGATAATCACTTCGCCGCCGGCATCCTTCAGCTTGGCGACTGTCGCGGAGTCTTCCACCCTCGCTGCCGGGGTTGGAGAAAGACTTGGGCTAGGTTCACTGTCACGGTTTGTCTGCTCCTGCTTATTGGCTTGGAGAGGGCCAGATCTTCTGGAGAGAGCAATAACTCCGATAAGTACCGCTACAGCTACGAGCACGATCGCCGCCACCGCATATACTGGGCGTCTCGGTAAGCGCTGCCACACCCACGAAGCCCCTCGCATATCGTCATTCGGCTCGTAATGCGTGGCACCATAGGAGACCTTCATTTCGCCAGCAGTAGCGTCACGAAAAGCGAGAAAACTGCGAACGTCTTCGCGGCAGCTTTCGCAGGCACTTAAGTGAATATCGATTATTTCCCGCGTCTCTTCATCGAACGTGTTCTCTGCCAATCCGACGAGATCATCAAACTCGAGGTGGTCATTTCGAAACCAGAACTCTGGTTCCAGAGTGAAGTTGAACGGTACAGGACCCCGCTGCCGTTTTAATTCCTCTATAAACCGCTTATCGCAGGATTGGCACTCAGCAGTGTGGACAGCAGCCGCAGCAAGCTCATCTTCCGGTAAGGCACTTACGCAGAGCTGTTTGATTTCTAATGTAGATAAGTGGTGGGTCATTTGAGAATCGACAATGCTCACATTATCTAAGACGGGAGCTAGAGCCGAATCTTCCAGCTTACCGAAAAAATTATTTTTACCCTTTCAATTCAGTTTTTAAGCGGCGGATGGCGCGAAATCGCCATTTGTATACATTCTCCCGCGAAGCTTTCAGTTCCTTTGCCACGCTGGCGCCATTCATAGGCATTCGCCCACGAAGTCGCACTACTTCCTGAACGGAGCGGCCCATTCCCTCGGCGATTTCATCCCAGTTCACAATTTCCGCTGCTCGCAAAATCGTGAATAGGTCCTCTCCTGCTTCGTCTTCAAAGCTCAATGCGAATGCGTCACGCTGCTCGGCTGGTAGCTGAATAACTGCCTGCCACAGTCGCACCAGCAACTCGTTCGCTTCGATGTGAGATTCGTCCGCTCGAGTGCTGGAAACGAAGTAAGCATCCCACTTGGTTGGCGACGGATCGTCTAACGATTCGATCTGCTCATCTTGCATGTCGAGTAGGTAAGCGATGATGCGGACCAGTACATCAATTTCAACCGGTCCTCCGATCCAGTAAAACAGCTCGGCTGCGATCTGCGACACTGGTGCGAATTTTACGTCTTCATCCGTATAGTGGAGTGACTGGAAGGACTCCAGTTTTGTTTCAAGGTCTTGCCAGGGCTGGTCTGAAAACGCACTCTTTCCAGTGTTTCGCCAGGGTGCAAAGCCGCACAGTATTTCACCATCGTGTTCCCATGAGACGAGGCCTTTGTGCCGTTTCAATAGATGTCGAAGACCGTCTTTTAGGCGGGTACGTGCCGGTGATCTGGCCCGAAGAAAATCCGTACAAGTGTTTGAAGCAATACGTGAGACATAGAGGTCGAAGTTGTGCTATCTCAATACCAGAGCCTGAGTCGAGTTGATGCAATACCTGCACAACCCGCGTCATTGATTCCTGGTACAGATCTTCAGCGTCTTGATTGTTTCCATTGACGCCTTGTGCGCTCACGTAAAAGGCAAGTCTTCGTCGCAGCACTTGTCTAATTAGCGGCGCCGCACAAATTGTGACGAGCTCATCGAGGTGCTGTTGCCGCTCGCGGTCATCGCGCGCGGTAAGATATGGCACGAGCACGTTATCCATCTGATCTGGGCTGGAGAATTAACTTCGTAACTCAGCGACGTTGCTGCTGAATAAGACGGACTTAGCTATTAAAATAGTGGGAGACTATTTTTAGCACCGCAGCGAAGGCTTACCTGGCCTAAAGCTCGGTTCCCGGTTTAGGGCGAGAGACTACTTCGTGTTGAATCGTGCATGAAAGTTCCACGGCCGCGCGCCCTTGACACCACGGCTCTGAATGCCTGCGCCGACCGGAGGAGGAAGAACAAAAGATCTCCTCCGTTCGGCTTGCCATTCTAGCCGTGGTGTCAAGGGTTCGCTGCGCCGCGCTCCGTGATCTGGAGCAGCGAAGCAGAGCCTCCCGAAAGAGGAAAGAACGACAAGAGTCAAAGCATCACCGCTTTCTCTAGGCTTATTCTGGCCGTGTTTTCCGGGAGGAGGTCGGTTATGAAAGAAGATAATTGAGTCTGACGGACATTGCCAGAATCAGCGCGTAAGCCGGACCATGATCAGTACGCTCTCTCCGGCTTATCCCCTCTCGTGTAATGGTTTGCACTAATTTTCCATATTCATGGGACTCGTGTGACTACCATGGATAATGAACTTCCTTTACGCAGTCTGATCATCCATCTTTCCAAAGAGAACCAAAGCCCGGAATCACTGATTGAGAATAGCGAAGGCATCACCACGAAAACCGTAGTGGTCGGTCGCCGAACGAACTGCCCGCTCTTCATCAAGCCGTCTGTCGCCAAACCTCCAAGCTGGGCAAGTTTCTTCGAGCCCTACGTCACGGCGGGTGATTTTGGATTGGTGAGTACCGCATCCGCCGTTCTACTCGTGCCGGTTTATAAGCGATGGGCTGCTCTCACGTTCGGCCAGGGCCGGTATCTTCTTGCGATGAACCAGTTTGAGGATCAATTTGGTTTGCGAGTCGTCCTGAACTGTATTGATAAGGATCGAATCAAGGTAATCGACAAACAGACTTTCGATGCGATAGCCAGCCATACTCTCGAGCAGGCTTCGCAAGAAGCGAATGCGCGAGAGTTTGGTTTCGATATCGAGCGTGACATTCTGCGGGCGGTCACGGGAACCCCGCGTCATTCGGAGTTTGGTAGCCGGATGAGTGGAAAGGAGGCGCTCAGCGCAGTGGTTCGGACTGACTTAAAACAGCTCGACAATCTACTCGAGGTATATCACAAGCAATTCTTTGAGGATTCGTATCGAACGGACTTTGAGTGGGTAGATCAGATTCGGCCGGTCACCGACTCAGCGCTGGAGTCAGAGTTAACAGACGCTCTGGTTAAGCTAATCCGAAATCGCACGGTTAGCGATCGTTGCTGGCTTGCTGTGCCCGACATAATCGAATGGTCGCGGGTAAATGGCTTCTACTTTAATCAGAAGCCCAGAAGCCTCAAACATCATGACCTTGATCTGCAAACTTTCCTCAGTGAGGCCTTTAGTGATCTCAAAGATCTGTCTGAAGCTCGGCTGAAAAACCGGCCAATATACTGCATGGATACAGACGATCAGCTAATCAAGCGCTGGAGTGCGTTCAATTGCCTGTACTGTGAGATTGATCATAAAAGACATTCCTATGTCCTGAACGCGGGTAAGTGGTACATGCTCAATAAGGACTTCGTCAAACGAGTGAACGATTCCTTTGAGAAAATGCCGCGGTACTCTGGGACTTTCATCGAATACGATGACGAAACGGAGACTATATATAACAAGCGGCTGGTTACTGAAAGCGGTGGTAAGTATCACCTACTGGATCGCGATTTGACCCATCGTGGCGGCAAGATGGAGTTTTGTGACGTCTTCTCGAAATCAAAGGAATTGATCCATATTAAGCGCCAGGCGGCTCTTCGACCTTGAGCCATCTCTTCTATCAAGGCACAGCTTCGGCAGAGTTTTTCTTGACAGATCCTGAATATCGGAAGTTGATTTGGGAAAAGTTGCCGAAAGAATTTCAAATTTTCAAGTCAGACAGCACACCGAAGTCTCAGGAGTTTCACGTGGTATTTGGTATAATTACCGATAAAACAGAGTTGCGATTGCCGTTTTTCTCTCGCGTCGGTATCAGGCATGCCGTCAGTCGGCTAAAGGTATTTGGCTATAAGGTCTCTTTGGCCCGGATCGGAGTGGCGGAGACCCGTAGCAAGTTGAAGAAAGTTAAAACGAAACGAATAAAATGACTCGTCGAAATACTCAGAACAAGACCGCGAACTGGTGGCAATCGCAAACTATCACCCAAGACGAACAGAGGTATCTGCGAGCGGTGCGCAGTATGGCTGTGATGTTGAGCTGCGCGTTTGATACCTCACAGTTTTCTTTATCCGCGTTGAAGAATCAGAAAGTCTATTTTCGAAGGCAAGAATGCCTCGCTCGTCAACCACGAACGAATTCACCACGATTAGGAACTCCAGAGTTTGACCAGGCAGAAAACCTCTTCTACGGAGACTTCAGCTTCGGCTGCCTGCGCGGTTGACACGTAGGGGTCTGCGGTTCAAATCCGCACGCGCCTACCAATTCTATTCAGCAAATTCGCAAACTCCGCAGACTCTTCGGGATTGCCGTTGATCCAAAACGATCCAGACAATCCATTCCCTCCGCGCGTTGGTAATTTAGCTTCTAAGTGCCACCCAAACGCTCAACCACGTAAAAGACCTTCGAGTTCCTTCCAACCGATGGAATTATGAAGCTCACTCATAACAGCCCGGCGACGTTCACGTGATTCTATTATCCAACTCTTTACAATCGTCTCGGTTGTTAAGCGGGGCTTTGCCTGGGCCGCAGCCGCACTACTGTGTTTAATGTCTTCACTTCCTCGTTTGACTACTCTTATCAAAGTCTTCATGACATTACCTTCAAAAGTTTGAGCGGGTGGACTCGCGCGCGCTTTGCAGGAAGCCCACCCACCTCGAGCACGAAACATTTGTTTGCTGCGCTCACTTGAAAAATCTTTGCGCTCTGATTAGAGCTCGTTCAGAATTCAATGAAGCAACACGCTTGCCAATCCCGAAGGTTTATAAATGGCTTGTGTTTATGATGAAGTTAGTTGTTTGAGGTAGAAAGTGTCAGAGAATTGAATTCCAGTAATCGATGCGAAACCGACAATTCCGGCAAGTTAGCCGGCAGCATCACGGCAAGGCTGTGCGCGATGGTTGGTTTTCTTCAAGAATCGTTTTCACCACCGAAAGCAACTCGACGCCGCTCATCGAATAAAGCTCACCATTAATGAATGTCGTGGGTACGCCGGTGATCCCATTAAAAAGGCTGTTGTAATAGTCGTCGAGTATTTGCGCGCTGTAAGCACCGCCGGCCATTTCGCGATCGAATCTGTTTAGATCGAGTCCAATCTCATTTGCATGGTGGCACAAGTGCCGGTCGTCGAGCTTGTCAGGTTGAGTGTAGAGCCGGCGATGCATCTCCCAGAATTTACCCTGAGCCGCTGCTGCTTCGGCGGCTTCAGCAGCTCGCAAGGCGTGGGTATGTACATTTACGAGTGGGAAGTGGCGATAGACGAACCGTACCGAGTCCACCAACTGGTTGAACATCTTTTCTACCGCGCGATGTCTGTGGCCACAGTCGGGGCATTCATAATCACCGTAGTTGACTACCGTAACTAGAGCATCCGGTGGGCCAATCGCATGGTCGCGCTCGTTTATGGGAACAGCTAACTTCACGTCGATGCTCTACGCAAACGCATATCGCGCCTTGACTGGTATTTCGTCACTAACGCCGTATCTAAGCTTTACGTCTCGTGGATTAATGCCGAATTTCTTCATGCGGTCAAGCAAGGTGCTGCGTTTCACCCCCAGACGAAGCGCGGCTCCGTTTGGTCCGCTGATGCGGCCTTTGGTTTCCTGAAGGGTCCGCATGATTCGCTCCTGCTCTTCGAAGTCGCTGACGACAGTCGCCGCGTCGATTGCTCCACTCATCTTTTCCGGTAACGTGACTGCAAGCATGCTGTTTGTCGTTAGGATTACTGACCGCTCGATTAGATTTTCCAGCTCCCGCACGTTGCCGGGCCATGACCAGCGCTGTAGTTTCTGGATTGTCGACTCGGGAATCGTAGCGATTTGCTTACCCATTTGGCGCGCGTACTTCTGAGTGAAGTGTTGGACCAGCATGGGAATGTCTTCGCGACGTTCACGCAAGGGCGGAATGCGAATCGGGAACACATTCAAGCGATAGTACAAATCGCTGCGAAACTGTTTCTCTTCGATCATTTGTTCCAGGTCGCAGTTAGTCGCCGCCACGAGTCTTACATCGACACTCTTCGTTCGCGCACTGCCGAGTCGCTCGTAAGTGTGCTCTTGTAAGGTGCGCAAAAGTTTTGGTTGAAGTTCGAGCGGCATATCTCCGACTTCGTCCAGAAACAGAGTGCCGCGATCTGCCAACTCAAGACGCCCTGCTCGCTGCATGTTGGCGCCAGTAAAAGCGCCACGCTCGTGCCCGAAAAGCTCGCTCTCGAATAACGAGCTCGGAATCGCCGCGCAGTTCAGTGTCACAAAAGCTTGATTCTGTCGTTGGCTACGTTCGTGGATCGCGCGGGCAACGAGTTCCTTGCCCGTGCCGGTCTCGCCCAGTAACAGCACGGTCGCATCACTGGCAGCCACCATCTCTACAAGTTGCAGTACTTGCCGCAGGGCTGAGCTGCTACCAATGATTTGGGGAAAATGGGGAGCTATATCGTCGTCTACTGAGCAAGGATCTGACAGGGCATTTAAAGTCATTTCTACCTCCTAAGGTTACGACGGATTACTTTCAACACAGGTCTTAAACCATTAGTTCGTCGGGTAACTGTTTCGCTTTACAGGCTCAGTCTGCCCTAATTAATTGAGGCAATAACCACTACATGGAGCGAGTGCAACATACCTCTATGGAGTGAGCGGTGGCTCAGAGTGCTTGACACTTTTGCGGGGACGGACGATCGTAACGCGGCGTCCGAATAGTTTTGAATCCAGTGAATAGGCTCCCGGTCCGAGAAGGCCGAGCGCCGCGGCATTTGCGATCGCGATCACACATAACACGCTGCTGGCGTGCGGATTGATAGTCATGTTCCCAATGACCAGAGCACCCACAATCACACAAAAAAACGGGGTTAGAAAACCGATAAGCAGTGAAATCGAGATGACCACTGCGCCGACCAGGACCAACAGGTTAGCAGGCCCGTTATAGTTCGCGACAGCGATGATCAGAAAGGCCACTACGGAAACGCGCAATAGCAATAACGCCACACCGGGGCCACCTTGAGGAAACATGGAGAATAATCTTTGCACGAATCCAGTGTAGGACTCTCGCCGGCAAGCCGACAGCTACTTTTGGGCAATGCTTGAATAACTCTTTGGAGTGAAGTATGCAGAATTGAATCTGAATGCGAACTGGAGCGGGGTAATGGCTGAGACTGCTTCGTCATTGTTATCATGCAGTCACCAAATAAACTGGGGTATCCCCCAATGGAGTGATGCCTGCCGCCTTGCCCGCAGGTAAATCATCGTTTACCACGGGATCAGATAAGATGTCCCATTCATGAGGCGAACGCGCTCGACAGTACAACTTAATGTCGTTCGGCGCATGGTGCTGATTTGCGTCCTGCTAGCCTGCTCTTCCTCTGCCTTCGCGCTGGATCCAGCTTTGGATGTGAGTCAGTACGCACACGACGCGTGGAAGATTGACAACGGATTTACAAACAGCGTGATCAACGCCATCGCTCAAACCCCGGACGGGTATCTCTGGTTGGGCACTGAGCTCGGGTTATACCGGTTCGATGGTCGTAAGAGTGTCCAATGGCATCCACCGGCAGGTCAAAATCTTCCTTCAAATTGGATCTTCAGTTTGCTCGCCGCACGCGACGGGACTTTATGGATTGGTACCTATGAAGGACTGGCGAGTTGGAAGGACGGCAAGCTCACACAGTACTCACAACTAGCCGGGCGGTACATTTATCAGATCCTCGAAGATCGAGAAGGAGTCGTATGGGCCAGCGCCCCATCTATTACTATTGGAAAGCTCTGCGCGATTCGCAACAGCGCTGTTCAGTGCTCAGGAGACGACGGCATTCTTGGTCGCGGCGCGTTTGGTATGTATGAAGATGGCAAGGGCAATCTCTGGGTTGGAGTGAAGGATGGTGTTTGGCGTTGGAAACCTGGTCCGCCGAAATTCTACCCGCTCGGTGGAGAGCTTAATGGTATACACAGTTTTGGTGAAGATAGTGATGGCACACTCCTCGTCGGCTGGAAGGGCACGATAAACCGATTCGTTGACGGAAAGACACAAACGTATCCGCTCCAGGGTTCGACACGTCAACTTCAGACAGGGACAATCAAATCGATAATTCGCGATCGTCAAGGGGGAATGTGGATTGGAACAATAGACCGCGGCCTTGTACACGTACACAATGGAAAAGCAGATACGTTTACGGCATCTGACGGCCTTTCAGGGCAAATTGTGGTCGATTTATTCGAGGATCGAGAAGGCAATATTTGGGTTGCTACGTCAGGCGGCCTGGATCGATTTCACGACTCTGCCATTACGACCTATACCATCAAACAAGGTCTATCAAGCGACTTTGTCAATTCCGTTCTGGCAGACAGCAACGGAAATGTTTGGTTGGCGACTCATGACGGTTTGAACCAATGGACTAACTCGCAGAGCAAGGATATTGGGATTACTGGTGGTAAACCCAACGGCTTTGTTCCAGACTCGCTCTTTCAGGACAGGAGCGGGCGAATCTGGATCTCTACCCCATTCCAGGCTGGATATCTCGACAATAATCACTTCGTAGCGCTTATCGATGTTCCCGGAGTGGTGACCAGCATGGCCCAGGACTCCGCTGGAAATCTCTGGGTTGCCAATGAGCACGCCGGTCTGTTTCAGGTGTTCGGGGAAAGTTTGGTCCAGCAAATTCTTTGGCCCAGCCTGGGGCACACCGATCATGCCAGCGTTATGACCGCTGACTTGCACGGTGGACTTTGGATTGGTTTCTTTCGGGGTGGAATTGCTTACCTCAAAGACGGCCGCATTCAAGCTTCATACGCAGCCCCCGAAGGACTGGCTGAAGGTCGTGTGAGTGACTTTCTACAAGATGACGACGGTACGCTTTGGATTGCTACCGAAGGTGGACTCAGTCGTTTGAGAGGTGGCCGTGTTATCACTCTGACTACCAGGAACGGTTTACCGTGCGACGCCGTTCATTGGCTAAGGGAAGACAACGCGCATGCGTTCTGGTTCTACACTCCCTGCGGTCTGGTGCGCACCGCGCGTGCTGAGTTGGATGCCCTGGCCACCGCAGTCGATCAGAACATGAATACGAAGCGAACCATCGCTGCCACGATTTTTAACAGTTCTGATGGAGTCAAGAGTATTGCAACAGGCAACCACTTCAGCCCGCAGGTTACCAGATCAGTTGATGGCAGATTTTGGTTCACCGCTCTGGACGGAGTGAGTACCGTCGATCCGGATCATCTTCCTGTCAACAATCTCACGCCGCCGGTGCGGATTGAACAATTCATCGCCGACCACAAAGTCTACGACGCAACCTCAGATGCACGTTTGGGCCTGCCACCGTTGATACGCGATTTGCAAATCGACTACACAGCGCTCAGTCTAGTAGCACCTGAGAAGATCCTCTTTCGCTACATGCTGGAGGGCCGCGATACGGTTTGGCAAGAGGCTGGCAATCGTCGTCAGGCCCTCTACAACGATCTTCCACCGGGCAACTATCGTTTCCGGGTGATGGCTTGTAACAACAGTGGTGTCTGGAATGAGACCGGCACATACCTCGATTTTTCAATCGCTCCGGCTTATTATCAGACTACGTGGTTTCGGGTGTTGGTTGTCGCGGGTGTTTTGTTACTGCTTGCTGTGCTTTATCAACTGCGTGTGCGACAAGTAGCGGGGCAAGTGCGAGCACGATTGGAAGAACGGGTTGAAGAACGCGAGCGGATTGCCCGCGACTTACACGACACGTTGTTACAGAGTGTCCAGGGATTAATTCTGAGCGTTGATGCAGCCGCTCAACAAATACCTCCTGACCAACCAGCCCATGCGGATCTCGAAAAGGCACTTGATCGAGCTGATGAGGTGGTGGCTGAAGCGAGGGATCGTGTCCGGAATTTGCGGACTAGCTCGATACCATTCGGGGACCTGCCGGCGGCATTCCAGGAAGTTGTGGAAGAGACTTCACCGGGTGGGGACGCAACGTTCAAAACGGTGATTGAAGGTAACGTGCGGGAATTGCAGCCGGTGGTCCGAGAAGAAGCTTACTGCATCGGCCGCGAGGCGCTCATCAATGCGCTCACACACTCCGAAGGCCATCAGGTTGAAGTCGAGATTGCTTACGATTCTCGGCAGTTCCGCCTCCGAGTCCGCGACAATGGACGAGGCTTCGATCCGGGAATTCTCGAAAAAGGTGGGCGCCCGAACCACTGGGGCCTACCGGGAATGCGTGAGCGTGCTGAACGGATTGGCGCGGAATTGAAGATTTGGAGCGGTCATCAAACCGGAACAGAAATCGAGTTAACAGTGCCGGGTACGACTGCTTATCAAGCCGATCGCTCAAAAATGAAAAACTCCTGGATTCGACGTCTTCTCGGAAGACATAGATCAATCTAGATTGCACAGTTTTCTAGATTTCTATAATGCCGCGCTTCAAGGCAATCGTGACCGCGTGTGTGCGATCGTTGGCGGCAAGTTTGGCGAGAATGATTTTCATGTGAGTCTTCACGGTCTGTTCTGAAATCTTTAGATGATCCGCAATTATCTTATTCGAATTGCCGGCCGCTACTTCTCGCAGAACTTCCATCTCACGCCCGGTTAAGGCATCGTCAATGTGGTGCTCCGCCATTTCCCTTGCGATCTCGGGAGGAATTCGCTTCTTGCCACCATGCACACTCCGGATCGTCTCGATCAGCTCTTTTCGGAGCATGTTCTTAAGCAAATATCCCGACGCTCCGGCTTTGAATGCGCGTGAGGCCTGGGCATCACCACTGTAGGTAGTCAACACGATAATACGGGCGTCTGGAAATTCCTTACATATCGCCGTGATGGCCTCGATCCCATTCATTGCAGGCATCTGCAAATCCATGAGAGTTATATCCGGCCGGTGAGCGCGAAATAGCTCAACTGCTTCTTTCCCATCCTGGGCCTCTGCTATGAGGAGCATGTCGACCTGACGCCGAATGGCAGCAGCGATACCTTCTCGCAGCATCGGATGATCATCTACAGTTAAAATTCGGATTGGACTGTTGGCGCTCATGGTTGGGAAATCAGTGGCCCAAAAACTTGTTCAGGAGTCTACTACGAATCAGTCAAAAGAGTTAGCGGCGGGTTGTCCATCCAAATCGTTGATGGTGGAATGGAAGCAACCCGCCGCGCTTGTTTGTGACATGTTTAGTCGTGCTCGAATTCGAAATCAAACCCAAACCATTTCGGCATGTCATCACCACCGGTGAATGAACCCATGACAACTTCGTTTGCTTCACCGATCAATGTTAGTTCGGGAGCTTCGTATTGGTTTTGCATTGGCTTTCCTCCTTTCTTTATTAGTTTACGAACTCAAATTTTTCTCATGCTGCTCGTAGCAGTTGGCGGCCCAATCCAGCCTCCTCTCGATTGCGTAACCACAACTCGAGCATGATGATCTGTCGCAACTGGTATTCGTTGCACTCGAGCCCGCGGCAAAAGCGTTCCAACCGTGTGTGCACACTGGTGTGATCTACGACGCCTCGGTCCACCAGGTGGAGCTGCTTCGCACCGAGCAGCATGCGCGCTAGTTGCGGCAACGACTCCTGCCAGGGAGCGCTAAACGATCCTTTAGAGCGCCGGTCACGCAGCTTCCTGGGCCATAGATCCGCGAAGGCTGAACGCATTAGTCTGCGTGGTTCTCCTGGCCGGCAGAGAATCTCCGGCGGTACCGACATGAGAAACTCAACCAGGGGCCGGTGACCAAATGGATGTGTCCAGTCAAAATGTTGTAATGCTTCAGGTACCTGCAGCGTGCGCGTTTCCAGCGTCAACGCCAGTTGGTAGAAATATTTTCGACGCTCCGGTGGCGCCTGCATCCATGTGTTCGAGAAGAAACCTACCGGTTCCGAGAATCCTGTCCGCTGAGAAAAATCAGGGAGAAGAGAAGTCTCAAGGTTTCGTGGCGCATAGGAGCCATCGGCCGTCGAATAGATCGCAGCCGGCGCCAGCGTTGAAGGAAGCGCCGCTTGAAACGTGCGCCAAAGAATATCGTAGACGGGCCGCCGCAGGATCTTGCTCCAGGCAAGTGCTTCTATCCACGCGCGGCCAATCCGAAAACGACGCAGCGAGCCGGCGACTTGCAAGCTGTCGTCAAACCAGTTGCCGGTGACTAGATCGCCGTTCTGTCCGGTCAGAATGGTCTTAGCGCCGAGTCGCTGCGCCACGGTCGCAAGCGACACACGCAGTGGCTGAGCAGGTTCGGGCATCGCTTCACCTACTTGTTCTTCAGTGATCAGCGGAACATCGTGCGTGGAGATGTGGACTCCATCAATCCCGCAATGCGATTCGACCTCGCGAATGAAAGGCTCATCAAGCGAGTCACGCCAAACGAAACTCACGCTGTTCAGGCGCGGTGTGCCGACAGCACCACTTCTCATCAGATCATTCGCCATGCAAGCGACAGATGACGAATCGAGACCACCACTCAGCTCGACAAGAACTGGCGATTCCGTTTTCAACCGCGTGGCTACGGCCTCTCGAAACAGAGCGCGAAGTTGCTCCTCGTACTGATGCTCGCTGCGATAGCGAATCACGTCGCCAACCGGCAATTCCCAGAATCGACGAATACTTGTTTTATCGGCCGACACGCAGACCGCCTGACCGGGAGGAACAGAGTAGATGCCTTTGTACGGCGTATGATTCGGAAATCCACCGAAGCTCAGGAACCCGGCAATGTACTGTTCGTCGAGATCAGAAATCTTTGTCGCTTCCACCATTGACTGTAACCGGCTGCACCACAACACGCGCCCGGCCTCGATGTGGTAGTAGAGCGGACGCACGCCCGCGAAGTCGCTGGCCAGCACTGTCATGCGGTTAACATGATCGCGAATGACGAGACTCCAGTCGCCGATCAGGTGAACCAGGCCGTCGGTTCCCCAGCGCTCGTAAACTGCACGCGCTACGCCCTGGTTGCTCGTGTCGCCTTGCAGCGCATCTCCCAACCGCAGCAACAAATCGTCGCGATTATCAAGACGGCCGTCCCAGTGAAGGACTTCGGTTCGGATGTTGTAAACACTTCGCTGATTCATTTTCATTACCTCCACTAAATAACCTGCAATGGCTTTAATCGTTTCTGGTAAGCGGGTGAGCCATATACAACACGTCCATCTACCTCGACCCATGCGTGTGAGAAGAACGGCGACGGGCGGTAACCAATCACGAGCCGCGCCACAATCCCATGTCGTCTGAGCAGACGTACGGTACAGACTGCTCGTTGCAGGCAAAGCACAGGCTTCCAGTAGAAACACGTTGCGAGTAACACGGCGTCACAAATTATCTGTTCGTGATCGTTTACCGGGGCCGTGACTGACTGCGCGCGCAACTGCTGCAAGATGCGTCCCGATCCACACAACGCGAGGATCGCTTCATAGCGCGCGAGCTCGTAAAGCGCACGGACCACGAGCCAAAATCGTTTTCCGCTGTTCATGACACTATCTTCCTCTGGATCAACGCATGGCGTTGCAACTGGGCCACGAAGTTAAAGGCGTGTTCGCGGGCGGTGTTCAGTTCTATTTGATACTCACCACAGATCTGCTGCGCGATCACGTCCACGGATAATTTCTGTTCGAGACCGCGCCAAATGCTTGCGCCCGTTTGGTTGGACCTGAACAAACGTCCCTGGCCCGTGTGCAAGATCACTACGCCACCATCGTGGAAAGACGCAGCCGCTTCCGGAGTCGTCATAAAAGTAAGATTGCTGATTTCGTTGCTCATACTCTGTTGTTCCTCCGCATCTCATTCGTGCTTCAAACACGCACAAGATAATCCTTCCGGCGCGCTTGCCGCGTCCCGCAAAAGTACGAAATATTTGCCGGATTTACGGTAGATTCAGAACAGGATTTTCTACAGGAGAAACTCGCCTGGCCTTTTCTCTTTCGACTTTGACTGGTGAGCGTTGGTATCTATCGTGGAAGTGCGTAGTGAGTTGAGAGCCGCTTGTCCTTCCTGTGTTGCCTGGCCCAGCCAGATTGATAGTCTCTTCAAAGTGAGTCGCATGTGAACGGGATCATTGGATTTTTCCAAGGCCTCATCAACAACAAATTTGCTACCCGAAATTGTTTGGAGGATTGTGTCTTGACGCTCGCATGCGAATCGAGTTCGTTCGGTCCATCTCTGGTCCAAAGTCATGCGGACCATCCGCACACGTAAGTGGCACACCACACACATCACCAAGAAGACAAAGCCGCCACACAATAGACCAAACCATATTGTCAGGTTCCAGGAAGGACTGAGGACAAGAATAAAAAAACGGATGTAAGGAACTTCCCACATGAGTTATCAACCCCAATAGCATGCAAGCTAACTAAGTGAGGGGCAACGACCATTAGGAGTTGACCCTGCGACCGGTAGGACTGTACCGAGTGCGCAGCTCATTCGAAACACCAAAAAGGGAGGTTTTGACCTGTATTTTCTACAGGTCTTCCACACTGACTCTGTCGAACCCGAAGAAGGTTTTGATTCTTTCAAATCGAGTGACGCTCGTCTTTCGAAAGATGATGTTTCCCGGAACGACGAGTGTCATCACCGTGCCGGAGCTCGGAGAACTATCGATAGTGAACTTGCTTCTGATGCGGTCAGCTCGTTCTCGCATTCCGCGGAGACCGAAGTGTCCTTCCCTGCCTTTCATCAGGATATCCGGTTCCACGCCAACCCCGTTGTCACTCACGCGCAGAGTAAGGTCGTGCGCGTAGTTCAGTATGATCTCCAGTTTGCTGGCCGAGGAATGCTCGCAGGCATTGCGGATCGATTCGTATCCGATTCGGTAAATCTCTTCGCGGGCGATCGGGTGCATATCCCTTTTGTCCCGATCACTGAAAAACTGATGCCAATGGCGCTATCGATCACACAGTCTTCCATCGCTGTTCGCAGAGTCTCAGCCAGGTCGTTGGCCTCTGCAGAGGTGCGCAGAGATTTAAGTGCGGCCCGCCCTTCCTGCGTTGCTTGTCCCAACCAGCCTGATAGTTGTTCCATAGAGCGACGCATATCGGCGGAATCGTGTGATTTTGACAAAGCATGATCGGCCACCAGCTTGCTGCCCTGAACAGTTTGGAGAAGTGTGTCGTGAAGTTCGCGTGCGATGCGAACGCGCTCGGCCAGTCGCTCATTGAATCTAACGCTGATGGCTTTTGCAATCTGCTTCACCCGCAGGTGGTAGACGACCCAAACAGCAAGGCCTCCACAGGCAATACAGAGAAAAAGAAACCAGCAGGTCTGATAGAAAGCAGGTGGAACAACGAAAGTGAGAGATGTTCCGTGGTCATTCCAAACCCCGTCATTATTCGCAGCTATGACAATGAATCGATAAGTACCGGGCTTCAGTTTTGCAAAGTAAGCTTCGCGACGGCCACCTACCTCTTGCCAATTGCTTTCAGCTCCTTCAAGGCGATAGCGAAAGCGAACTTTCTCAGGTACGGCGAGGCTGTAGGCCGTGTATTGGATCTCGAGATCCCGTGTTAGTGCAGGCAACTGTAACGGCGAATCCAATTGATAAGATTTGCCATCAGCGGTCACGCTCGTTATTTGGATCGGCGGAGGCAGGGAATTATTCACGAGGTGCGTAGGATTAAGAACTTCCACTGCACCCGTATCAATTGCCCACCACAATCGTCCATCAGTAGATTTAGTAACGCTTGGGCTAAAAGGCACCCGGCTCGATTGACTACCGTCAGAGGCATCCAGCAGGCGAAGTTGAAAACGGCTATTCGGATCTTTCAGCCAGGCGTCTAACTCGGCTCGTGAGAGCTGAACTAAACCACACGAACCCTTTAACCACAGGGCGTCGCTGTTGTCTTTGATAACATTATCGAGATCGTCACACGGAAATCCATTCGCGCTCCCGAAAACGATCAGACTGCCGGCTTTATAAAGAGTGAGTCCCCGGTTTGTTGCTGCCCAAAGTCCGTGCGTATCCGCGAACATGTTTCTGATCGTAGCGGAAAACTTATCTGCGTGTGATTCAAAGCGTCCATTCCGGTACAGACTCAGACCGCTTTGCGCAAATCCGAGCCAAACGCCACCTGCCGGATCCGCAGCCATCGAGGCAATATGCCCTCCAGTTTGCTGGCGTGTGAATGCCTCGATTACTCGATCGCTACGAACACCAATCAGCGTGCATTCAGAATCAGTTGTCGAAAACCAAAGTGTGCCGTCCACATCCTCGGCAAACGCGCGCACTGCGCCAGTAGCGCCACAGCGTTTGGGCATTGCAATAGGATGGAATCGGTCTTCATTGCGCCATGCAGTTCCAATGCCCACTCCTACCCAAAGAAGACCCCTCGAGTCTTCGAACAGACTAGTTACACTTCCACGCGGCAAACCGTTGCTGCCCGGCGAGTAGGATGTGATTTCTCCCTCTTTTACACGAATAAGTGAGTCTCGTCCGCCGCTCTTACTTGCCCAAATGCTGCCATCCCTTGAAGCCAGGATTGCCCCGGGCTGATCCATTGGAAAGCCCTCGCGCGCAGTGAGCGTAACTACCTTCATGTCGCGGAATCGATCGAGGCCGGCGTTCGTTGCCACCCAGACGCTTCCTTCTCGATCTTCAAAGATGTTATTTACACTTTCCCCGGACAGGCCGTCAGCGCGAGTTAAGCGATCAGTCCTTCCATTGACTATCCTGATGAGTTCGTGCTTTGCATCGCCAATCCAAAGACTGTTTTCTCGGTCAAAAAGAATTGCCTGCGCCTGCAGCTTCAGATTAGCCAATTGGTAGCTTTGCCAATGACCGGAAGCCAGCCGCCAGATCCCGCTTGGACCGCCATCAAGCCAGAGTTCGCCGTTGGCATCTCCCATCGCCCACACCCCAAATCTTTCACTCAGCGCAGACTGACCTGGGATTTGGTAACAGTCAGGGTTTGCTTCTTGCCAGCGGCAAACTGCACCTGCTCCTCCCACCCATATATTGCCGGATTGATCCTCGTGCAATGATCCAACATAACGTAAATATGGGTTACCTGTCGTAGCGAAGCATTTAAATTGGTCGCCAGCGACATGGCATAACGGCGGCAGCAGATCCAAGGCCCGAGTGTGTCCTGCCCAGACGTCGCCGTTTCGATCCTCCAGGAGGGCTGCGAAACGACCGTACTTTGTATAAACGGTAAGCTGGTTGTCCTTCCAGCGTGCAAGTCCGCCACTTGTTCCAATCCACAAACTGCCGTCGCGTGTTCCAAGGAGGGCGAAGATCCGGTTGTCTGGCAAAGGGGTACTGTCCGGCGGCTTCCAGGGCACAAATCGAATGCCATCGAATTGGAGTAATCCGGTCTCGCTTCCAATCCACAATCGGCCATCTTTCGTCTGTGTGATCGCGAGTGGCGCGGATGAGAAGTAACCCTCTCGAACACGCCAGGCAGTATGACCGTACTGCGATATATAGATGGTTGGATCCAGCGCGCAAACAGAAGGCGCAATGAAGAATAGAAGAGAAACCAGCGAAAGCGACCGGGTAATCGCCTTCCATTTTTGATCAAGATACTGATGGTTCATCTTACCGATTACGCTCCGAGTTCCGGCGTCTCCGTGAGGACATCAAACCTGAAGCAACCCGCGCCGAACCGCGATGGTCACTGCATGCGTCCGATCGTTGGCGCTTAGTTTGGAAACAATGTTCTTAATGTGAAAATTGACGGTAGTTTCGGCAATCTCCAATCGATAGGCGATTTGCTTGTTGCGATAGCCGTCGTGGACGAGTCGCAGCACCTCCAGCTCGCGAGTTGTCAGATCCTCTTCGCCAAGGTGTTCAGCGATGCGCGCAGCCACTTCTGGTGAAAAAGCTCGTCTTCCTGCATGGACTGACCGGATCACCTCGAGCAATTCATCCTTCAGCATGCTTTTAAGGGCATAGCCTGAAGCTCCGGCTTTTAATGCTCGCTGGATCTCGCCATCGCTGTCGGACGTGGTGAGCATGACGATCCGAGCATTGGGAAACTCGCCGCGAATCGCGATTAGCATGTCGGTCCCGTTGGCATCTGGAAGGCGCAGGTCCATTAAAGTTATGTCGGGACGAAAACGACGAAACGCGTCGATGCCCTCAGCAGCATTCGATGCCTGCGCAACCAGGTGCATGTCTGGTTGTGACTCGATGATTGCGCTTAACCCAAAACGAAAAACCGGATGGTCCTCAACGCTCAGGATCGTCATAGGCTGGCTCGGAGCGTTCGGTGGTTCAATCACATGGTTATTGATAGGAATATGCAGATTCATGCTTTCTCTCTCGTAATCCACTGCCGGATGTATGCCGAGCAATTCCGGAGCTCGATGCCCTTTGACTCGCATCTCTTAAGAAACGTCACTGCATCTCGATCCACGAGAATCAGCTCTTTCAGATCCAAAGCCATCGGGCGATCTGCGGTTTCTGCGTCGATTAGATTTTTCAACTCAATCAGATTCGTCGAGTCCATACGACCGCTTACTGTAAAGAGAGTTTCTCGATTAACTGTGCTCTGAATTCTCAGCATCTTGGCTCACTTGATTCGTAACTTGCGCCCATATACTGAGCAACTACGATTCCAGGTGTAAGTTACTGAAAATAAAGAAATGGGACTGTGCAGAAATGGTGAGGCTGCACCAATTGGCGAAAGTTCGACAACGACAATCCGACAAAAGCTGTAGCCACAAAGAGGCACACGAGCCTCAAACGAGCAGAACCTATTTGAGTTTTTTGTGCCTTTTTGTGACTAATTTTCCTGCTATGAGGGGTTGGAGACTTTGAAGCGATGTTTGTCGATTTTGAGCGACCGAATCTTAGACTCCAAAGTGGATCGTGGGATGCCCAACCTGGCCGCCGCGCCCGCCGGCCCGTATACGCGTCCGCGGCTCTCTTTCAGTGCGGCTTCGATCATGTCCTTTTCCTGGGCCAACAGTTTTTGCGGAAGCTCAACCTGATCCTTCGCCTCGGTCACAAACGGCTGCACTGATAACCAGCTTTCATCGATTGAGAAAATCTCTGTTTCGCAGAGTATTACCGATCGCTCGATGACGTTCTGTAACTCACGTATGTTTCCAGGCCAGGGATATGACTGAAGTAACTCAAGGGTCTTTTTGTTAATGCTCGTTATCTTCTTGCTCGCGTTGCGCGCGTAGCGATCGATAAAGTATTCAACCAGCAGGGAAATGTCTTCGCTTCGTTGGCGCAAAGGGGGAATCTCAATCGGAAAAACATTTAGGCGATAAAATAAATCACGACGAAAGGTCCCGGCGCAGATGGCGGCCTGCAAGTCACGGTTAGTAGCGGCGATCACCCGAACGTCAGCGCGGATTTGGCGAGTACCGCCGACTCGCTCAAACTCGCGCTCCTGCAGAACACGCAGCAATGCAATCTGGGTCTCGGCAGGAAGTTCTCCGACTTCGTCGAGGAAAATGGTGCCGCCGCTCGCTAATTCAAACCGGCCCAGTCGCTGCTGAACCGCGCCCGTGAAGGCACCCTTCTCGTGGCCGAATAACTCTGAGGCGAGCAGCTCACGCGGGATGGCTGCACAGTTCACGCCAACGAATGCGAGTCTGCATCTCTGCGAATTTTTGTGGATCGCACGAGCGATGAGCTCTTTGCCGGTACCTGTCTCTCCCGTGATCAGAACCGTGGAGTCTGTCGGAGCGACTTTGGCGACCTGAGCGAGTACGCTTTGCAGCGCTGCTGAAGTGCCGACGATCTCTTCGAACATCGAGGTGTTGACGATCTCTTCACGCAGAACCACGTTCTCGTTTCGAAGCCTCTCTTCCGCTTGCTTGCGATCTTCGATATCGGTCAGGGTCCCAAACCACTTGAGAATAGTTCCATGCTCGTTTCGCAACGGCACACCGCGCATCAGAAACCAGCGATATTGTCCGTCGGCTCGCTGGCCGCGCAGTTCGTATTCGAACGGCTCGCCAGAAGCAAAAGATGCCTTCGACATGTTGCTGTATCCCTCAAAATCTTCGGGATGAATTATATTGCGCCGGTGGGAGACCACCTCTTCCGCTCTGAAGCCCGTGTACTCTGTGAAACGGCGATTTACGAAGTCCGTGGTCCCGTCAGGGAGAACAGTAAACGCCATTGCCGGCATCATTTCGATCACATCACGAACCTGTTTTTCGCTGCGGCGAACAGCTTCTTCCGCGCGCTGGATTTCATGAAAGAGACGACTATTCTCGAGCGAGATGGCCGCCTGCGAAGCAAGCACTTCCAGAATCCTGAGCCGCGCGGGAGTAAAGACGTTGGAAGCCAGTTTGTTTTCCAGGTACAGGAGTGCAACCAGTTCGCCCTGCTTCAGCAACGGCAAGCAGGCCACCGAGCGGGTGCGCTTCTCGCGAAGGTACTCGTCAGTTGCGAATGGGTTTGGGACTGAGGCATCGTCAATGATGACCTGCTCCCGGGTCCGCTCGACGTAACGCAGGACCGATACCGGAACCGCAGTAGCAGAAATAGGCTCTTCTAACGCAACTACAGACACGCTGTTCCCGTCAATCGTAGCTTCGGCCTTCATTTGCAACTGATCATCATGTCGAAGGACGAGCACTCCGCGGTCGGCGCCGGCGTGCTCCATCGCGTTGCGCATCACGGTGTCGAGCAGTTTATCCAACTCGATCTCACCCGAGACCGCCTGCGAGACTCGGAGCACTGTCGCGAGATCTAATCCTTCCACCAGCGCTGTGATCGTTGAGGTAGCACCGGGCATCGGTTGTTTCTGGTTGAGCGCGGGATAAAGCCGATCGAGTTGATTCACTTTTCCATCCGCACCCCACGATGCGTAGCAGGCGCGGGCGCTACGCAGGTAGAGATCGGCAAATTGGTCGAACCCGCGTGTGCGATGAAACGCCGCGGCATGCTCATAAGTGAGCGCCTCGTCGTGGACGAAGCCGTTGGCCTTCGCCGAGCGGAGCGCCTTTTGGTAGAGGTCCATCGCATCGAGCGGACGGTCTTCGAGCCGGGCTATCTCAGCGCCTATCAGTGCGGCGCGGTGCGCGTAGTTCTCCGGACAATTCTCCGCCAGGTTTTTTAGGTGACGCTGAGAGCCAGCCATCGCCTCGTGGTGCTGAGCGCGTTCAATGGGATTGGCGCAATCACAGGAAGCAGCGTGAGCAAGCGCGCTGAAAAAACTATGTTCCGTCCTGGCGAGCTCGGTGGGTTGCGACCAAAGGAATTCCTGTGCGTTAGCGGCGGCATCGAGAGCCGCTGCATAATCGCCCGCAAAGAAGCGGGCCTGCAGCTTGCGGATCCAGTACCAGCTTTTCGGAAACGACACACCGCGCTCGCTCGCGAGGTGTTGCTCGAATCTGCATTCGTCGAAATTGCCATCATCGAAGCGGCCGAACGCCGGCGTTAGACCACGCATCGTCCTGATGAACCCGAGATGGGCCATGGCCAGATCGACCATGAACTCGAACCGGGAGCTCTGAGCAAACACTAAATTGAGTTCGGCCTCACGCTGCACTTCCGCCAGGGCATCGCCCGCAATGAGGAAATTGGACACCAGGACACTCGAGCAGTACAACGCGAAATTGACATCGCCGACCTCGTTGGCGGCGGCAAAACCACGGCGCACCGGATCCCTCCCGGCACGATAGTGCTTGGTCCAGGATAGAACGATGCCGCCAAAGGTAAAGTAAACGGCTGGCTCGAAGCGCTTCAAACCGCGTTGTTTCACTTGCTCATATCCGAGTTGGCCGAAGCGAAAGGAAACTTTGTAGTCGCCGAATGCAGGTCCGGCTATCGTGGCGACCCACGTGCACCCGAACCACGTACTGTCGCTGATGCCTTTCTCGAGGCTCAGGGTAATGGCCTTGCACGCCCCCAGCGCGAATAGCTTGTTGTCGGTGAAATTTGCCGCCGGGGTGAGCCGCATCAGCACATCGAGTGTTGCAAAGGCCTCAGGATCAGTCATCAACGGCAGATCGATAATTTCCTCGATCGTACGTGCACCGAGTAGCGACCAGATCCGCTTGTATTCCTGTCCTACCTCTGCGTCTTTTGGGTGAGGTGACCAGTCGATGCCGCGCCTGCGGAGGTAGTCAAGAGCGATCTCGACCGCGCGGCTGCTGCGGGCGAGTGCGATGTTCAGGTCGATGCTCAGGCAAGCGACCGACGCTTCTTCGACCGCTCCGGCGGCGACCGTCGACAATTCCGTTAAGCGCTTCTCCGCTGCGCCAAGATTGCCGGTGAGGAATTCACACTCGGCGCGGTTCAGCTCGAGCGCGAAGGTGAGGTCGTGGCAGCGGCGCCAGCGATCGTCCGGTAGCAGCTCCCCTCCGGCCTGAAGATAGTTGAGGGCCGCGGCGTAAGCCGTTGACGCCTTGGCGCGCTTGCCCGCGATTAAGTCGAGGCCCGCCAATTCCTCGCGCTCCTCGCGCGAAGCAATCAAGGCTGCGCCGCGGTTGAGCTGATTAACGATGTCGAAGATGTTCTCCTCGCGTTCCTCGAAAGGTGTCTGCCGAAGAAGCAGCCGTCCGATCCGAAGATGCTCTTCGGGGCGCGATTCTTCCGGGATGAGCGAATAGGCTGCTTCGTGTATTCGGTCGTGCATGAACTTGTAGGAGCCGTCGAGACGCTCGATCAACTCCTGCTGCACTGCGTCCCAAAGATCTCTGTCCGCCTGATCTGGTGACGAGCCCTGCATGAATGAGAGTGTCGCCGTCGACGCGATGTGTCCAAGGCAGGCGAGCTTCTGTAGCGCCTTCTGTGTAACAACGGGCAGGCGGCCTAGCTTGCGGGTCATAAGATCCACGACGTTGTCGGTATAGCCCTTCGCGTGAATGCGTTCGATGTCCCATGACCAACCCGCCGCGCCATCATCGAAAGTGAGTAGCTGCTCTGCTGCGAGAGTAGAGAGGAATTGGATAGCGAAGAATGGATTGCCGCCCGTCTTGTCATGGACCAACTGCGCCAGTTTAGCAACCGATCCTGGATCGCTATGGGTTGCGTCTGCGATCAAATGGGCCAGGTCTTGACCAGTTAGTGGTCTAAGAATGATCTCATGCGCTAGTGCTCCCGCTCCACGGATCGCGTCCAGCTTGCGCATCAGTGGATGGGTAGAATCAACTTCGTTGTCCCGGTAGGCGCCAATCAGCAGGAGGTACTGGACATCCTGCTGCGTCACGAGGTCCTCGAGTAAATCCAGGGTAGCAGCATCAAGCCATTGCAGGTCGTCCAGAAAGAGAGCCAGCGGATGTTCCGGCCGTGCGAAGACGCCGATGAACCGGCGGAACACGAGTTGGAAACGGTGTTGCTCGCGCTGCGGTGGGAGCTCGGGCACCGGCGGCTGTTCTCCAATGATGACCTTTAATTCGGGAACGAGATCCACCATGAGCTGACCATTGGGTCCCAGCGCCTCACGCAATCTCTCACGCCACGTGTTCAGTTCCGCTTCGCTCTTGCCGAGAAGTTGCCGGATGAGGCCCTGGAAGGCTTGCGCAAGGGTGGAATATGGAATGTCGCGTTTGTATTGGTCAAACTTGCCGGACGCGAAGAGGCCGCGTGGTGGAACGAGAACCTTGTGCAGCTCATTCACCACGGATGATTTCCCAATGCCTGAATACCCGGAGACCAGCACCAACTCGGGCTTGCCACTTTGAACGACGTTGTCGAACGAAGCAAGCAGCGTTTCGATTTCACGCTCACGGCCGTACAGTTTCTCGGGAATCAGGAGGCGGTCGGGTCTGTCATGTTTTCCTAACGGGAAGTCATGAATGCCATCGTGCAGACAACGGCGAAGATCGCTTTCCACACCGGCTGCGGTCTGGTAACGCTCTTCAGGAGTCTTGGCAAGTAGCTTACAAATTATCGCCGAGATACTTTGTGGAATATCTTTCAGCCGCTCACAGGGCGGCAATGGCTGCCTGGCAATGTGGCAGTGAATCCACTCCATTGGATCAGACGCAATGAACGGAAGACTGCCGGTTATCAACTCGTAAAGCGTGATGCCCAGGGCGTAGAGATCGCTACGCGAATCGATCGAACGATTCATTCTTCCCGTTTGCTCGGGAGCCATGTACGCGAGTGTTCCCGAGATGAATTCGGGAGGGTCCGCAGACTGGCGCTGGCGCGGCAATCGAGAGGCAATGCCGAAACCGGTCAGCCAGATCTGATCCATCGCAGCATTCGCAAATACGTTGGAGGGCTTGATGTCTTTGTGGACCAGACCGAGCCTGTGCAACTGGCCGAGCCCTACAGCGAGGGCAATCCCACACCGCAGGAACTGTTTCAATTCGATGGGCCGTACAGGAAGTTGATCGAGTGGCTGTCCGTTAGGATCGTCGAACAACAGCATGGTCCGGTTCTGATGTTGTGTGAGAACGATTGGTCTGATCGCCCATGCTGGATCGAGCTCATCTTTAAACGAGAATTCGTGCTCTATCTTCCTGATGGTTGCGAGGTCAGGACGCTCCATCAACGGAGATAAGGCGAGAATAGACGGTGGATTCTTGTCAGAGTCGGTCTGGCGCAGACACCGGTAGAGGATGAACTCTCCATCCTGACGAATCGTTTCCAGCCGGTATTGCGAAAGGTCCATCACATCGACAATCTCCAGCTAACCAGAATTGCATGATGTGAGAATTAACGCTTAAATTGGTTGCAGAAACATAGTCTTTCTAAAAAAATATCAACAATTTGCGGTTTTCTTCCGGCCCATAACTATCCGATCAACTTGACGCCTGCGTTTTCACTTGTTCGTCTTCGCTGATGATAATGCGGGCGGCGCGGTCGTGCGTGAGCGCTGACCAGCCCCAATTCCACAGCGTCTCGATCCTGTTTCTCATTCCACTCAATAATGCCAAGTGAACACCCAGCCAGGCGAAATAAGCGAGAGGTCCGTGCAACGTCCGCTTGTTCGGAAACTCTACCACAGCGGAGCCGCGTCCAATCGTGGCCATGAATCCCTTGTCCCAATACTTAAAGGGTTGAGTTTCTTCTCCCGCTATTCGCCGCGCGATCTGTCGCCCAACGTGTTCTCCGGATTGCATGGCCACCGAACCGAGCTGCGGCAAAACTTGCCCCTCCGAAGTGACTTCACCCATATCACCCACGACAAAAATCTCCGGATGTTCCGGCACGCTCAGATCGGGATTTAGTTTTACTCGCCCACCGCGACCCTGCGGGGATCCGAGTATTCGTGCGAGCGGGTTGGCCTGCACCCCGGCGGCCCAGACGAGGGTGTGTGCTTTGATCTCTTCACCCGACTTTAGTTTCACTGACGTTGGACCAACTTCGGCGACTGCTTCGCCCAAACGGAGCTCAACTCGTCTTTCTTCGAGCTCCTTTCTTGCGTATTCCCGCAAATTTTGCTTGAACGCTGCTAACACCTCGTGGCCCATTTCAACGAGGATTATGCGCGCCTTTTCAGTTGCCAGCTCGTGATAGTCGTTCGGTAACAGGTTATAGAAGAGGTCTGATAATGCCCCGGCAGTCTCGACGCCCGTGGGCCCGGCTCCAACAATTACGAAATTCAGTGCGCCATCGTCGATCATAGCGGGGTCTTGATCGGCGGCTTCAAATCGTTGCATCACGTGGTTACGGAGTTTTACAGCATTGATTAGCGTGTAGAGTGGAATTGCGTGTTCGGCTGCGCCGGGAGTGCCGAAGTAGTTAACCGTCGCTCCGCCTGCGAGCACGAGATAGTCGAAGGTTATTTTGTCATCGTTATCCATCTGGATCTGTCGACCAGGTACATCGATACCTTTTACCGTTCCCAGACGGAAGTTCACATTCTCCTCGTTTCGAAACATGCTGCGCACAGACGCACCGACGTCTTCGGCATTTAGCAGGGAAGTGGCAACTTGATAAAGGAGCGGCTGGAATGTGTGGTAGTTGTGTCGATCGATTAGAGTTACTTGAACCGGAACGTGCGCCAGTTGCTCGGCCACGCCGAGTCCACCGAAGCCTGCACCAACAATCACGATATGTGGATACTTGCTCATTTCGTCTTACCTTTGAGGCGCTTCACGTTTCTTCCTGCCTGCCCGTGAACCCGTTCATCGCTACCCCCCGCAGCAGTTTCCACTCCGCGCAACAGATATACCAAAGAGCACTCGTTCAGAATTCGCAGAATTTGCAGACTTTATAGAAACGCTGGCTGACAAGTTTGCCGGATTTGCCGGGTTCGAGCCTTAGCGATGATGCAACCCTTCCGACATTCCGGCGCTTATTGAATTCTGCATCAGCATTTCCCTTTACAAATTAGGTGAATAACAGCGGCGCGTGTTCCGGCTAAAGTTTTGCTGTGACGTGAGGCGTCATGAATTCTGTCATACGACAATCCACTGATGCGTGGCCCCGCCTTCGCTTGTTAGTGATCCTGTTTGTAGTGTCTGGTTCAGTGGGAGTTTCTGCACAGGAGACGACGTCTCCACCGGATGAAAGATTGACGCTGGATCAAGCGATAGCGTTGGCCCTACGGGATAATCACGAAATCAAGATCGCTCGCTTGGCAGTCGAAAGGTCCGACGAGGAGATATCTGCCGCGAAGACTTTTCGTCTTCCTTCGCTGCACGCGTATTCGTTGTTTTCGGGAAATCTCGCGACGAATGAACTAAACATCCAGAATCCGTCGACCACGTTGTTCCCGGGTCTGGGCCCCTTCTTCTCATTGAATGTCGAGCGTAAACCCACAGCCTTGATTGGTGCATCCGTGATTGAGCCGTTAACGCAGCAATATCGGATCGCATTGCAGATCAAGCTACATGGTTTGTCACGTGACGTAGCTCAGGCAAAGTTGCGCCAACAGCAGAACGAAACCATTGACCAGGTGAAGAAGGCATATTACGCAGTCCTGCAAACTCAGAGTGGACTGACCAGCGTGCAGGAAGCGCTGAAGTCTTACCGCGAGCTCGACAAGATTACGGGCGATTACGTTGTTCAGCAGGTAGCGCTCAAAGCTGATCAACTCACTGTCCAAACAAGATTGGCGCGAGTCCAATACGAAGAGCTCGAGCTGACCAGCCGGCTGGCCACACAGAAAGAACAATTGAACAGTCTCCTGGGTCGCGATATTGGCGCCTCGTTTGAAGTGGCCCGTACTCCTGAATTCGTGTCTTTTGAATCTGATTTGACAGAGGCCAGAAGGATCGCGTCAGAGAAGAGGCCGGAGCTGCAGCAGGCGAGGTTGCTGATCCAGCAGGCAAACCTCGATCGGCGTATCAAGAAGTCGCAGTACATACCTGATATCAGTGCGGGCTTCACCTATTTAACGGCGCGCAATTTTAGCGACGCAGTTCCAAAAAACTTCGCCAACGTGGGCGTGGCGGTGACCTGGGAAGTCTTTGATTGGGGACGTAAAAAACGCGAACTTGCCGCGCGGGACAAAGCAGTCGAACAGGCAAAAACTGGTCTGAAAGAAACTGAAGACCAGATTCTGATCGATGTCGGCGATAAGTTGCGGAAGTTGCAGCTTGCCAGTCAGGCGCTTCGGGTAGCCAGACTTTCAGAGGATTCAGCGAAAGAGAATTTGAGAGTCAGCACCGGGCGCTACAAACTCCAGGCCGTTTTGCTGTCAGACGTGCTTCAGTCACAGGCATCGCTGGCTGAAGCGAGTCATGAATACCAACAGGCGTTGCTCGCGTTCTGGACAGCGAAGGCGGAGTTTGAAAAGTCTTTGGGAGAGGACAAGTAAACATGCCAGAAACGCAACAGGCCAAAACGACAGTCGAGCCAATGCCGAGCAATAACGGCGCGACTTCCGACAAACAAAACAACACGGCTCCATCTTCCGATAACACAACACCAGCGGTCGAAAAGAGTGTGTCGACCAGTAATGGATGGGCCAAGAAGTTCATTCCGGTGGTAGTGCTGGCGCTGGCTGCGATTATTCTTTTTGGTATCAGCGGTGGTTGGACAAGGTGGGTAGCAAGCGGCTCACAAAAAACGGACGACGCCATTCTACGAGCTGACATCACTCCATTGAGCACTCGCGTCTCCGGCACAGTGATCCAGGTCGCTGTTGCCGATTATCAGCGAGTCAAAGCCGGCGACTTGCTGGTGCAATTGAAAGACGACGACTTTAAAGCACAGGTGGCCCAGGCGGAAGCCGGGGTGGCGGCAAGCGAAGCAGCGTTGGAGAACAATGCCAAACAGAAAGACCTACAAACGTCGCGAATCACACAAGCGCAAGCCGGCATTCAAGCCGCCGCCGCCGAGATAGCCCAGGCCGGTGCTTCAATCGAGGCGGCCAGGGCCGACGTCGCGAATTCGAAAGCAGCGGTTGACGGAGCGGAGGCTAAGATCCCGGATGCGCAAGCTGCGGTAGCGGCCGCACAAGCCGATGCAGAAAGGACCTCGCTGGAGCGAAAGCGTCAGGAAGCATTGGTCGATCTCGGCGCCGCAACCAAACAGAAACTTGAGCAGGTGGTCGCCGATCAGCAACGCTTCGCTGCGATTCTCGACAGCCGCAAAGCTGAGCTCGCCCAAACGCGCGCTTTGGTTGAAAGCCGGCGAGCAGAGTTTTCGAAAGCACGCGCTCAGGTCTCATTACGCGAAGCCGAACAACAACGCGCACGAGCCCAAATGACGAGTCGCGCAGCGGAGGTCGACGCACAAGTCAAGCAGCGAGCAGTTCTGGATGCGCAGGAGCAACAGCTTCAGGCCGATCTCAACGCGAAGACGGAAGCATTGAAAGTGGCGCAGACTAATCTTGATTACACCCGAATCCTCGCGCCGACCGATGGGATTGTAGGTGAGCGAAAAGTCAGAGTGGGCCAACTAGTCTCGCCTGGCACACAGGTGTTATCCCTCGTCGAGAACACAATCTGGGTGCAAGCCAATTACAAAGAGACACAGCTCACGAACGTCAGAAAGGGTGATGCAGCCGAGATTACGATCGACACCTTCCCGGGAGTGGTACTGAAAGGTCACGTCGAAGAGATTGCTCCCGCCAGTGGATCCCAATTCGCCCTCCTGCCCCCCGATAACGCCACGGGTAACTACACGAAGATTGTCCAACGCATTCCGGTAAAGATAGTGCTCGATCCCGATCCGTCCATTGCCGATCGACTGCGCGCCGGGATGTCAGTTATTGCCAATATAAGACCCAGTTCGAAAGCTAAAGCCTAAAGATGAGTGTTGCTGTCAGCCAACTTGCGAATAGATTTGCCGGCTTCGACTTGTCAAAGCTCAAAGCATTTATTAAGTCGCTGGATCAAAATCCTTACGTCGGAAGCGTGGGCGTGTTTCTGGGAGCTGGTATTGCGACCCTGAATGGTCGAGTGATCAGTGTTGGGCTACCGGATTTGCGCGGAGCAATGGGATTGGGTTTCGACGAAGCAAGTTGGATCCCAACAGCCTATAACATGGCGCAGATGTTCATTGGTCCATTCTCGGTCTACCTTGGTGCTTTACTTGGCGTCCGGCGTGTGCTGCTTTTTTCAGGAATGGTATTTATTCTGTGCTCAATACTCTTACCCCTTTCGCCGAACTTAAAGGTGATGCTTGGTTTGCAGGTGATTAGCGGTCTCTCGTCGGGAACGTTTTATCCGCTAACGCTTGCCTATGCGCTCCGCGCACTGCCGATGCGCTTCGTGATCTACGCCGTTGGTGTGTATTCAATCGACATTCTTTCCGCAACCAGTATCGGCACCTCACTCGAAGCCTTGTATGTCGAATACTTATCGTGGCATTGGATTTTCTGGCAGAGCGTCGTGCTGACGCCTGTGATGTTGCTCTGCATCTACCTCGCTATACCTCCACAACCGCCACGGTCGGGTCCGAAGCTGGCGCTCAGTTGGCGAGGCTTTCTTTACGGCAGTCTTGCCTTGAGTTTGATCTATGGCGCACTCGATCAAGGGGAACGACTGGATTGGTTAAACTCAGGCGTCATTGTCGGGCTACTGCTCAGCGCCGCCTTCTTACTGCTGGTGACTGTTATTCGCAGATGGCGGTCACCAAATCCTATGGTCAATCCTATTTTCCTGATAAACCGGAACACAGCGATCGTGGCGTCGGGACTCTTCGCCTTTCGGTTTGTGTTGCTGGCGATTGCTTTTCTGCTGCCAGCTGTTTTGGGTTTAACTCAGAATTACCGCCCTTTGCAGACAGGCCGAGTTCTGCTGTGGCTAGCCTTGCCAATGGTGTTGATGGGACTGGTCGCAGCACGATTGATGCGACGATTCGACAACAGGCTTGTGTTTGCATCGGGCTTCGCGATTGTTGCGGGAGCTGCTTTGTTGAATGCTCAGCTAACCAGCTCGTGGTCCGGAGATAACTTCTTCACTTCGCAGATTGTGATGGGGTTAGGGCTTCCGCTGACCTTCACCGCGTTGGTTGGATCAATTTTGCAGAATAGTTTTGATTCGGGTGCTCTCACCAAGCCCATCAACCTTCTTACATACTCATCGTTCATACATTGCGTCAGGCTGTTGGGTGGCGAGGCTGGTACAGCGATGATGCAGAGGCTCGTTTCAGTGCGCGAGAAGTTTCACTCGAGCATGATCGGTCTTCATGTTGCGGGAGGTGATTGGCAAGTGTCTGAACGCGTGGCGTCTCTCGCGCACGGTGTCTACTCGAATTCTGCCGGCACGGATGAGGCGCAACAAAGAGCTGTTGTCGTGCTTGGTGGACAGGTCAAATTACAAGCTTATGCGCTGGCGTATAGCGACTGCTATCTCACGATTGCATTAGTAGCCGCACTGGCGATCATCCTTATCGCACTAATGAAGCCAATGAAGATTTATTTCGACGAGAAATGAGTTACAGAACCAGCAACCAGCGAATCCATAACTCTCCAACCCAGCAAAGAGATTTTAATAGCTGTCGACGTCACTAAGTTTTCGATTCTTTGCTCTTGTTCGTGAGTCAGTGGGCCCAGCCGGCGTCGCCAGCGAGCGAGTTCTGCTCGCGCAATGTCTTTAGGATCGAGCACTGGCGCTTTCGTTTGTTCACCCATGAGCATCATTTCCTCACAGCTCGAAATGCAACCGGTCTGCCAGGAGTGAAGAGCTCATCAAGATACGTGTTTATGAGGAAACCGGATTTTTTGCCGGACGAATTAGTTCCGCGCGATCCGTGAGAAACGGCAATCCCGACAGTTTGCCGTACGGGACGCCACAATTAAAAGTTTAATTCTCCCCTTTCGTCCAACTAAATAACCTCAAATCCAAGTTGCGCCTATGTTATTGTCCGGTTCACAGGCGAAATTGCCTGAAAGTTCAAGTGAAAACAACTCGCCTAACAACATCTCTATCACCCAACTCGCAGTTTGGTCGTTACGAGATCCGCTCGGTCCTGGGTGTAGGCGGGATGGGTGAAGTTTACCTCGCGTTTGATCCAACCTTGCGTCGACAAGTCGCTCTCAAATTGTTGCCGACTGAATTTACTGAAAACAAAGTTCGTCTTTCACGTTTCGAGCGTGAGGCACATGCAGCTTCAAGCCTCAACCATCCCAACATCCTGACGATTTACGAGATCGGCCGGCAGGATGGCCACCACTTCATCGCGACTGAATACATAGACGGTAAATCCCTGCGACAACTCATGGCCCAGCGCTTGGAATTGCGTGAACTCCTGGACATTGCCAGTCAGATCGCAGACGCACTCTCAGCAGCGCATGAAGCAGCAATCGTGCACCGCGACGTCAAACCCGAAAACGTCATGGTACGCAGCGATGGTTACGTGAAAGTGCTCGATTTCGGCCTCGCCAAACTCGCCAATGACACGGCAAGTGAGCCGGAAGAAGTTGCTACTGAAGCTCCGACCAAAATCGCAATGTTCCAAACAGATCCCGGCGTAGTGATGGGCACTGTCAACTATATGTCGCCAGAGCAGGCGCGAGGACTTGAGGTTGACCCACGCTCAGATATCTGGAGCTTGGGCGTCGTGCTTTATGAAATGGTCGCGGGCAAATTGCCATTTGAAGGACCGACTACGACCGACGTGCTGTCGATGATCCTCCATCGCGAACCATCATCGCTGCTGTTGTACCAATCATCTTTACCACCGGAATTGGATCGGATTGTGGAAAAGGCGCTGGTGAAGCAGCGGGATACGCGTTATCAAAACGCGAAAGACTTGAGCCTCGATTTGAAACGGCTTAAGCAGCGTCTGGAATTCGCCGCAGAACTGGAACGAAACATCACACCTGAAGAAGAAGCGCGACGCGCAACCGGCCTCGGACTTGGTACCGGACCCATAGCTTCGGAGGGAACGACCGAAGGATCTGCTGTAACGCCAACGGGCGAAGCACCTGGCGCCCACAGTATTTCGAGTGCAGCATACGTGTTGGGAGACATCAAGCGACACAAGCTTGCTACGCTCGCTGTTGCAACACTCGTACTTGTCAGTCTCGCGGCGGTCGCGTACTTCGCATTCCTCAGCAAACGTTCTCAAGCAATCTCTTCGGTCGCAGTTCTGCCCTTTGCGAATCAGAGTAGTGATCCGAACATCGATTACCTTTCGGACGGCCTCAGCGAAAGCATCATCAACAACCTCTCGCAACTGCCGGGTTTGAAAGTCATTTCCCGAAGTTCAACCTTCAAGTACAAAGGAAAGGAGATCGATCCGGAGCAAGTGGCGCGCGACCTGAGTGTGCAGGCAATTGTGACTGGGCGTGTAATTCAGCGCGGTGACCAGTTGCAAGTGAGCGCTGAACTGGTGGACGTTTCAGACAAGACGCAAATGTGGGGCGAACAGTTTAACCGCAAAATTGTTGACGCACTGGCAGTCCAGACTGAGATTTCCAAACAGATTGCCGAGAAACTCAAACTGCGGTTGACCAACGCCGAGCAGAAGCAACTGACTAGAGATGCGGAGGTCAATCCACAAGCATATGAACTATTGCTGAAGGGACGCTTCGAACAGGGTAAGAATTCGGTAGAGGGGAGCAAGAGAGCGGTAGAGTATTTCAATCAAGCGATCGCCGTTGATGAGAAATATGCCGTGGCTTATGCGGAACTCGCCCTAAGTTATGTCTACATGGTCGGCACTGGGTCCCTCGATCCAAAAGAGGGCACGCCAAAAGCAGAGACAGCTGTAAAGAAGGCGCTCGAATTGGACGAAGGTCTGGCTGAAGCTCATCAATCGCTGGCGCTGATCAAGTCAAATGCCTGGGACTGGATGGGTGCTGAGCAGGAGGTCAGGCGTGCGCTGGAGTTAAATCCGAATCTCGCGATAGCGCACAGTGTGCACTCCTATCTTCTCAGCTGCATGGGACAACACGAACAAGCGATCGCTGAAGCAAAAAGGGCTAGAGAACTTGATCCGTTGGCACTCAACCAAACTGCGAGTATAGGTTATGCGCTGTACCTTGCGAGACAGTACGACCAGGCTGTCGAGCAACTGAAGATTACGCTCGAAATCGATAAAAACTATGCTCTTTCACATGCGATTTTAGCCTATACCTATGACGCGATGCGTCGCTACAACGAAGCCATCGCCGAGTATGAAGCTCATATCCGGTTAGCGGGAGAGAATGCGAGCGACCAATGCTATCTCGGTTATTCCCTAGCAAAGGCAGGACGGCGCAACGAAGCTGAGGCGATTCTTAAAAAGTTGGAGACTTCCAAAGAATATGTTTCGCCTGCTGAGTTGGCTGTCCTTTATCTGGGAATGGGCGACAAAGAAAAGTCGCTCTCGGCACTTGAGCGTGCTTACGCAACCCACGACTTGCAGATGGGATACCTTGGTGTTGACCCCCATTATGACCCGTTGCGCTCCGAGCCTCGCTTTCAGGAACTCATTCGCAAAGTCGGCCTGCCCGGTTGAGAAGGTCAAATAGAGAGAAGAGAGTCCCATTCCGAGTCCCATTCCGGTTCAACCAACCTTGGGATAGTTAGGGGCTATGGGGATGTTTATCCGACGGGTTCGCTTAGAGTCGCAGCAGCTTCGTACGAGACTCGCCTATCTTCTTTCCCGCAAACTCTTCCGATCCAGAGGGGATCGCGCCGCAGATTATGACTTTACTTGAGGGTTCATTCGGATCGTGCCGCAGGTTTCCTTTGAATTCCTGTAAATTGCTTCTCTTTCACGGTTGCGACAGGGTTGAATCCCCTACGGCCAAAGCTATCAGCATTACAAAGCACTCCTTCCACAAAAGAGTTAAGAGGAAAATGTTGAAGTAGCCACCGGGCCGTGGTCTAATCGAATCGATCAGCGCTTCATGGAGGCTTACATGTCTCGGATCATGCTTGGAACTATCTGCGGACTCGTCTACGGCGCCCTCTCTGCCGTTTCAATGATCCCGTTGTCCTTCCCTGATAAGACTGCGGCACTGACGGGCGCATTTCTGAATCGCTTCGCGATTGGTTTTGTCATCGGTGCTGCGCATCTACCATTGCCCCCATGGGCGCAAGGTCTTGTTTTCGGGGTCTTGCTAAGTCTGCCTGATGCGATAATCACGAAAGTGTACGCTCCAATTCTCATGTTGGGTGCTATTGGTGGTCTAGTGATTGGCGTCATTGTCGGAAAGCGAGGCGCGTAGCCAAGCATGTGTATCTTCATCTGCATATAAATCGAGTTAGCCAGATAGACGTTGCTGTGATCGCTAAGATTCACGACATCAAGGAGCTTCTTGCGCGAGGTCGTGTCGAACCCGATGCCGTCTTCCCCGAACTCAAGAGGCTGGCAGCAAGCGACCAATGGCAAACGCGCGAGGTGGCTGCCACGGCGCTAGTCGAGATCGGTAAGCGCCATCCAGCCGCGGTCCTTGATACTGCGCGGCGGTGGGCCAAGGACCAGGACGCGAATGTCCGGCGTGCCGCAAGTGAGGGGCTGCGTGGCCTCGTGAAGGTAGATCCGCAAGCTGTCCGCCCTATCCTTGAGATGCTTCAGACCGACCCTGAACTTTATGTTAAGAAGTCCGTGGCCAATGTGCTTCGCAACGCGAGTGGCAAGCACCCAGAGCTCGTTCTTAGCATCTGTAGGCACTGGTCGCGTTCGAGTAATCCGCACACTGGATGGATCGTGAAGGAGGGGTTGCGAAAGCTCAAGGGCTCACGTCCCCGCGACGTTGCGGCCATCTTGGAGACACTGGACAAGAGCTACTGACTGTCGGTGCGACCCATTCTGCTAGTGATCCAAGCAAGCAACGTTGTTGTCGCGCGAACAATACGCGAACATCGAGTAGCCGAAAACAGTCTAAACGAGCCTACATCAGTCAACCAGATCCGTTGATTTCAAACGACTTCCGCGATTCGGTAGAGGGCCCTGACGATGCTCAATGCGGTGACTGTAGACTGGTCCAGGCCAACGCACTTCAAGCACGGAGTGAGCGCCCAAGCCACCAGTAATCTCAAGCAAGCGCTCAACTGCTTCGTCACCTCGTTCGCTTACCACGTCGGTAGCACCAAACTCTCGGGCCAGCGCGATGCGGTCGCGATGATGCCCAGAATGATGATTTGCTCTGCGCCGAGCCGCTTTGCCGCAATCACGCCGCACAAGCCAACCGCGCCGTCGTAAATCTCGTCGTACCGCGGCGGGTTAATTAAGTATGGGCGGTCGGGGTCGTAAGTCGCGTGCAGATCGAAATTGGTGAGCCCAGCGTGCGATGCACCGGACATCTCGCCGCAATCTCCGCCAACCTCTCTCGCTGAGCTTCAGAAAGATCTCCAACCACGATGAGCTCTTCTTGAATCCCATCGATCAAATCAGCCTCTTCATTGAACCTATCACAATTTTCAGAAGGCACCGGGGAATATGCGAGTCGGACTTGAACGTCTTCAAGCGGCCAACCCTTTCGCTCAGCATACATCCGCACGGTTATGCTGGTGCATGTACCCAACGCCGCCAACAAGAGCTCGAAAGGGTTTGGTCCGGCATCGCGGCCGCCTACATCGAATGGCTCGTCGCCCTGGAACAAATGATGGCCCACCGATACGTTTTGAACATATCTGGCTTCCCCGCCTTTCACGACTACAACTCTCGTCATCAATCTCTTCTCCCTCGAGCTAAGCTTGAAAATCTAAGCCAGTTGCCCTTGCGATCCGACGTGATGTTTGCGACTCGAATGGTCGTATGCGCCGTGTACTCATCAGTTCAACGGTAATTAAGCCGAGCGGAACCAGAAAAAACACCGAGTTCGCGACCCACATTATGGCGCCCGCTGCCGCTTGATCTTCCAACGCGGTGAGATTGGTGATGCGCGGAATCACCGCGTAAGTCGGATAAACCACGCGATCGTAGAAGACGAGGAAAGCTGAGAGCGCCGTGTTCTGAAAATCCGCGAGAATCAGATAAGGGAGAATCAGCCAACGCGGGGTTGGCGAAACCCAGGGGCGCGGTTTAATGATCGGCAGCCAGAAGAGTAGCGCGCTACTCAGAAAAGAGAAGTGCTCCACCTCATGCCAGGCCGTCGATCGCAGAGCGAGCTCATACATCACCGGAAGATGCCAGCCGACGTTAACCGAGATGAAAGTGGACCAGCAGAAGACCGGGTGCGATACAAACCCGGCGATCTTGCGGAGACCAGCAGACGAGAGAAATGGCCCGACCACGTCAATCGAGAATTGCCGCGGAAGTCCCGAGAGCAGTGGTAGGTACGGCGCGCCCCAGAGGATGAGTGGTGGCGCCACCATCATTAATAATAGATGTTGAATCATGTGGACAGTCAGCAGCCATCCAGCAAATGCATGTAGTGGGGAGAGAAGGGCGAAGAGAATAATGGCCAGTCCTGCGAAGAAGGCCGCGAGCTGTGAGAAGCCAAAGCGATCTGAAGCACGGCGATGTAGCCGCCACCAACCACGCGCATATAGCGCACCCAGGACTGCGATTGGAATCAATACCGACGGATTGAACTCCCAGGAGCTAAGCACCGCATTTGACACTATCTCCATTGCTTCGTCCCTTAACCGATCCCATCCATGAGTATGAACAGGTAGAGCAGCGGCAGATAGATCACCGATGCGTGAAGGAGACGTTTAGCCGCAAGCTTCGATCGAGACAGGGAGAGTTGATAAGCAAAATGGTAAAAGCAAATCCCGAGAATTACTGCTGCCGCCAAATAAAGCTTTCCGGTGTGAGCAAAAAAGCTGAACAATAAACTGGCGATTATTAAGAGCTGCGTGGAGGTCAAAATGAGTCGAAACGTGGTCCTATCATCGTCTTGATCTGAGGGGAGCATGAGCATTCCTGCTCTCGCATAGTCTTCGCGATAGAGCCAGCCGATGGCATAGAAGTGTGGAAACTGCCAAAGGAAAAGAATGGCAAAGAGGGCCCATGCTTTGAAGCTGAGAGTGTTGGTGGCCGCGGACCATCCCATCAAAACTGGGGCCGCGCCGGGGAACGCGCCAACGAATGTGCTGAGTCGTGTCTTAGTCTTCAACGGCGTGTAAACGAAGACGTAACAGATTAACGTCAAGAGACCCAGAAGAGCAGTCAATAGGTTGAGTACCAAAAGTACGTACAGTATTCCGAAGACTGAAACCGCAACTCCGAACACAAGTGCCTGGCGCGCCGTTAGCTCTCCAGCCGGCAAAGGACGTCGGGCTGTTCGTCGCATTCTGCTATCAAGGTCACGCTCAAAGTATTGATTGAGCACCGAGGCTCCAGCCGCGAATAGACCGGTTCCGAAGACGGTTTTGAGCAGGAGGATAATTCCGAGTGAATCTGAGGCTAGCATTGATGTGACGCCAGCCGAGATCATTACCATCATCGTGATCTCTGGCTTGGCGAGAACGACAAAAGCCTTCATGCCGCGAGTCAGCGACTTCGTGCTACGTGCCTCTGTGCAGACCGTACTTGACGTTAAGATTTCACTGCTCGCACTCATAAGTTCACTTCTGGACCAACGCAGTTTGCGCTTGTTTCTGTTTTGTGATTTGTTCGGGTCGGGTTGTGTCGCGCGCCGGCGCTTCGTTCGGCTTGTGCAGCGTCTGCATGAAAGAAACGACTGCCGCGACCTCAGCAGGCGTTAAGTTTTTGCCGTACGCCGGCATGTTGCCACTACCCTGAATCACCTGCCGCACAAGTTGATCGGACGTGAGTCGGGTAGCGACGCTATCGAGCGCCGGCCCTCGCAGTCCGCCCTCGCCGCCAATGCTGTGACAGTTGATACATTGCTTAGCATGGAAAACCAGGGAACCCTGCCGCTCGAGCGGCGAGCGTCCTTCCAGATAGTTGGTGGGCGTGGCCGCGCTGGTCCAGGCGTCCATCTTTGGGGACCACGGCGCGTACGTGCCGAGATAGTTGAACGCCCCCAGCACTATTAATATAAGGACAACGCTCAATACGGCCACCGGCCGGCGACGCGGACTCTTCTCACCCGTATTTGAGATAAAGGGCACGGCGAACAGAATGCCGATGACGATAAACGGAGCCGTCAGCATTACGACTGTCTCCATATAATCCGGCATTAACGACAACACTCCATAAAGCCAGAGAAAAAAGAAATCGGGTTTCGGAGCAGTATTGATCTGAGTGGGATCCGGGATGCCGTGCGGACCTTCAGGCCCGAAGTAGGCGGCGCAGAAAGTTATGCCCAACAAAACGAGACCGCTGAAAATTAAATCCTTGCTAATCGCTTTTGGAAAGAAAGGCACGCCGTCCTTTTTCAGCCCTGCCTCGTAGTCCTCTATATATGTCTCCTTGGTGACGAGCTTGCCCGGAACCGGGTACTCATTGATGCCTTTCGTAAGCACCAATCTCAAATGCAGGCTGACGATGGCGATGATGGTTCCGGGAATGACGAACACATGCAAAGTGAAAAAGCGCGAAAGAGTCTCGCCTGCGATGATGGGACCGCCGAGCATCATGTGAACAATTGCCGGTCCCATGAAGGGCACACGGCCCGCCATCGCCGTCCCAATACCCAAACCCCAATACGCATCCTGGTCAAAGCGAAGAACCTGTCCCGTGAACGCCATGCCGAGTGTGCACAGCAGCAGCCCCACTCCCGAAATCCATGTCATCTCTCGCGGATATTTGAACGCGCCGAAGAGAAAGACCTGGATAAGATGGGCCAACATGATCGCCACCATGAAATTCGAACCCCAGTTGTGCATGGCGCGCAGAAACCAACCCAACTGCTGTTGATAGTTCAAGTATTCAAGACTGGTGTAAGCCTGGCTGGCTGAAGGTACATAGACCAGTGCAAGGCAGATGCCGGTAACGATCTGGATCATGAAGCAGAGCAGGGTGCCGCTGCCGAAGACGTAAAACCAACTGCCAGAGGTGCGTGGAACCGTATGGCCCGCTGTCGCCTTGTAGATCTTGCTGATATAGACTCGATCGTCGATCCAGATCGCGATTTTTCGTAATCTCTCAATCATGACTCACCTCAAGCCGGCTGGTTCAACGTCGGCAGTTGCCCCCCGTGTATCCACAGTTCTCCGTTCTCGACCTTGTACTTGTATTCATAAAGCCCACACGGCGGCGGTCCAGATGCATGTGAGCCGTCTTCGTAGAAAGCGCCTCCGTGACACGGACACATGAACAGGTGCGATTCCTGAAACCAGCGCACCGGACACCCAAGATGAGTGCAATTGATCGCGAAGATTTGAAACTTGTCGCCTTCCATCCTCCGCACCCAGCAGGGAATGTCGGCTGTCTGGCCGTCCCATGCGCGTGTGTAGGGATTACGAAATTTCGCCAGGCGCGTCTGGTTCTCAGGGAATGTTGCCAGCGATCCGAGTGCTATCCATGATGTGAATCCACCCTCGTTACGGAAGCTCGCAAGGAGGTAACCAAGCACTGGCACTGATACCAGCGTGGCGGCAATGGCGTTGAGAAGAAAGCCAAGCTTGAGCAGAAACGCCCGCCGCGGCATTTCGATGTGTATTCTCTCGGGTACTTCCTCGCGGATCACTTCAATCTCTTTGACTGCCATAGCGTTCGTGCCTCCATCAGGTTTGGCTTTCTCTGTGCAACCTCTGTGTTCTCTGTGTCTCTGTGGTTATAGGAATGTGCAATCCAACAACCACAGAGACACAGAGAACACAGAGGTTGCACAGAGAATTTCAAATTAGGTCATTCCTCCCTTTTGCGTTCAGTAAGCCGATCTCCATTAGCCGCTACATCTGTTCTTTGACGCTGCCCCGCAAGCCAGGCGACGACGTCAGCTATTTCCTGCGCCGACATGGGCTGGCCCGGGACATTTCCGCGCCAGTCGGGTTTGCCCATGTCAGCGCGGCCGACGACGACAGTCGTGCGTAGGCCCTGATCGCTAACCAGGTTCAGAAAATTCGGATCAACGATCGAGCCTGCCGATCCGCCGTCGCCATTTGTTCCGTGGCAACTCCCACAATAAGTTTTGTAAGTCGCGGCGCCGCGCGTAGCATCTCCAGTTTCGGAAGTCTTCGCGTTGATTTGGTTGACGCTGTAACGAGGCAGCTCGACGCCTTTTAACTCATCAGGCTTGGACCACCGTGACCGCATGCCCGCGACGAGCAATTCGATTTGCTGGTCCGTGAGATGGCCGCCAGCCTGTTCTGAAAACGCCGGCATATTCGTCCCGGCCCTGCCTTTCGAGATCGCCTGGCGCATTCCGTCATCAGTGACGAAGGCAAGATAGAGCAGGTCGTTAAGTGGATGCGCCGCGCCAAGTTTTCCATCCACACCGTGACAACCGGCGCAGTTCTGGCTGTAGAGTTGATTGAAGTCACTGATCTCAGCGGGCGCGCGCCAGCGTTCAGCCTCAGTTGGCCGGCCGGGCAGACGCACACTGCAACCCGTTAGCAGAGCGATCGCTAAACTAACGATCCCGATTTGCAATTTCGTGGTCATCACTCGGCCCCCTGCTCAGGCATTACTCCCGGTGCTTCTACTCCCGCTCGCGCAGCCAATGGCCACGACTGCGCAGTCTCAACCTCTTTTGAGTGAGCGACGATGAAACCGGTAATCAATCCGAACGCAACTTGCGATGCGATGAACCATCCCCACGCGATTCTCGCGTTAAGAGCGGGATTAGTCAGGTGCAGGGTCGAGGCGACAAGCGCAGTCCACAAAACCGGCGCCAGGAAACTCCCCCAAAAGGCGGTGAAGCGCGAAGGCATCATCGGCAGGATTGCTGCGTAAAGTAGACCCACAAGTAATGAAATGATTCCATGAGTCAACAGCGCGACAACGAAACCTGATAAGTGAAAGGCTTTCAATTCTGTTGGACCAGCATTAGCCAGAGACGGCAGGGCCGCAGCCGCGAGCAGGTTGACCGGGTACCACAAACTCCCTTGAGCGATCAGCCCATAGAGACAGGCGATGATCGCCATTCCGACACCACCGAGAGCACCGCCTAAAAGTCCGGCGGAGTAGGGATGAACCCGAACGGGAATGTAGACGCGATGACCTTTCGCACCGGCTTGCAGATGATCAACTTTTCGAGTTGAGCGCACAAATACCGGCTCTGGCGTGGTGGCAAGCGCAACTAGTTCCTCTTTCGGCATCGGCAGCACATCACGGAACCAACCGACCGCGCCGAAGAGAATCACTACCAAACCAACAACGCTTATGGCGAGGCTTGTGACCAATCCAGCGAAGAGCAAAGCGAGGCCGAACGACGTGACAAACGGCCATGTCGTAGGCGCGGGCACCTCGATGGTGTTTGACGCTTCAGACTTGTGCTTTTCAGGCCGCATAATCACTATCTCCCGATAACGTAGACGACAGTAAAAACAACAATCCAAACTGCATCGACAAAGTGCCAGTACCACGAAATCATCTGTAGTCGCTCGCGATGCATGATGGTTACGAAACCACCCAGACTAAAGACGAATACCAGCAACAAAAGACACATCCCTACTATGACGTGGCTGGTGTGCAGTCCTACGAGTGTGTAGAACGTCGTTCCGAACAGGTTGGTGCTAATCGTCAGTCCGTCGTGATGGATAAGCTTGCGCCACTCGACCGCTGTCATGGTGAGAAACAGACCAGCCAGCACAATTGTCGCGAACCAGAAGAGCTTGAAGAGACCCACACGATCCCGATTGAAAGCGCGCTCAGCGAGCACGATCGTCACACTGCTCGAGAGTAGAAAGATGGTGGCGAGCACAGGCAGGTCCAACACCTCGCGCGGAGTCGGACCCGTCAAACTCTTGCCGATATAAAAGACGTAGCCCGCGACGAAGATCGAGAAAAGAGTGGTCTCAGTCAGGATCAGGCAGACGAGCGCTACCTTCCGGCTCGAGGGTAATTTCCACTCGGCCGCTTTTGGAGCTGTGGTCAAATAGGCTTCGTTAATCATCGAAATCTGCCTCACTCATATTTCCAATCCGGATCTTCAGGATGTTTTAGATCCCAAAGCGGACGACGACTGCGAACTGTTGGCATCGTCGCGAAGTTGTAATCAGGCGGCGGCGAGCTCGTAGACCATTCGAGCGTCCACGCGTCCCACGGATCATTCCCGGCCGGTTCACCCTTCCTGACGGAGCGGACAATATTGATGGCGAGGACAAGAATGGAGGTCGCTTGAAAGAGCGCTCCCACTGTAGCGATGAAATTAAGCGTATCCCAGCCGCGCCCGGCGTCGTAAGTGAAGATTCGTCGCGGCATGCCGAGAAACCCCGCGAAGTGCAACGTATCGAACGTCAAATGGAAACCGATGACGAATAGCCAGAAGTGCAGGAGTCCGAGGCGTCGATCGAGCAAACGGCCCACGGCTTTCGGGTACCAATAGTAAAAGCCGGCGAAAATGCCAAAAAGGAATGCACCGACGAGCGTGTAGTGAAAGTGGGCGACAACGAAGTAGGAGTCCGTCAGCTGCCAGTTAAAGGGCACCACGGCCAGCATCACGCCGGTCAGGCCCGCAATCAAAAACTGAAAGAGAAAAGCGATGCAGAAAAGCATCGGCAGTTCGAAGCGAATTCTGCCGCCGTACAGTGTGCCGAGCCAGTTGAAAATCTTGATCCCTGTAGGTATTGCAACCAGAAAGGTGGAAATAGCGAAGAAGGTGTTGCCGACTGAAGTCATTCCGACTGAGAACATGTGATGTGCCCAAACGCTCACGCTGATAAGGCCAATCATCGCGGTCGCTCCCACCATGATGGGGTATCCAAAGATGGGCTTGCGCGAGAAAACGGGAATGATCTCCGAGAGGCAGGCGAATGCCGGAATCATCAGGATGTAAACCTCCGGATGTCCGAAGATCCAAAAGAAATGTTGCCAGATCACCGCCGAGCCACCGGCTTGCGTGTCGAAGAAATGTCCACCCGCATAACGATCGATCAGCAGCATGATTTGCGCCCCCGACAGTCCGGGCAGTGCCAGCAGGATCATGAAATTCGTTACCAGCATCAGCCAAACCATTAGTGGCATGCGCATCAACTTCATACCCGGACAGCGCAGCGCGATGGTGGTGGCGATTACGTTGATGGCCGATACTGTGCTGCCAACACTCGTGAGCAGCAGGCTGAGAATCCAGTAGTCAGTGCTGTGGCCGCGAGAGAATGCCCGTCCAGTGAGCGGCGCGTAGGCGAACCATCCAACATCCGGTGCAGAGCCGTGACCCGCGAGGCCCGGTGCACCGAGGTAACTGAAATAGAGAAGCAGGCCACCGAAGAGGAACATCCAGTAGCCGAAAGCATTGAGACGTGGGAACGCCATGTCGCGCGTTCCAATCATCAGCGGCACGAGATAGTTGCCGAATCCGGCAATTATTGGCATTCCCACCAGAAAGACCATCGACGTACCGTGCATGGTAAAGAATCGATTGAACACATCGGGTTCAAGCAAGGCGTTATTGGGGACGACAAGCTGCAAGCGAATCGCGACCGCCATCAGCCCTGCGACTACAAGGAAACCAAGACCCGTACCGATGTACATCAAGCCCAGTTTCTTGTGATCGACGGTGACGACGAGACCATGCAATCGATCAATGAATGAACTGCCCAACGCTACGTCGGCTGGTATCGTTATTTCCTGAGTTGCCATCCCGCTTTCCCTTCCTATTTGAGCGTCTGCAAGTAAGCAACCATCTGGTCCACCTCTTGATCAGTTAGCTGCATGTTCGGCATTAAACAACCCAACTTGATCCTTTGCGGATCTCGCAGCCAGAGGCGCAAGTTATCCGTCGTATTTGGTGCTGCACCCGCTGCCAACGTTTCGCGACTCATCAAATGAGTCAGGTCGGGACCAAACTTTCCCTGCGCTGACGTGCCACGAATCGTGTGGCAATTGACGCAGGAGTTCGCAAAGAAAGCCTTGCGACCTTCAGCAGCGTTTGTAGCCACCGAAGTCGCCTGTTGTTGATCTCTGACCCAGTGATCAAACTCGTCTGGCGTATGTACAACGACTCGAATCAACATTCGCGCGTGCTGTGTGCCACAGTACTCGGCGCAATTGCCAAGATATGTGCCGGGCTTGGTGGGCTCGATCCACATCAAATTTTCCTTGTTTGGGATCAAATCAGTTTTGCCCGCAAGTTGAGGCACCCAGAAGCTATGTGCGACGTCGGCCGATTGCAGCTTAAGAAATGTCGGACGAGATCCAGTTTCGTCGCTTGCCGGCACGTGTAGCTCATTGGCAGTCACGATGCCCAGCTCGGGATAACGAATCTCCCACCACCACTGATGACCGACGATCGTCGCGTGAACTGTGCCCTGCGGTGGCTTTCGATTCTGAATGTTGGCAATCGTGCGCGACGTCACGAGAATCAGTACGAACACGATCAGCACCGGCAATACGGTCCAGGCAAGTTCTATTTGATTGCTTCCGTAAACCTGTGGCGGCTCGCTCGCTTCATCTCCGGCGCGGTGTCGAAAGCGGATGAGTGCATAAACGAGCAGGCCGGCAACAACGATGAAGATAACGGTGCAGACTGCGAGAACCAGAAGGGAAGTCTCTTTGATCTCTTGAGCGGGTTGGGCCAGGGGGCTGAAGATGCTGGTGACGCCGTCGTCTTTTCCAAACGCGGGTTCGACGTGCCCAAAGCCGATGATGCAGAAGATCGAAAACGCAAAAACGATTACCGCGCGCAGCGTCCTCTGATTAAGGTACAAAAGTAAGCGCATGCCAACTCCGATATGAAAGATTAGTGGCTTCGACCAAACGGAAAGTTAAACCTGATCCCTACCGTAACCATCGAGGGGTCCAATTTCACACGAGCCGTTACTGCGGTACCGTCGCTGAGCGCGCCATTCGCGTTGACTGCTAACCAGACCTCCTTGAAATCCACGAAGAGTGTGTACTTTGAATTCACTTCATACTCAGTGCCTCCCTGCACAACTGATCCCCAGTTGTTGTCAACCTTGAGATCCTTAACGCTTCCATCGAATTCCTTGAGGATGATCGCGTACGCTGCTCCGCCGCCGATGTAAGGTCGGAAACGACCCATTTTTGGAAATTTGTAGTAACTGGTGAAAATTGCCGGTCCATAGCGAACTTTTCCGAGCACGCCCAGCGATGCCGCCGCGCCCTCACCAGTGACATGAGGCTTCACCGGAATGCCTGACATCATTGATACCGAAATGTTCTTCGTGAGCTCATAGCCGAGATCGAACGTCACACTCATGTTGTTGCTTACCTTCGCAGTGCCACCTGAAAGTGTTTGTCCGTTCGTTTCTATGGTTGCGCTCGAGTGATAAGGCGCCACCAGAACACCGAATCTCGTAAACCAACGGCTCTGTTTTGATGGTATCCGCGCTAGTTGCGTATCCGAGGCGGGTTCGGTGTCGACGGCTGGTCCATCCTGAGCGCATACGGTTTGTGTCGCTACTAAGGCCAATAGACAGCTTGCTGTTGTTATGCATGCTCTCAAATCCATCGACTTCGCCCTCCAGGCGCGTACGATTCTCCGAAGCGCACTATTCGCAACGGATGTACCAGATAAAGAGGCTCGGTTTCTGCGTTTTTAGTTGAGTCAACGAGGAAAGTTGCCGGAATTGTCGGAGCGCACTTGATTGTTGTTGAGGACGAGGACCGACACTTATAGGGGTGGCCCTCCGTGGCCACCCGTGTTGTGTTTGGCAAATTGATTGCTTAACGGTCCAGCATGGACGCTGGATACATAACTGCTCTCGCCGCTCTGGGTGGTGCGGCACTCGGCGGCTTTACCTCTTTCGCGACTTCTTGGACCACTCAACGCGTGCAAATGAATGCGGAGCGAACTGCTAGCAGTAAATCCCGACGCCAAAAGTTATACAATGCGTTTATTGACGGCGCCGCGAAGATGTATGGAGATGCATTGATCCATGACAAGCTGGAACTGTCTGGCCTCATTGAGTTACACACAATTGTCAGTCGAATGCGTGTTTTTTCTTCTGTCGCCGTAATTGAAAACGCGATCAGCGTTGTGCGAGTGATCACCGAAACCTATAGCCAACCCAATAAGAGCCCGCTGGAAATAGAGCAGATGATCGAGAATGGCACCATCGATCTACTTAGAGGTTTCAGCGAGGCATGCCGGCAGGAGTTTGAAACGAATCTAGGGATCTAGTTTGAGCTCGCGGCACTGATTCAAACTCGTGAACTGGACCACGTTGTTCATGTCCCCACCGGTTTTCAACGATCAATGGTTCATCTAAGAGGCAAGCGTTATTCGTGAACCTCTTCCGTTCTGCGCCGGGTGCCCATTTCGTTTGGTTACCCTTCGAGCCTCGAGATCATTGTAGCTTTCGATTTCCGAAGGGAATGCGCCGGATTTCACGTCAACGTCGTACGCGTTGAGTGCCGTCTGAATAACTTCGAAAGTGTTCGCGTACACTCTCAGGAACTTCGGTTTGAAGCCGGGATTAAGACCAAGCACATCCTGATAGACCATAACCTGTCCGTCCACATGCGGCCCCGCACCGATACCAATGGTTGGAATCTTAAGGAAGTCCGTTACTTGTCGAGCGACCTGAACGGGCACACACTCGAGCACGATTGCAAAACATCCGGCAGTTTCCAGTTCGCGCGCCTCGGAAGCCAGCACTTTGACAGCAGCGCTCGTGCGAGCCTGCACTTTCATTCCACCCAGCACATGAACTGACTGCGGCGTCAGACCAAGGTGTCCCATCACCGGTACGCCTGAGTCGACAATGTGCCGAACGATCTCAGCATGTCCGCGGACACCTTCGAGTTTCACCGCATGTGCTCCAGCGCTCATCAGCTCATGCACTGAATCCATCGCGTCTTTCAGACCTTTACGATATGAAAGAAACGGCAGGTCAGCGACGATGAATTTCCCAGGTGCGCCCCTCGCCACGGCAGCCGTGTGTAACGCCATCATCGCGGTCGTGGCGGAAAGCGTGGTCGGGTATCCGTGCATCGTCATCGCCAGACTGTCGCCGACAAGAATGCAGTCGATATTCGAATCCGCTACAACCCGGGCACTCGAATAATCGTAGCAAGTGATCATCGAGATTTTCCGCCCCTCGTCTTTCATCTTCTGAAAATCCTGGACCTTCATAGCCACGCCTCTATTCTTCTCGTCTTGTGCCGTACAAATGTTTTACTCCTCGGCAATAGTTGTTCCATGAGAGTTCTCTTACTAAGCCCACCACAACCTGGAATCGCGACTGAGATTCTGGAAAATTTTGTCGGAATTGTCGGCAGCACCGGACGCACTGTTGGAGCACGTTCCGACAAAAAACTTAAGAAAACATTTGTGCCTTTTGTGGCGAAACCACTTTTGAGCAAAGCCACTGTAGTAGCAAAACGGCATCCATCTTGCAGCGTACACGCAGATGATCACCCGAGCGTTTCAACTCAGTGATATTACTAATGGACCAGAGGACGATCTGTATTTTCTCGATCTCGCGCTTGCACTTGCCGCCAAAGGTGAAGGTCACGTTAAGCCGAACCCGCTGGTCGGCGCAGTTGTTGTAAAAGATGGCCTCATTGTGGGCCAGGGCTTTCACCGCTATGAAGGAGTCAAACACGCCGAGGTGTTGGCGCTTGAAGAAGCTGGTGAGCTCGCGAAAGGCGCAACTGTCTACGTTAATCTGGAACCCTGTTGTCATCGGGGTGGCGGCAAACGAACTCCTCCGTGTTGCGATGCTTTAATTGCCGCTCAGGTGAAAAGAGTTGTCTGTTGCACCGCCGATCCGAATCCCAGAGTTAAGGGTAAAGGTTTTGCTGCGTTGCGTGAGGCTGGCATAGCAGTGACAGTCGGCCCACATATTTCCGCTGCGCGATTACTCAATTCCCAGTATTTCAGATCCATGATTGCCCGGAACGCCTCACCATCCCAGGCAGCGATGGAACTTCTCTTTTGAGTGGCTTTGCACAAAAAGTCCTTGTTCTGGGATTTCTCTGTGCAACCTCTGTGTCCTCTGTGTCTCTGTGGTGTGGTTTTACTCGGAATTATCAACCACAGAGACACAGAGGACACAGAGGTTGCACAGAGAAGAGGGCGATCGAGACTTTTTTGTGCAAAACTCCTTTTGATTCTTATTCACGTCCGCAGAATGTCGGGTGCTCCTTTCTAATTACGGCCACTTCGTTCCGGCAATTCCGACAATCGCTTTTCGTAGAACTGCAAATACCCCGCTTATTCAAACAAAACCGTAGCCGCATCATTGGTATATGCATTGCCCTGTCACCGGTCGATGATTATTCAGACGCGAAAAGAAAATCCAGAGAGGAAAGTATTTATGTCTTTTGATAAACCGATACGTCGCATTGCAATTGTCGGTACGGGAGTAATCGGCGCGAGTTGGGCCGCGCAGTATTTGGCTCGCGGGCTCGATGTCGTTGCCACAGATCCCGCTCCAAACGCGGAAGCGAATCTCCGCAAGTACGTCGACGAAGCATGGCCGGTGCTTACTGAGATTGGATTGTCTCCCGGAGCGTCACGCGACCGGCTCAGCTTCACGACCAATATGAAGGAGGCGCTTTCGCAAGCGGACCTTGTTCAGGAGAATGGTCCTGAGCGAGTCGATTTCAAAATCAAGCTGTTTGCAGACATGGATGATGCGACGCCTGTGGATTCGATTATCGCCTCGAGTTCATCAGGAATAACTCCGAGCGTCATGCAAACAAATTGCAAACACCCCGAGCGTGTAGTTGTCGGGCATCCCTTTAATCCGCCACATCTCATTCCCCTCGTCGAAGTTGTCGGTGGCAGCAAGACCGCGCCTGAGGCAATCCAACAAGCAATAGCATTCTACGCATCGATCGGAAAGAAGCCGATCAAGTTGAACAGGGAACTGCCAGGTCACGTCGGTAATCGACTCCAGATCGCCCTCTACAAAGAAATCATGTATCTGATTCAGGAGGGCATTTTGAGTGTCAGCGATGCTGATGACGCGGTGAGTTATGGTCCAGGACTCCGGTGGGGAGTGATGGGGCCTAGTTTGCAATGGCACCTGGCTGGAGGGGCGGCTGGGATAAATCATTTCATGGAACACCTTATGCCGGGGATGGTTGCCACATTCAAGATTCTCGGCACTCCGGACGTAACCGACGAACTCAAGCAAACGATTGTCAAAGGCGTTTTAGAGATCGCTGGAAACCGTTCCGTCGATCAACTTGCCCAGGCGGAGAACAAGGAACTTCTCGGACTCATCAAGCTGCGCGCAAACAGCGCCACACAGAATCAAGCGCCGACAACCGGCAAAGCGAACGGCAAAGTGGCTGAACGTGTTTTCTTCCTCGATGTGAGTGGAGGCCGCATTGAGTCGCTCAATCCGGACGGCTCAGATCGTCGCGTTGTTCTCGACGGACTGAAGAGAATTCCGGACGGCATCGACGTGGATGCTGAAGCCGGACACATCTACTGGACGAACATGGGGAACCCAAAAAAGAACGACGGCTCGATCGAGCGCTCAGACCTCGATGGAAAAAATCGCATAACCATCGTGCCTGAGGGGGCGACGTTCACTCCGAAACAACTGAAGCTCGATAAACAAGGCGGCAAGGTTTACTGGTCGGATCGAGAAGGCATGCGCGTCATGCGCGTCAACTTCGACGGTTCGCAGATCGAAACTCTCGTCGACACGAGTGAGGGTGATCCACGCCCCGGCCGCCACGAGACTAAGTGGTGCGTTGGCATCGCAGTCGATCACGAAGGCGGCAAGATTTATTGGACTCAGAAGGGTGGCGACAATGCCAACGACGGTCGTATCTTCCGCGCCAATATCGACATACCGAAAGGTGAGACGGCGGCAAATCGCAGCGATATCGAAGTGTTCTTCGACAAACTCCCTGAGCCAATCGACTTAGATCTCGATCTTGCCAAGCGAATGATCTATTGGACCGATCGTGGCAACCCTCCCAAAGGCAACAGTGTCAGTCGAGCGCCAATCGACAATCCCGGAAAGGACCAGGAGATTCTCGTCAACGATCTGATGGAAGGCATCGGACTGTCGTTGGATCTGAAGAACAATCGCATGTTTTTCTCTGACCTCGGAGGCTCGGTCTATTCCGCAAAGCTGGATGGCTCGGAAAAGAAACCATTACTTATGGCGCAGGGGAACCTGACCGGCGTGGCCTATGCGGACTTCGCACAAGCCAAAGAACCAACACGCAACGATGGTCCACGTCTCATTTCGTGACGCAGGAGTCCGGCATCTTTTAGCTTGTCGGACACTAAGAAATTGAAGGAGAACTGAAATGGCTACTGAGAGAAAAGAAATCAAGCAACCGAAACCACTGCCGGCGCCGAACAGCGATTTCTATCAATTCGCCGAGGACCTGCCCGCTGAAGAAATGGCAATTGTGAAGAAGGTGCGCGATTACATGGAGACAAAAGTCCAGCCCATCATCAACAAGTACTGGGTTGAGGACTCGTTTCCGTTTGAGTTGCTTCCGTCGTTCAAGGAGTTGGGCATCGCCGGTCTTGGCATACATGGCTACGATTGCCCGGGCGGAAGCCCGCTGCTGGTCGGCTTGACTGCAATGAACATAGCGCGAACGGATACCTCGATGGCGACCTTCTGGGGCGTTCACACTGGCCTCGCGATGGGTTCCATCTACCTCAACGGCACCGAAGAGCAGAAGCAGAAGTGGCTGCCACAGATGGCCCGCATGGAGAAGATCGGCTGCTTCGGTCTGACTGAGCCGCTGGTTGGTTCTGGGACTGCTGGTGGTCTAACAACCACTGCGAAACGCGAAGGTGACACCTGGATTCTCAATGGCCAGAAGCGCTGGATCGGCAACGCGACGTGGTGTGACATCTCGATCATCTGGGCGCGCGACCTCGACGATAACCAGGTCAAGGGCTTCATCGTCGAGAACAAGAACACGCCCGGGTTCAGCGTCGAGAAGATTCAGAACAAGATCGCGCTCAAGGTCGTGCAAAACGGAGAAATCACGATGAAGGATTGCCGTATCCCAGACGCGAATCGTCTGGCGGGCGGTAAGGGAACGTTTCGCGACACTGCGCTCGTGCTGCGCGGGACCCGCCATGGCAGCGGGTGGGAGATCACGGGCACGCAAATGGGGGCCTATGAAAATGCCCTGAAGTACGCGCAGGAGCGCTTGCAGTTCGGAAAGCCGATCGGTTCGTTCCAGCTCATCCAGGAACTGCTCGCGAAGATGTTGGGCAACATCGTGGCGTGTCAGTGCATGTTGGCCCGCTCGGTAACGCTCGAAGCCGAAGGCAAGCTGAATGATGCGCAGGCGGCGATTGTTAAGGCGTTCTGCACGTCGAAAGCGCGTGAAACCGTCTCGTGGGCACGCGAGGCGATGGGCGGCAACGGGATCCTGGTTGACTACAACGTGGCGCGCCACTTTGCGGATGCCGAAGCGATCTATTCCTACGAAGGCACGTACCAGATGCAAACCCTGATCGTCGGTAAAGCGATCACGGGATTAAGCGCCTTTGTTTAATTGAGACCCAATCAACGTTGAAGACAGGAGTTAATGAAGATGAGTTCACCAGTGGCAGCGTCGAAATTTGAAAACATACTCTACGAGAAGAAGAACGGCATCGCCTATGTGACACTGAATCGGCCGAAGGTTCTTAATGCTCTGAACAAGGCAACCTGGCACGACTTGCGAGCGGCATTTAAAGATGCACGCGATGACGAAACGGTTCGCGGCGTGATCGTGACAGGAGCGGGCGACAAAGCATTCATCGCCGGCGCGGACATCACTGAGATTGCCACGGCCACCGCGGTGCAGGCAGAAGAGTCCAGTAGTTACGGACAAGACGTTCTTAATCTGATTGAGAATCTTGGCAAACCCGTGATTGCAGCTATCAACGGTTTCGCGCTGGGGGGCGGCTGCGAAACCGCGATGGCCTGCACGATCAGGCTGGCAAGTGAGCACGCGAAGTTTGGTCAGCCTGAAGTTAAGTTAGGAGTGCTTCCTGGAGGCGGCGGAACACAACGTTTGCCGCGATTGATCGGAAAAGGGCGGGCCCTGCAACTCATACTTTCCGGCGGCATGATCAGCGCGCAAGAGGCATATCGAATCGGGCTGGTGAACGAAGTCGTTCCCGCAGACGATCTTATCTCGCGTGCGGAAGCACTCCTGCGGGAAATCTTTGCCAACGCGCCACTCGCTATCAAGTATTCGCTCGAAGCGGTGAATAAAGGAATGGAGACGACGCAGGCCGAAGGTTTGGCGCTCGAAGCGTCATTCTTTGGACTCTGCGCCGGAACAGAAGACAAGCAGGAAGGCACGCGAGCATTTCTCGAAAAACGGACGGCACAGTTCAAGGGTCGATGATGTTTGAGCAATCTTCTCTATGCAACCTCTGTGTTCTCTGTGTCTCAGTGGTTAACTAGTTCATAGCAGCAACTCACCACAGAGACACAGAGAACACAGAGGTTGCACAGAGAAGAAGTGATTACCAGAGGAGAAACGATGTCGGCTCAAATTGCTCATTCCACTATCACAGCGTCTGCCGAGTTCAACTTTACGAGCTCGGACGGATTACGAGTGGTTTGCTTTCGTTGGGACAGCCATGGTCCAGCGCGTGGCGTGGTCCAAATTGCCCACGGCATGGGCGAACATGTCGGCCGGTATCTCGAGACGATCAAAGATCTGAACGCTGCCGGCCTGACAGTTTACGCAAACGATCACCGTGGACATGGTCGCACTGCACCTGACTCCACACATCTGGGAAATTTTGGCGAAGGCGGATTCGACTTGCTGGTTCACGACATGGTTGAGCTCAGTCGAATCGCTAAAGAAGAGAATCCGAATCGCCCATTCATTCTTCTTGGTCACGGCATAGGCTCCTTCGCCGCGCAGAAATTTGTCCTTGATCGCAGTAGCCAAATCAATGCACTCATTCTTTCGGGATCAGGTGCGCTCGACGGACTCGCGCGACTCGCCAGTTCAGCACCAGTAGGAACCAACATCCTGAACTCGCACTTTGAACCGGCGCGGACTCCAGTGGATTGGCTGAGCCGTGACACGAAAGTCGTTGACGCATTCATCAGCGATCCACTTTGTTTTCCTGAGCTTCAGCCCGCAGCGTTTGCATCATTCTTAGCGGCAGCGCCTCAACTAGCAGATCCACACCGTCTTCGGAATGTTCGTGAGGACTTGTCGATCTACCTCTTCTCGGGAAGCGACGATCCAGTGGGCGAGCAACTCGATGGTGTTCAGCTTCTCATTAATCGTTATGAGAAGGCGGGACTCTACGACGTCTCTCACGATTTTTACCAGGGCGGTCGTCACGAGATGCTCAACGAGATCAATCGAGACGAAGTTAGAGAGCGACTACTCGCGTGGATCGCTTCGTTATTGGAAGGATAGAAATTTCAAGGAGATTAGCATGACAACAGACAATATTTTTTCGGGATTGAAGGTAGTGGAACTCGCGAGCTTTGTCGCCGCACCGGCGGCCGCCGTGATTCTCTCTGACTTCGGCGCTGACGTCATCAAAGTAGAGCCGCCGTCCGGCGATCCGTGGAGATTTGGAAATCACGTTCCGCCACAGCCCGAGGCCAGGGAGCCGTATCAATTTCATCTTAATAACCGAAACAAGCGCGGCATGACGCTCGATTTGAAATCGCCGGCTGCTCAACAGATTCTGGAACGGCTGGTGAAGTGGGCCGACGTTCTCATCGTGAACACCCCGCATCCCGCGCGCAAGAAACTGAAGCTTGAATACGAGGATGTCGCGCAATGGAACCCGCGGCTGATCTATGCGGACCTCACGGGTTTCGGCGACAAAGGTCCTGATGCCAATCTGCCGGGCTTCGATATCACTTCCTACTGGGCGCGCAGCGGCCTGCTTTCGCTGACGCGTGATGCCGGGAACCCACCGACCTGGCCGGTGGGCGGCAGCGGTGACAATGCGTCCGCGGTTGGTCTTTATTCCGCGATCGTCACCGCGCTCTACCGTCGTGAGCGCACCGGCAAAGGATCGCACGTCACGACTTCGCTGCTCGCTGAAGGTGTCTGGTCTGCGAGTGTTTCGATCCAGGGAGCGCTAAGCGGCGCGAAGTTTTTTGGACTGCACGATCGCAAGCACCCGGCAAGTGCAGCGCTGAACGTTTACCGCGCCGCCGATGACACATGGTTTGTGCTCATCGTGCAACCTGACAAATTGAAGGCGGTGGCGGAAGGCATTGGGCGCACCGACCTGCTGACGGATCCACGCTTTTCAGATCCCAAGAAGTTGATGGAAAACATGTCGGAGCTAACGGCAATTCTCGACGAAGTCTTCGCCGCGCAGCCGATGGCGCATTGGTACGAGGTCTTCAGCGGCGCCAAGGTCACGTTTGGCGCGGTCCGTGGACCGCAGGAAGTGATCAATGATCCACAGTTGAGAGCGAACGACATTGTCGTCCCGCTTGAAGGTGCAGGCGACAAACTGACCTCGACGGTAAGCAGTCCCATTCAGGTGGAGGGAGTCACCAAGACGCCGGCAAAGCGCGCTCCCGAACTTGGCGAGCATAACCAGGAAATTCTCCGAGAGCTGGGTTTCGAGGCGAGCCAGATTGATAGCTTTGCCGCGAGTGGTGTCTTAGGTGGACACAGAGAAGCGGTAGGAGGTGCGCGATGAGCGAGATTTTAACAGAAACGAAGGGAAGCATTTTGCGCGTGACCGTGAATCGACCGGCGAAGAAGAACGCAATGACTTCTGCGATGTACATCGCACTTGCTGACGTCCTCGATGAAGCGGCAAAAGACGATGACATACACGTTGTGATCTGGGATGCGGCGGGAGATTCGTTTTCCGCGGGCAACGACGTCGAAGATTTTCTAAAGAACCCTCCGGGGCCGGGCGAGAGTCCGCAAGCGCGGCTGGGTAACGCTTTGCTGAACCTGGACAAGCCTGTGATCGCCGCCGTGAAGGGCGCCGCAGTCGGAGGCGGTACTACCTTACTTACGCACTGCGACTTTGTTTATGCAGGCGAAAGCGCGAAGTTCCAATTGCCCTTCGTCAATCTTGGACTAGTTCCGGAGTTTGGCTCAAGTTGGTCATTGCCGGCCCGCTTCGGATACATCCGTGCAGCCGAGCTGTTCATGTTGGGCCAACCGTTCAGTGCTGAGGTCGCCACGGCGATTGGACTGGTGACCCGCGTCGTGCCCGATGCCGAATTGTTGGCCACCGCTACCGAAACCGCAGAGAAATTGGCTGCGAAACCGATTGGCGCGTTGCGCGCCAGCAAGAAGCTTTTGAGAGGTTCGTCACGCGAGCAGCTCGAGCAGGCAATAAAAGCAGAAACCTCGGAGTTCGCCGCGCGAGTCCGATCGGCTGAAGTAAAGGAGGTGCTCACTGCGTTTATGGAAAAGCGTACGCCCGACTTCACGAAGGCAAAGGCATCAGCGCAACAATAGGTCTTGACCATGAACAGAGGCGAACCAGCAATGACGCTCCGAAGAGTTGCATCGGCTCAAATCCCTACCAGGTGGGGAGTGTTTCAGACGATTGGCTTCGAGCGTGAGACATCGAATGGCAACGAAACCGCGCTTGCAATTGTTCTCGGCGATCCCGGCGAGAATGGTGCTCCGTTGGTTCGCCTTCATTCACAGTGCTTCACCGGCGAGGTGTTGGGTTCATTGCGCTGTGACTGTGGCGATCAGTTGGACCTCGCGATGCGAGCTATCGCTGAAGAAGGAACTGGGCTCGTGATCTATGAGCATCAGGAAGGTCGCGGGATCGGACTGATGGCCAAGTTGCAGGCTTACTCTCTTCAAGACAAAGGTCTCGACACCGTGGAAGCAAATCACGCGTTGGGATTTGCGGCGGATTATCGAGACTTCAGTCTGCCTGCTGCAATTCTTGATGAGCTCGGCATTAGTTGTGTGCGTCTGCTCTCGAATAACCCTGACAAGTCACGAGCATTGTCGGAAGCCGGGATCGATGTTGTTACGAGGATTCCCTGTGAAGCTGAGCCAAACAATCACTCACGTGCTTACCTGCGAGCGAAGAAAGAAAAACTGGGGCATGCGTTAACGCTTCAAGATGACGAGTTTGAGTTTGCAAGCATCGATGATGCGATTCGTGACCTTCGAGCCGGACGCATGATCGTTGTAGTCGACGATGAAGATCGCGAGAACGAAGGCGATCTGACAATGGCTGCCGAGATGATCAACCCGGAAGCCGTCAACTTCATGGCGAGGCATGGACGCGGGCTGATTTGCCTGGCAATGAACAGTGAAAGACTCCAGGAGTTAGAACTTGCCCCGATGGCGCCGGACAACACGGCGTTAGGTGGCACCGCTTTCACCGTCTCAATTGATTTGAAAGGTCGTGATGTAACAACAGGCATCTCAGCTTACGATCGTGCCGAAACAATCAAAGCCGCAGTTGATCCCAACAGTTGTGCTGAAGACTTTGCGCGTCCGGGCCATGTCTTCCCACTCTGTGCACGCGACGGAGGTGTACTCGAGCGACGCGGCCAGACGGAAGCCGCCGTCGATCTGGCAAGACTCGCAGGACTGCAACCCGCCGGAGTGATCTGCGAGATCGTGAATGATGACGGGACCATGGCACGCGTGCCTGACCTCATTCGCTTCTGCAGGAAGCATGGTCTATTAATGATCACGGTCGCTGAGCTGGCGCGTTATCGTTTCGATTGCGATTACGACGAAGCACTATTAATAGACGATGGTCTCTTCCCAGTCCCCAGAATTCCTGCCTTGCCGGAAGCGCCTGCGGAGTTGATCGCATGATCCACACCCACTCTCTTGCTCGAGCTCTTCGATACTATCCTGAAAACATAGCGTTTGCTTCAGGTGGAAACGACCTGACTTTTCGTACGCTTCACGAGCGTGTCGGAAGAATTGCGTCCGCTCTAAACAAACATGGTTTCAAAGCTGGCGATCGGTTGGCGCTTCTGTTGCCGAATGAGCTCGAGTTTATCGAACTGGTCTATGCATGTGCGTGGCTCGGTTTGATTGTTGTGCCTTTGAACACACGGCTCTCGGAAAAGGAGATCGATCATGTACTGGTCGATGCAACTCCGCATGGCTTCATTCGACACTCGTCGCTGGCAGCTCCAACCATACAGCTCCCGTGGGAACGAATCATCGACACAGAACCCTTTGACTTTGAAGGTGACTCAGATCCCAAGGCGGTCTACGATCCCGACACAGTTTTTACTCTCATTTACACCAGCGGAACAACCGGTTTGCCCAAGGGAGTTGCTCTAACGCACGCCAATATTCTGGCAAACATGGACCACGTCAACTACTGGATGCGTTATAGAGAAGGAGGCGTCTATCTACACGCCGCGCCGATGTTTCACATCGCGGACTTTCCCTTCATGTTTGCATCGCCGGCTTTCGGCACCTGTCAAACCACGATTCCGAAGTTCAGCCCGCAAGCGTTCTGCGAGATCGTAGAACGTGAACATGTAACGCACACGGTAATGGTTCCAACGATGATCAATATACTGACTCAATTTCCAGACCTGACGAAGTATGACCTGACGAGTCTTGAGCGGCTGGGATACGGAGGTTCTCCGATTGCGCCCGATCTAATCCATCGCATTAGAGAAATTTTTCCGAACGTGGAACTGGTTCAGGTATACGGGCTGAGCGAGACGGGATTTCTTACCGGTTTGCAGAATCAAGAACATACTGAAAATAGATTGACGTCCTGCGGGCGCGCTTGTCCGGGGATTGAAGTGCGTGTTGTCGACGACTCGGGAAAAGAAGTTGAAGCAGGCCAACCCGGTGAATTGGTTGCTCGCGGCGCAAACGTTGCTCGCGGCTATTGGAATAATCCGAAGGAAACCAGCCTCGCTTTCCGTGACGGTATGTTTCGGACCGGCGATATAGGCTACCAGGACAGGGAGGGTTTCTTCTATATCCTTGATCGTTTGAAAGACATGATTGTCACGGGCGGCGAGAATGTTTATTCGGGCGAAGTCGAGGCTGTTCTTTACCAACATCCAGCAGTTCGTGAAGTCTCGGTCTTCGGGATCCCTGATTCAAAGTGGGGGGAACTGGTAATGGCTTGCGTCGTTTTGAAGCCAGGAAATGCGCTCACTGCAGACGACCTAATCGCTTACGCTCGCCAGTCTCTTGCACACTACAAGATTCCACGCCGGATCGAGTTCTCGGAGACCGAGTTACCAAAGAGCGGCTCCGGCAAGATACTGAAGAAGGATCTGCGCGAGCGTTTTTGGGCCAATCGCGAACGCGCCGTCGGTTAAGTGGAAGGGATCGTTTTAGGTACGTTAGTTATCGCGGATTTGGAGAAAAGCGAATGCATCCTTTACGCAAACTACGGGAGTCTGGTAAACCCACACCCGCCCAGGTGAGCGCGCTGCTTGCCGAAAACATCGTATTCAACAGCCCAATCCTGATACGGCCGATCGAGGGGCGTGAAGTCTGCGCGGCGATTTTCGCGCAGTCGAGCTCTACGCGTGGTTCCGGTAGTTATACAGCGGAGTTTAAGCTTGATGAGCGCACTACGTTCTTGCGCTGGGTTGGGACCATGGATGGCCACAAGATCGAGAGCCTGGAGGTCATCGTGGATAACGAGCAGGGGCTGATCGTGGAGCGCACTATTGCTCTTCGTCCGTTTCCGGCGGTGAAACTATTCCGTGACGCCATGTACGCATCGCTAAAGGATAAGCTGCCGCCCGATGTTTGGGACTACCCAACACCTTCGGCGGTAATTTCAAACTGAAAAAGGATTTTATGATTTTCGAAAAGCTCAACGTTAGCCGAGAAGGGCAAGTTCTCTTTGTGGTTATCTCAGCCCCGCCGATGAATCTCGAGGGGCCGGAACTCATCCGCGATCTGGTCTCGCTCATTCAGCAAGCCGAGGCCGACGATACGGTCCAGGTGATCGTGTTCAAGAGCGCTGATCCTGACTACTTCATTTCACATGTTGACGTTACTCGCATCAAGGAGAACCGCGAGGCGGCCGCGAAGCTCGACGGCAATCCCTCGATTGGCCAGGTCCTTCGGCACATGAGCGCCAGCCGCCTCGTCACCATCGCGCAGATCGAAGGTCGCGTTCGCGGCGTTGGCAGTGAGTTCATACTCGCCTGCGATATGCGCTTTGCGGCGCGTGAGTCTGCGATTTTCGGCCAGTTCGAGCCGGCCTTCGGTGTAATCCCCGGAGCGGGCGCCGCCCAACATCTCACCCGACTCATGGGCCGCGCGCGAGCGCTCGAAGTTATGTTAAGCGCCGATGATTACGACGCTGACATTGCTGAACGGTACGGTTGGATAAATCGAGCATTGCCCGTGGCCGAGCTAAGCGATTTCGTAAGGTCGCTCGCGCATCGGATTGCCAGTTTTCCAGCCGCCGGCCACGCCGTCATCAAGGATCGAGTCAACGCGATCGCCCTCGCTTCGGCTGAAGACATTCAGCGCGATTCCGATCTATTCCTCGAAGGTGTGAGCGCTCCTGAATACCAGAGACGGATGCACGAGGCGATGAAACGCGGCTTCCAGACGAGAGAAGCAGAAATGAACCTGGGCCAGTTGGTGGCGAATCTTTAAGGAGCACGGCATGTCTAACTTCGCGTCAAGGTTGTTGACCGGGAAACGCGACAGGACTAAGTGAAAGGAGCACGTATGTCCACGATCCATTTGCATCAGACAACCACCTTGACGCCCGAGCAGTATGTCGCCGGGCTCACTGACTTTGGGCCTGGCCGATCGAAGATCTTTGGCAACAGCGCTGACGCGTATCTGAAGGTGCATAGCAAGAACACGCACGACGCTGATGTTACCGAGGGCTCGGGCGGTATCTGGGAGCGATTGCGTTATGACTGGTCCAATCCCAACCGGGTTGTTCTCACGACGACCGACTCCAACACGTGGGGAGGTGCGTCAGGTTATGTTTACACGTTTCCGCGTCAGCCCAATGGTACGACCGACATTGATGTGGTCATCGTGCGCGAGGGTAAGAACCTCAAGGGGAAGGTGCTCGGCCTCGTGCTTGGGACCATTGGCCGAAGTGTTTTGAAGAAGGCATTTGAAAATTCCGTCAAGGTGATCGAAGCCCGAAATAACGGAGCGCATCGTGACATAGGAGGATGAACCTGGTTCACGATCGCATTCGACAGAGCACACTTTCGATGTAGATGAACGAATAGGAGGAACATGGCAAATCCCATTCTGGTCACCGGTGCGGCGGGCCGCGTCGGCGCAGTGGGACGCACAGTCACGGAACTGCTGTTGAAGCAAGGCAAAGCGGTGCGTGCTATGGTGCGAAGTGAAGACGAACGCGCGCAGGCGTTGCGCGACATGGGTGCAGAGGTCGTGGTCGGCGATCTGCTCGATCTCGATTCGATGCATCGCGTGATTGCCGGCTGCGACACGATGTACTTCGGCATGTCGGTTTCGGATGCTTATCTGGCAGCGACAGTAAATACGGCGGCCGTGGCGAAGTATCACGGCGTGAAGGCGTTCATTAATATGTCGCAGATGACGCTCTCTCAGATGAGTATTACCGAAACCACCGCGAGCCCGCAGCATAAGCTACAATGGCTCTCCGAGCAGGCGCTGAACTGGTCCGGTCTGCCGGTCGTGCACGTACGGCCGACAGTGTTTCTTGAAGGCTTCTTCCTGACTTTCACTTCGGATTCGGTAAGGGAATCAAATCAGATCAGATTACCGTTTGGCGAGGGCAAGACTTCGCCAGTCGCAGCGGAAGATGTTGCACGTGTGGTAGCTGCGCTGCTCACCAATCCGCAGCCGCACATCGGCAAGATCTATCACCTGACGGGTCCACAGTCCGAGAACATGCATTTTTATGCAGAGGAGTATTCGAAAGCGCTGGGCCGCACGATCACCTATCAGGACATTCCCGTCGAGCCGTGGCGGGACGCGCTGCTGGAGCACCACTGGCCGGTTCACGTCGTGAATCATCTCGCGGTAATGGCCGATCTGCACCGCGCGGGACGCTACGATAGGATGTCTAACGACGTGCTCACGCTGACGGGGCGAGGGCCGCTGAGTGTGCAGGATTTCGTCAGGAAGAATGCGGCGGCATTTACAGCGTCGGCAAACGGGGCCTGATTCCTGGATTCAACGGATCTGGTTCTCGATAGGTAAAAAAAAGAACATGGCTGATGTGAAGTTTGTCAGAGAAATCACTGCACTTCTCGTAATCGATCCATACAACGATTTCATTTCCGAGGGAGGCAAATTCTGGCCTCACCTGAAGACTGTGGCCGAAGCGAATAATTCTGTTCCCCATATGCTCCAGGTCCTGAATACGGCGCGCGCGGCGAAACTTCGTGTTTTCTATCCGCTGCATCGTCGCTACCGTCCCGGCGAGGAATTTGATGATGAGAGATTTTGTTAACGCTCAGTGGTGTTGTGCTTGGTCCAAGTTTGTCCCGCGGTTGTCCCGCAGTTTTTTACAACTTGAGCACTTCAAGCACAATATGCAACGTATGCACACGCGTTTTTGTTAAGCTTTTTCGTAACTGTTGAAAGCAAAAGGCTCGTGAATCCGACTCCTAAGCGGAACGTCACGCTTGATTCGGAGGTGATTGAGCCTTATGACCCGACGGCAGGCAGGAAAAGCGCGCGAGGAACTGTTTCCACTATCACATCTTCGTGATCATCATTTCTGACGCGAGCGCAATGAGTATCGCATTATAGACCGAAACGAAAAACGAGAATGGCATTAGCTTCATTCGTTAATGTTGAGATCGAAGCACCTCTTGAGCCATCACCCGTTTATAACCACCAATCACTATAGACGCGGAGTAGAAAATTGCTTTTATCAGGATAACTTCTACTCTCAGGGCAGTCAGCGGCGCAGCCATACCTGGGCCGCCGACACGAACTGATGCGCCTGCTCGCACTCGAACAACGCCGCATCGCGCCTATGGGCCAAGCAGCCTCCAGTCTTTCCGGGAAGCGAGTGTTACGAAGAGCCGAGTGCAGGAAAACCGCACGCCGGCATTTTGTGCGGGGCTGCCAACTCACATGGCAGTCCTACCGCGATCACCTGTTCCTTAGGCCGACGGAGGCATCGCTCAGTTTCTTACCACCATTGCTAGAGAGTCGATCCGTGTGTCGACTACGGGAATTGAAACCTGGAAATGAAGCCATCAAAGGGGCCACCATTGTAGGACGTGTCATACGTTCCCACAGTCGTCGGAAAGCTGGTTGACGCCGTTTTCCCTCCGACGTACACGTTTCCCGCCACATCAATTGCTATACTGCGTCCCTCGTCATGATTACTGTCACCGCCGAGATAGCTGGAGTAGGAAAGCGTCGAGCCTGACGCGCTGAGCTTTGTTATAAAAGCATCTGAAAATCCCATTCCTGCATAAACAGTATCGAAGGCGCCGAAGGTTGTGGGGAAGGTAGAGGAATTTGTATGGCCCGTTACGTAGGCCTGACCCGAACCGTCCACGGCGATGGCAAAGCCTACATCAAACCCACTGCCGCCAAGAAAGGTGGAGTAGATGAGCCCCGATCCGGAACTGTTCAATTTAGTCACGAAAACGTCGACGCCACCGCCGAAGAACCGATCAAAAGCTGACGACGTAACCGGGAAGTCGGCCGAAGTTGCATATCCTGTAACGTAAGCTTGGCCAGACGCATCCAGTGCAATTCCGAACCCGACGTCAGAATCACTGCCGCCTAAATAAGTCGAATAAAACATACCCGAGCCTGTAGCGTTCAGCTTCACCACAAACGCGTCACCAGAGCCGCCCAGGAAATTGTCGAACGCGCCGAAGGTCGTCGGGAGGTTAGTCGAAGACGTGACCCCTGTCACGTATGCGTTTCCTGACGGGGCGAGCGCAATGCCGGTAGCTTGGTCATTGCTACTGCCACCGAAGAAGGTGGAGTAAACGAGTGCCGATCCCAAAGTATTCAGTTTGGTGACGAAGGCATCGTGATTGCTGGAGATGCCGTTGAACGACGTGTCGAAGGCACCTGGCGTTGTCGGAAAATTGAGCGACTTTGTGGAACCTGCTATGTGGGCCTGACCAGTTCCATCGATAGCAATAGCAAACGGTTCCTCGGCGCCACTACCCCCAAGACAGGTCGAGTAGATGAGAGATGAACCCGAGGCGCTGAGCTTGGTTACGAAAACGTCGTAGGCAGAATCTCCGAGCGGATCCAAAGCGCCGGGTGTTGTCGGAAAGTTGAATGAATCCGTGGCGCCGGTAACGTATGCATCGCCTTGACTGTCGACAGTGACGGCGGCGGCTCGGTCGTTTCCATTGATGGTACCTCCAAGATAGGTTGAGTAAAGTAGTGTTGAGCCGGAGGGATCTAGCTTAGTCACGAACGCGTCCGAACTCCCAGCCAAGGCCACCTGAAATGTGCCAGCTGTTGTTGGGAAAGTGGGCGAAGTTGTATACCCCGCTACGTATACGTTCCCTGCACCGTCAGTGGCGATACCCTCAACGCGATCGTCGCCGCTGCCGCCAAGATAGGTTGAGTAGATAAGCATAGGGTCAATTACCAGCGGAATGCTCGGATCATATACGCCGATCCCAAAACCCACTTGTTGGTTGTCTGTTTTGACATACCATCCGTCGATTTTGTGCTTCTGACCACCAATCTCTTGATATATGAAGGGCTTGCGCTGGCGTACTGTAGCACCGCGCATCGACAGAATGAGATCGCCCTCGGCATCTATTCCAAAGTCTTGCGTACCGTCGAATGCGAACCTAATGCTCGATGGTTCGGCCCCGGGTGCGACAATAAAGTCGTATTCGAGTTGCTGCTTGTTGCCGTAGTAGATGAGGTCGACGCCAGCGTAAAGATCTTCGTACTTGACCTTCAGGTAGTGCGGGACGTTAGTGTGCCATCGCTTCGGGTCCTCGCCAAGAATATAGTTGCTCTTACCTGGCAACTCCTCAAGCCCCGTTACACGCGCCGAAGGATTAGCCTCCACGAACGTCATTCGCAGCACATCCTGCTGTGTGTTTCCACGGCCGATTAGATTTCTGCTATACGTGATAGAAGGTGTCGTTGAAGACTTTGTCGCAGTCTGTTGGGCTATAGGCGCTTGCAAAGTTAAGACTGACTCAGTGGGTGTCAAAAAGAGGTTGTAGCCGCTCCCGCGCGACACGAACCGGACTCGTGCGTCGGTTTGGCCTTGGTTGACTTCGAAGCTCAAGGGTAATTTGCCGTAAGCTTCGCCAACTAGTGCTTGACGTGATTTGTCATGTGCATTCATTGGGTAAGGAGTAACTGTGTAGGTCTCGATCTGGCGACTGTGAAAAAAAGCTGCCAAGTTGAAGAGACCGTTGATGCTGAAAGCAGACAGGATCAAGAGGGGAAGCAAGATTGTATTTTTGAGGGTGGATTTAACGGTTGAGGTATTCATGAAATTGCTCCTTTGTTTGTCTTTCGTAGAGTTGAGAGAGGGATAAAATCATCTGCGATGCCTAACTGAGGTGGCACAGATATACGCTAATCATTTAGACGCTGGTCAAGCAATGCTGGACCTTCAAGTCTTTTAGTTGATCGTGAAAATTAACAGTTTGGTGGTAGACGACAAGTGTCGTTGCCACACGAATCTCGGTCCGGCATCCCATGTAAGGGCGACGAACTGCGGTTCACTGATAGATTTCGCAGGGAAAACGAGCGTGTTGCTTAGCCGAAGTAGACCTGGCGATAACTTGTTAGCGGATAGCTTGGTTGGGGGCAAGGAATCTGCAAGCGTAACGCAGGTGACCGACGTGGACAGGATGAAGAGTTTACGTGTGAGTTGTTTCAGCATGACGTTCTCCTTAGGTGTGAGTGGCATTAAGCCGTTCAGGTTGAGGAGGAAATTCGGAGCGGGAAGATTATAAAGGAGTGAACCCTCAGTGTCAGTCTACTTATAGACTTAATCACAGAATGTTCCGAGCACAATCGTTGTGACCCAACTGAGACTAGAAATCGATCTTTTTATCAACTGTGAAAAATTTCCGGATCGCCTTGGCAACGCCAAAGCTCGACGCGTTTACCGAAAAGTACAATAGCTTAGACCACATAGCAGGTTGTTGATTGCTTGCCAACAGGTCGTCCACCCATACTCTGATCGTTAAAGCTGAAGGGGCTAAACGATGCTGATTGTGACTTGCCGTCGAGGTTTCCGTCAACGTTAACATTTAAGTTTGTAAGCAACTGAAAAGACGGTGCTTGTGAGCGTGAGCCCATTTACTGAGCCAAGCGGGCATTTCTCTTCAATACAGATATGTGCATCGCGAGTGTTTATTCTTCAAACGGCATAGCGGCTCGGTCTTTAATGTTCTCAACGTTCCGAACCCTCTCAATGCTTCCCTGATCCGTCATCGTTTGGAGCAGTTGCACTTACCATCAGGCATATCATCGTAAAAAATTTGAGCTGTTTGCTTTGCCGGCACGATATAGATAATGAGAGGCTTGGTTAGCAAAATGCTCACTAGAAACACAGTTTCGCGAGCGAGTTTAGAATAGTGACCTGCATATTGTAGAGTTGCGCATTGGGAGCCAAACTATATGTCTGAACCAAGGAGCGATGCATGGATTTCCGATTCATCTTTGATGAGCGACTTAAGAATATAGCGAAGCGCGATTATATGGAACTTCAAAATCTTGATCCGCGTGTCGCTACAAAGTCGGTGATAACACTGTCGGGAAGCATTATTGAAGCGCTATTGTTTGATGCATTAGTCGCCAGCGGAAAATGGACGTTCGAAGAGGCCTGTCAGAACAATCTGAAAAGTATGATCACTGTAGCGCACGCCAAAGGGATTATCACGGAAGACAGACTCAGCAACGCAACGCGCAACTCTCGTAATTTGATCCATCCCGGACGCGAGATTCGAGATAAGGTGATATTTGACGAAACAGACGCGCAAGCGGCGAGGCTTGCAGTAGACATTTTGATTCGTGAGGTTCAAAGATGGGCCACTTCGAAAAGAGAAGACGAAAAGATCAGAACGTTCTTAGGTAACCTTACGGCTGATCAGTTGGCTTTCCTTCTGTTATTTTCTTTGGAGCCAGCCGCTTCTGATCAATATGAGCATCCCCGTCTTAAATACGAGGTATATCATTCGAGCCGCAGTTTGGTCGAGAATGGCATTTTAACAAAAACCTCCACCGATGCGGGCGAGACTCAGGAAAGAGTTTGCTTAGTGCAAGCGGCGATAGAGCCAGTCGAAGATCTGATCATTAAAGGAAAGATACAGAGAGATTCCATTCTTCTGGATTTTGGGAATATCGACGCTTCGGGAGCTGGTGGCAGTGGTGCGCCAGCCGGCACTTGGTGACTAGTTATGCGGGATCGGTAGGCATTTGTACCATGATCAATAAACCGTGGCTGAAAATCACAGCGGAGGACATTAGACGTTTAGTTGATGATGTCGTACCTGAAAGCCATACACTTGATTACAAAGAGTCCCTTCCGAACGAATCACCCAAAAGTGAACTGGACTTTCTCATTGATGTTGTTTCGTTCGCTAACTCGTCTGGAGGAGATCTCTTTCCAGCACAGTGGGATCCGAAGCTTGGAATTCACGTGACTTGAAGTCGC
>JADMIO011089279.1_pt1 | contig 100745 bp, 89 predicted proteins | sample 8958161 | NCBI WGS metagenome assembly JADMIO01 (sample SAMN16585339, study PRJNA669376) | soil metagenome | isolation source: Crop rotation soil | place: USA: Cullars Rotation, Alabama | collected 2011 | reverse complement strand
CGCGACAACTTGTCCACGTGGAATTCTAAGCTTAGGATCCCAATGTGCTGGAAAGCGAGCGGACGAACGCCTTGATGCGGCCGTCGTCTCCGCGGAGCTCGAGAATCTCGTCCACGACGGCGCGGTATTCGTGCTCGAGCTGGTGCGTGAGGTCGCGCGACGGCGCCTGATCCGGGCGCGCTTCGTAGTCGACGCGCAGCACGCCGTCCTGATCCTCGGACGCGCTGCCCAGCGTGGCGCGGTGGACGCCCATCAGCGTGACGGCCTTGTTGCGGCCGAGCCGCACGCGCTCCGACACTTCGGCGACGACGCCGACCTTCGCATAGATATTGTCGTGCCTCGGCACGAGCAGGACCCGCTCGTCGTCGCCCACGTCAGCCGTCATCGTCGCCGGCATGCCCGGGAAGACGATCGTGTCGTCCAGGGGAATCACTCTGAGCCTGTTCATAGTAGGACCATCATGCGCCTATTTACTTGACTTTGTCAACTATTGACATGGTCAGACATAGACGAAGTCAAGTATAATGACGCCATGAGCCGCGATCACGATGCATGCCGGGCGTGGCAGCTGCTCGTGAAGTTCTTCTTCGCCCAGCGCGAGCACCTGCCGTCGGGCGGTAACGACCTGGATCTCTCGCCCGCCCAGTGCCACGTGCTCCATCTCATCGAACCGGGACATCCCCTGCCGATGCGCAAGCTGGCCGAGACGCTGTCGTGCGACGCGTCGAACGTGACGGGACTGGTCGATCGGCTGGAGGAACGGGGGCTCGTGGAGCGGCGGCCCTCTCCTGAAGACCGCCGCGTGAAGGTGCTTCGACTGACGTCCGCCGGCGAGCGGCTGCGCGGCGCGCTCCTGCGACGGATGGCGAGCCCGGCTCACCCGCTGTCGCGGCTCTCGACCCGTCAGCAGCGCGAGCTGGTGGCCATCCTCGAATCGCTCATCGAGCGCTGACGCTCACAGCAGCTTCAGCAGCGCGCCTTCTATATAGATGATGATCGCCATCAGCACCATCGTCTGGATGATGACGGGCGTCATCTCGCGGATCCACCGCACGGGTGTGTAATCGCGGTCGACGTCGCGCTGAATGTACGCATACGCGACGACCGACTGCGCGCAGCCGATGTGCGTCCAGCAGCCGCCGAGGGCGTAGCCGGCGATCTGCGCCATCGCGAAGAACTTCACGACGCCCAGGCTGAGTCCGTGCAGCCCGCGCGACGCGAAGTCGGCGACGATGTTGTTGTCGAGAATCGCCGACAGGACCGTGCTGCCCGCGAACTGCGCGAACGCGACATGCGAGTGGCCGAGGACCGCGATGCCTCGCGTCACCAGCGTCTCCATGACGTCGAAGAAGCCGGCGCTCGTCAGCAGCGTGATCGACAGGAACAGCGGAAAGAGAAAGTAGTACTCCGCGTATTCGGCCTTCGCCTCGTGCAGCGCGAGCCGCCGCATCCGCGGCAGCTTGACGATGCCCGGCAGCGCCGCGCCGAACCCGGCGAGCGACGCGAGGAACAGCGGCACCTCGTTGACGAAGCCATGGATGATCAGGAGCGCGAAGAACGGCAGCAGCGCGAACGCCGCGATGCGCTGCGCCCATTTGCGGTCGTACGCCGTCGCCGCGAGCGCGTCGTCGACGGCAAGCTCCGCCATGAACGCCTGCTCGTCGAGGCCTTCCTGCGCGTAAATGTAGTGGCGATCGAGGCCGTCCGCGAGCTCGTCCGTGACGTAGTGACTGAGCAGGATCTTCCGATCGAGTTCCGGCACGTCGGCGCGGATCATCGCGATGCCGAGTGATTCGCCCAGGCGCATGCGATCGAGCACGCGGCTGGCGAGCGCCTCGCCCAGGTGCTCGCGATGTCCTTCGATGAGTTCCGCCGGCGTCATCACTTCGCCGTGCCGCGCCGCCTGGAGGAATCGCACGTCCTCGGCGTTGGCGTCGAGCACGTCCATGTTGTCGAGATCGACGTGCAGCGAGCCCAGGCGCCGCTTCAGCTGCCACGCGATCGCGACGAAGCTGGCCACCGCCACCGGCACGCCGTACTTGAAGAAGAAGATGTTGTCGAGGCTCGGATACAGATTGGCCTTCATGATCAGGTTGGGCGGCTCGCCGTACGCCGTCCACACGCCGCAGATCGTCGTCACCGCCGTGCACACCATCACGGCGTAGCGGATCGAGCCGATCGGCGCGGCGCCGAGCATGAGGATGATCACGAAGGTCCGGATCGTCAGGCCGATCATCGAGACGCCGCCCAGCATGCCCGACGTGATCGCCACAACCGCCGTGACGACGATGGCGGTCGGCAGAATGCGCCCGCCGTTCCTGCGGAGCACGAAGAACGTAATGCCTTCGAGGACGCGCGTCTGCGCGATGACCGACACGAAGAGAGTCAGGCCGAGAATGAACAGCATCGTGTCGATGTGAATCAGGTCGTCGAGGCCCGCGAACGTGAGCAGGTGATGTTGCGCCCAGGCGCCCCACCCGCTTCGCGCGATCTCGTCGTGCCACGTCGACGCCGGCAGCCGCGCGAACGTCGCGACGATGACGAGCAGCATCCCGTACGTCAGCGCGTTCTTGTGGATCTGGTATTTGAAGGACCCGAACACGAACAGGCCGACGATGGTGGCGAGCACTTCGGCGGCGAGCAGCCACACGGGCAGCGGCGCGACGACGCCGGCCGCGAGAAGGGCGAGCGCGCCGATCGCGCACACGCCGACGAACACCCGCCCCGAGAGCATCACGACCGCCGGAGGAGGGCCGGCCGGCTCGGCTATCGCGGCTGGTTCTTCGACGAGCGTGAGTTCTTCCACGTCAGGAACGCGGCAAGACCGAGACCCAGCACGAGCGGCACGATCGGCACGCCGGCCTTCAGCAGCAGGCCGGCGGCGAGGATCGACGCGCCCAGGAAATAGCGCCAGCGGCTGCCCATACGAGCGGTTCCTACTTCCACAACATCACCACGAACATGACGACCATGGCCGCCGAGAACACGAGCGCGGGCACCGTCAGGGGTTTGGTCCAGTGGACGTTGCGCACGCAGCCGTGCTTCAGCGTGCGGATGTCCTGCATCTGCTTGCGGGCCAGCGCGAGCTGCAGCCTGTTCTGCGCGAGCGCGGCCGCGCGCCGTGTTTCCGCTTCCGCGTTGTCGAGGCAGCGAAGCCGGTAGTGCAGCTCCGCGTACTTCAACTGCGCCCAGAAGTTGTCCGGATCGACCGCGCGCGCGTCTTCGAGCGCGTCGAGCGACTTATAGACGTCGAGGTTCACGGCGTGGGCGACGCCCAGCACGGTACGCACGTCCGCGGACTTCGGATACTCGACGCACAGCTGTTCGAGCGTCGCGATATACGCGGTGAGGTCCTCCGGCGCGACGTCGTGGACGTCCCGCCAGGGAACGGGGGGAAGCGACGGCGGCTCCCATGGAGCCGCCGCCGTCGTCGTCGTTGTTGTTGCGAGCGCGTTCGACATCTCGCGCCTAGACTTCCATCACGGGTTCGGGCTTCAGCACGAATTCCGGATAGCCCACCGCGCCCATTTCGGGGATGTCGAGGCCTTCGAGCTCCACTTTCGGTTCGACGCGATGCCCCCAGACCGCTTCGAGAATCATGTTGATCACGAAGCTGAGGGAGAAGACGAAGCCGACGAGCGTCGCGACGCCGATCAACTGCGCGACGAGCTGGCCCGCGTCGCCGTAGAACAGACCGGTGACCGAACCCGAGACGCCGTTCCACGCGCCGCCGTAGTTGCTCTTGCCGTCGGCGAACAGCCCCACGGCGATCACGCCGAACAACCCGTTGGTGCCGTGGACCGATATCGCCCCGACCACGTCGTCCAGCTTGAGCACGCGCTCGACGAACTCGCACGACAGCGCGCACAGCACGCCGGCGATGAGGCCGATGACCACGGCGCACATCGGGTTGACGAATCCGCTCGGAGCCGTGATGGCGACGAGGCCGGCGAGGAAGCCGTTGCCCGTCATCGAGGCGTCGGGTTTCCCGTAGCGCATCCACATGTAGAACATCGACGTGAACGATCCCGCCATGCCGGCGAGCATCGTGTTGACGGCGACGGAGCTGATGCGGAGGTTGCCGTTCGCGGCCGCGCCGAGCGTGGAGCCGGGATTGAACCCGAACCAGCCGAACGCCAGGATGAAGCAGCCGAGCAGCACCATCGTGATGTCGTGGCCCGGCATGGCATTCGGTCTGCCGTGCCGCGTGAACTTGCCGATGCGCGGGCCGATGATGATGGCCATCGCAAGCGCGGTCACGCCGCCGACTGCGTGCACGACGCCGGATCCGGCAAAGTCCGCGTACCCGTGTCCGAGCCCGTAGTTCGCGCCGAGGTTCTGCAGCCAGCCGCCACCCCACGCCCAGTTGGCGAAGATCGGGTACGTGAAGGCGCCCATGACGAACGACGAGATGAGGAAGGCCGAGTACTTCCAGCGCTCGGCCGCCGTGCCCGTCACGATCGTCAACGCGGTGTCCATGAAGACCATCTGGAACAGGAACATCACCATGACGCCGACGTCGTACGTGGAGCCGCCCAGCATCGCGCCCTTCGTCCCGAACAGGCCCCACGACTTGCCGAAGAGCGTCACGGCGTACTCCGAACTGAGCGGCGCGGTGCCGCCAAGGTTCGCGATCGCTCCCACGCCGCCTTCCTGTATCGCAAACCCGATGAGCCAGTAGGCGAGCATGCCCACGCCGTACACCATGAAGTTCATCATCATGGTGTGGTTCGCGTTCTTCGCCCGGCCAAGGCCGGTTTCGACGATCGCGAAGCCGGCCTGCATGAACATGACGAGGAAGCCGGTCACGAGCGTCCACACGAAGTTGGTGGCGACCAGGTTCTGGCCGACGGTGCTGACGACGTCCTGAATCGTCAGGCCTTTCTTCATGTCGCCGACGGGAATATCAGCCGCCGTGCCGGTGATCGTGCCGGCTGGGTCGCCGGCCGCCTTGTCTTCGGCCTTGGGCGTCGGCGTGTTCTTGACGTCGGCGTCGGTGATCGCCACCGGCGCCGCCGCTGCGGCCGGTGCGGCCGCCGGCGCCTGCGCGTGCAGGATGCCGGCGAGCGGCGACAACGACAACGTGATTGAAAGGGCGAGCAGCACTTTTTTCATGTCTGTGTCCTCGCTAGTTCTTCCACACGGCGTTTTTCTGATACGCCGGGTTGATGAGACCCATGATGCCGATGAGGCTGATCACGATGCCGACGAGCACCATGCCGAGACGGCCTCCCGTGCTCGACGTGATCCCCACGCTTGCCGCAGCGAGCGCCCATCCTGCCAACGTCATAACGATGCCTGCCAGTGCCATCATTCCCCCTCGAAAAGAGACACACCCGTCGTTACAGATTGAATAAACGGAAGTTGAAGCTGGAACTAGACGCGGATCACGAGAGCGCGCCCGACGGCGGCACGCACCGAGTTACCGGATCGAACCGCCCATCCTGCCGCGCGCGCACACGCTGTCGGCATTCTGAACCCGCGCGCGATCGGAGCGATGCCCTCGGCGGCCGCCGTCCTCGTCACGAGCGGCGACACCGACAACGCGTCGCTGCAGGGCGAGCCGGCACGCGAGGTCGCGGACGCCGGCTGCAGCGTCGATGCTGACAGCGCGTACGACGCGTGCGTGCAGAGCGATGTGAGATCGCATGTCGAAAACGGCGCCGTCACCGGAGACACCGCCAGCAGCACGAGCATCCACGCACAAATGGTTCGAATCATCGCCGCTCTGAATTCGCCGTGCAGATAGCAAGACGGGATCCATCGCCGTGCGACGGGTGAAGTTCGTGTGGCGCCGCACAAATCCTTGAGGAAACGCACGCGATCCCGCGGCCGCGCCCCTTGGAATGCGCGCGCGTCGCCGTCAGACAAATTTGTGCGCACTGCGACAGGACGCCCACTCAAATGTAGATTTATCGGTACGCACCGACAGACCCGCGCCTCGACGCACGACGCGGAGAGGGTGATGTTGCTGTGGCGATCGCACAGGAATGTAGCTTGCGGACCGCGACTCCACATCTCTGAAGCGTCTCCGGCTCGATCGACGCGATTTTCCAGAGCAATTCGTCTGGCGCTGCTCTTGCTTCGGCGATGACGCGTCCTCAATGCTGCGAAAGATCCTCGCCGCGCTGCTGCTCGTGCTGGCCGCGTCGCCGTTCACGGCACCGTTCTCGACGTGTGACGTCGCCACCTTGATGGGCGGCGACTCGCTCGCGGCCCGCTATCAGTCGTCGATCCCGCCCGTCGTCGATCAGTCGCAGGCCGCGGCGCTCTGCGCGGCGCCGCACCGGACTCGCGCTCGAATCAAGGCCGCGGCCGAGGGCCTGACGCTCGCGGCGGCGCCTCAATCGGCGTCACCCCTCCGGCCGCCCGTCTTCCCGACATTACGTCCGGCCCGACGCGCCTGCGCCGATCCTCCATCTCTCACCACGCTCCGGATCTAGTTCACGGTTCGTTCGCGGCGCCGACGCGGTGGCGGCATTTCTGCCGCACCGGACGGCCGCCGACTCGTGCAGATCCGGAGGCCCTTTATGGAACTGGCCAGGAGCGCCGGCGAACGCGCCCAGTGGCTCCTCGATCGAATGCGTGAAACACCGATGCGCCGGGGCGCGCTGCCGGCGCAGGCGCGCCCGTTGACACGCCACATGGCGCGCGCGATTGCCGCGGCAGGCGTGCCGCAGGCGCTCGCCCGGCGCATCGCGTTTCAGTGCGTGTTCAAGTTTGACCGCCGCGAGCTGTTCGACGAGCCGGAATGGCGGGCCGCGGGCGAGATTCTCGCCCGCGAGATCGCGCGGCTGCAGCACGACCTCGGCCTGCACCTTCCGCGCATCGTCGCCGCGCTGCCCAAGATGTCGGCGGCACAGATCGTCGAATTCCATGAAGAGCTGGTGAAGACCGATGCGCGCATCGCGCGGACGATCCTGCACGCGGCCATGAATACGTCGGATCCGCTGGCGATCGGCCGCCGCTACCTCGCCGACTATCGCCTCGTCGCCCGGACGGCGCGCGCCGTCGATCCGGCGGCCGCTCGATCGATCGCGGCCGCGACCTTCACCGCAAGTGCTCCCCTGAGCAAAGCCATGGCATACGTGAAGCAGCGCGCCAGGGAGCACCGGTGACCGGCAGCGCCGAAACGCGGGCGCGCGAACTGCTCGCGCGGATGCGCGAGACGCCGATGTGCCGCGGCGCTCTCACGAAACCGACACGGCGCGTGCGCACCGAGATCGCGCGCGTGCTCGCCGCGCGCGGAGTGGACGACGTGCTCGCGCGGCGCGTGGCGTTTCAACTCGTGATGAAGATCGATGCCGATGAACTGGCCGACCCCGCCGTGCGGGCGTCGATCGGAGACGTGCTGCGCCAGGAGGTGGCGCGGCTGGCGAACGACCTCGGACTCGGTGAACGCCAGATCGTCGCCGCGCTGCCGAAACTATCGCCGGCCGAGGTCGAGGACTTCCTCGATGAGCTGACACGAGCCGACCGGCGGATCGCGCGAACCGTGTTCGACGCGGCGATCTTCGCCGCCGATCCGCCGGCCATGGGCCGCCGCTACCTGGCCGAATACCGGAACGTCGAGAAAAAGCTCCAGAGCGTCGAGCCGACGCTCGCGCGAACGCTCGCGAACGCGACGTTCAAAGCGGGTGTGCCGTTCGAGAAAGCGCTGCAGCACGTCGAGCGGTTTCTCACGCTCATTGCCAACCAGAAGGATCATCCCGACATCGCAAGCCTGCTCGCCCGCGCCGGGCTGCGCGAGAAGTAGCGCGTCTCGTGAACGGCCCGACGCCTCAGTTCGCGGCTTTCGCGGCCGCCTCCTGCGGCGCCGTGCGCACGCGGACTTTGATCGCGTCGATCAACCGCACGGTCAACGCCGCGCCTCGTCCGAGCGAGACTTCCGGACCTTTCTGCGACATCACGTACGCCGCGCCGCCACCGCCGCCGACCCCGGCGCCAATCGCCGCGCCTTTGCCGCCGCCGAGCAGCGCGCCGACGCCGGCGCCGATGCCCGCGCCGATGCCGACTTTCGTCGCGTCCTTCTTCATCTGTCCCGCCGCCTGGCGGCTGACCGCCGCGGTTCTGATCGTGTAACTTTCACCGCTTTCAACGGGCCGGATCGTGTCGAAACGAACGGCCAGCTCCGCGCGCCCCTTCACGCGCTGCGAGGCCTCGGCGTCGACGACGGCGCCGGAAATTTCACTTCCGGGCGCCAGCGCGACGAAACCGTCAACGGTCACCGGCTTCGTGAGGTGCGCGCGCACGGGATCGTCGACGTGTGAAGTCGCGGAGCTGACGCCGGTGTCGAGCGACACGGCGAACGCGGTGTCCGCGGGAATCGTAACTTCGTGGAATGTTTCGACGGGCTTTGCAGGCGCCGGCTGTGCCGTGTCAGCGGCCGTCGTGCTCGTCGTGTTCGACGTGCCGCTGCAGCCGGCAACGATGAAGGCCGCCAGCGCCGCAGTATGGATGAGGTGCAATCGTCGCATGTGCCCTCCTCAGGCTCACGCGGACGAGCTTACAAGTTGGATGCCATCCGCGACCCTGAAGGGTCGCTCGACCCTCTTACTGCGCCCCGCCTGCAGGATTGCGAATCACGTCTTTGTACCGCTGTTCCACCGATGGCACGCACACGTCCTCGCGCATTTTCGTCTTCGCGTCGGCGCGCGTGAGCGTGATGGGCTCGCTGGTCCATGGCTTCGTGTACGCCTTCGGATCGGTGACGGTCATGCGCAGCTCGATCGTGTCTTTGTCGACGCGGCGGAAGCGTTCCTCGAGCGTCATGTCCTCGGTGTGCGGATGGCCGTCGGCGTCGAGCCACGAGCGGTCGTCGAACTCGTTCGACTGCACGACGAACGTGTCGCCGTCCCACCTGCCGATCGAGTTGCCGTACCAGCGCGCGTCCGCGTCGGGATCGAGCGCGCGGCCGTCGGTCCAGATCGTGCGGTAGGTATAGAACCAGTCGAAGAACATCAGCACGCGCTCGCGACGCTGGATGATCTCAATCGGGTAGTTCGTCCAGAACATGATCCGCGGGTAGCCCATCGGGTCGCAGATCATCATCGGGTCGTTGCCGAGCGGCTTGCCGCGCGGTCCGAGCCCGGGTTTCGCCGCGTCGTACTTCTTCTGCGCCCACGCGGTCATCGGCGGCGAGGTCGCGCTCAGCGAGAAATTCGTGCCTCGCACGGTGCGCGCCCACCAGATGCCTGACAGATCTTTCGGATCGTATCCCTGCGCGTACGCCAGCGTGCCAAGGGCCAGCGTGAACATGAACGTGAACCTGAACCACGCGTTCCCGTTCATTGCTGCGGCTGCTCCTGGTGATCGAGCACGTGGCCGTCGGCCGTCACGAGCTTGGCGAGGAATCCCCGCGGCGCACCGACCTTCGACGGCCACAGCGTGACCGTCACCTTGTCGCCGAACTTCACGTACTTCTTCGACCAGTTGTAGCGCCGCTCGAGCATGATCGGCGGATCGGTCTCGGCGCCCCACTCGGTGACCTTGCCCTTCTCGTCGGTCACCTCGAAGGTGAAGTACACGTGCGGGTTCGTGTAGCTCACCTCTTTGACGGTGCCGGTGAGCGTCACCGTGCGCGCGAGGTCGTACGAGACGCGCGAGCCGTGATGACCGAGCAACGCGAAGACGAAGAGAAGGATGTTCATCGGCCCAGCCTCTGCTGAAATTCCGGATACATCGTCGCGGCGCCGCCACGCGTCGCCGCTTCCGGCAGATTGTACTGATCGCGGAACTCCTTGAGGAACGGATTCTCGCCCGGCAGGAAGTGAGGCACGGCGCCCCGTTTCTGGTCCGCGATCTCCACGACCGACTGGCAGGGATACAGCAGCTGCGCCGGCTGCAGCGGCTGCGGGTTGCGCCGCATGTTCGTCGTCTTGATCAGCGGCTCCGTCAGGTACACCGGGTCGCGCGTATACGTAATGTCCGTCAGCAGGTCGGCGTGACGGATGAAGCGCTCCGTCAGCGTCACCTGATCGCTCTGCGGCAGGCCGTTGCGCCTGTGCCACATCTGCTTGATGTGCGTCGTCGTGACGACGAGCGCGTCGCCGTCGTACACCGCGGTCGAAAATCCCATCCATGTGTGCTCGGCGTTCGGCGACGGATGCGGACGGCCGTCCATCCAGAAGACGCGCCGCTGCTGGAAGTTCGCGATGTCCATGTGGATCGCGATCACCTGCTGCGTCTGCGGATCGCGTTCTTCCCAGATGCGCATGTTCAGCGGGCCGCGGAGGATGTACGGCGCCGAGTGCGCGCGGCACTGATGCTCGGGGACCGTGAGTCGCGACGGATCCCACGCTTCAGCGAACGCACGCGCCTCGTCGGTGACGGGGAGCCCGAGGTAGTCGCCGAGCGCCGGCCCGGGCACGCGTTCGAGCTGGTCTTCGTTGAAGATCGCCGCCCAGTTCCCGGTCAGATCGACCTGCGCGAACGCCGGACGGGGCGCGAGCAGGACCAGCAGGAAGACCGCGCGCTTCATCACTTGCCTCCCAGGTTGCGATACGCCGCGTCGACGAACGCCGTCGCGCTGGCGGCGCCGTAGCGCGGGATGTACTCGAACGCCGGCTTCGCCGCCTGCACCTGCGCGAGCGTCATGCCCTTCTTCACCATCGCCTGCACGCGATCGCGGACGATCGTCACCATGTCGCGGTACTCGACGACCTCGAACTCGTCGCAGATGCGGCCTTTGCCGGGAACGATGCGCGTGCCGCCTTCGGTGAACTGCTCGGAGATCGCGACGTCGATGATGCGATTGAGCGCCTCGATCACGCCGTTGACGTGTCCGCCGCGCGCGAGATCGATCTCCGGCATGCGCGTGATGTCGAAGACGTCACCGGTCGCGATGACATCCGAGCTGCGGAACCACACGAGCACGTCGCCGTCGGTGTGCGCGTTCGGCTCGTAGATCAGCTGGACGCCTTCGCCGTTGAAGTAGAGATCTTTCTCGTTCTGGAAGAACGTGTCGGTCGGCCAGCCGGCAAACGGCAGCAGCGAGCTGCCGCCCGTCTTCGCGCTGACGGCAGCGAGCACTTTTTCGTGCGCGAAGATGAACGCGTGATCGCCCTGGACCTGCCCGCCGAAGTTTCCGCCGACCAGCTGCGAGCCGGCCTCGGAGATCTTCGCGTTGCCGCCGACGTGATCGAGATGCGCGTGGGTATTGACGACGTAGCGGATGGGGCGGTTGCCGGCGAGTCTTCGAATCTCCGACAGCAGCGCGTCCGCGTCCTGCGCGCGCATGGTGTCGACGACGAGGACGCCCTGTTCGCCCACCTGGACGACGGCGTTGCTTGCCGGTCCGGCGACGAGATACACCTGGCCGTGGACTTTCAGGACGTCGAGCGCCGGCGGTTGCGCGTGCGCCGTCGCAAGCATCGCCGCGGCGAGCGCGCCGGCGAGCCGCCATGTCTTCTGCATGGCGCACATTCTAGATGGAGTGGGCTACTGCTGGCTGGCGAGTTCGCGGACGCACTTCGCGACGTCCGAGAAACTGGCCGGCTTTTCAAACGTGGCGGCGGCCTGCAGCTCGTCGAACCGATCGGTGTCGGCGCCGGAGAGCACGATGACGGGGATTTTCGCGAGCGTCGAGTGGCGGCGCTGCTCTTCCCGGAACTTGAAGCCGTCCATCACCGGCATCCGAAGGTCCAGCACGATGACGCTGGCCCCGCCGCCGCCCTGGAGATACAGCAGCGCCTGCTGGCCGTTGTCGGCTTCGACAACCGTCAGCCCGTCGCGGCCAAGAAACCGTGCAAGCGTTCGACGCACGCCGGAATCGTCGTCGACAAGCAGGACGGGATCTGATGAAGGGGTCACGTCGCAGGCGATTGTAGCAGGACACTCATCGCCCCGGAATGCTCCACGGTGGAACACGCCTGTGCGAGACCGTGCACTTCACGGACTTGCACGACGCGTTTGCTAGACTGTTTTGCAAAATGAACCACACGGAACGCGCCACCCGGCTGGATACCCATCGCGTGCGCATCGGCACGGCGGACGGCATCCTGCTGAATCTCAGTGCAAGCGGCGCGCTCGTGCGGCTGCCCCGTCTCGTGAACGTCGAGACCAACGTCACGCTCTCGCTCTACGCCGACGATCGCTGGCTCGACGTCCCCTGCCGCGTGGTGCGCTGCACCGAGACCAACGTCGAGATGGCCGGGGCCGTGTGGAAGCGGAAGGAATTCGAGACCGCCGTCAGCTTCCACGACGACCACGCGCTCAGCGAGTTCTTCAGAAGTTAAATCCCGCCAGCAGGCGCACGTTCGTCACGCCGAACGCGGACGCGTTCATCTCCACGAACACGCCGTTGCGCATACGCGCGCCGGCGATGAAGTCGAATCCCGCTTTGAACGTCGTGTCGCCGAAGTTGAACCGGCTCACGTTGTCCGCCGTCACCGTCGTACCCGAGACGTTGACGCTGCCGGAACCGCTGGGGATGTCGGACAGCGAAAAACCCTTGTGACTCAGCTTGAAGTTGGGTCCGGCGCCGACGTACGGCGCCCAGCGCGTCGAGCTCGTCGCGCCGCTGAAAGTGTACAGAAAGTCGAGGTTGACGCCGAAGAGCGTCGTGAGCTCGCCGATGCCGACTTCGAACTCGGGACGGAACTGTACGGCGCGGTTGAAGATGGGGCCGAACGTCCCGTGCACACCGAAGTCGATGACCTCCGGATTGAGTCCGACACCGGCCTCGACGCCCATACCGAACCGCTGCACCGTATCCTGAGCCGCATCCGCCGCGCGCTGCGCCGGCGCGGGCACGTTGCCCTGCGCATGCGCAGCCGCCGGTATCAGCAGCAGCACAACCGAAAACGCGAGAAGAGATTTTGTCGCCACGTCGTTTGCCTCCGACATGACGTCTATGCAAATCGGAGTGCCTAAGGGTTTGCACAGATGTCGCACGCACCGCACCGGAACCCGTCATCGACCCGCTCGCCGAAGTACTCGAGCAACACGCGCCAGCGGCACTGCGGGTGCTGGCCGTACGCGATCATCTTGTCGAGCTTGTCCATCTCGATCGGCCGGCGCGCGCGGTCGCGAAGGCGCGCGATGAAATACGCATGCGTTTTCCTGTCGGTGGCATTGAACAGCAGCACGCATCGCGACGGCTCGCCATCCCGGCCGGCGCGCCCCGCCTCCTGGTAATACGCCTCGAGCGATCCCGGAATCGAGTAGTGAATGACGGCTCGAATGTCCGCTCGATCGATGCCCATGCCGAACGCATTCGTCGCGACGATGACGTCCACGCGGCCCGACATGAATGCATCCTGATTCTCACGCCGCTCGGCGCGCGGCATCTTCCCGTGATACCGGCCGACGTTGACGCCCGCCGACTTCAGGTCGGTGTGCACGGCGTCCGCGTCCTTGACGGTCGCCGTGTAGACGATCGCCGAACCGTCGCGATTCCGCATGAGGTCCGCCAGGTGTTCGCGCTTCGAGTGCTCGCTGGCCGTCTGCAGCACCTCGAATCGCAGGTTCGGCCGGAAGATTCCCGTGTTGATCACGCGCGGCTCCGACAGCCCGAGCGCCGCGACGATGTCGTCGGCGACCGCGGACGTCGCCGTCGCCGTCAGCGCGAGAATCGGCGGCCGTCCGAGCCGATCGACCGCCGCCCTGATGTCGAGAAATGCCGGACGGAAGTCGTGGCCCCACTGCGACACGCAGTGCGCTTCGTCGACCACCACGCGCGCCACCTGCTGACGCGCGAGTTGCCGCTGGAACTCCTCGTCGCCGGCCAGACGCTCCGGCGTGGTGAAGACGAAGTCGCTGCCTTCCTGCAGACGCTCGAGCGACTCGTGCTCTTCGGTCTTCGTCAGGCCGCTGTTCAGCTGCGACGCGTCGAGGCCCTTCGCCTCGAGCTTGTCAATCTGATCTTTCATCAGCGAGATGAGTGGCGAGATGACGAGGGTGACGCCGTCGAGATGGAGCGCGGGCAGCTGATAGCAGAGCGACTTGCCGTGGCCGGTCGGCATGACCGCGAGCGTGTCGCGGCCCTCGAGGACGGCACGAATCACCGCCTCCTGCCCGGGCCGGAAGTCGCGGACGCCGAACACGCGGCGGAGCGTCTGCTTCAGCTGTGCAGCTGACGGCGCTCGCCCCATCTCACTGCGGGGTGTGCAACCGTCTTGCCGCTTTAACCCGGCAGCGTCGGCGCGGCGAGCGGAAGCCTGAGCACGAACGTCGTCCCCACGCCTTCGGCCGACTCGACGTGCACACCACCTCCCATCGCCCGGACGCAGTCGTCGACAATGGAGAGGCCGAGGCCGACGCCCTGGACATGCAGCAGCGGATCGAGCGCGCCGTGGACGCGCGTGAAGCGCTGAAAGATCCGCGAGACGGCATCCCGGGGAATGCCGATGCCGTTGTCCTGCACTTCAAGCCGGCAGGTGTCCCTGCTCTCGAGCGACGCTCTGATGCGGATGAACCGGTGCGGCTTCGCCGGATCCGAATACTTGATCGCGTTCGAGAGCAGGTTGACGAGCGTGAGCTCGAGACGGCCGACGTCGATCGTCAGCTCGGGCATCGGCTCGTCGATACGAATCTCGACCGCGCGCATGTCGGCCATCTCCCGAAGCTGGCGCGTGGCCTCTCGCACGACGGTGAGCACAGGCACGCGCTGTGTGACGACGGAATCGCCGTTGCTGTGAATGCGGGCGACGGCTTCGAGCTTCCGGGTGAGGTCGATAAGATGCGACACGTTGCGGTCGAGCACGGTCAGCGTCTTCTTCGCGGCGGCGTCGAGGTCGCTCTGCTGCAGCACGCTCACGCCGAACTGCAGCGCGCCGAGCGGCTGCCGCCACTCGTGCGTCGCCATGCGCGTGAACTCTTCGAGCCGTTCGTGCTGCTCCGCGATGGTCTTCGTATACAGCTCCACGAACGCCTCGACGGTCGTCTGCGCGAGCACGTCCACGGCCTGGTGGATGCGCGCGACCGACTGCACGCACGCACCTGCCGGAGGCGATGACGGGAGGCCGTCGATTTCCTCGAGGACGAACTGCACGAGCACACCGCCGAGAATCTGGTACTCCCGCAGCACCTGGTGCAGCGACGCCCGCTGATCGTGGCGAAGCGCGCCGAGCTCGCGCGCCTTCTGCAACACCATCGAGTTCGCCGCGATCGCGCCGTCGTGCTCGCTGTGCAGGCACGCGCCGATCTCGAGAATCAGGGACGGGACGTGATCGAGCAGACTCGACGTCGGAAAGACCTTGCGGGCGTCGACCGGCAGCAGATCCACGAGCCGTTCGAACCACCGTGCGGCGAGCGTCTCGTGCTCGCTTCGCACCCGGGCGGAAATCAGATCGCCGAAGTCTGTTGTGATCATCGATATCGTGGCAGGCTCTCCAGTATACGAAGCGATGAGGCGGCGCGAAAGCTGAGCCGTTCACCGGACGTGAGCGCGGCTATAATTCGCCGAGCATGCGCCGACTGACGATCGCGATCGCGCTGGGACTGTCGGTCCTGACACACGCGCAGACGCCGGCGTCGCCGTTCACGGTCGAACAGATTCTCAGCCTTCCCACGCCCGACAACCTGATCGCATCGCCATCGGGACGCGCGATCGCCTGGACGTTCAACGAACGGGGCGTCCGCAACATCTTTTACGCCGAAGCGCCCGCCTTCGTCGCGCGAAAATTGACTGACACGAAGTCCGATGATGGACAGGAGCTGACCAACCTGTCGTTCTCGAACGACGGGAAATGGATCGTGTACGTCCGCGGCGGCGATCACGGCGGCAGCCGCCCCGGGGATCCCCCGAACCCGAACGCGGAGCCGGTCGCGCCGAAGATGCAGGTGTGGTCGGTGCCCGTCGCCGGCGGCACCGCGAAGGCGCTCGGCGACGGCGACACGCCGGCTATTTCACCCGACAGCACGCGAGTCGCATTCACACGCGAACGCATGATCTTCGTCGCACCGATAGCCGGTCCCGGCAACGAAGAACGTCTGGCGCCGTTCTTCACGCTGCGCGGCAACAGCGAATCGCCCGTGTGGTCTCCGGACGGCAGGACGCTCGCGTTCGTCAGCAACCGCGGCGACCACAGCTTCATCGGGCTCTACACGCTCGGACAGCCGATCCGCTACATCGATCCGCGGACAACCCACGACGAGGATCCGGTGTGGTCGATGGACGGAAAGAAGATCGCGTTCACGCGCACGCCCGGCACGGGCGGCGCGCCGCGGAATCCCCTCGAGGAGCCCGAGCAGTCGTGGTCGCTCATGGTGGCAGATGTCGAGACACCCGACGACGCGGTGACGGTGGCGACGAGCGGCGATCCGATCGATCAGATCGCGCGCAGTCCCGTCGGACTCAACGTCCACTGGGCCGCCGACGACACGCTCGTCTACTTTTCCTATCGCGACGGCTGGCAGCACCTGTACGCGATCAGGCACCCCGGAAAGGACAGCAAGCCGGAACTGCTCACGCCAGGCAACTACATGGTCGAGCAGGTGGCGTTCTCACCCGACCGCAAGACGATCGTCTACAACGCCAATACCGGCGGGGACGCCGCGGACTTCGATCGCAGACATATATATAAGGTAGGCCTGCAGGGACCCGGGGCTGGGGGCGCGGGGCTCGGAAAACCCGTGGCGCTCACGAGCGGCATCGGCATCGAGTGGAACCCGGTTGTCACCGGCGACGGCGCGACGGTGGCGTTCATCTCCGGCGAAGCAAAACGCCCGCCGCTTCCTGCCGTCGTGCCCATGGCCGGCGGGACGCCGACGCTCGTCGCCGCCGATCACATCCCGCAGGATTTTCCCGCCGACAAGCTGATCGTCCCGCAGCCCGTCGTCTTCAACGCCAGCGACGGCGCCGAAGTGCATGGACAGCTGTTCCGCGCCGCCAACCGCCGTCAGCGCGGGCCCGCGATTGTGTACGTCCACGGCGGCGGCCCGCGCCAGATGCTGCTCGGCTATCACTACCGCTGGGAGTACGCGAACGACTACGCGATCAACCAGTACTTCGCGAGCCGCGGCTTCATCGTCCTTTCGGTGAACTACCGATTGAGCGTCGGCTACGGCAGGGAGTACGAATTTCCGGAGAAGTCGGGCGCCCGCGGCGCGTCGGAGTACCGCGACGTGCAGGCCGCCGGACTGTTTCTGCAGCGGCGGCCCGACGTCGATCCGCGCAGCATCGGCATCTGGGGCGCGTCGTACGGCGGCTACCTCACCGCGCTCGGACTCGGACGCGACGCCGAAGTCTTCGCCGCCGGCGTCGATCTGCACGGCGTCCACGATCGCCTGCCCGGCGTGAACCCGAACACGCTCGCGCATGCGCTCGTCGGCGACGGACTCACTGAAGACGAACTGAAGGCGGCGCTCGACGTCGAGTACAAGTCGTCGCCGATCTCGACGATCGACACCTGGCGATCGCCGATCCTGTTCATTCACGGAGACGACGACCGCACGGTCGACTTCCGTCAGACCATCGAGCTGCGATCGCGGCTGGTCGCGAAAGGCGTGAAGGTCGAGGACGTCGTGCTGCCGGACGAAGTCCACGACTCGCTGCTCTGGCGCAGCTGGGTCAAGACCGCGAAAGCCGCGGCCGACTTCTTCGATCAGACGCTGAAGCCGCAGCGGTGACAGGCCTGAAGGCCGGTACTACTTCGCTGCGCAGGTAAAGCTCGCCGCCTCGTCGATGCTGCCGCTGCCCTTGTACTTCGCGACCTGAGGATACGGACACAGCGGACGCGTGCGATCGACTTTGCCGTCGGCGAGGTGCGACGCGATCATCACGTCGGGCGCCTTGCCCAGCTCCACCCACTGCTCGAGCGGCGTCACCTTGTCGAAAACGCTCGGTCCTTCGCCGCCGCCGCAGTGGCCCATGCCCGGCGCGAGAAAAAGACGAACGCTGCCCGCGGATTTCGCCGGCCCTCCCATCTTCTTCACGACGCTCTCGTAGTACTTGATCGTGTTCAGCGTCGGCACCTGATTGTCGCTCCAGCCGTGATCCAGCAGCAGCTTCCCGCCGTGCGCGAAGAACTTCGACATGTCCGGATTGGTCGCGTTCATCGGCACGTTCTCGGGCCGGTCACCGCGCGCGGCGTCCTTGTCGAAGTCGAACGTCTTCCAGTCCCACTTCTCGTCCTTGAAAACGACGTACTTGTATTGATCGTAGATGTTGGCCGACGGCTCCGGTCCCGCGGCCTGGATGCCCCAGCCGAGCTCGGTGCCCGGCACGAACGACGAGAACAGCTCGGCGCCGGTGCGCGGATTCGTCGCCGGCGAGTAAATCTTCTTCGCCGCCGCCACCTGGGGCGCGGTGAGACACGTCGCGTCGTCTCCGCCTCTGCACAGGAGCACGGACGGATCGAACTTGCATTGACGCGGATCGTCGATGAGGCCGTCTTTCACGCCGTCGAGCGCGTCGCAGGCCGCGACGGCTGCGCGATGAATGAGCGGATACTTCGCCGGCGGGATGTAGCTCGCGGGATCCTTCAGCACGGCGCTCGCGATCCACAGCGAGATCGCCGTGCGATTGGCCGGCGCGCCGGCGATGATGCCGTCGTAGTCGTCGGGAAACATCTGCGCTTCCTTCAGGCCCTGACGTCCGCCGGTCGAACAGCCGTTCCAGTACGAATGCCGCGCGTCGAGGTTGTAGAACGCCTTGATCAGCGTCTTGGCCTTCACCGTCATCTCGTGCTCGGAGCGCCACGAGAAGTCGATCAGCTTCTCCGGATGATCGAGCGCGAACGTGCCGCGGCCGCCGACGTGTCCGGTGTCGGTCGACGCCGTCGCGTAGCCGGCGCGCAGCGCGTCGGCCATCGCCGCGTAGCTGATCACGCCCGCCCATCCTCCATTGCCGACCGCTTGAAACTTGCCGTTCCACACCACGAGGCCGCTGCCGGGGCTGACGATACCGCCGGGCAAAATCGAAGGAAGCCAGACTTCGACCTTGATGTCGGAGTCCGCGCTCGGCGTCAGCGTCAGCGTGACGCGGCAGAACTCCGGGACATCTTTATATGGGTTCCCCCGACCGCCGCGGCGTCCTCCATCCGGAGCGACAAACTCGCCAGCGGGCACCAGCGAGGCCGACGTAACCTTGGCGTCCTTGAAAGCCGTCGCGGCCAGACCTTCACACGTTGCGGCTGAGGTGGCCGTTGCGCACGCCATAAGAAAAACCGCGAAGAAACCCGTCGTCGTCTTCGGCATGCGCGTGATTATGCAATATCAGTCAGCCCGGAGCGGTGGTATTCTCCGCACGTAGTGAGAGTCCTGACTGGCACCGTGGCGGCGGCCCTGGTCATACTGGCGGCCGCGCCGCACGCACAGACGCCCGCGGAAAGACATCGAGCCACGCTCGATCAGTACTGCGTCACCTGCCACAACGATCGCCTCAAGACCTCGAACCTGTCTTTAGAAAAACTTGATCTCGCGACGGTCGGCGATCATCCCGACATCTGGGAGCGCGTCGTCCGCAAGCTGCGCGCCGGCGTGATGCCGCCGCCCGACATCCGCCGTCCTCCGCTGGCCGACTACGAGGCGCTCCGCGATTTCCTCGAAGGCGAGCTGGATAAGAAAGCGGCGACGCGCGTCAATCCCGGCTCGGTCGTGCTCCATCGCCTCAATCGCACCGAGTACGCGAACGTCGTCCGCGATCTGCTCGACCTCGACGTCGACGTCACGACGCTCCTGCCGGCCGACGACGCGGCGAGAGGATTCGACAACGTCGCCGGCTCGCTGACGATTTCGCCGACGCTGCTCGAGTCGTACACGACGGCGGCCGCGCGCATCGCGAAGATGGCCGTGGGCTACTGGAAGTCGCCGACCGAGATGACGTATCTCGCGCCGGGCGACACGTCGCAGAACATGCACATCGAAGGGCTGCCGCTCGGAACGCGCGGCGGCATGATGGCGCGCCACATCTTCCCCGCCGACGGCGAATACAAGTTCTCGATTCAGAACTTCGGCGTCGGCAGCTTCATCCCCGGAGAGCAGCTCGAGATCGTCATCGACGGCGAACGCGCGCACCTCTTCAAATACCAGGGCGTCGGCCTGAGCCAGGGCATGGCGGGAGACGCGGGCGACGGCATCCTCGAAGTCACCGTGCCGGTGAAAGCGGGTTCGCGCCTCGTTGGCGCGACGTTCCTGGCGACGAACTACCGCCCCAGCCTCGACATGATCAGGCAGTACGATCGGAAGTCGCTCGAGAACAACTCGATCCCGCAGCTGCAGTACTACCCGGCCATCGGTTTCCTGCGCATCCAGGGCCCGTTCAATCCGCAGCGCCCGGAAGACTCGCGCAGCATGCACAAGGTCCTCACCTGCCACGCGACCGCGACGCTCAGCGAGGACGCCTGCGCGAGGCAGATTGTGACGACGATCGCACGGCGCGCCTATCGGCGTCCGGCCACCCCGCAGGACGTGACCGCGCTGATGGCGTTCTACGCGGAAGGCCGCAAGGCGGGAACGTTCGAGGACGGCATCGAGCTCGCGATTCGCCGGGTCCTCGCGAGCCCGCAGTTCCTCGTCCGCGCCGAACGTGAGCCGGCGAACGTTCGGACCGGCAAGCCGTACCGCATCACCGATCTCGAGCTCGCGTCGCGGCTGTCGTTCTTCCTCTGGAGCAGCATTCCGGACGACGAGCTGATCAACGTCGCCGCGCAGGGACGGCTGAGCACCCCGGCGGTCTTTGAAAAAGAAGTCCGGCGCATGCTCGCCGACAAGCGGTCCGACGCAATCATCAACAACTTCGGCGCGCAGCTGCTCTATCTGCGGAATCTCCCGGCGACGTCGCCCGACGGCGTCTACTACCCGGACTGGGACGACGAGCTGCGGCAGGCGTACCGCCGCGAGATGGAGCTGTTCTTCGAGAGCATCGTCCGCGAAGACCGCAACGTCGTCGACCTGCTGACGGCGGACTACACGTTCGTCAACGAGCGGCTCGCGCGGCAGTACGGCATTCCCAACGTCTACGGCTCACACTTCCGGCGTGTGACGCTCGGCCCGGAGCTCGACAATCGCCGCGGCCTGCTCGGCAAAGGCAGCTTCCTGGCGATCACGTGGACGCAGAATTTCCGGAGCTCGCCGGTAAAGCGCGGCGTGTGGGTGCTCGAGAACATCCTCGGCACGCCGCCGCCCGAGCCGCCGCCGAACGTCCCGGCGCTCGAAGAGTCGAACAAGGAACCGGGCCGCGTGCTCACGCTGCGCGAGCAGATGACGATCCACCGCAAGAACCAGCCGTGCGCGGGCTGCCACAAGATCATGGATCCGATCGGCTTCTCGCTCGAGAACTTCGACGCCGACGGCAAGTGGCGGGCCAAGCAGGGCGGCGAAGGCGGCACGCCGATCGACGCGTCGGTCACGCTGTTCGACGGACAGCAGGCGAACGGCCCGGCGGGACTCCGCACCGCGCTGCTCCGCTACTCGCCGCAGTTCGTGCGGATGATTACCGAGAAGATGATGACGTACGCGCTCGGCCGCGGCGTCGAGGACGTCGACATGCCGGCGCTGCGTGCGATCGTGCGCGACGCCGCGAAAGACGACAACCGGTTCTCGGCTATCCTGCTCGGCGTCGTGAAGAGTCCGCAGTTCCAGATGCGCGCGAAGAGCGTGGAGAATTAGACGTAGTGCGGGCCTTCAGGCCTGCTGCGAGGAACACATGTTCATCTCGAAAATGCATATCCCGCGGCGGACGTTTCTCCGGGGCGCCGGCGTCGCGCTCGCGCTGCCGCTGCTCGAAGCGATGGTCCCGGCGTTCACGCCGATCAAGCTGACCGCGGCGGCGCCAGTGAAGCGGTTCGTCGGCATCTGGCATCCGCACGGCGCGGCGCCCGGCTACTGGAGCCCGACGAAGGAAGGCAGGGACTTCGACTTCTCGTTCATCACCAAGCCGCTCGAGCCGTTCCGCGATCACGTGACGCTCATCACCGGCCTCGATATGCCGGAAGCGATGGCGACCGACGAGGAGCCGGGCGGCGATCACGCGCGCGGCGCCGTGCTGCTGTCGGGCGCGCGTCCGCGTCGCAATGCCGTCAGCCCGTACCTGGGCGAGACGATCGATCAGGAAATCGCGCGGAAGTACGGGCAGGACACGATCCTCGCGTCACTCCAGCTCGGAGTCGAGGACACGGGCAACTTCGGCAACTGCAACTGGGGCTACAGCTGCGCGTACACGAACTCGATCTCGTGGTCGTCCGCGACGCAGCCGCTGCCGACGCAGGTGAACCCGCGCGTCGTCTTCGAGCGCCTGTTCGGCGACGGCACGAGCGCCGACGAACGGAAGCTCGGACGCAGGCAGAACGCGAGCATCCTCGACTCGGTCACCCACGAACTCAGCTCGCTCAAGAAAGATCTCGGCAACGGCGACCGGCAGCGGCTCGATACGTATCTGACGAACATCAGCGAGCTCGAACGCCGCATCACCATCGCGATGAACAGCTCGATGAAGGAGCCGAACGTCGACATCCCGTTCGGCCTGCCCGAGAGCAAGCACGTCCACTTCCACCTGATGTACGACCTGATGGCGCTCGCCTTCCAGGGCGACATCACGCGGTCGGCGACGTTCATGCTCGGGCGCGACCTGACCGGCGCGAGCTTCCCGGAATCCGGATTCAACGGCGGCTGGCACGGCTCCTCGCACCACGGCGACAAGCCGGAGAACGTCGCGAACTACGCGAAGATGAACCGCTATCACGTCCAGAACCTCGCGTACTTCGTCGAGAAGCTGAAGGCGATTCCCGAGGGCGACGGCACCGTCCTCGACCACGTGCTGATCTACAAGGGCAGCAACATGGGCAACTCGCACCGCCACGCGCACGAGAAGGTGCCGGTCATCCTCGTCGGCGGACTCGACGGCACGTTCAAGGGCAACCGACACATCGTGTTCCCCGACAACACGCAGCGCACGTCGAACATGCTCCTGAGCCTGCTGCACCTCTACGGGATTCCGCAGGACAAGATCGGCACGAGCACCGGTCCGCTGCAGCCGCTGGAGATTGCGTGAGGACCCAGAGAAGCTCTCCACCACGCAGGACACGGTGGACACGGAGGATCTTCTCTGTACTGTTTCTGTTCGCCGTCATTCCGTTGCACGCGCAGTTCGGCAACAAGGCGACGCGGCCGAGCGTCGTGGCGCCGCAGGGCGAGGTGCGCAAAGTCATCCTGAAGCACTGCACGATGTGCCACGGCATCGACGACTACGCGTACAACGCGCTCGATCGCACAGGCTGGCTCGCGCTGCTCGACGCGAAACACGATCAGAAGTTCGCGACGATGCTGTCAGCGGCCGATCGCGACGTGCTGCTCGACTGGCTGACGGTGAAGTTCGGCCCGAAGACGAAGCCGTTTCCGCGCGCGTACGTGCCGCCGGAGATCACGACGTACTACAGCGACGGCGAGGCGAACGCCCTCACCGCCCGCGCGTGCACCGGCTGCCACGCCATCGACCGCGTCAACGACGCCCGCTTCTCCCCCGACCGCTGGCGCGTCGTCACCGTCGACATGCGCGAGCGCGGCGCGAAGATCACCGACGAGGAACTCGAGAAGCTCGTCGAGTGGCTGGGCCGCACCAAGGGAACCAACCCGAATCAATGAAAGCCGCGCTGGCGTTCGCGGCGGTGCTGCTCGTCGCAGCACCGCCCGACGAGATCACCTACACGCTGAAGTCCGTCAACGTCGCGCAGCCCGGCACTCCCGTCAAGATCAAAATCCTGCGGTGGTCCAGCGAAGACGAGATGCGGCCGATCGTCACCGCGCTCGCGGCGCCGCCGGCACAGCCGTCCGAAGTCGCGCGCGCGAACGCCGCCGCCGCGGGCCGGGGTCGCGGTGCCGAGGCGGGACGCGGACGGGGACGGGGCCGTGGCGCACCTGCCGCGCCGCTCTCACCGATCGCCGCGTTCACGGCGTCGCTCGGCCGCGTGCCGACCGTCGGCTACATCTGGACGAACGACATCACCGGCTACTCGATCAAATACGCGTGGCACATGCCGCTGCCCGACGGCACCGAGCGCATCGTCCTCGTGTCGGATCGCCGTCTGGGCGATGGCGGCACGAAATGGAAGCCCGCCGACGCCTCGGCGAAGGCGGCCGCCGAGACCGATTACACGTTCACGCTGATTGAGCTGCACGCGGGGCCGAAAGGCGCGATCGAAGGCAAGACGTCCCTCGCGAACAAAATCGCGGTCGACAAGGACGCGAACACCGTCGCGCTCGAGAACTACGGGGCGGCCACGGCGTCGCTGGCGTCTACATCCAGCGCCGGAACAGCGCCGCCACCTTCCCGTTAGCGAAGCACACCATCCGCAGGCGCCCGTGATGCGCGCTCCTGCTGTACTCTACGCACGACGCCGACGGTGTGCCGAGGATGCGACGCGTCTCGGCCTTCGTGATGCCCACGACGACGCCGCGAGACCTGCAGGCGTCCGGATCGTGCGCGTCGTGCACCACACCGGCTTCGACGCCGAAGCCGAAGCAGCCCGACGGCATCTTCGAGGCTGACGTCTCCATCAACGATCCGAACTCCATTCCCGGCGGCAGGTAGAACACGCTTTCGAACAACGGCTCGCCGAGCCGCGAGCGCACGGCGTCCTCGGAATCGCCGACGGTGATGGTGCGGAAGAAGTCTTCCGAATATCCCGGCGCGAACCGGGTCTCGTCGCGAAGCACGAGGCCGATCACGCGTTCGCGAACGGGGTCGTTCGAACCAATCAGCCACACGAGCACGGCCCAGACCGCGAGGACCGGCACGCGGACGCGAAACCCGAACGCGCAGAGCCACAGCGGCAGGAACAACGCGACTTCCGAGAGGGCCACGGTCGCGCCGTCCGGCGTGAAGAACGCGGGGCCAATCGGTGCAACGGGAATGGGCTGCCACGGCGCGAAGAATCTGTGGAGCGAGAACGGCCACAGGAGCGCGACGCCGAGACCGCCGTCGGTCAGCGAATCGAGCAGGCCGTGGCTCGCGAGCACGAGCATGGCTACGAGCGCGAAGCGAGCCGGGGATCCCGAGCCTTGAGCGGCGGGTGCCGGGCCGCGAGCTCCGACGACCCGGGCCGCGACGCCAACCGCGATCCCGCCGACGACCGCAAGCGTCAGCGAATGCGTGGCGCCACGGTGGCCCCATTCGGCGCCGTACGGCACACCGCGCATGAAGCCGACGGTGTCGATGTCGGGAAGGAGCGAGAGCGCGGACCAGCCGAGCATGGCCCGCCACGAGGGATGGTCGTGCTGAAGTCGAGCGGCGGCCAGGCCAACGGCGACGTGACCGATGGAGGCCAATTATTTCTTGTCTTTGGCGGCTTCCTTGACGACGAGGCCGCCGGTGATGCCTTCAACCTGGTGGCCGATCGCGAGCTTGCGCATCGCCTGGATTTCCGCGGGCGTCGCGACTTTGGGATCGACGTTCGCCTGCGCGCACGTGAACCCGCGCAGCGTGCACTCGGACGTCGTGTGGGCGATGCCGCGCTCTTTCATCATCTTCTGCATCAGCGCGACGGCTTCTTCGTGGATGATGACGGCGTTGTTGGGCACGAACGTGCCGACGCCGATGGCGTAATCGATCGGCATCAGCGGCTCGACGCTCGCGCCGAACGCGCCGTCGTTTTTCTTGCCGAGATCGTACGCGGCGAGATCCGCGCCCTGGTCGACGAGGTACTGGATGATCTTCGTGTCGCCGAGGTTGGCGGCGACCATCAGCGGCGTGATGCCGTAGTCGTCCGCCTCGTTCACGTCGGCGCCGAGGCCGACGAACAGCTTCACGACCTCGAGCCGCTCAGCCGGCGTCTTGCCTTTGCTGTAGCCCTGGATGAACCCGAGCGACGCCGCCGCTTCGACCATCGTCTCGCCGTCGCTCGACTTGATTTTCGGATCCGCGCCGTACTGAAGCAGCAGCTTGCAGAGCTCGAGGTCCGCGGAAAATGCCGCGCGCATCAGCGCGGTCGCAAAGACGATGCGCGGTGAGCCGGCGCGCATGCGGGCCCGCGGGGTGTTGTTGACGAGCGCGTTGGGATTGGCGCCGGCGTCGAGCAGCTTCCTGATCAGCGGAAGCGGATCGGCCGTGACCATCCACGGGAAGTTGGGCGCCGTCTCCATGTTGCGGCGGTCGACGGCCCAGAAGAGCGGCGTGAAGCCCTGCGTGTCGGCTTTGTTGACGTTCGACTTGCTGTCGACGAGGTACGAGGCGAGATCGTAGTTGCCGTTGAAGATCGCGAGGCCGAGCGCGTCCTTGCCGTCGCCGGCGATGGCGTTCACGTCCGCGCCCGCTGCGACGAGCAGCTTCGCGGACGCGAGATCGCCCTCGCGCGCGGCGAGATGCAGCGGCGTCAGCCAGCCGCTCGCGAACTCCTCCACCTTCTGCTTCGGATCGTCTTTGACCGGCGTGCGGCCTTCGAAGCCGCGGCCGTTGGCCGGCCCGACGAAGTTGGAACGCGCGTGGACATCCGCGCCGTGGTCGAGCAGCACTTTCACGGCATCCGGATGCCGTTCCGACACCGCCCACATCAGCGGCGTCGTCCCGCCCCACGATTCTTTCGCGTTGACGTTGGCGCCGCTCTCGATGAGCACGGTGAGCGCCGGCGTCTTGCCTGTGCGCGCGGCCATCATCAGCGCGGTGTCGCCGGTGGACGTCAACGCCGCGTTCGGGTCGGCGCCGGCCTTGATGAGCTTTTCGATCATGGCCGCGCTGCCGTTGAGCGCAGCCATCTGAAGCGGTGTGGCGCCGTCGCGATTGGCCGCCGTGACTTTCGCGCCGGCACGGATGAGCGCATCGGCCGTTTCGACGTCGTCGTACCGCACGGCCCAGAGCAGCGCGGTGGTTCCGTCGTTCTGCGGCGCGTTGACGTCGGCTTTCTTCTGCAGCAGCGTGCGGACAGTCGCGGCGTCGCGCCGCTGGACGGCGTCAGCGAGGTCGGTGGTGGCGGCGACCGCGAGCGCTCCACCGCAGAGGAGGCACAGGACGACGAGCATCACCTTGCGCATGCGGATGTTTTTATCACCGCGTTATCGCACCCGCAACAGAAAAGCAAGGTCAGGCATTGCCGTTGCACATCTCTACGTGCCGAAGGAGAAACTCGAATGATCGACACGTTGTGGCGAGCATCGTGTGCAAGCGCCCTCCTACTGATCGTAACGGGCGGCGCAGCGTCGGCACAGACAGGACGGCCTCCACTCCCTTCACCGTGGCAGCAGGCGGACGTCGGCGACGTCGGTCTCGCCGGCAGCGCGTACCAGGGCCCGGACGCCGACCTGTTCATCAACGGCGCGGGCAGCGACATCTGGGGCACCGCCGACAGCTTCCACTTCGTCTATCAAACGATCGGCGACGGAAAGATCACGTCGAACTACGCGTCGCTCGAGAACACGAATCCGTACGCCAAGATCGGCCTGATGTTCCGCCTGTCGCTCGACCCGGGATCGCCGGAAGTGATCCTCGACATGAAGCCGGACAACACGGTTGAGTTCATGACGCGATCGACGCAGGGCGGCGAGACACATTTCATCGCCAGTCACCCGCATAGCGGCAGCATGCAACTCATCCGGCGCGACGGCATCGTGACGGCGATCATCTGCGGCTACCCTGACGGCTGCCAGGTCGTCGGCAGCACGCCGTTCCCCTCCGGCGCCGCGCTGGTCGGCGCCGCGATTACGAGTCACGATCCGACGGTCATCAACCACGGGATGTTCGCCGCGGACATGCCGTCGGTGTCGCCGGTCCCCGATCCGTGGACCTCCTATGACGTCGGCACCGTCGGCCTCAGCGGCTCGGCCGAATACGGCAACGGTGTGTTCACCGTCCGCGGCGCAGGCGCCGACATCTGGGGAACCGCCGATGCGTATCACGCCGTCACCGCGCGCTTTGCCGGCTACGGCAGCATGATCGCGCGCGTGACATCGGAAGACGCGGCCAACATGTTCGCGAAAGCCGGCATCGTCATGACGCCGTACAGCTCGAGCAGCCCCACCGTGATCCTCGACGTGCGTCCGAACGGCGCGATCGAGTTCATGGCGCGATCGACAAACGGCGGATCGATGTCCTTCATCGCCGGCACGTCGATGTCATTCCCCGTGTGGCTGAAGATCGACCGCATCGCTCTCCAGAACTCGTTCACCGCCTCCGTGTCGCCGGATGGAAAGAACTGGCAGTTCGTCGGAGGCACGCAGGTGACGATGCCCTCTCTCATCAACGCCGGCTCGCGGTCACGAGCCATGACACCTCGGCAATCAACACGTCCGTATTCGATCACGTGACGGTCGCGAGCCAGGCGTGGACCGATACAGACATCGGCGCCGTCGGGGCCGCCGGCAGCGCGGCGTTCGATTACTCGACAAATCCTGCGACGCCCAACGGCAGCCGCGGATCCGGCGCCGACGTATGGGGCACCGCCGACGGCTTCAATTACCTCTATCAGTCGATGTTCGCCGGTGGCCAGGGAGGAGCGCTCGTTCGCATCACGTCGCTCGACAACACGAACACGTACGCGAAGGCCGGACTCATGCTTCGCGACACATCGGACGCCGCAGGCGCGCACGTGCTTCTCGACGTGCGGCCGGGCGGTCAGATTGAGTTCATGAAGCGCGACGCGCCGGGCGGGGGCACAACGTTCGTAGCCGGCGCGACCGCGACATTCCCGGTGTGGCTGCGGCTCACGCGTACGCCGACGACGGTAACGGGTTCAATCTCATCGGACGGCGTGAGCTGGACCGACGTCGGCACCACCTCAACGGGCATCGGCGACTCCGCCATGATGGGAGTCGCGGTCACGAGCCATCAGTTCGGTGTGCTCGCGACCGCGTCGTTCGACCACCTGAGCGTGTTCGAACCCCAGTAGCGGGATCAGGCGACGGACATGGACGTCATATCGATATCGCCGGCGTTCCAGTCCGTCGCCGCAATAACGCCCACTTCACTCGCCGCCTGCGTGTAGAACGGCTTCGCCTCAGGGGTTCGGCTGAATCCGAACAGAATGGGTCCCACGCCCGCCAGGGCCGCCTGGATGACGTCCATCATGCCGTGCGTTTTGAAGCTGATCTTCTTCCAGACGCCTCCGGGATAGTCGGTCGTCAGCGACACGCCGAGCACCATGCCGGCGTTGATGAACGCGAGGGCCGCCGCCGCGTTGTTCTTCCCGCGGAATTTGAAACCCATGCCGATGAACGTCGCCACGACGCCGTAATCGAGCATCGCGTGCTTCGCGGGACTGATCGTCTTCGATGTCGGGATCGCATCAACAAGCGCCATGTGAATCCTCCTGACGAGCTTCAGTGATTGGTTGCGCATTTCGAAGCTGCAATACCGGGACCGGCGCTTGCTTATTTCTGAGGTCGTGCAATCGGTACTCGCGCCGGCCGGCGCGCCTGCGGCGGCCATTCACTCTCTGTGGCAGCTGCTCTTCTGGACGGCGGCGATCGTGTTCGTGCTGGTGATGGCGTTTCTCGTCGTCGCGCTCATCCGGAAGGGCGCGTCGACTCAACAGTCGCTGACGCGCGGCGTGGCGACGGCGGTCACGCTCACCGCGTTCACGCTCATCGGCCTGCTCGTCGCCAGCGTCGTCACCGATCGGACGGTGACGGCGCACGCGTCGAATGCCGTGACGATCGACGTCAGCGGACATCAGTGGTGGTGGGAAGTCGAGTACGAGCACGCGATCCCGGGCGAGTACTTCGTCACCGCGAACGAGATTCATGTGCCTGTCGGACGTCCGGTCGTGCTGAAGGCGCAGTCGCGCGACGTCATCCACAGTTTCTGGGCGCCGAACCTCCAGGGCAAACGCGATCTCATCCCCGGCTACGTGACCGCGATCTGGATTCAGGCGGATCGTCCGGGAGTGTTCCGCGGGCAGTGCGCGGAGTTCTGCGGCAAGCAGCACGCGCACATGGCGTTCGACGTCATCGCGCAGCCCGAGGCGGAGTTCGAACAGTGGCGCGCGCACATGCGGGAGAACGCGCAGGAGCCGCAGTCCGATGAGGAACGCCACGGCCGCGACATCTTCATGCGCGATCGCTGCTCGGGCTGCCACACGATTCGCGGCACGCAGGCCAGCGGGCTCGTCGGGCCCGACCTGACGCATGTCGCCGCGCGCCAGACGATCGCCGCCGGCACGCTGCCGAATACGCCCGAGCATCTCGGCGACTGGATCCGCGACTCGCAGGCGATCAAGCCGTACAACCAGATGCCGCCGACCTCCTATTCGCGCGACGACCTCAACGCGCTCGTCGCCTACCTCGCCTCACTCCGATGACGCCGCGCCGAAAGCTTCCGCACGCGTCCGACGACCCGCAGATGCTCGTGCGAACGTGGACGGACCCCGGCGGCCTGTACGGCTGGCTGTCGCCCGTCGATCACAAGACGCTCGGCAAGCGCTACATCGTCACGGCGTTCGTCTGGTTCCTGATGGCCGGCCTGCTCGCCGCGATGATGCGGCTGCAGCTGTCGCGGCCCGACAGCCACATCCTCGGTCCGGATCTCTACAACCAGTTCTTCACGACCCACGGCACCGCGATGATGTTTCTGTTCGCCGTGCCGGTGATGCAGGGGCTCGGCATCTACTTCGTGCCGCTGATGGTCGGCGCGCGCGGGATCGCGTTTCCGCGGCTCGTCGCCTACAGCTACTGGATGTTTCTCTTCGGCGGAGTCTTTCTCTTCCTGTCGCTGTTTCTCAACGTCGGACCCGACGTCGGCTGGTTCGCGTATACGCCGCTCTCAGAGACGCTGTTCACCGCGAGCAAACGGGCGGACGTCTGGGCCCAGCTCATCACGTTCACCGAAGTCGCGTCGCTCGCGGTCGCCGTGTCGCTCATCACGACCGTCTTCAAGCTGCGCACGCCCGGCATGACGCTCAACCGCATCCCGATCTTCGCGTGGGCGCAGGCCGTGACGTCGTTCATGGTGATCTTCGCGATGCCGGCCGTCATGCTCGCGAGTACCGGGCTGATTCTCGACCGGCTCGTCAACACGCACTTCTACGACAACAACCGCGGCGGCGACGCCCTGCTCTGGCAGCACATGTTCTGGTTTTTCGGCCACCCCGAGGTCTACATCATCTTCATTCCGGGCACGGGCCTCGTCTCGACGCTCGTGACGACGTTCTCGCGGCGTCCGCTGTTCGGCTACCTCGCCGTCGTCCTGTCGCTCGTGTCGACCGCGTTCATGGGTTTCGGCCTGTGGGTGCATCACATGTTCGCGACGGGTCTGCCGCAGCTCGGCGAGAGCTTCTTCACCGCCGCCAGCATCATCATCGCGATTCCGACGGGCATTCAGATCTTCTGCTGGATCGCGACGTTGTGGTCCGGACGGGTGAAGCTGCAGCTGCCGCTCGTGTGGGTCGTCGGCTTCTTCTGGATCTTCGTCATCGGCGGTCTCACCGGCGTCATGCTCGCCGCCGTGCCGTTCAACATCCAGGTCCACGACACGTTCTTCGTCGTCGCGCACTTCCATTACGTCCTCATCGGCGGCGCGGTGTTCCCGCTCCTCGGCGCGATCTACTACTGGTTCCCGAAGATGACCGGGCGGATGCTCGACTCGCGTCTCGGTGCGTGGGTCTTCGGCCTGCTCTTCACCGGCTTCAATCTCACGTTCTTCCCGATGCACGTGCTCGGACTGCACGGGATGCCGCGACGCGTCTACACCTATCCCGCGGCGACGGGCTGGGGCGCGCTCAACGCGCTCGCGAGCGCTGGCGCGGTGCTGATGTTCCTCGGCGTCGCGACCTTCCTCGTCGACGTGATCGTCTCTCTGCGCCACGGCGCGACCGCTCCGGACAATCCCTGGGACGCAAGCACGCTCGAATGGGCGACGAGCTCGCCGCCGCCGGCGCCGAACTTCATCGTGCCGCCGACGGCTGCCGGGCGTGACCCCGTGTGGGACAACCCGCCGGATCAACCCGTCATCACCGGCCTGCGCGACGACGTGCGTGAGGTGCTGGTCACGTACGTCATGGACGCCGAACCGGATCACCGGCTGGAAATGCCGGGACCGTCGATCTGGCCGCTGCTGACGGCGATCTCCACGACGATCCTCTTCGTCTGGTCGATCTTCACGCCGTGGGGCGTCGTCTACGGCGCCGTGCCCGTGTTCGTCACGATGACGGGCTGGTTCTGGCCGAAGTCGGCGGACGAGGGCGGCACGCAGCCATGGCCGGTGCATCGCACGCTGCCGATGCCGGGCGAGGCGCCCGGGGCGGGAGGCCTCGCGTGAGCGAGCGGCGCACCATCGACGTCGGCACCCTCGCGCCGGGCGGGTTCGGCACGCGCAGCCTGATGTTCTGGGGCACGACCGGCCTGATGTTCATCGAAGGCATGGCGTTCGCGCTGGCGATCGGGATGTACTTCTTCCTCCTCACGCGCAGCACGAGTGGCTGGCCTCCGGGCCAGATACCGCCGCCGCAGCTGCTGTGGGGCACGGTCAACACGCTGGTCCTGCTCGCGAGCGCGATTCCGAATCAGCTCGCGAAGAAAGCCGCCGAGCACGTCAATCTGCGCGGCGTCCGCATCTGGCTCACCGTCGCGCTGCTCTTCGCGCTCGTGTTCAACGTCGTCCGCATCTTCGAGTTCGCGCGGCTGAACGTCTGGTGGAACGAGAACGCGTACGGCTCGATCGTGTGGTTCCTGCTCGGCCTGCACACGACGCACATCGTCACCGATTTCCTGGACAGCCTCGTGCTGACGGTGCTGATGTTCATCGGCCCCGTCGAGGAGAAGCGGTTCGTCGACGTCTCGGAAAACTCGCTGTACTGGTACTTCGTCGTCCTGACCTGGCTGCCGATCTACGGAGTGATCTATTGGGCGCCGCGTCTGCTGTAACACGCCGTCCGCCCGCCCCGTGGACGCTGTGGACCGGCATCCTCGCCGGCCCGCTGGCGTGGGCGACGGATCTCTTCCTGAACTACGCCATCGTCAAGTGGACGTGTTACCACGATCACCACTGGCTGTTCGACGCGTTCACGTTCGGCGCGCTGGCGATCGTGGCGATCGGCGCGGTGCTGTCGTGGAACGGGCTGCAGCAGACAGCCGGCGCGGAGCCGACCGACGGCGGGATGCCGCCGCAGCGCGCGAAGTTCATGGCGCTGCTCGGCCTGACGGCATCGGCGCTCTTCGCCCTGCAAATCGCCGCCGCGTGGTTTCCGCGGTGGGTGCTCGATGCTTGCCGCTAGCCTCGCGCTGCTCCTCCTGATTTACGGCGCGGGCCTCGTCCGGCTCTGGCGCAACGCCGGCGCCGGCAACGGCATCAGCGCGTGGCAGGCGACCGCCTTCGCGGCGGCGTGGCTCGCGCTCGCCGTCGCACTGCTGCCTCCGCTCGACGACTGGAGCGAGCAGTATCTCGTGGCCCACATGGCGCAGCACGAGCTGCTGATGGCCGTGGCGGCGCCGCTCGCCGCGCTCAGCGCGCCGATCATCGCGATCCTCTGGGCCTGTCCCGCGCGTATCCGCAAACGCGGGCTCGAGGCACTTCGACAACGACCGATCACCTCCGTCTGGACGACACTCACCGCTCCGCTCTCCGCGTTTCTCCTGCACTTCGCCGCGTTGTGGATCTGGCATCTGCCGGCGCTGTACGACTACGCGCTCGCGCACGAGCCCGCTCACGCGCTCGAACATCTCTGCTTCTTCGGGACCGCCGCACTCTTCTGGTGGGGCATCGCGCACGGCCGCTACGGCCGCGCGGGCTACGGCGCCGCCGTCGTCTACGTCTTCGCGACCGCCGTGCACGGCGGCGTGCTGGGCGCGCTGCTCACCTTCTCGCCTCGAGTCTGGTACGCGCCGTACCTCGTGCCGCACGACGGCACGTTCACGCCGCTCGAGGATCAGCAGCTCGCCGGATTGCTCATGTGGGTTCCCGCAGGACTGGTGTTCGTGGCGGGCGGCCTGACGCTCTTCGCCGCCTGGATTCGTGAGTCAGAGAGGAGACGCGTATGCACAAACCGTGGTGGATCGGAGCTGTCTTCTTCGTACTTGTAGGCGCCGGCAGCGCGCGCGCTCAGAACGCCCTGCCGCCTGGGTGGATGCAGACCGACGTGGGAGCCGTCGGCGTGCCCGGCAGCGCGACGACGTCGCAGTTCGGCGACCTGCAGATCGCCGGATCGGGCAACGACATCTGGGGCACACGCGACAGCTTCCACTTCGTCTACCAGGCGATCGGCGACGGCGCCATCTGGATGAGCAGTCCGTCGCTCGAGAACACGGATCCCCACGCGAAAATCGGCGTCATGTTCCGCCGTTCGACGGCCGACGGCTCGGCGTTCGTGATGCTCGACATGCAGCCGGACGGCAGCGTGGAATTCATGACGCGCGCGACGACATACGGCGACACGCAGTACATCGTCGGACGGCCGGCCGGAACTCATCCCTGGCAACTCAGGCTGAGTCGCAAAGATGACATCGTCTCGGCCAACGTCTGCTATGCGAACAGCACCACGTGCGACTACCTCGGCAGCGTCACATGGGCGCAGGACGACTTCGTGTTTGCAGGCGCCGTCATCACGAGCCACAACAACAGCGTGCTCAATCACGGCACGACGACGTCGATGCCGTACCTGTATAAGGTGCCGGCGCCCTGGGAGACGTACGACATCAACTTGGCGCAGGCCGGCCACATCGGCGACACGTGGTTCCGCCACGACACGTTCACCGTCACCGGCTACGGCGCCGACATCTGGGGCACCTCAGACTCGTACCGATTCGTGAACCAGACCATGGTCGGCGACGGCGCGATCGTCGCGCGCGTCACGAGCGAGAAAGCCGACAACACGTACGCCAAGGCGGGCGTCATCGCGGTGAACGACGGGAAGACCGTCGTGCTCGACATACGGCCGAACGGCGTCATCGAGTTCATGGCGCGGTCGGCGACCGGCGGGCAGATGCAGTATCTCGCCGGCGGCGCCTCGCAGTTCCCCGTGTGGCTGAAGATCGAGCGCGTCGGCAACCAGTTCACCGGCTTCATGTCCACGGACGGCAGCCAGTGGCTGTTCGTCGGATCGACCAGCGTGTCCATGGGCAACGCCACCAGCGTCGGTCTCGCCGTGACGAGCCATGACCCGTCGCTCTACAACCTGTCGACGTTCGACCACGTCGCACTGACCGGCGTCAGCGCCGCCGGCGACATCGACATCGGCGACGTCGGCGCGGCCGGAAGCTGCTGCGACGATTCGGCGAACCCCGGCCGCTTCTTCCAGTGGGGCGCGGGCGCCGACATCTGGGGCACACAGGACGCGTTCAACTTCAACTACAGGTCGACGGCCGGCGACGTGACGACGCAGGCGCTGGTCCTGGGCATGGGCGCGCAGTCGGGGCAGACGATCGACCCCTTCGCCAAGGCCGGCATCATGCTGCGCCAGACGACGGATCCTGCGTCGGCGAACGTCATCCTCGACGTCAGACCCGGCGGCCAGATCGAATTCATGGTGCGCCAGGTGACCGGCGGGTCCACGCAGTTCGTCGCCGGCGGCACGGCGACGTTCCCGGTGAATCTGCGTCTCGTGCGGAGCGGGTCGACTATCACCGCGCAGATGTCAGAGGACGCGACGACGAACCCGACATGGACGACCATCGGCGTCGTGAGCGTCAGCTTCAACAGCAACATGCTCGCGGGCACGGCCGTCACCAGCCATCAGCGCGGCAAGCTGGCCTTCGGGTACTTCCAGTAACTACGGCAGCGTGAACGTCTCGCCGATTTCAGAAAGCGCGATGCGACCGGGGTCGATCGCCTTTCTGAAGCGGCGGATCGGCTCGTCCATCGGCTCGCGTCCGAGCCGGAACGTCTGATGGTGAATCGGCACGACGTAGCGTGCGCGCGCTTCGTTCGCCATCGCAATCGCCTGCTCCGGCGTGCAGTGGCTCGCGATCCACGGATCGTACGCGCCGATCGGCACGGCCATGACGTCCACAGGTCCGTGGCGTCCGACATGTGAGAAGTTCGTCCGCGCCGTGTCGCCGGCGACGACGATGCGGTGGCCTTTCCGTTCGAGCAGATAGCCGTTGAAGCCGCGATGCACGTCGTGGCGCAGCCGCGCGCCCCAGTGGCGGACGCCGAACGCTTCGACGTCGACACGCTGGCGATCGCACTCGATCCGCCGCCGTTCTCCCCACTCCAGCTCGACCACCTGGCGGAATCGCAGCCGGCGAAACAGATCGCGTGTCTCTTTCGCCGTGACGACGACGGCGTCGTGCGGCAGCTTGCGCAGCGTGCCCATGTCCAGGTGATCCATGTGCGCGTGCGTCAGCAGGATGAGATCGATCGGGGGAAGCTGCCGGACGCGCAGCGCCGGGGCGACGAAGCGCTTCGGCCCGAGCGTGACGAATCCCGCGCGGATGCCGACGCGCGGCAGCAGCACCGGATCGGTGATGATCCGGATGCCGTAGAAGTTGATGAGGACCGTCGAATGGCCGAGCCACGCCAGCGTGAGGCGGTCGTCGCTCCAGCTCGACGGATCGGGTTTATGCGGAGCGGGGGCGATGCGGCGCCGGTACCCGGCGCTGACCCTCTTCCAGTGCTTCGCGTCGTGCAGCAGCGCGCGCCAGCGTCTCATCACGTTCCGCTTCGGCGCGCTCCTCCCGGATTTCGAGGCGGAGCCGGCCGAAAAGGCTCATATAGATGTTAGCAATCCAGACGAGCGACAGCCACGAAACCAGATAGCCCAGCCATCCCGAATACAGCAGAGTAAACCGGGTCAGCGCGACCGCTGCGGCCGCGACGTAGTGGCTGAAGCAGTACTCACAGGTGAACAGATAGAAGAACTTGCGCGCCGCGAGCGAGCGGCACGACTTGCTTCTGGCCGCGCACCATTCGCGTGGCTCGCGAAACACTTCTTCGTGAGTCACGGTCCACGCGATGGTGGCGACCGGAATCGCCAGGACGAAGAGCGTGAAGAGCTGTGGGCTCAGCGGCTCGACCCCTCGTTCATGATCATGTCGCCCGCGCCGCCTCGTCCGCTGTTCTGGCGGCGGTCCTCGCCCATGCGGCGATCGGTGCCGTCCCAGTCCTTCTTCGACTGCTGCATGCCGCGGCCGCTCTGCATGTCCTGGTTGCTGCCCATGCCGTCGCTCCGGCGGTTGCCGCCCTGCTCGTCCTGACTGCGTTTCATCTCAGCCATGGCTCACCTCCTTAGTGAATCGTCTCTGCGTGTGGCTTGAGGACGACCTTGATGCATCCGTCACGGTGATCGCGGAACGTCTTGTACGCGTCGGCCGCCTGATCGAGCGGGAGCCGGTGCGTGATGACAAAAGACGGATCGAGCTCGCCCGACTCGATCCGATCGAGCAGCGGCTTCATGTAGCGCATCATGTGCGTCTGGCCCATCTTGAACGTCAGGCCTTTCTGGAACGCTGCGCCGATCGGAATCTTGTCGAGGAATCCGCCGTAGACGCCGGGAATCGAGACGATGCCGCCCTTGCGGCATGCGTGAATCGCCTGCCGGAGCGCGCTCGGCTTGTCCGTCGCGAGAAACGCCGACGCCTTCACCGCGTCGACGTACGCGTCGAACGTCGCGCCGTGCGACTCGAGGCCGACGGCGTCGATGCACTTGTCCGGCCCGCGGCCGCCCGTCATGACCTTCAACGTCTCGAAGACGTCTTCCTCTTCGTAGTTGATGACTTCGGCTTTGTTCACTTCCTGCGCCATGCGCAGGCGTTCGGGGACGCTGTCGATCGCGATCACGCGCTCGGCGCCGAGCAGCCAGCAGCTCCGGATCGCCATCTGGCCGACCGGACCGCAGCCCCACACGGCGATCGTGTCGCCGCGCTTGATCTCGCAGTTCTCCGCCGCCATGTAGCCGGTCGGCAGGATGTCCGAGAGGAACAGCACCTTCTCGTCGGGAATGCCGTCCGGAATCTTCAGCGGGCCCACGTCGGCGTACGGCACGCGCGCGTACTGCGCCTGGCCGCCGGCATAGCCACCGGTCAGATGCGAGTAGCCGAACAGACCCGACGTCGTATAGCCGTACAGCTTCTCCGCCATGCCGGCGTTGGGGTTGGAGTTGTCACAGCACGACCAGAGCTCCTGCTTGCAGAAGAAGCAGCCGCCGCACGCGATCGTGAACGGGACGACGACGCGGTCGCCGCGTTTGAGTTTCGTGTTGCCCGATCCGACGTCCACGACTTCGCCCATGAACTCGTGCCCGAGGATATCTCCCGTCTGCATCGTCGGGATGTAACCGTCGAGCAGATGGAGATCGGAGCCGCAAATCGCGGAGCTGGTGATGCGGACAATCGCGTCGCGGGGATTCAGGATCGTCGGATCGGGAACCTTCTCGACGCGGACGTCATTCTTCCCGTGCCAAACAAGCGCTTTCATAGTCTCCAGTCTCCAGTCTCCAGTCTCCAGTCGCCAGTCGCCAGTCGCCAGTCGCTAGTCGTCAGTCGTAATTCAGGATCGATTGCTGGCCGCGCGGCTGTCCGGCCGTCGTCGGCACCTCGCCCGTTTCCATCAGCGCCTTGAAGCGGCGGAGATCCTCGCGGATTGTCTGCGAGGGCGCCTGGCCGAACATCCACGCGAGTGTCGCGCCCATCTTTCCCGCCGGCGGTTCGTACTGCATATGGACGGTGACGATCGTCTCGCCGTCATGTCCGCTCGGTTTGAAGCGGACGGAGCCGGCGCTGACGACGTCGGCGCCGTCGAGCGTGCGCCAGCCAATCAGCTCGTTCGGCACGTCGTTGATGATCTCGGCGTCCCACTCGACGGTGCGGCCGCGCAGGACCTTCGCCTGCCAGTGCGACCGGTTGCCGCCCAGGCTTTGCACCGAGACGAGATGCGGCATGAACTTCGGCAGGTTCTCGAGGTCGTGCCAGAAGCGATAGAGCTCGTCGTGCGGCTTCATGATCGTGACGGCGAGTTCGACGGGCGTGCCGCGCGAGCCCGCGAGCGCGACTTTCGTGTCGTCGCTCGACATGTCGATGCCGGCCGCGGCGTAGCCCGGACAGTAGCCGGTCGCGCCGCGCACGATCAGCGCGCCGCCGGCGGCGGCGAGGATCGTGCCGGCTTTCGAACGCTGCGAGATCCCGTATGCGGCGAGCAGCGCCCCGCCGAGCGCGGTCGCGATGCGCTCGCTGTCGGAAATGTTCGCGATGGTTGTTTTAGCATTCATATCGTTCACCGTTCAGCGTTCAGCGTTCACCGTTCAGCGTTCAGCGTTCACTTCTTGTAGCCGGAGCCGGGTTCGGCCATGCCGCGATGCTGTTCGGCCGTGACGCCGGCGGGCATGATGCTCGCCATGGCCGCGCGCATCTTGTTCATCCATCCGGTGATCACTTCGCCTTTCCCGGCCATCATCGCGTCGAAGCCCTGCATTGCCACGTCGGCCGCATCCATCTTCTTTTCCTGGCCGACTTTGGTGTCCATCAGGTCGGCGCGTTCGAAGAACTCGGTCTCGGTTGCGCCGGGCATCAGGCACGTCACGGTCACGGGTGAGTCTTTCAACTCGGCGCGCAGCGCGAACGAGAAGCTGTCGAGGAACGCCTTCGTGCCGTTGTAGACCGCCTGGTAAGTGCCTGGCATGAAGCCGGCGATCGATCCCGTGATGAGGATGCGACCCTTCCCTGCGCGGCGCATATCCTGTCCGACCTTATGAATGAGGTAGGTCGTGCCGGTGACGTTGGTGTCGATCACATGCCGGATGTCCTCCCAGCGCTGATCGAGAAACGCCTTGCCCAGTCCGCGCCCGGCGTTTGCCAACAGCGCGTCGACGGGACGATCGCCGATGGCGAGATACAGCTCGTCCACGCCTTCGGTGGTCGCAAGGTCGGCTTCGACGGCGGTGACTTCGGCCCCGAGGCCTTCGAAGTCGCGTGCGGCGTCGCGGATCTGCGGCTCGTCCGCGGCGACGATCAGATCGAAGTTGTGCGCGGCGCAGATGCGGGCGAGCTCGTACCCGATGCCCGTGGACGCGCCTGTGACGACGGCGAGCGGCCGTCCGGTGTCTCTTCCCTGCTGATTGGCTGAGCGTGTAATCATCGACCCTCCGTGGGACTCAGTTTTGAAAAGCAACCTGTATGCCCGTAACGGCATCCACAGAGAGGCCGCGCATCGGCTGTTCGGGGTGGAATTACAAGAGCTGGCGGGGAAAGTTCTACGCCGCGGATCTACCGTCGAGCCGGTGGCTCGACTACTACACGTCGGTGTTCGACACGGTCGAGATCAACAACACGTTCTACCGGCTGCCCGAAGCGGAGACCTTCGCGTGCTGGAAACGCCAGACGCCGCGCGGATTCGTCGTCGCCGTGAAAGCGAGCCGCTTCCTCACGCACATCAAGCGGCTGAAGGATCCCGAGGAGCCGATCGATCGGCTGTTCTCACGCGCCAAGGCGCTCGGTCCGCGGCTCGGGCCCGTGCTCTATCAGTTGCCGCCGAACATGTTCCGCAACGCGGTGAACGTCGAGCGGCTCGCGATCTTCCTCGACGCGCTGCCGCGCCGCATCAACCGGCGCGTCGTGCACCACGTGTTCGAGTTCCGCCACCCGTCGTGGTACGTCGACGACACGTACGCGCTGCTCGACGCGCACGGCGCGACGATGTGTCTTCACGACAAGCGCGGCTCGGCGATCTTCGAACCCTTCGTCGGGCCGATCGTCTACGTCCGGTTTCACGGCACGAGCGGCCATTACGCCGGCAGCTACCCGGATGAACGGCTCGACACATGGGCTGGGACGCTGGCTGGGCAGTTCCGGAACGGCCGTCCGGTGTTCGCATACTTCAATAACGATCCGGACGCGGTTGCCACAGAAAATGCACAAACGCTCCGGCGCCTTGTCATGAGTAAAATAGGTGCATGACGAAAACGCGTCCTGTGTTTCTGGTTCTTGGCATCGCTCTGCTCGGAACGGCCTATACCGCCGTTCAGGCCCAGGCTCCGCAGTCGGTGAACGACGGCATCTACACGGCGGCGCAGGCCGAGCGCGGGAAGATGGTCTATTCCACGACGTGCGCGGGGTGCCACGGGGAAAAGGCCGACGGCGGCGCGGCAGGGCCGACGCTGACGGGCCCGGACTTCACCAACGGTTATAAGGACGGCAGCGCCGGCGCGCTCCTGAACAAGATCAGCCAGGACATGCCGAGCAACGCGCCGGGGTCGCTCGAGGCGCAGCAGTACGCGGACGTGTTCGCGTACATCCTGAGCATCAACAAGTACCCCGCCGGCCAGGCCGAAGCGCCGAAAGATCCCGCCGCGCTCAAGGGCGTGAAGATGGCGGCGCCGAAATCCTAGCCGCGTTCCTCGTTCTTCGCTTGTCGTTTGCGGCCGCGGCGCTGGGGCACCATAGCGCCGCGGCCACGTACGACGCCTCCCGCCTCGTCACCCTCACCGGCCAGGTCGCCCGGTTCGATTTCCGCAACCCCCACTGTTTCCTCTACATCGACGTCGACGCCGGTCCGTATAAGGGCCGCCGCTATGTCGTGGAAATGAGCAGCGCCGGCGTATTAGGAAGTAGCGGGTGGCGCGCGTCCTCGATCAAGGCGGGCGACCGCGTGCGCATCACCGTCATGCCGTCACGCACCGGGAACGCGGCGGGACTCTGTCGCGACTGCGATGTCAGCATTAACGGCGTCGTGACGAAAGCGTAGGTTTTACAGTAAGATTCCGAGGCTATTCACCCTTGAGGGAGGGTCAGTCGTGCGAACACTGAAGACCGTTCTCTGCGCTGCCGTGGCCGCCTGGGCCGTGGCATTCGGCGCCGCCGCGCTGCACGCGCAGTCCAAAGATGCGGCGAAGACCAAGAACCCCGTCAAAGCTACTCCGGAATCCATCGAAGCGGGCAAGACGGCCTACAACAAATACTGCAAGTTCTGTCATAACGAAGGCGGCACCGGCAACGGCGCGCTCGCACCGAAAGACACGCATCCGCCGAGCCTGGTCGACGCCAAGTGGGATCACGGATCGACCGATGGCGAGATCTTCGAAAACATCAAGGAAGGCATCGGGCCGAAGTTCGACATGAAACCGATGAAGGCCAAGATGAAGGACGAAGACATCTGGAACGTCATCAACTACCTTCGCAGCCTCGGCCCGAAAAAGTAACCCGTCGGATGCGCGCCCGCTGCTGGATCGTGGTTCTGGCCCTGGCCGCGGGCGCCGCATGTACGCTCGCGCCGTCCAGGGCCGACGTCTTTACCCCCGCGCACACAAGCGCCGGTTCCGCCGTCCGCGACTTCTTCCTCGTCCGCCCCGCCGCCACCCAGCCGATTCCGTTCCCGCACAAGACGCACATCGAGAAAGCGATGCTCAAGTGCACGGAGACGTGTCATGAGGCGGTGAGCAAGGGGCCGCAGGCCGGCATTCCGAGCGTCAAGACCTGCATGATCTGCCACGACTCGATCGCGACCGATCGGCCGCTGATCATGAAAATCACCAACGACTACTACAAAAAGGGCGTCGACCTGCCGTGGCAGCGCGTCTACGGCTTCACGCCGGAAGTGCACGTGCGCTTCAACCACGCGCCGCACATCCGCAACAACGTGGACTGCGCGACGTGCCACGGCGACATCGCGCACCAGACCGTGGCCCAGCGTAACGTCGAACACACGATGGGCTTCTGCGTCGACTGCCACAAGCAGAAGAAGGCGTCGAACGACTGCCTGACCTGTCACTTTTAGGGACCAGGGACTAGAGGCTCGGGACCAAGGACTAGACCAGACATGTCGCTCGATCGTCGATCGTTCATCAAACTCACCGCCGTCAGCGGCGGCGCGGCGGCCATGGCGGCGTGCAGCACGGGCAGTCCCGAGAACCAGCTCATTCGCTTCGTCCCCGACGAAGACCTGACGCCGGGCATCGCCGAGATCAAGAACGGCGTCTGTCCCATCTGCAGCGCCGGCTGCGGCACGACCGTCCGCGTCCTGCAGGGCGACGCCGAAATCGTCCGCGACGGCAAGCCCGGCGTGATGACGATGAGCCTGGCGAAGAAGCTCGAAGGCAACCCCTCGCATCCGATCAGCCAGGGCGCGCTCTGCCCGCGCGGACAGGCGTCGATTCAAATCACCTATCACCCGGATCGCCTCGTCGAGCCGCTCAAGCGCCGCGGCAATCGCGGCAGCGGCGACTATCAGCCGCTCACGTGGGATGCCGCGATCGCCGAACTCGCCGGCAAGCTCGATGGCGCCGGCGCGGCCGTCGCGGCCATCACGCGGCCGGGCAGCACCTCGCGCAACGATCTCATCGCGCTGTTTCTCGAGAAATCCGGCGCGCCGGCGCCGGTCACCTACGAGCTGTTCAGCGACGACGTGCTGCGGCAGGCGAACCTTCGCAGCTTCGGCCACGAACAGCTGCCGACGTTCGACTTCGCGAACTCGCGCCTCGTCGTCTCGTTCGGCGCGGATTTCCTCGGCACGTGGAACTCGCCGGTGTCGCAGATGGGCGGCTACGGCAGGATGCGCGGCGGACGGCCGGGCATCCGCGGGCGATTGGTACAAGTCGAGCCGCGCATGTCGCTCACCGGCGCCAGCGCCGACGAGTGGATCGCGATCCGTCCCGGCACCGAAGGCATCCTCGCGCTCGGCCTCGCCGGCGCGCTCGGCGCGAAGAACGCGTCGCAGTACACGCCGGCGGAAGTCGAAAAGCAGACCGGCGTCAAAGCCGATCGCGTCGAGCGGCTCGCGTCGATGCTGAAAGACATCCGGCCGGCCGTTGCGGTCGTCGCAGGCGCGCCGCTGGCGCAGACCAACGGCCTGTTCACGGCGATGGCCGTCAACGCGCTGAACCAGGCGCTCGACGCGCTCGACGCGCCCGGCGGCCTCACGTTCACGCCGCAGGCCGGCAAGAAAGCCACGCGGCCGCTGAAGCAGTTCGCCGCCGACGTCCTCGCCGGCCGCAACGTACCGCAGGTGCTCATCCTCGACGGCGCGAATCCTGTCCACACGGCGCCGCCCGCGTGGAAGGTGAAGGACGCCCTCGCGAAGATCCCGTACATCGTGAGCTTCGGACAGTTCGCCGACGATACCAGCGTGATGGCCGATCTGATCCTGCCGGATCACTCGGCGCTCGAGTCGTGGCGCGATTCGCGTCCGGAGTCGGGCACGCCGAAGGCGATCGTCACCGTCGCCGGCCCGGCCATGAAGCCGCTGCACAACACGCGCGCGACCGAAGACGTCCTGCTCGACGTCGCGAAGAAGCTGAAGAAGCCGCTGGCTGGAATGCCCGAGAGCTTCACGGCCATGCTCCAGGCTTCCGTGGGAAACGACGACGCCTGGTCGGCCGCGCAGAAGCAAGGTTGGGCGGAACTGACCGCGACGAAGGGCAAAGAGCCAAGGGCAAAGGGCACAGAGTCCAGGCCCTCAGCACTAAGCCCTGTGCCCTCTGCCCTGAGCCCTGGTTTCGACGGCGCAGAGTCCCAGTACCCATTCCACTTCCTGCCCTTTGCCTCCCAGGCGTTTTTGGACGGGTCCACCGCGCACCTTCCCTGGTTACAGGAGATGCCCGATCCGCTGAGCAGCGCGATGTGGAGCACGTGGGTCGAGATCAACCCGACGACGGCGAACAAGCTCGGGATTGCGATGGGCGACATGATCGAGATCACGTCGGCTCACGGCACCGTGCACGCGCCGGCGGTCATCTCCCCCGGCACGGCGCCCGACATCGTCGCGATGCCGACCGGGCAGGGACATGAGACGTTCACGCGCTATGCGAGCGGACGCGGCAGCAATCCGGTCAACGTGCTCGCGCCGGTCGTCGAGCCTGAAACCGGCGCGCTTGCGTGGGCGGCGACGCGCGTCAAGATCGCGCGCGTGAGCGAAGGCAAAGGCGAGCTCGTGCTCTACGGAGGCGCGCTCAAGGAATTCGAGGCACATCGCTGAACGGCCGGACCTGAAGGTCCGGCGGCATGGCTGGAATTGCGGAAGACTGACGACTGGAGACTGGGGACTGCAGATGTCTCACCACTGGGGAATGGCGGTTGATCTCGACAAGTGCACGGGCTGCGAAGCCTGTGTGGTCGCCTGCCATGCCGAAAACAACATTCCGACCGCCGGTCCCGAAGAAGCCGCGCGCGGTCGCGCGATGCACTGGCTGCGCGTCGAGCGGTACTGGGAAGGCGAATATCCCGACGTCCGGCTGAAGTTCCGGCCCGTGCTCTGCCAGCAGTGCGACGCGGCGCCGTGCGAGTCGGTCTGCCCGACCTACGCGAGCCACCATAACGACGAGCATCTCAACGCGCAGGTCTACAACCGCTGCATCGGCACGCGCTACTGCGCGAACGCCTGCCCGTACAACGTCCGCTTCTTCAACTTCTTCAACCCGCAGTGGGACAAGCCGCTGCACCTCCAGTTCAATCCGGACGTCTCGATCCGCGAAGTCGGCGTGATGGAAAAGTGCACGTTCTGCGTGCAGCGCATCAAGGCCGCCGAAGTGAACGCCGAAGCCGAGAAGCGCGAGATGAAGGACGGCGACGTCAAGCCCGCGTGCGCGCAGGCCTGCCCCGCCACCGCGATTGTCTTCGGCGACCTCGACGATCCGGAAAGCCGGGTCTCGAAGCTGTTCGCGTCGGGCCGCGGCGAGAAGCTGCTCGAAGACGTCGGCACCAAGCCGAACATCGTGTACCTGAAGCGGGCCGAGGCATGAGCGAATACTCCGAACAGCTCACCGCCGACCTCCTTCGCCCGCTGCTCAAGACGTCGTGGCGGTTCTGGGTCCTCGCGCTTCTGCTCGTCGGCGTCGTCTCCCTGGGCATCGGCGCGTTCGCGTATCAGGTGTGGAACGGCATCGGCGTGTGGGGCCTCAACTGGCCGGTGTTCTGGGCGTTCGACATCACGAACTTCGTCTTCTGGATCGGCATCAGCCACGCCGGCACGCTGATCTCCGCGATTCTGCGTCTCGTGAACGCCGAGTGGCGCCGCCCGGTCACGCGCTGCGCCGAGGTCATCACGGTGTTCGCGCTGATGATCGGCGCGATGTTCCCCATCGTTCACCTCGGGCGGCCGTGGCTGTTCTTCTGGCTCATGCCGTACCCGACGGAACGCCAGATCTGGCCGCAGTTCAGGTCGCCGCTCGTGTGGGACTTCTTCGCGATCTCGACGTATCTGACCGGAAGCTCGCTGTTTCTCTACCTGCCGACGATTCCGGACTTCGCGCTCGTGCGCGACAAGACGACCGGCGTGCGTCACCGCATCTACGCCGTGCTCGCGCTCGGCTGGAGCGGCACGACGAAGCAGTGGCACCGGCTCGAGTCGGCGATGCAGATCATGGCGGTCGCCATCGTCCCCGTCGCCGTCTCGGTGCATACGATCGTCTCCTACGATTTCTCGATGGCGCCCGTGCCGATGTGGCACTCGACGATCTTCGGGCCGTACTTCGTCGCGGGCGCGATCTTCAGCGGCATCGCCGCGCTCATCATCGCGATGGCGGCGCTCCGCAAGTTCCTGCACCTCGAGAAGTACCTTCACCCGGTGCACTTCGAGAACCTCGGGAAGCTGCTGCTGATGATGAGCCTGCTGTGGGGCTATTTCGTCTTCGGCGAGCGCATCACGACGTGGTACGGCAACGACGTGTCGGAAATGACGGTGTTCTGGCAGACGCAGCGTCTGACCTACGCGCCGCTCTTCTGGACGATGGTCACCGTCAACTTCATCATCCCGATTCTGATTCTGTCCTTCAAGAAGACGCGCACGGTCACCGGGTGCGTCATCGCGTCGTTCGGGGTGGTCGTCGGCATGTGGCTGGAGCGCTTCCTCATCATCGTCCCCGCGCTGAGCCACAAGCCCCTCGCCTATTCGTGGGGGCACTACATGCCGAGAACGCCGGAGATTCTGCTGCTCATCGCGACGTTCGGCGCGATGGTGATGTTCTACGTGCTCTTCTCGAAGGTCGTGCCGATCATCTCGATCTGGGAGATGAAGATCGGCCAGCATCCGCAGCTTGCGCACGAGCACAAGACCGCCGACGAGCAGGCGACGATGTGGAGGACCGAGCCATGACGGCGATGTACGGGCTCTTCGACAAGCCGGACGCGGCGCAGCGCGCCTACACCGGCCTGAAGCGTGCCGGAATTCCGTCACGCGACATCGCCGTGATCTCGGGCGAGCCGTTCGAAGCGTTCGAGTTCAGCCATCGAGACCACTCGATGATCCTGTTCCGGATGGCGCTCGCCGGTGGCATCATCGGCTTCGTGCTGGCCGTCGCGCTGGTCTGGTACACGTCGGTGTCGTGGCCGCTGGCGATCGGCGGGATGCCGAACCTGGCGTGGTACCCCTATCTCGTCGTGATCTTCGAGATGACGTTCCTCGGCGCCATTGTCACGACGGTGGTGTCGCTGCTCGTCACGGCGAGACTGCCCAAATTCGGCAAGACGTTGTACGATCCGGCGGTCTCGGACGGGAAAATTCTGGTCGGCGTGCCGGTCTCCGGTACGCCTGACGCGATTCGCGAGACGTTGAACAGCAGCGGCGCATCGACGGTAAAGACGATCGAGTTGTAACGGAGGATTCAATGAAGCTGTTTCCCAAAGGCAGCGTGATTGTCGCTGCCTGTACGCTCGCCACGGCCTGGCTGGTCAGCCTCGCCGTCGCGACGGGCATGATGCCGGCGCTGCACGCACAGCAGCCCTCGTCGGCGCAGGTGGCGGCCGCGACGCCGGCCACCCCGCAGATGTCCGACAAAGTCTTCAAGAACGTCCAGGTGCTGAAAGGCATTCCCGTCGACGAGTTCATGGGCACGATGGGCGTCTTCACGACGTCGCTGAGCCTGTGCTGCGGCAACTGCCACACCGGCGCCGGCACGTCGAACCCGAAGTGGGAAGACGACCCGCCGCGCAAGAAGACCGCGCGCGCGATGATCACGATGGTCCAGAACATCAACAAGACGAGCTTCGGCGGACGGCAGGTCGTCACCTGCTGGACGTGTCACCGCGGCCAGCTGAGCCCGTCGGTCACTCCCCCGCTCGACTTCGCGTACGGCGAGGCCGTCGTCAGCCCGCCGGACGTCCTCGCGCGCGACCAGAACGCGACGAAGACCGTCGACCAGATCTTCGCGAAATTCATCGAAGCCGAGGGCGGCCAGGCAAAGCTGAACACGATCAAGAGCTACAAGGCGGACGGCAAGAGCCTGCTGTTCGGCGAAGTCGGCGCGGGCAACCCCGCCGAGATCTTCGCGAAAGACGACGGGCACTTCGCGACGTTCGTGCACCAGCAGGAAGGCGACGTCGTCCGCGCGTATGACGGCATGAACGCGTGGTGGCAGATTCCGCTCACCGTCACGCCGCAGTACCCGCTGACCCAGACACTGCTCGAAGGACAGAAATTCGACGCGGCGATGGCGTTCCCGTGGAAGGTCCGCACCTTCTTCAACAACTGGCGCGTGAGCTTCGGCCAGACCATCGACGGCACCGACGTCGACGTCATCCAGGGCCAGCTCCCGTCAGGGATGATCGGCACGCTCTACTTCGACAAGAAGACGGGCCTGCTGAAGCGCTACATCCGCTACGCGAACACCATGGTCGGCCGCATCCCGACGCAGGTGGATTACGGCGACTACCGCGACGTCGGCGGCGTGAAGATGCCGTTCAAGTACAGCTACGGCTGGGTCAGCGAGCGCGACGACTGGACGATGACGGGATACCAGATGAACGTCGCGATCGACAACTCCAAGTTCGGCCGTCCCGATCCCAAGACCGCGGGTGACGTGGCGGAGCGCTCGGCCAAATGAGACGTAAGAAATGAGAAGTTAGAAGTGAGAAGTTAGAAGTAAGAAGTAAGAAGTAAGAGCTGCAAACAGTGGCCGAGCCCGATGCACTGCGGCTGGCGAGACAGGTCTACCGCCTCCGCACACTCGGGCTCGGCATCGGCGTCCTCCCGATCATCGCCGTGCTCCACGAGCGCGGCGCCTCTTCCCCGTTCTGGATTCTCGTCGTCATCAACGGCTACGTCTGGCCGCACCTGGCCTGGTGGCATTCGAAGGCGTCGGCCGATTCCCATCGCGCGGAACGCCTCAACCTGCTGATCGACTCCGCCCTGGGCGGCATGTGGGTCCCCGTCATGCAGTTCAGCCTGCTGCCGAGCGTCCTGCTCGTGACGATGCTCACGATGGACAAGATCGGCTGGGGCCGGCGATTCCTGATGCGTTCGTCCCTCGCGATGGCGGCGGCGCTCGTCGTGACGACGCTGGTCGTCCGGCCGGCGTTCAGGCCGGAGACGAGCATGAGCGAGATGCTGGCGTCGCTGCCGCTGATGGTGGCGTATCCGATCGCCGTCGCGCTCACGGCCAACAAGTCGGGCAAGCTCGCGCGGGAGAAACGGCGCGCGGTCGAACAGTCGGCGGCGCTGCGCGACCAGCTCGCGCACGTCGCGCGCGTCGGCACGCTCGGCGAGATGGCCGCCGGCCTCGCCCACGAGCTCAATCAGCCGCTGGCGTCGATTCATCTCGAAGCGAATGCCGCGCTGGAACTGGGCCGCGAGTTCGCCGACCAGCCCGGATGGCCGAGCACGCGTGAGAGTCTCGAGCGCATCAGCGAGCAGTCGCTTCGCGCCGGCTCCATCGTGAGGCGGATGCGGACGTTCGCGCGGCGCGGCGAGATCGTCCACGAGCGCGTGTCGATTGCGCCGCTCCTGCAGGAGGTCCTGTCGCTTCTCGACTACGACCTGCGGCACAATGACGTCCGCACGACGGTGGACGCGCCGGCGGATCTTCCGCTGGTCGTGGCCGACCGGATTTCCATTCAACAGGTGCTGGTGAATCTGATTCGCAACGCGATTGAAGCGATGTCGTCGACGGCCGCGCCGCGGCAGCTCGACATCCGCGCCGCGCACGCCGGCGGGTACGTCCGCGTGTCGATCGTCGACAACGGCGGCGGCGTGCCGCCCGGGATCGCCGAGCGGCTGTTTCATCCGTTCAACACCACCAAGGCCTCCGGCATGGGCCTGGGCCTGTCGATCTGCCAGTCGCTCATCGAAGCGCACGGCGGTCACGTCGGCGCGGGACCGCATCCGCCGGGCGGCGCGCAGTTCTATTTCGAGCTCCCTGTCGCATGACACCGACCGTCTTCATCGTCGACGACGAGGAGGCCATCAGGAACAGCCTGTCGCGCCTCCTGGGCGCGATCGGCGTGTCGACGGAAACCTACGCGTCCGGCCTCGACTTCCTGTCGAAATACGCCGGGGAGAGGCCGGGCTGTCTCATCGCCGACGTCCGCATGCCCGGCATGAGCGGTCTCGATCTCATGCTCGAACTGCGGCGCAGGCACATCGAGATCCCGGTCATCCTGATGACCGGTCACACCGACGAACAGTCGATTCAGCGTCTGGAAGCGGAGCGGCCGTTCGGATTTCTCGAAAAACCGTTCTCGATCAAGGACCTCAGGTCGCTCGTCGAGCGCTGGCGCGCGACGCTGACGTAGGCGCTAGTCCTACCTTTAACTGGACACGGGCGCGCCGCCGCTATACCGTGTCGGCGGGAAATGTCTCCGGGGACAAATCAGGCACAATTCCGCGGCCTTGCGGCGCGAGTGGCACTCGCACGTGAGGAGGAACGGGCCGCGGTCGCGCGACAGCTCCACGACGAGCTCGGCCAGGAGTTGACGGCGCTGAAGTATGAGCTCGTCCACACGTCGGCGCTGCTCGTCGAGGCCGGGCTCCCCCGGCATCTGGTCGATCGCCTGCAGTCGCTCATCGGCGTCGTCGAGATGACGACGGCCGGCGTGCGCCGTATCGCGCAGGATCTGCGTCCGCCCGCGCTCGATCTCGATCTGTCCGCGGCAATCGAATTCGAAGCAGCCGCGTTCTCGAAGCGCAGCGGCCTGCGTTGCCGCGTGTCGGCGCGATCGCCGCAGGCCAGCAGGCTCACCCAGGAGAAATCGATCGCGGCGTTCCGGGTGTTTCAGGAAGCGATCACCAACGTCGCGCGCCATGCGAACGCGAGCGCGGTCCGCATCCGGCTGAGCGAGGCGCGCGCCACTTTCACCATGACGATTCAGGACAACGGACGGGGCATCACGAAGCCCGAGATCAAGGCGCCCTCGTCGATCGGCCTCCTCGGCATGCACGAAGCCGTCGAGCCGCTCGGCGGCACACTCACCATCACCGGTCAGCGCGGGCGCGGCACCAGCGTCGTCGTCCGCTTCCCATTGCCATGACACGAATCCTTCTGATTGACGATCATCCGATTGTGCGCCTCGGTGTCCGCCGCATCCTGACGGATCACTTCAACCCGGTGTTCATCAGCGAAGCCGGCGACGCCGACAGCGGCCAGACACTCGCCCTCGCCGACGAATGGGACGTCGTCGTCCTCGACATCACGATGCCGGGCGCCGTCGGGCTCGACGTGCTGAAGAACATCCGCGAGAAGCGGCCGACGCTGCCGATTCTCGTGCTGAGCATCCATCCCGCGAATCAGTTCGCGCGGCGCGCGCTGCACGCCGGCGCGTCGGGCTATCTCACGAAAGAAAGCGCGCCCAGTGAGCTCGTCGGCGCGATCGAGGAAGTCAAACGCGGGAAGCGGTACGTCAGCGACGCCGTCAAGGCGACGATGTCGGGGACGCGTTCGCGGATCGCGACGCACGAGACGCTGTCGGATCGCGAGTATCAGGCGCTGCGCATGCTCGGTTCGGGCCGCACCGTGTCGGAGATTTCGGAAGAGCTCGGGCTCAGCGTGAAAACGGTCAGCACGTATCGCGCGCGCGTGCTGCAGAAGCTCGGCATGCGGACGAACGCCGAGTTGATGCGCTATGCTATGGAGAACGGCCTGCTGGATTCCTGACAGTCCGCTCGCGCATCGTTCTTGCTGTACTTCAGGTAGTCGTGAGTGTCTTCGGTCGTCATTGCTGGAAATTCGTCGGTCTCTACGCGTGCACGCTGCTGCTCGCGATCGCCGCAGGTGTGTCTGTCTCGGGCGAATCCGGCGCGACCGACGATGCGATCGCGCGGCTCGGGAGGAAGCTCGAGCGCGGCGAAGCGACGCTCGAATACCGGGAATCCGCCGGCTACCTCCCGGATCTGCTGCGGAAGCTCGGCATCAACGTGGACTCGCAGGTGCTGGTCTTCTCCAAGACGAGCTTTCAGCAGTCGCTGATCAACCCGAAGAACCCGCGCGCGTTGTACTTCAACGACAACGTCGCCATCGGCATGGTGCCGGGCGGCACGGTGTTCGAGATGATGGCGCTCGAGCCGTCGCACGGCCTGGCGTTCTACACGCTGTCCACGCAGAAGACGGACAAGCCGGTGTTTCAGCGGCGCGGCGTCGACTGCCTGTTCTGCCACGCGCCGGGCAACAAAGGCGCCGCGGCGATGGTGGTCGCGTCGGTGATTCCGAATCCTGACGGCTCGCCGGCGTACACGAGCGCGTTCATCGACACGATCGATCACCGGACGCCGTTCGAGCGGCGCTGGGGCGGCTGGTATGTCACGGGCACGCACGGCGCGCAGACGCACATGGGCAACGCCGTCGCGGACGATCCCGATCATCCGCTGGAGCTGGATCAGAAGCACTCGCAGAACGTGACGTCGCTCGCGGATCGGTTCGATGTCTCGAAATATCTCGCGCCGACGAGCGACATCGTCGCGCTCATGACGCTCGAGCATCAGGTGGGCGCCGTCAATCGTCTCGGCGCGCTGCAGGTGACGTATCACAACGCGGCGCGTGCCGGCTACATGAGCCCGGCCGAAGAAGCGCACATCGACAGCGAGATCCGCGATCTCGTGGACTACCTGGTGTTCAAGGAAGAGGCGCCGTTCGGCGCGCCGGTGCAGGGCGTGTCGACGTTCACGAAGACGTTCGCGGCCGAGGGCCCGCGCGACCGCCAGGGCCGCTCGCTGCGGGAGTTCAACCTGCAGACGCGGCTGTTCAAGTACCGGCTGTCGTACATGATCTACAGCGATCTGTTCGACACGCTGCCGGGGAGTCTCAAAACGCGCGTGTACAAGCGCATCGCCGACGTCCTCGCGACACGCGATCCCATCGCGCTCGAAATCGCGCGCGAGACCAAGCCAGATTTTCAGTCCTAGAACCTGGTCGCGTAGTACAGGCCTTCAGGCCTGTCTGTCAGTCGTAGTACAGGCCTTCAGGCCTGTCTGTCGTCGTAGTACAGGCCTTTAGGCCTGTCTGTCGTCGTAGTACAGGCCTTTAGGCCTGTCCGGGTGCTCGCCAGCCATCCCACGCGGTCAACAGCACGTCGAGCGAGTACACATCGGAGCCCGCGTGCGGATACTCCCCCACTTGCTTCGACAACCCGGCCCGCACAGGATTCTCCATGATGTAGCGCGCGACCGCTTCGCTCGCATCGTCATCGCGGAGAACGCGCTCGTGATATCCAGGCTGCCACAGCGCTGCCCCCGTCTGCTTCTTGTAGGTGAAACCGGTCATCTGCTTGAACCGCTTCATCAGCCGCTCGAAGTCCGAGCGCTCCGACTGCGCGGCGATCAGCAGATGGACGTGATCGGGCATCAGACAGTACGCAAGAAGTGAGAAGTCAAAGAGGGCTGCGCTTTGTCGTAATTGCCCGGTAACCAGTGTTACCGCCCAGTCCTCCGTAAAGACTGCTCGCCGATAGCACGTACAAGCCGTTGCGAAATATCGCTGATAGCCAACGTAGGAAACTCCATCGAGCCGCCGAGGGCGTCCAGGAAAGGTCGACATGCGCCGCGGCGGTGCAATCCGCGACCCAATCGTGAGACGGGCCTGAAGCGAGACGGGCCTAAAGGCGAGACGGGCGTGCAGGCCAGACGGGCCTAAAGGCCCGTACTACTAGTGCTACGACAGATGGCTACCGGCGACGTCCGGCCGGCGCTTCTGGTGACGGTTGCGTCGTGTAGTCGCCGGTGAGCTCGCGCAGGATCGCGAGCGACTCGGCGTTGGGGTTGGGCGCCTTCAGCAGCGCCTCGAGGGGCGTGAGGCCGCGGGCGTTCTTCATCCACGGCGACGCGCCTTCGTCGGCAAGAAAGCGGACAGTCTTCGGCGAGTTCATCGCGATGTGCATCGCGGTCTCGCCGATCGCGTTCTGGTGATCGAGATCGGCGCCGGCGTCGACGAGGACGCGCAGCATGACCGCGTCGTTCGCCTTCGCGGCGCGCATGAGCGCCGTCGAGCCTTCGCCGAGCCTCGCATCGCCCGCCTGGTACGTCCGCTTCAGCACGCGCGTCTTCAGCGTGCGATTCGGATCCGCGCCGTGCGCCAGCAGCGTCTTCGCCATCGGCACGCTGCCGTCGGTGATCGCGCGCGGCAGCTCCGGCCGGCCGAAAGACGTCACAAGCGTGTGCATGTCGACGGCCGAGTAGAGCGGCGTCGCGCCCGTGCGATCCGGCTGGTTGACGTCGGCGCCCTTCTCAATCAGCAGCGTCGCGAGATCGTAGTGGCCGTTGATGATCGCGAACGTCAGCGCCGGCGTGCCGTCGGGATCGGCGGCCTTCACATCGGCGCCGCTCTCGGCCAGCGCACGCGCGGCGTCGATCGCGCCCTGGCGCGCGGCGTACATCAGCGCCGTCCAGCCGCCGCGTGGAAGCACGGTCTGGCCGACGTAGGAATACCCTTCCTCGAGCGCGTCGCCGATGACGCCCGGCGGCGTGTGCGGATACGCGGTGACCTTCGAGCGCGCGTTGACGTCGGCACCTGCGCGCACCAGCGCGCGCACGGCGTCACCGCGGTTCTCGACGGCGGCCCACATCAGCGCGGTCGATCCGGTCCGCGTTTCCGCGGCGTTGACGTCGGCGCCCTTTTCGACGAGCAGCCGGATCGCGTCGACGCGGCCGGTGCGCGCCGCCAGCATCAGCAGCGTGCGTCCGTCGGACAGCGACGCGTCCGCCGCCTTCGGATTGGCGCCGGCTTCGATGAGGAGTGTGATGAGGCGCGCATCGCCGTTGGCGGCAGCGAGCGACAGCGGCGTGATCCCGTAGCGATTCGGCGCGTTGACGTCGGCGCCGGCCTTGATCAGCGCCTGGACCTTCTCCACCGGCGCATCGACGCTGATCGCGCGATGCAGGTCGGTTGTCCCGTCTGAAGCGGCAAGGACGACAGCACACAGCGGGACGAGCAGCAGCCTGAGTAGAGCGGGCCTTTCAGGGCGGCGGTCGCGGTCGAGCAGCGGCATCAGAACAACTCGATCGTGCCGGTGCTCTCGCCGAATTTTTCCATCGGCACGCCGAACTTGTTCGCGACGGTCAGCCACAGGTTGCCGATCTCGGTCTTCGGCGGCAGGACGATGTGCCGGTTGCCTTTGCCGACACCGCCGCCCATCGCGAGCATCGGGAGCGGATCGGTGGCGTGGACGTTCGAGTTGCCCATGCCGCTGCCGTAGAACATGAGCGAGTGATCGAGCAGGCTGCCGTCGCCATCCGGCGTGTTCTTCAGCTTCTCGATGAACTTCGCGAACATGCCGACGCACAGGACGTTGATCTTCGCGGCCCGCGCGACTTTCTCCGGCTGGTCGCCGTGATGCGAGACGACGTGCCACGGGTCGGCGACCTCGATCTCGCCGAACGTCCGCTGGCTGCCCTCACGCGACATCATGAACGTGAACACGCGCGTCTGGTCGGTCTGCATCGCCATCGCGAGCAGGTCGAACATCAGCGCCGTGTGCTCTTCGAACGAATCCGGGATGCCGAGCGGCTTGTCGATGACGGCGAGGTCCGTCGCGTGCTGCGTCTCGCTCTTCTGAATCCGGCGTTCGATCTCGCGCAGGTGATCGAGATAGTCCGCCAGCCGCGCGCGGTCCTGCCGCCCGAGGCCGCGCTGGAGGCCCCTGGCCTCGCCCGCGATCGAATCGAGGATGCTGCGGTCTTCACGCGCGATGCGGCGCCGGCTCTCGTCCGATCCGCCGTCGCCGAAGAGGCGCTCGAACGCCGTCCGCGGGTTGATCTCCATCGGCAGCGGGGTCGTCGGCGTCGCCCAGGAGATGGTGTTCTGATACGCGCAGCTGTAGCCGGGCGTGCAGCCGCCGACGTAGCCCGTGTAGTCCTCGGTGGCGAACTCGATCGACGGAAACTGCGACTGCTGGCCGATCTTCGCCGCCAGCACCTGATCGATCGTCGTCCCGATGCGGTAGTCCTGCCCTTCGGTGTGCTTCGGCACCGCGCCGCTCAGCCAGCCCGAGGCCGCGGCCGCGTGCATCTCGGCGACGCCGCCCGCACGTTTCATGTTGCTGATGATCACGAGCTGATCGCGCAGCGGCTCGAGGAGCTTCAACGTCGGCGAGAGATCGAAGTTCGCGCCGGAGGCCGCAGGCGTCCAGTTCGGCATGTCGGCGCCGTGCGGGATGTACATGAAGCCGGTGCGCATCGGACGCGCAGGCGCGGCCGTCAGCGCCGGGATCATCCCGTCGAGCAGCGGGAGTGCCAGCGCAGCGCCTGCACCCCGGAGAAAAGTGCGTCGTGGGATCGCGAGCCTGCTGATGAACATAGGCGCCTCGCTGAACGTACTTCTAACTTCTCAGTTCTCACTTCTAACTTCTCGCTGCCGCATCGTGAACGGCGCGCTCGTCACAATCCCGTTGACAAGCGCCGAGAAGCGATAGTCAGCGACGCGTGCGTTCCTGACAATCGCGCGCACCGCCGGCATGTCCTCGGGCGTCAATCCACGCCCGACGGCATAGAGTAGCAGCTTTTCCGTGAGGGTCTGGACGAACACGTCGGGACGCTTGAGCAGCGCCTTCCGCAGCCCGACGACGCCTTCGATGCGCGTGCCGTCGGGCATCGTGTCGGCCGTATCGAGCACGTAGCCGCCGACATTCGTCGTGCGCCAGGTGCCGTCGACGTCGAAGTTCTCGAGCGCAAATCCCAGCGGATCCATGCTCTTGTGGCAGCCGGCGCAGACCGGGTCGACGCGGTGCTGCTCCATCAGCTGGCGCATCGTCTTCGGCGCTTCGCCCGGTGCGGGCTCTTTGAGTGCGGGGACGTTCGGCAGCGGCGGAGGCGGCGGCGACCCGAGCAGGTTGTCGAGAATCCACTTGCCGCGCAGCACCGGCGACGTCGTCGTCGCGTGCGACGTCACCATCAGGACCGCGCCCTTGCCGAACAGGCCGCGCCGCGCGTCGTCGTTCAGCTGCACCGGACGGAAGTAGTCGCCGAACACGCCGGGAATGCCGTAGTGCTTCGCGAGACGCTCGTTGACGAACGTCCGGTCGGACGTCATCAGATCGAGGACGTTGCGATCGCCGTGCACGACGTCGCCGAAGAACATCTCGGCTTCCGTCCGGAACGCCTGCCGCAGGTTGTCGTCGAAATCCGGATACGTCTCGGGATTCGGAACGATGCCCTTCAGGTTGCGGAGCTGCAGCCACTGTCCGGCGAAGTTCTCGATGAGCGCCGACGACTTCTTGTCCGCGAGCATGCGGCGGACCTGCGCGCTCAGCACCCCGGGGTTCGAGAGCGTGCCGGTACCTGCGACTCGCAGCAGCTCGTCGTCTGGAATGCTGCTCCACAGGAAGAATGACAGTCGAGAAGCCAGCTCGTAATCCGTAACCTTGTACGTGGTTCCGCGTTCAGCGTTCAGGGGTTCATGCTCGGGCCGGAAGACGAACGAGGGACTCGCGAGAATTCTCCGCAGCGCGAACTCGATCCCCGCGTTAAACGACGCCTTCATCGCGCCTCTGGTGTAGAAGACCATCAGCTCTTCGAGCTCCGGCAACGTCAGGCGGCGTCGATACGCGCGATACGCAACCGCACCGAGAATCCGGCGCGCACACGCGTTGTCGTGGGTCTTGCAGACAAACAGCTTCGCCGATGGCGGCTGCCCGCCCGGCAGCTGGTTGTACGGCCCTTCGACGCTGAGCGTCTGCACGTGCGGCGCGCCTTCGGCCGCAAACGGATTGCTGAAGTCACGGATGAACGGCTGCAGCCGCGCCGTTTCAAGCGTCCACGGCGCCTCCTCTATTACTGCCGCGGTGATCGTGTGCGTGCCCGCCTTCACCGGGACGCGGACATGGAGACGCTTCGCTTCGATGTCGTCAGAGGTCGCCGTCGGATTCTTCTGCAGGTTGACGAGATCCTCGTCGCCGCCGATCGTCGCGAGCAGAATGCGGTCGCCGTCAACGGCGACCTCGATCTTGTGCGGGTCCTGCAGGCCGCGCATCGCGCTGAGATTGGTCCGCCACATCCGCACCTGGAATTCGTACTCGCCGTCGACCGGAAACGTGTGCGTCGCGACGAGACCGCCCTGCGTCCCGAGCGGCAGGCCGTCGAGATGCTGATCCTGCGAGAGATCCTGCCGCGCGGCATACGTGTCTCGATTGACGCCGACGCGCGGATCGCCGACGGCGACGACGCTGATCTTGCGGGCGGCGGCGAGATACGCCTGCAGCAGCGCCGGCGAACTTCCCAGCGCGTCGGCGACGTTGTCGAATCCGTACGCCGCATCGTCGGGCGGCAGGAGCGACGTGACGTCGACGTTCAGGCCAAGCAGATCGCGGATGGCGTTGGCGTACTCGGCGCGATTGAGGCGATGCAGGACGGGACGCCCGGCGTAAGGATGCGTCGCGGCCTCCGAGTCGAGCTCGCCTTCGAGCGAGGCGATCAGATGTTCATAGGTCGCCGCATCGGGCCGTCGTGAGCCGAGCGGCGGCATCACGCCGAGCCGCAGCTTGCGCACGACTTTCTCGAACTCCTCCCGATGATCGACGACGCGATCGAGCGCGGCGGTGTCGAGCACGAACCCGCCGGTCTTCAGCCGCGGGTTGTGGCAGGTGACGCAGTACTGTTCGAGCGCCGCTCTTGTCGGTGGATCGACTACAGCCTCGGCGCGTAGCGGCAGAAGGCCCGCGATGAGCGCCGCCGAAAACGTGAGGACGCCGGCTCGATGACGCATCCGTAACCGCGGTCATTGTATAGCCGCTCTGTACACGCGGGTTCATACCAAAGCGGTCTAAAATACGGGTTCTCTCGAACAGTACGATGACGACAGATGAGCGCTGAGAAAGACGTCAGCAGCTGGACGGGCGTCTCGCATCGCGCGGGCAAGATGCGGCAGATCACCGCCGCGGACGTGCGCGCGTTCGCGATTGCGCTCGTCGCCGTGGCGATCTCGATCGCGGCGACGCGGCTCTCGTGGCCGATGCTCGCGCGCACGCCGTTCATCATGCTGTTCTCCGCCGTCTTCATCACGACGAAGTTCGGATCGGAGAGCGCGGGCCTGGCGTCGCTCACGCTTGCCGCCCTCGCCGCCCCGTACATGGCGCCCCCTGAGGCGCGGCCGGCCTTCCAGGACAGCTCGCTGCTGCTCTTCATCGCGGGCGCGTTCATCGGCAACCGGATCATCGCGTCGCAAAGCCGCATGGAGAAGCGCCTCGCCGAAAGCGAAGCGCAGGTGCGCGCGAGCTGGGACAGCGCGGCCGTCGGCACGGCGCTGCTCAACGCCCACGGCCAGGTCGAGCGTCTGAATCCGGCCATGGAACGCCTGCTCGATTACCCGAGCGCCGCGTGGGCCGGGACGTCGTTCGGCTACTTCACGCACGCCGACGATCTCGCGACGGAGCGCGAGTTCTTCGAACGGCTGATGTCCGGCGAGCTCGACGACTACCAGCTCGAACAGCGGTTCCGGCGGCGCGACGGCGCGCTGATCTGGGGCCGCGTGACGATGTCGGCGGTGAAGAACGGGACGGACCGTCCGAAGCACGCGCTGATGATGATCGAAGACATCACGGGCCGGCGCCAGGCCGAGGACGCGCTCCGCGCCTCTGAAGAAAAACTGCGCGGGCTGTTCGAGAGCGTGCCGGTGGGACTCTTCCAGTCCGCGCCGAACGGCCAGATCCTCGCGGCGAACCCCGCGCTGGTGTCGATGCTCGGCTACGACTCAGCCGACGCGCTGAAGCGTCTGAACATCGCCGAGCTGTTCGCCGATCCCGGCATGCGGAGCGCCGCGCGTGAAGCCCTCGCGACGCATCGGCCCGAGCTCCCGAACACGCAGACGCTGCTCGAGCGCCGTGACGGCCGGTTCATCACGGCGGTCATCGGCGCGCGCGCCGTGCGCGACGCCGCCGGCATCGTGCGTTCGTACGAAGGCATCGTGCTGGATCTGTCTGATCGGCAGGCGCTCGAAGCGCAGCTCTATCACGCGCAGAAACAGGAAGCGCTCGGCCGCCTCGTCAGCGGCGTCGTCCACGACTTCAGCAACCTGCTGACGGCCATCGGCGGCTCGGCGGAGCTCGCGCTGATGGAAGCCGGGACGGCGCAGCAGCGCGGCGATCTCGAAGAAGTGCTGAAAGCGAGCCAGCGCGCCGCGGTCCTCACGCGCCAGTTGATGTCCTTCAGCCGGCGCGAGAAGCTCGAGCCGCAGGTCCTCGACCTCAACGGCATCATCACCGACGCCGGGTCGCTGCTGAAACGTCTGATCGGCACCGACGTCGAGATCGCGTTCGCGCTTGCCGACAACCTGCGGCCCATCAAGGGACATGTCGGGCAGATCGAACAGATCCTCGTGAACCTCGCGATCAACGCACGCGACGCGATGCCCGCGGGCGGCCGGCTCACGTTCGCGACGGCGAATGTCGGCGCCGCCGGAGCGGGCAACGCCGGCCAGTACCTCAGGCTGGTGGTGAAGGACACGGGCGTCGGGATGGACGACGGCATTCGCGCGAGGCTGTTCGAGCCGTTCTTCACGACGAAGGAAGAAGGCAAAGGCACGGGCCTCGGCCTCGCCACCGTCAACAGCATCGTCAACCGCTCGAACGGCCGGATCGAAGTCATCACGGCGCCCGGCACCGGCACGACGTTCAATATCGATTTTCCAGCTGTTGCGTGAGCTGAGATCGATCCAGCTCTTTCGTCCGATCCCCGATCACAATCGCGGCGACGCTGTTGCCGATGGTGTTCGTCACGGCCATCGCCTGCCCCATGAAGCGATGGATGCCGACGACGAGCACGACGCCGGCGACCGGCACATGCCCCGCCGCCGTCAGCGTTCCCGCGAGCACGACGAGCGCCGCTCCGGCGACACCCGCCACACCTTTCGACGTCAGCGTCAGCACGGCAACCAGCACAATCTGCTCGCGCAACGGCAGCGGCGTGTTCGTCGCCTGCGCGATGAACACCGCCGCCATCGCCTGATAGATCGCGCTGCCGTCCAGGTTGAGCGAGTAGCCGGCCGGAATCACGAGGCCGACGACGGATCGCGAGACGCCGAGCTTTTCGAGCTTCTCCATCACCTGCGGCATCGCCGACTCCGACGACGACGTCCCGAAAGCGACGAAGAGCTCCTCACGGAGATACGCGATCAGCTTGAACACGCTGAAGCGCCCCCACCACGCGATCGCGCCGAGCACCACGACCACGAACAGCGCGGACGTCGTGTAGAAGTACACGATCAGCTTCAGCAGCTGCGTCAGCGTGCCGACGCCGAACGATCCCACCGTCGCCGCCATCGCGCCGAACGCGCCGATCGGCGCCGTCAGCATGATCAGATGCACGAGCCGGAACAGCACGCGCGAGGCGCTCTCGATGAACTCGAACAGCGGCTTGCCCTTCGGCCCGATCGCATTGAGCGCGAGGCCGAACACGACCGAGAACAGCAGCACCTGAAGGATGTCCGATCGTGCCATCGCGTCGACGATGCTCGTCGGGATGATGCCGAGGAGAAAATCCGCCGCGGTGAGCGACTTCGCCGACGTGACGTACTGCGAGACCGCCGAGGGATCGAGCTTGGTCGCGTCGACGTTCATGCCCACGCCCGGCCGCGTGAGGTTCACGGCGACCAGGCCGATCAGCAGCGCGATCGTACTGACGATCTCGAAGTAGACGATCGTGAGGACGCCCGTCTTGCCGAGCGCTTTGACGTCGCCGACGCCGGCGATGCCGACGACCACCGTGCAGAAGACGACCGGCGCGACGATCATCCGGATCAGCCGGATGAACGCATCGCCGAGCGGACGCATCTGCGCGCCGGCCGACGGAAAGAAGTAACCGAACGCGACGCCCGCAATCGTCGCGATCAGGACCTGTCCGTAGAGAGTTTTGTGGAAGCGCGGCGCCAATGTGTGGCGCGATTATAGTGGCAGGCCTGAAGGCCTGCCCCACTCAGCCTGAGGGCGTGCTCACTAGAGCGAAATCCGCATCTTGCCGATGCGGTACCCGCTGAAGCGGCAGCCGCACTGGAAGCACGAGTAGCTGTGGCGGCGCTCCTTGGAGATGTCGCCGCTGTGGCACTCGGGGCACTGGCGCGTCGCCGCCCAGTGCGCACGCAGCAGGCGCTCGAACGAGAACGTCGGCAGTTTCCAGGGCAGCGGACGCGGACGTTTTTCCTTCGCCGGCTCGGCCGCGGGCTGGCTGCAGATTTGCCCGAGGACCGCCTGCGCTTCGGCGTTCGGCGAGACGAACGACAATGCGAGCACGAACGAGCCGTCGTGGCGGCGGCAGCGGACGACGCGCCCGTGCAGCCATACCTGCTGCGGGCCGTCGGGTCCGTCCAGCTCGAGCACCAGCGGCCACTCGCCGCCTTTGCGGAGCTCGAAGTTCATGCGGATCAGTGCGCCGGTGGGACTGAGGTTCACGAGCTCCGCGGTGGTATTCGCGAACTGGATGCTCGCGCCCGGGACGGCGACACGATGAGAACGGACACGCGCCGGCATCTCTTGCTCTGAAAGGACCGAGATTCTACTTCACGCCGGAGGTGGCCGTTGTCAGATTGATCTTCATCTCGGTCGCGACCGGCAGCGACAGCCGGAACGTCGCGCCGCGCTCCGACCGACGCAGTTCGAGCGTCCCGTCGTGCGCCTTCGCGATGCCGAGGCTGACCGACAGCCCGAGGCCCGTGCCCTGGCCGACGCCCTTCGTCGTAAAGAATGGCTCGAAAATCCGGCTCGCCTGCGATTCCGGTACGCCGGGCCCGCTGTCGGAGACTTCGATGAACGCCGACTCGCCCTCCTGCCCGGTCATGATGCGAATCGACCCGCTGCGGCCGGCGCTGCGCACCGCGTGCTCGGCGTTGAGCAGCAGGTTGAGCACGACCTGCTGGATCTCCTCGCGATTGGCGACGACGACGGGAAGATCCGGCGAGTACTGCTCGACGAGCTCGATGCTCGCGAGCTTCAGCTCGTAGCTGCGCAGCGCGGACGTCGATCGCGCGATCTCGTTGAGATCCGCGACGGCGCGCTCGAGCGTCGAACGCCGCGCGAACTGCAGCAGGTGACGCACGATCTTCGCGGCGCGGTGGGCGTCGTGGCGGATCTGCTCGAGGTCCTTGCGCGTCTCCGGCGTCGTGTTCGATCCGATCAGCAGCTCGGTGAACCCCATCACCGCCTGCAGCGGGTTGTTGATTTCGTGCGCGACGCCGGCGACGAGCTGGCCGACCGCCGAGAGGCGTTCGCTGTGAATGAGCTGCTCGCGCAGCCGGCGGTCTTCCGAGATGTCGCGCTCGACCGACACGACGTGCGTGATGTCGCCGCGATGGCCGATGACGCTCGTCAGCGTCGCGGACACCGGGTACGTCGTCCCGTCCGGCCGCAGGCGCTGCAGCGTGCCGCGCCACGCGCCGTGCACGCGCACCTGCTCCATCAGGTCTTCCGCGGAAATCGTCTCGAGCACCATCAGGTCGCGGACGTGCAGGCCGGTGACTTCCGCGTGCGGACGTCCGATCGCGCGGCAGAACGCGCCGTTCGCGTGGCGGCAGCGGCCGTCGGGCGTCATGACGAGAATCAGATCCTGCGCCTGCTCGATGACGTCGACGAGGAGCTTCGTCGTCGTCCCCGCCTGCTGCAGCTCGGAGCGTTCCGCGGCGATGCGCGCGATGAGCAGCGGCAGGACGGAGATCAGCGTGACGGCGGTGGACAGATCGCGGAAGCCGGACGAAGCCGCGTCGGGCACGACGTGGCGCAGCGCGTAGTCGACAAACGGCAGCAGCGCGACGGCGGTGAAGATCACCCACGGGCGCGGCCGCTGCAGATCCTCGCGATCGCTGTCTTCGAGATCCGCGTCCTGGGATTCAGGCGCCTGGCTCGCGGCCCACGGGAAGAACGCGAACGGCAGAATCCACGCGAAGTCGAACACGAACCCGCTGCGGTAGATCCCTTCCCCGATGCTGACGTTCGTCATCGTCAGCATCACGAGCCCGACCAGGCCGCCGAGCGCGAGACGGCGATACGTCGCGGCCCACGGCGTGCCGCGCGCGACGAACATCGCGCCGAGCAGGCCGGCCATGACGAGGCCCTGCTGCAGCTCGGACACAAGCTGCAGCGAGACCGGCGCGTTGGCGCCGTTCGCGCCGGGCGGCGCGGTGACGAAGAACGAATAGAGGAAGCCGGTGAAGACCGTCAGGCCGGCGATGTCGACGGCGGTGGTGGCGGCAATCGGCTCGCGCGCGCCGCGATGCGGCTGCGCGAGCAGCGCGAAGAGCGGCGCGATGGCGCCGAAGAGGGCGAACACCGCGGGCCACGCCAGGTATTCGTCGCGCTGGAGGATGAGCTCGTCAGTGGCCCAGCCGGTAAGGCCGATCGCCGACATCGCCAGTCCGACGGCGATCGTCGCCCAGAAGAGCCACTGGCACCCGCGCCACGTCTGCCGGCGCCGGACGATGACCCACGTGCCGACCATCGGCGGCAGCAGCAGCGCCGTCGCGCGGAACCAGCTGAGCGCCCACGCCTGATCGCGCAGTTGCGACGCAACCAGAACGTACGCGAGCGAATAGAGAATGCCGGTGAAGAGCCAGCCCATCAGATGTCGCTGTAAGGCGGGCCGTCGGGCCCGCCATTACCGTTTCGGCCGATGGGCGCCCGGGCAGGAGTGCTTACTTGACCGAATCTGCACCGGCTTTCGCGACCTGTCCATCCTGGTCGCTCGTGCCGCCGGATGCGCCGATGGCGCCGACAATCTGGCCGTTCATGATGAGGGGAATTCCTCCCTCGACAGGAATCGCGCCTTGTAACGCGAGGAACCGGACGCCGGCGCCTCCCTGCGCGAGTACGTCCTGCATCGCCTTTGTCGGGCGCTTGAAGCGCACCGACGAGCGCGCCTTGTCCTGCGCGATGTTGACGCTCGCCACCTGCGTGCCGTCCATCTTCTCGAAGTACACGAGGTCGCCGGCCGTGTCGACGATGGCGATGGCCATCTTGAGGTTGTTCTTCCCGGCCTCTGCGACAGCGGCCGCCGCGATCTTGCGCGCGTTGTCGAGATTCACGGACGCGCCGTACGGATTCGGCAGCTGCGCGAACGCCGGAACGGCAAGCAACGCCACTATCGCGGACAGAGTGAGTTTTTTCATGCGGCGAATCTTAGCGCAAAAAGAAAAGCCGGAGGCCGGGCTTTCACCCGACATCCGGCTGCCTTTCTTCGTGTCCTTCGTGCGTTGAGAAGCGCTTCGTGCCCTTCGTGATTAGAAGTCGAACTGCGCCGTCAGCTTGAAGAACCGCGGCGTCATCACCTGCGTCGGCTGCAGCCATCCGCCCGGACCCGCGGGGACCGCGGGGTTGAACGTCTGGTTGTAGGTCAACGTGGCGTTGGCGTTGAGCGCGTTGTAGACCTCGATGCCCGCGTTCAGACGGTAGCTCCCGAACCGGAAGATCTTCGCGAACTTGAAGTCCAGTTCGTTGACGCGATCGCCGTAGAGCGTGCCCGGCTGAACGAGGTTCACGCTCGGCGACACGTTGTTGGCGAACGTGCCGACCAGCCCGCCCGCCTGCGCGAGCGGCAGCGGAATCAGGTAGTTCGCCGCGAGCATGCCGCCCTGATCGCTGCGGAACGTGCCGCTGGCGAGGACGTCGACCTTGGGAATGACGTAGGACGCGAGCGCGGTCGCGCGCGTGACCCAGCCCGTGTCGAGATGGCACCACGGGTTGGATGCCGTCACGGCGGGCGCCGTCAGCGTCGTCGACGCACCGGCGAGCTCGGGGATCTGCGCACGGACTTCGCAGTTGTCCGCCGTCGTCTTGCCGGTGTTGAAGCCGCCCGAGAGCGTCAGTCCGCTGCGGACGCGCGACTGGACGTTCATGAGGAACCCGTTGAAGCGCTGGTACTGATTGGCGCCCAGGTTGCTCGCGAGCGTCGCGAAGTTGTTCGGCGTCAGGAGCGCGGACGCCTGCGTCGCCGCGTAGAGCGGCTGCGCCGACGTGCCGACCGTCTGGCCACTGGCCGCGCCCAGGCGCGCGTCAGTCGGGGCGACGATCGTGAAGGGACGGTAGTCGGCCGCCTGCGTCGCGAGGTTGTCGGTCGCGACGAAGTTGGCGAGCCACCGGCGCGTGTAGTTGAACTCGACCGACGTGCGCGCGACCAGCTGCTGCTGGATCGACGCGACGAAGCCCCAGTCGTTCGGACGCACGCCCCAGCCGCCCATCAGCGTCGAGTCGAAGCTGTTGGTGAACGTCGGCGTGCCGAACGCCTGGTTGCTGAGGTTGCCGCACTCGCCGTTGGCGAGCGGGTTCTCGAGCACGCAGTCAGGCACGTAGTTGCGATTGACGTCGTTCCACGAACGCGAGATGCCGAGGCCGGTCGGCATGCGCGAGACCGGGTTGCCCGACGTGTAGACGCCGTTGCCGCTGCTCGCCGCTTCGAGGTACTTGCCGATCGACACCTTCACCGACGTCTTGCCGTCGCCTTTCACGTCCCACGCCACGCCGCCGCGCGGCGTGATGTCCTTGAAGCCGGTCACCTGGTTCGCGCAGCCGTTGGCGCGCGCCAGCGCAACGCCCGGCGACGAGGTGTTGGGAATCGTCGCGCAGTTGGCCACGGACGGCGTCGTCAGCGCGGGATCGTTTTCCGCGAACGTGATCGAGCCGGGCAGGAAGCGGACGCCGCCGACCGTCTCGTCGTGGTAGTAGCTCCACGCGTGGTCGAAGCGCAGGGCGCCCTGGAACGTGAACCGGCCCATCGTGTACTGGTCCTGCGCGTACAGCGCGTCGTACCGAACGTTCTGATCGATCTGGTACGGCGTGAGCGTCTCGGCAATCGACACGCCCTGGCAGCTGTTGAGCGGATTGAGGACCTGAGCGCCCGAGCAGTACGCCACGCCGTTCTGCAGCGTGTAGGTCGTGTAGGTGCTGTTCGGGAAGTTCTTCTGCTGATCCTGGTGCCACGCACCCTGGTAGCCGAACTTGAAATTGTGCGCGCCGGTCACGTACGACGCGGACGCGCGCCACACGTGCGCGCCGATCCAGTCGTCGAACGGCGCTTCCGAGCGGTAGTTCAGGCCGGCGATGCCGCCGTTGTTCGCGCAGCCGAGCGCCGTCGAACAGCCTTCGGTAACGCGCACGAGGTCGGCCGTTACGCTGTCGGGGCGGCGGTTGGTGCCCCACCGCGAGAGGTAGGTGCCGTAGCCGGCGTCGAACAGGAGCTTGTTGGTCGCCGGCGACTGCCACGTCGCCTGCTGCACGCGTTGGAAGCGATGCGAGTAGCCGCCCGCTTCAGGCGACGTCGTGTTCGGGCTGCCGAACACGGATTCGAACACCTGGTTCCCGCTCGGCTTGCGGCAGCCCTCGCCCGACGAGGTCCACGTCGCGCCGTTGCAGGGATGCTGCTCGTCCCAGAACACGTTGAGCTTGTTCTTCGCGTTGATCTGCGTCGTCAGACGGCCGCTGGCGATCTGCCAGCTGTTCGCGTTGATGACCTGCGTGCTCTTGTCCGGGACGTAGGTCCACGGCGCCGCCGAATTCGGCACCGGAGCCGTGATGTTTTCGAAGTTCTGGTTGACGAACATGCCGGGCACGGTCTGCCAGGATCCTTCGTCGCGGTAGTTGATGAAGAACCACAGACGGTCCTTCTTGATCGGGCCGCCGAGGCCGGCGTTGGCGTCCCACAGCTTGATGATCGACAGCGGCGAGGCGAGGCCCGCGGCCTGCAGCGCCGGCGTGTAGTTGCTGCTGACCATTCCGCTGCCGACGTACGCGCCGTAGGCGCTGCCCTTGAACGAATTGCCGCCGGTCTTGGGGACGACGTTGATCGACGGACCGCCGACTTCGGCTTCGCCGAGGCCGCCCGAGTTGGTCGTCACGACTTCCTGCGAGTTGAGCAGGTCGGCGTTGTAGCCCGAGACGCCGCCGCCGTTGAGCGACGCGCCCGTGTTCAGGCCGTCGACCGTCAGCCGCCCCTCGTTGCTGCGGCCGCCGGCGCCGCCGAAGACCACCATGCCCGGCGTCACCTGCACGTCGGCGGATGTGCCCGACTGCGTGATGACCGACGGCATGAGCACCATGATGCCCGCGTAACCGCGCGCCGTCGGAATCGCATTCACCGTCTCGCCGCTGAGCGTCGTCTGACGGCGAGTGCTCTGGACGTCGACGATCGGCGTCTCGCCGCTGACCGTGATCGTCTCTTCGACGGCGCCGACCTTCATGTCGGCGTTGATCGTCGCGACGAACGAACCGGAGAGCTCGATGCCTTCGCGCTTGACCGTCGAGAAACCGGTCAGCGTAAACGTCACGGAGTACGTGCCCGCGCGCAGGTCGACGATCCGGTACTGGCCGGAGCCGTCGGTGACCGCGGTACGGGTTTTTTCAATCAGGACCGGGCTCGAGACTTCGACCGTCACGCCCGGAAGCACGGCACCCGACGTGTCTTTCACCGTGCCGGTGATCGACGCCAGGACGCCTTGAGCAGACGCCATCGACGGAACGAGGGCGGCTGCCATCAGAAACACGAACAACCTCACAACACCACGCATGCGACCTCCAACATAAGTCTCGTGTCTTGCGTCGGTTAGCTTAGTAGAAAGGGATTAGACGGTTTTCTGAAAACTGGGTGGAAAGTTGGCGAACGGCCCGGCTTGGAGGCGAAATGTCCAAAATCTTGAAGAAATGACGAGCGCTGCATGCAGAAGACGTTAAGAACCCGTGGGCGGCGCTCCCGGAGCCTGCGATGACAGCACGAGGTCGGCGTCGGACCACGGCGTGCGGCACGGCTGGTGATGCTCGTACAGGCCGAGGTTCTGCTCCATCTGCGGAAGCTGCGGCGTCAGCCCGGAGCGGCGCGCGGCGGCGATGACGTCGCGCTGGATGGAAATCGCCTGTGCATAGTCGCCGTACTCCGCCAGCGCCATCGCGATCGTCTCGCCGAGGGCCGTCGTGTGCTGCGGCAGCTTGAACAGCTCCTGCGCGAGATCGAGCGCCTTCTGTCCGTCGCGGACGGCGGCGTCCGGACTGCTCGCAAGCACGCGCGCCAGTGCGATCTTGTACTCGGTCCGGTCGGGCGCGTCCTTCACCGCTTCCTCGAGCCACGTGCGCGTCTCGCGATAGCGTTTGAGATCGTGCAGGCACATCGCGTAGCCGAGCCGCGCGACCGAGTGCCGCGGATTGAGCGCCAGCGTCGCCCGGTACTGTTCGATCGCGGCGTCGGGGCGTTTGTGACGACGGAGGAAGTCCGCGAGCGCGAGATGGGCTTCGATGTAGCTCGGCTGAGACGCGATCGCCGCTTCGAGATGCGGCAGCGCCTCCGCGGCGCGGCCGTCGGACGCCATCATCACGCCGAGGCTGTAGTGCGCCTTGGCCGTCGCTTCGTCGATGCCCTGCGCGTGCGCGTCGATCACGGCCTGGAACTGCTGCTCCGCCTCCGCGTTCTCGCCTTGAAGCGCGAGCGCCGTGCCGAGCTTGTGCTGCAGCGAACGGCGGAGCGGCGAATCGGCGGCGGTCAGCGCGAGGCCTCGACGGAATAATTCCGCCGCCACCTTCCAGTTGCGCACTTCAAACGCGCGGATGCCCCGCAGCTCGTACGACAGGCCGCTCTCGAGCAGGAGATCCATCTGCTCCTGCCTCGGATCCGGCACGGGAAGATCCTTGTTCTGCCATTGCCCGATGTGCGGCTTCGCCCTGTCAATCTGCCCGAGGCCGCGGTACGCCGCAGCGAGCGGTGCGTGCAGGCCTTCAGCCTCGGGATCGATCGTGAGCGCCTGTTCGAGATACTTCACGGCGCCGGCGTAGTCGCGCTTCGCGACGGCGGCACGGCCCAGGCCCGCGATGACGGCGACGGTGTTCGGCGACAGCGTGTTCGCCTTCTGAAACAGCGCCTCGGCTTCGTCGGTCTTGCCCTGATCGAGATTCAGCCGGCCGAGCCAGATGAGCGTGGCGAGATCGTTCGGCTGCAGCTGCAGCGCGCGCTTGAACGCCGCCTCCGCCTTGTCCGTTTCTCCGCGGCTCTTATACAGGTTGGCCAGGTAATACGGCCACCGGACATCGTCTGGCGCGAGCGCCTGCGCGTTCAGGTACGCCGGCTCGGCGGCGTCGAAGTACTCCGCCGCCTGCATGACCATTGCGTAGTCGCCGTACGCGCTGGCGAGCGATTCGACGGGCGTCGAGCGATCGTCTGAGGCGCGCTTCATGCGGTCGTAGCGATCGCGGACCTGCGCCTGCACGCTCGCGTCGAGGCGCGTCAGGTCCGGAAGGGCGACGGGTTGAAGGGTGCGCCGCGGGTTCGAGCACGCCGCCAGCATCAGGGCAATCGCGCAGACGAGCCGCGCGCGAGCAGTCATTTCGTCCCAGATCCTTCGACAAGCGTACTGTAGCGGTCAATGGGCACGTTCCCGAACGTCTCCGCCTTCCCGTCGGGCCAGGTGACGACGACGCGTGGTGCGACTGTCGATGGACCGAGACCCGCGAGGACGCGCGGGTCATTCGACGAGGCGTAGCTGCCGTCCGCGTGCGCGTGCCGCCAGAGCGTCGGCTGACCGTCGCGGACGATTTGGATCCGCGCGCCGACGGCGTCCCGCTCGGCTGAAGCCTCGCGCTCCACGAGCCTGAGTCCCACCCAGTGATTCTGGCTGACGACATTGTTCACAAGAAGGCGCAGCGGGCCGTTGTCGTTGGCGACGACGAGGTCGGGACGGCCGTCGTTGTCGACGTCGCCGAACGCGACGCCGCGGCCGACGTCGGCGATCTTGAACACGGCGCCGGCCTGGCTCGACACGTCCTCGAAGGTTCCCTTCGCGGTGTTCCGGTACAACTGCGGCGTCATCTTCAGCGGAAACGGATCGTGCGCGCGCGCCAGCGCTTCGATCGTCGCGACACCGCCGTTGGCGACGAAGAGATCCAGCCGCCCGTCGCGATCGAAGTCGAACCAGCCCGCGCCGAATCCGGTCTTCGCGAGGCTCGGCGCGCCAAGGCCGGTGGGACCGCGCCGATCTTCGAAGTTGCCCGTGCCGTCGTTCACGTACAGCACGTTCATCTGATCGAGCCAGTTGGTGACGATGAGGTCCTCGTCGCCGTCGTTGTCGATGTCGCCGGCGTCGACGCCCATGCTGGCTTCCGCTTCACCCGTGCCGCCGACCGCGGCGCCGGCCAGAAAGGCGGTGTCTTTGAACGTGCCGTCGTGCTGGTTGATCCACAGCTGGTTCGGCGCGCTGTCGTTGGCGACGTAGAGATCGATCCAGCCGTCGTTGTTGAAGTCGGCGGCGACGGCGCCGAGCGCCGGACCGTACGCGCCGCCAGTGAGCGCGCGCGCGGTGACGTCCTCGAACTTTCCGTTTCCAGCGTTGTGATAGAGGTGGCCTGGCTGTGCGCGGTAGCTGTTCGGCGGACAGTAATCGCGGCGGCCGGTGACGCTCTGGCACTGGATGTCGCCGGCGAGGCTATATATAAGGTAGTTGCCGACGAACAGATCGAGCCGGCCGTCGCGATCGTAGTCGAAGAACGTCGCCGACACGCCCCACCCGCCGGCATCGGCGACGCCGGCATCTTTGCCGACGTCGGTGAACGTGCCGTTCCCGTTGTTGTGCAGCAGCACCGCGCCGTTCAGGCTCGTGCGGTAGATGTCGACGAACCCGTCGTTGTCGAAGTCGCCGACGGCGACGCCCATGCCGTACGTCCGAAGATTGATCCCGCTCTGTTCTGTCACATCGGTGAAGTGCAGGTGTCCGTCGTTGCGGAACAGCCGATCCTTCAGGGGTCCGCGCGCCTTTGCGTCCGCCAGCATCTTCGGATCGTCGCCGAGCGGCTGTCCCTGCGTGACGTAGATGTCGAGCAGCCCGTCGTTGTTGTAGTCGAAGAGCGCGACGCCGGGCGCCATGATCTCCGGATAGTAATAATGTCCGGACATCCCGTTGAAGTGCTGGAAGACGAGGCCGGCCTCGACGGCGCGGTCGACGAACCAGTCAGGCTGCGAGGCCGGCGGAGACGCGGCTTTTCCGCACGCGCCGATCACGACCATTACGCCAATCCACGCTCGCCTCATCGTCGCATGAGCGTCGCACGCGCGGTCACGCCCTTCCCTTCCGTGATCGTGACGACCTGATTCGCCGCGAGATTCGACACCGTCTCGCGCTGTCCCGACGGCCATCGAATCTCGATCCGATCGACAGCCGTCGCGGCCGCCAGGCCAAAGTGCTGGCGCAGATCGCTCTGGCTCAGATAGCTCGAACCGGCTTTGACCTCGCGCGTCTGCGTCAGCGCGCCGGCCGTCAGCGTCAACCGTGCGCCGATCGCGCTGCGGTTGCTCCCCTGCCCTGAGCGTGTCGAAGGGTGAGTGCCGACGAGCCGCACGACGAGCGCATTGCCGCCGGCTGTGCCGTTGTGCAGCAGATCGGGCGCGTCGCCGTTGTTCGTGAACAGCAGGTCGACGCGACCGTCGTTGTCGATGTCGGCGGCGGCGAGTGAGCGCCCGATCTTTTCGATCGCGAAGCCCGGGCCCGCATTGCGGCCGACTTCGGTGAATCGGCCTCCGGCATTCGTGAACAGCAGCTTCCGCTGCTCGCTCTTCGATCCCGGCCGGTAATGACCCGAGTTGTCGACGACGTGGCCGTTGGTGATGGCGAGATCGAGATCGCCGTCGTTGTCGGCGTCGAAGAACAGCGTGCCGAAACCGACGAACGGCAGCGTCTCGCGCCCTACGCCGCTCTGCGACGTGACGTCGGTGAACAGGCCGCGTCCGAGATTGCGGAACAGCGTGTGCGTCTCCAGCTCGTGATTCGTGATGAACAGGTCCAGGCGGCCGTCGCCGTCGTAGTCGGCGAGGTCGATGCCCATTCCCGCGCGCGGATTGCCGTCGCCGGCGACAGCCACCCCCGCGACCAGTCCGATCTCGCGAAACGCGCCGTGGCCGTCGTTGTGCCAGAGGACATTCGGCATCGAGTCGTTCGCCACCGCGATATCCGGCCACCCATCGTCATCGTAATCGCCGATGACGACGCCGAGGCCGTTGCCGCGCCTGCTGCCGATGCCGCTCTTCGCCGTGATGTCGGTGAACGTGCCATCCCGATTGTTGTGATACAGCGTCGAGGCAAGCGGCGCGAAATTGAGCGGATGACAGTACATCCGCGTGTTCGAGGCCACCCCGCTGCAGAAGACGTTGGTCTGCGGCCGCGCGTCGACGTAGTTCGTCACGAACAGGTCGACGTAGCCGTCGCGGTCGACATCGGCCCACGCGCAGCTCGTGGCGAACGGTCCGCCGCTGATGCCTGATTTCGACGTGACGTCGGTAAATGCGCCGGCGTTGTTGTTGTGATACAGCGCGTTCGATCCCGCGCCGGTGATGAACAGATCGATCGCGCCGTCGTTGTCGTAGTCGGCGGCGCAGGCGCCCATGCCGTACGCGGGGTTGCGGCCGATGCCCGACTTCGCCGTCACGTCTTCGAAGCGGCCGTCCCGGCGGTTTCTGTACAGACGATGATGACTGCGCGCGGCGACGGCAGGATCCGCCAGCGAGCCGCCGTCGACGAGCAGCATGTCGGTCCAGCCGTCGTTGTCGAAGTCGAAGAACAGACCGCCGCTGCCCATGATCTCCTGCAGATGATGATCGGCGCTCGCGCCGTTGACGTGCCGGACGTCGACGCCCGCGGCGCGCGAGATCTCGTCGAACCGCACCGACGGCGCCGGCGGCTGCAGCATACCCATATAAAGCAGCCCGAGGATCGCCAGTCCGCTGCGAATCATCAGCGCGGCTTCTCCTTGTCCGCCGGAGCGTCAGCGGAAGCCGAGGCCTCTTCGAGCTGTTTCCGCAGGTCGGCGTTATCGGGATCGAGCTCCAGGGCACGCTTCAGTCCGTTGATCTTCATCTGCTGCGACGCGTTCGCGGTGTCCCGCGCCTGCAGACGCTCGAAAGCGTCGAACTCAGGTCGTGCGTCGTCGGCTCTCCCGAGGCGGACGAGCGCGGTGGCGAGTGAATAATGCGCCTGTTTGTGCGACGGGTTCAGCGCGATCGCGCGTGTCGCGGCGTCGGCGGCCGGCAAGAAGTCGCCGTGCTGCAGGTGGACCTGCGCCATCGCGACGTGCAGGTCCGCGGCGTTGGGCGCGATCGTCAGCGCGATCGCGAACTCGGCGAGCGCTTCGTCGTGCCGATCGAGTCGCGCGAGGAGGTATCCGAGCGTGCTGTGCGCGTTCGGGTCGTTGAGGCTGACGTCGACACGCGCGATGTCCGCCTGGAGAGCGGCGTCGAAGTCCTGCTGCGCCGCGTGGAGCGCGCCGATCGTCTGCAGCAGCCGGCCCATTCCGACAAAGGGACGCTCGTTCGCCGCCGCTTCATACTCGGCGAGCGCCTCCACCGTCTTGTTCTGACGATGGAGCTGGCGTGCCAGGACGTAGTGCGCCCGGCCCGGCGGCACCTCGTCGGCAGTCGCGGCACTTTCGAGCGCCCGCGTGAACGACTCGACCGCGGCCGTGTACTCGCCGCGCCTCAGCAGACCGAATCCCTCGGCATATCGCGCCGGCGGGAAGAATGGATCGGCGCCCGCCGGCTCTTCGACGAGTGCCAGTTGCATGAACGGCCGGTCGATCGCAATCGGCGTGTGCGCGCTCACGTCGCGCTGCCACAGTATCAGGACGGAGCGATAGGCCTCGGCCGCGTCCGCGCGCCTGCCCGCGCGATCGAGCGCGCGCGCGACCAGGTACGCGCGGGTGACATTGAGCGGATCGAGCGCGGCCGCCTGACGATACGCCTGCGCCGCGCGGCCGTCATCGTGCAGCCGCTGCTCGTACACGACGCCCTGATAGGTGAACGCGTCCTCGCGCGCGGGATCGAGATGCGCGCTCGCGTCGAACTCGCGAAGGGCATCCTCCACGCGGCCGCGATCGAGATACAGCGCGCCGAGCGCCGCATGCAGCCGAGCCGCGACGGGCACGGGCGACCCGGGCAGCGACGTCACGAACTGCGCTTCCGCTGCGCGGACGGACGCGTCCCACTGCGCGAGCGCGCGCGTCATCGCATCGAGCGAGGCGCGATCGGGCGCGACGCTGAAGCGCTGCACGCTCTCGATGAAGGCGGTTTTCGGATCGGCGACTTGCGCAGACACCACGGGCGTCAGAAGCAGCAGACAGAAAAGGCCCGCCCCGGTCTGGAGCGGGCCTCGTCGTCGTGCCCTTCGTGCCGTGAGAAGGGCTTCGTGCCCTTCGTGCTTAGAAATCGACCGTGACGTTGAACTTCGCCACACGTGCGCTGGTGATGACGGTCGGCGTCAGATACGCGGCGCCGTACGTCAGCTGGAATCCTGTCGCCGTGTTGGTATTAAACAGGTTCAGCAGGTCGATCGCAACATTGGTGCGCGTGCGCTTCCAGTTGAGGATCTTGCCGAACCGCAGGTCCGTGAGGTTGACGCGCGGGCCGTAGAACTGTCCCGGCGGCAGCATGTTGAAGCCGTAGCCCGCCACGCCGTTCGCCGCCTGCGGCAGGTTCGCCGACAGGCCGGTGCTGTTGCCTTCGGGCGTCGCGCCGAAGCCGAACGCGGAGTTCAGCGACGACCGGACGATGGCCGAGAGCATCACGTCGATTCGCGGGACGATGTAGGTCGCGTAGCCCCGGGCGCTCGTCTGCCAGTCTTCGACTTTCCGGCACGAGCCGGCGAGGTTGAAAATGCCGTTGCTGAAGCCGATCGGCGCCGCCCCGGGACCGCCGGTCAGCACGTTGTTGTACAGCTCCGGCAGCTTGGCCGCGACCGCGCAGTTGTCCTGCACCGACCGTCCGGTGCTCGTGCCGAAGTTCAGCGTGAGCCCGTGGGCGCCGCGCGTCGTGATCGAGAAGTCGACGCCGTTCCAATGGTTGGTCCAGTCGCTGTTGTTGCCGGTGATCGCGCCCACCGACGTGTACAGGTTGTTGATGTTGCTGATGTTCGCCGACGACTTCGGGATGATGTACGACAGCGTCTGGCCGCTCTGCGTGCCGAGGCGCGGATCGGCGGGCGCCACGACGTTGTACGTCTCGAAGTCGCTCGTCGCCAGGTTCAGGTTGTCCGTGACGAAGAAGTTGTAGAAGTCGCGGCGGTAGAAGCCGACTTCGACCGAGGTCCGCGGCAGGACCTCCTGCTGGATCGAGATGTTCCACTGCGTGTCGTACGGACGCACGCCCCAGCCGCTCAGCACGGCCGGATCGACCTTCGTCAGGCCGCCGAGCTGGCCGAAGTTGCCGAGGTCCGGCGCGATGCACTCGCCGTTCGGCGCGTTCAGGAGCAGGTTGCAGTCCGGGACGTGGTTGCCGTTGAAGTCGATGAACGTGCGGGTCGCGACGGTCTGGAAGTTCGGACCGGGACGGCCGTTGCGTCCGTCGAGCGTCGGGGCGCTCGCGACGTAGTTGGCCTGGTTGTCGGCGTTCTGCAGATACTTGCCGTAGAACGCCTTGATCGACGTCTTGCCGTTGCCGAAGACGTCCCACGTCGCGCCGCCGCGCCACGACATGTCGTTGTAGCCGGTGACGCCAGGCGTCTCCGGGAACGTGATCGGCCCGTTCGTCCACTTGTTGCCCGGCGATCCGTTGTGGTCGGCCGGGAAGAAGCTCGACGCGCGGTCGTAGCGCAGCGCGCCCTGCAGCGTCCATCGCTTGAGCGTCCATTGATCCTGCGCATACAGGCCGTTGGACCACGTCCGGTGGCTCTGATTCCACGGCGCGATGCGCATCGTCACGCTCCAGAGATTCGGGATGACGAAGTTGAGGTTCGTCAGCGTGTAGGCCGGATCGCTCTGGAGGTCAGTCGTCTCTTCGATGTTGTACGCCGCGGTGTAGCCGAACTTCATGTTATGCGCGCCGGTCACGTACGACGCCGACGCGCGCCACCGCAGCGGGTCCTGGTAGTTCTCGATGATGTTGTCGCGGCTGCGGTAGATCTCGAGGAACGGCACGATCTGCGTCACCTGGACGAGGTTCGTGATGTCGCCCGGACGCCGCGTCCAGCCCCAGTGGCTGTTGAACGAGCTGAAGCCCGCGTCGAGCAGCAGCTTGTTGTTGACCGGCGAGGTCCACGTCGCCGTTTGAATGACTTCGTGATCGTCCACGTAGTTCGAGTCGGCTTCCGGCGACACGAACGGCAGGTTGAACGCGTTGCTGCCGACCCAGTCGGAACCGCGGTTGCGGCAGCCGGCGCCGGACGTGGTCATCGTCGAGCTGTCGCAGTCGTGCTGGAAGTCGTAGCGGTAGCTCACCTTGTTGCGCGGGGTGACCTGGTAGTCGAGACGCCCGGAGTACTCGGTTCTCGACGTCGCCGCGCGCGCGTTGACCGACAGATCCGGCGCGTAGTCCCAGTGCGTCGGATCGCCGGCGAACTTGTTGCCGTACTGTCCGGGCACGGCGGTCTGGTTGCCGACGTCGCGATAGTTCAGGTAGAACCACGCGCGATCCTTTTTGATCGGGCCGCCGAGCGCGACGTTGTAGTCCCACAGATTGAGCAGGCCGGCTTGCGTGATGCCCGCGGCCGTGAGTGTGGAGTCGATGTTGTTGGCCTGCGTCCAGCTGCCCATCGAGTTCTTGCCGGCCTGCGTCCAGAATCCCTGGCCTTTGAACTGATTGCCGCCGGTCTTCGGGAGGATGTTGAGGATCGGGCCGCCGGTCTCGGCTTCACCGAGCGAACCGGAGATCGTCACCTGCAGTTCCTGCGCGTTGAACGTGTCGTACGCGTTGCCCGAGGTGCCGCCGCCGTTGAAGGCCGCGCCGACCGGCAGGCTGTCGATCTGGATGTTGCCTTCGTTGGCCGGCCCGCCGTGCGCGCTGAAGAACGCGACGAACGTCGGCGTCGCCGAACTGATCGTCGTCGCCGAACCCGTGAGCGCGGGAATCGACGCGAGCAGGTTTGCAGGGCTTCGCGCCGACGGCAGGTCGCGCAGCGTGCTGCTGTCGAGCACGGCTTCGCGCTTCGCGCTGACGACGTCGACGACCGGCGTCTCGCCGGTGACGTTCACCGTCTCCGAGACGTTGCCGACCTTCATGTCGGCATTGATCGTGATGACGCCGGCGCCGGTGACGGCGACGCCTTCACGCTTGACGGTGCTGAAGCCGCTCAGCGTGAACGTCACGGTGTAGGTGCCGGGACGCAGATCGACGATCTGGTACTGGCCCGTGCCGTCGGTGATGGCGGAGCGCGCTTTTTCGAGCAGCGCCGGACTGGAGGCTTCGACCGTGACGCCCGGAAGGACCGCGCCCGACGCGTCCTTCGCCACGCCCGCCAGTGTCGCCTGCGCAAACGCGGCAGACGGCAGCAGGACGAGCGCGAGCAGAACCCAGAGCACCCTTCTCAGAAACATAGACGCTCCTTAAAAGTCGAACTGCCCGGTGATCTTGAAGAACCGCGCCGACATGATCGACAGCGGGTTGAGATACGTCGACGTGGGGCCCGGAGCCGTGTAGTTGCGCTGATAGACCTCGGTCGTGTTGGAGTTGAACAGGTTGTAGACGTCGAGCGTGATCTGCGTCCGCGTGTTGCTGTGCTTGAAGATCTTGCCGAAGCGCAGGTCCACGGCATTCAGGCGATCCCCATACAGCGTTCCCGGCTGCACGAGGTTGAAGAACTCGACGGCCTGGCCGCTGCCGAACGGCCGGTTCAGCTTCATGTTCGGGTCGACGAGCCCGATGAACGGGATGTTGAACGCGAGCACCTGTCCGCCGAGGCTCTGGCTCTGAATCGACGGGAACTCGTTGCCGGCGTACGGCAGGCTGCGGAAGGTGCCGCTCACGAGCACGTCGATCTTCGGGACGTTGTACGTCGCGAGGCCCTTGAGGTTCGTCTGCCAGCCCGACTCACGATGGCAGAACTGCTGCGGCCACTGGCCGATGCCGCCGAGGAACGTGTCGAGGAATCCGCCGGTGCCGCCCCAGGGTCCGAAGATGTAGTACTCCGGATGCGCGCTGACGACGCCGCAGGAGTCTTCGATCACATTGCCGCTGCTCGTGCCGCCCTGCAGCGTGACTTCGTGGAGACGCGCGTTCACGGTGAGGTCGACGCCGTTGAACTTGTTGTAGGCGCCGCCGACGTTGTCGGCAAACGTCAGGTAGTTGTCCGGCGTCCGCGTGTAGGCGGCCGGCGTGATGTCGTAGAACGTGAGGTTGTATCCGCCGCCGCCCGGCAGCCGCGGATCGGACGGCACGGTGTAGAGGAACGGCGTGAAGTCGGCCGGCGTCCACGCCCGGTTGATCTCCGCCGTCAGGTTTCCCCAGCTGCGACGGATGTAGTCCAGTTCGACCGAGACACGCGGCGCGATCTGCTGCGTGACGCCCGCGCTGAGGTCCCAGCTGTACTCGCGTGAGTTCCATCCGCCGGTCAGCGCCGGATCCGTCGTCAGCGGAGAGACCGTCTTCAGGAAGGCCGGATTGCCCGGACCGCACTCGCCGTTCGCGGCCGGGTTGAGGAAGTTGCACTGCGGCACGAAGTCGTGGTTCGCGTCGGTCCACGGCCGCTGCGAGTCCTGGCTCACGAAGTGGCCGAGACCGGCCGGGCTGTAGCTCGCCCACTCGTCCACCGTGTTGAACGTCGTCACGTACCGGCCGAGGAACGCCTTCACCGCCGTCTTGCCGTTGCCGAACACGTCATAGGACGCGCCGAACCGCGGCATCAGATCCTTCTGCGCGAGTGGGCCCGCCTGCGCGGGGAAGACGATCGCGCTCTGGAGGAAGTTGTTCGGCCCCATCGACTGCTGCGGGAAGTAGTCGCCCAGATGCTCGAAGCGGAGGCCGCCCTGGAGCGTGAGGCGCCTGAGCGTCCATCGATCCTGCGCGTACATCGCCCACATGAACTGGTGCTGCTCCTGCTGCGCGTTTGCGTCGCCCTCCACGGTCACCGCGCTCGGCGCGCCGTTGGTGAACACGTAATTGAGCTGCGAGTTGTTGTAGAAGTTGATCGGATACTGCGCGATGTTCTGGTGGAGGCGGAAGCCGAACTTCGACGAGTGCGATCCCGTGATGTAGGACGCCGAGCCCTGGACGATGTTCGTGTAGCCCTTGTGACCCGACCAGTTTTCCGCGCGGTAGTTGATGTTGGGATACGGACCGGCCGTCTCGAGCACCGGAATCATCGTCTGGTCGAACGAGTTCTTCTGACGGCTGCCCCACCAGAAGTACGGCCCGAGCTGCACGTTGGCCTCGAGCAGCAGGCGCCCGCTGACGGGTGACTGCCACGCGACCTGATTCATCATGCTCGGGTGGTTCTCGTTCGTCGTGTACGCCTCGGGCGCGCGAATCGAGGCGCCGAACCCGAGTCCGGTGCCGTCACCGCCCTGCTCGCACGCGATGCACGAGTACTGGAGGCTCGACCAGAAATTGATCTTGTTGCGCGCGGTCGCCTGGTACGTGAGCCGCAGGTTGCCCTGCTTCCAGATGCCGTCGTTGATCGCCTGCTGGCTCTTGTCCGGCACGTACGTCCACGCGTTCGGGTTGCCGGCGTTCTGATTGACCCACATGCTCGGCACGCCCTGGCGGCTGAGCAGGTAGCGGAACGTGCCGAAGAACCACAGCTTGTCTTTCACGAGCGGCCCGCCGAGCGACGGATTGATCTCGAAGAGCTTCTGAATGTTGCCCGTCGCCGTGATGCCCTTCGCGATGACGTCCGGCGTCAGGTTGTTCCCCTGGAACGCGCTGCCGGTGCCGCTCATGAAGAACGTGCCGGCGAAGATGTTGCCGCCCTGCTTGCCGACGATGTTCATCTGCGGACCGCCGGTCGTCGCCTCGCCCAGTCCGCCGCTGAGGCTGAAGACGACTTCCTGCGCGTTGCCGACTTCCGGCACGTAGCCCGAGACGCCCATGCCCTGGTAGCCGCCGTTCATGCCGTCGACGAGCACCTGGCCTTCGTTGCGGCGGCCGCCGTGGATCTGGAAGACGCTGTAGAGCGCGGGATTGCTGCCCTCGAAGTCGTTCTGCTGGACATTGATGGCCGGAATCAGATGCGTGAACGCGGAGTAGTTCCGCGAGGTCGGGATATCGGTGATGGTCTGGCTGCTGAGCACCTGCTCGTTGCGCGTGCTCGTCACGTCGACCGTCGGCGCCTCGCCGCTGACGGTGATGGTCTCGGCGACGCCGCCGACCTTCATGTCGGCGTTGACGGTCGCGACGAACGAACCGGAGAGCTGCACGCCTTCGCGTTTGATGGTGGAGAAGCCGGAGATGGTGAAGGTGACGGTGTACGTGCCGGCGCGAAGGTCTTCAATCGCGTACTGGCCGACGCCGTTGGTTGTGACGGTGCGCGTCTTCTCGATCAGCGCTGGACTCGACGCTTCGACTGTCACGCCGGGAAGCACGGCGCCCGAGGCGTCCTTGACCGTGCCGACAATCGACGCCGACGCTTGAGCGAACGCGAGCGACGGAAACAGCAGAGCCGCCGCGACCGCCCAGAGCATCCTTCTCACCCGGACCATAAGCAGACTCCTTTTGCCGCCATACCGATTTGGACTCGCGCTTATACCCTTAAGGCATAAGCACTTAGACAAACAACGCGGCCATTCTAGGAGCCGGGTTACGGTCCGTCAACGTAAGATTCCGCAAATCGTCACAAATAGTTTTGGCGCGCGTTATCCTTGCGCGCATGAAAAAACTCCTGGGCCCTCATGCGGATTTCTTTTTCCTCCTGTTGCGCGTCGTCGCCGGCCTGATGTTCCTGTCTCACGGCCTGCAGAAGTTCAACGTCGGAATGCTGGGGGGCTTCGTCCCGCCTCCGGAGATACCCCAACTGACCTATGCCGCCTGGATTGAAACCATTGGCGCGCCGCTCATCATCATCGGCCTCGGCGCGCGGTACGTCGCGTTCCTGCTGAGCGGCGAAATGGCGATCGCCTATTTCATGAGCCACTTCGGCACGGTCATGGGCCCGGTGAATGCGCCGCCCGGGCCGGGCCCCCACAGTTTCTTTCCGCACTTGAACGGCGGTGAGATCACGGTCCTTTACTGTTTCCTCTGGCTGTACCTCGCGTCGCGGGGTCCGGGGAAGTTCAGCGTGGACCGCGTCATCGGCATCGACTAAATAGCGCGCGCGCACGGGGCGTATACCAAGGCAGATCCCGTGCGCACCTTCACGAAAGACCAACGCCTCTGGTACGGCCTTGCCCTGGTGGTCGCGAGCATCGCCGGCGCGTCGGCGGCCGGCCCCGCTCAACAGCAGAGCGCGACACCGGCGGCCGCGGCGACGTGCCGCGTCGAAGGACGCGTGACGAGTGGACGCGATCCGCTGCCAGGCGTCGCCATCACCGTCCGCGCGGGCGACGCGCTGAAAGCCGCGACGTCGACCGATGTCGACGGCAAGTACACGATTCTTTTTGCACCGAACGCGACGTATCGACTGACGGCCGATCTCACGGCGTTCACGTCAGGCGATCGCACGCTCACGCTCGGCGCGCCGCCGTGCGACACGACCGCGGACTTCCAGCTCGCGCTGCAAGCGCGCTCGCGCACGACTGAGGCAGGACAGGCAGGACAGGCAGGACGGGCGGGACGGGCAGGACAGGCAGGACAGGCGGGACAAAACGCGGCCGGCGCACGCGGACGCGGTGGACGCGGCGCGGGATTCCAGACGCTGCAGGTGCAGGGCGACGCGGCGGCCGAAGCCACGCTCGCCCTCAACGCGGCAGACGACGCGGCGGAAGCGGCGCGGCTGTTGCCGTCCGGCTTTTCGCTGCAGGATGCGCAGGCCGATGCGGTTGCGATCTCGGGCAGCAGCGACGCGACGAACCTCGATCGCGGACAGCTGAACGACCGGCTTCAGGCGATCGCGCAGGGACAGTTCGATCCGGCGACCGGTCAGTTCGCGCCGGGCGTCGCCGCGCAGGCCGGGCCGGGAGAATTCGCGGGCGCGCCGGCGGCGCCGCAGGGCGGACAGTTCGGCGGACGGGGCCAGGGCGGCGGGCCGGGCGGAGCCGGCGGCCGCGGCGGATTCTTTCTCGGCGGCCGCGGCGCGCGAGGACAGAGTCCGTATCAGGGCAACGCGACGTACACGTTCGGCGGGTCGGCGCTCAACACCGCGCCGTATCAGATCAATCCCGCGGTGCCGGCCACGCAGCCGCAGTTCGCGCAGAACAACTTCGGCGCGACGTTCGGCGGCCCGCTGAAAATTCCCGGCGTCTACAAGGACACGAACCGCCGCTCGAACTTCCAGCTCAATTACCAGGGCAACCGGTCGAACAACGTCTTCGATCAGTACGCGACCGTGCCGACGCAGGCGATGCGCAGCGGCGACTTCTCCACGGCCGGCGTTCAACTGATCAACCCGCAGACCGGAAAAGCGTTTGCCGGAAATCAGATCCCGGCCTCGCAGATGAACCCGTCGTCGCTGTACCTGCTCGGGTTCATCCCGCCGCCGAATCTTCCTGGCGATCAGCTGAACTACCACACGTCGGCGACGACGAACACGAGGAATGACAACCTGAGCGTGCGCTTCAACCAGAATCTGTCGTCGACCGTGCCGCAGAACGGACGCGGCGGCGGGGGCCGCGGCGGGTTCGGCGGCGGCTTCGGCCGCGGCGGATTCGGCGGACGCGGGGCGCAGGGTCAGCGCGGCACGAACATCACGCTGCAGGGACAGCTGCAGTACCGGCGGACGGAGAACGAATCGCTGAACGTGTTTCCGAATCTCGGCAGCCACACCGTCAACCAGACCGTGACGGTGCCGATCTCACTCAACGTCGTCCGCAACCGCTTCATCAACAGCTTCTCCGTCAACTTCTCGCGTTCGACGATCGACACGACGAACAGCTTCGCCGGCACGTCGAACGTCGGCGCGATTGCGGGCATCAACTATCCGGTGGGTGCGTCGCTCGATCCGCAGTACTGGGGCGTGCCGCGTCTGTCGTTCACCGGCCTCACCGGCGTGAACGGCGCGCCGGCGAATTCACGCGCGGACTCGCGTCTGACCTTCTCGTACGCCTGGTCGCACCCGACGCAGAAGCATCAGCTGCGCATCGGCACGGACGTCCGGCTCGATCGCGACTCGAGCCAGTTGAACGTCAACGCGCCCGGTGCGTTCACGTTCACCGGCTTGTATTCGTCGGGCGGCGCGCTGCTGTCGAGAGGCGCGACGGCGGCGACGAGCGCGGCGTTCGCCGACTTCCTGCTCGGCATGCCGCAGCAGGCGACGCTGCAGGTCGGCGGCACGACGGAACTGCGCGGACGATCGTTTGACGTGTACCTCGAAGACAACTGGCAGAAAAGCCCGAAGCTGACGTTCAACCTCGGGCTGCGGTACGAGCTGGTGATGCCGTACACGGATGCCGGCGGTCATCTCGTCAACCTCGACGCCGCGCCGGGATTCACGTCGGTCGCTCCCGTCATCGCGGGCGGCAACGGCGTGTTCACGGGCGTCTTTCCTTCAGGCCTGATCAACGCGGACACGAACAACTTCGGACCGCGCATCGGCGTCGCATACCGCCCGGCCCGCGGCACCATCATCCGCGGGGGCTACAGCATCACGTACAACCCGAACTCGTACGCCAACATCGCACGGCGGCTCGCGTCGCAGCCCGAACCCGGCTTCGACGTCACCGAAACCGTCACGGGCTCGCTCGCCGATCCGCTGACGATCCAGAACGCGCTGCTCGCGTCGCAGAGCTCGCCGGCGGTCATGAACAACTGGGGCGTCGATCGCAGTTACGCCCTCGGACTGATTCAGACGTGGAACGCGTCGATCTCGCGCGACCTGACCCCGATCTGGAACGTGCTCGCCGGGTACACGGGAATCAAAGGCACGGACCTCGATCTGCTGAGCGCGCCGGACCGCGGGCCCGACGGCAGCCTGCTGATTCCCGGCGTGCAGCCGTTCACGTGGGAGTCGTCGGCCGCGCACTCGTTGCTCAACCAGGGCAACGTTCAGCTGACGCGCAGGCTCTCGCACGGCATCGGCGGCACCGCGTCGTACACGCTGTCGAAGTCGATGGACGACACGCCGTCGCTTGGCGGCAACGCGACGATCGTCGCGCAGGATCCGAAGAATCCCGACGCCGAGTGGGCGCTCTCGAACTTCGATCGCCGCCACCAGTTCACGGGCAGCGTCACGTGGGAGTTGCCGTTCGGCATCGGCCGCAAGTGGCTCGACAACAAAGGCGCGCTCGCGGACACGATCGGCGGCTGGACCGCGACGCTCCAGTTCACCGCGCAATCGGGCACGCCGTTCAGCGCGCGCGTCTGCGGCGCGACGACCGACGTCGCGCAGGGCACCAACTGCTCGCTGCGCGCCGACGTCACAGGCGCGCCGATCTCGAACGCCGACCCGACGATCTTCAACTTCTTCAACACCGCGGCGTTCTCGACGCCGCCCGGCGGCGTCTACGGCGACGCCGCGCGCAACCTGATCATCGGGCCGGGCGGCCATCAGTTGAACGGCACGCTGCTGCGCACGATCCCGCTCGCCGGCAATCGGGCGCTGACGCTGCAGATCAACGCGATCAACCTGCTCAATACCGTCCAGTGGACGACGCTCGACACCGACATCAACTCGCCGACGTTCGGCCACGTGCTGAGCGTGAAGCCGATGCGATCGCTGACCATGCAGATGCGGTTCAGGTTTTGAGGATGCGCGCGAAGCTCTCTGCCGTCGCGCTGTCGCTCGTCGTCGCTGCGAACGGCCTCGTTGCCGGCCAGCAGGCCCCGGCGCAGCCCGCGCCGACGTTCCGCAGCACCGTCAACCTGATCCTCGTCGACGTCGTCGTCCGCGACCGCCGCGGGCAGATCGTCAAGGGCCTCACCCAGAACGATTTCCAGATCGTCGAGGACGGCAAGCCGCAGCAGATTCTGACGTTCGCATTCGAGGAGATCGAGCGCAACGCGCAGCCGATCGAGCGCGGCGCGCTGCTCGCGGGCTCGTCGACGTCCGCGGTGCCGCGCGTGACCGCGCCGGCAGTGACGGCCACGCCCGCGGCGCCGCTGACCTCCGAAGACGTCGCCGGCCGGCGCCTGCTCACGCTGCTGTTCGACACGAGCTCGATGCAGCCCGAGGACGTGCAGAAAGCGACGGACGAAGCGATCAAGTGGGTCGACGAGAAGATGACGACCGCGGATCTGGTCGCCGTCGCGACGATCGGCTCGAGCCTGCAGGTGCTGAGCGACTTCACGAGCGACAAGGAGCAGGTGCATTCGGTCCTGCAGTCGTTCTCCGCAGCCGACGGCACGGCGTTCGCGGCCGTCGACGCCGGCACGCAGTCCAGCGACGAGACGGCGGCCGCGGCAACCGACGACACGACGACGACCGACGTCAGCGCGCAGGAGCTCGACACGTTCAACAACGACGTGCGGCTGCGCGCGCTCAAAACGCTGGCCGAAGCGCTCGCGCCGATTCAGCAGAAGAAGGCCATCCTCTATTTCAGCTCCGGCATGCAGCGCAACGGCACCGACAACCAGGTGGAGCTGCGCGCCGCGGTCAATGCCGCCGTGCGCGCCAACGTGACGATCTACCCCGTCGACTCGCGCGGACTCCAGGCCGTCGTGCCCGGCGGCAGCGCGCGCCAGGGCAGCCGCGGCGGTCTCGGCGCGTTCACCGGCGGCGCGGTCTCGCAGCAGTTCAACCAGCTCGCCGCGCAGCAGGAGACGCTGACGACGCTCGCGTCGGACACGGGCGGCACGGCGTTCCTCGATTCGAACGACTTCGGCGAGGCGTTCGCGCAGGTGACGAAGGACATCTCGTCGTATTACATCCTCGGCTACGCCAGCACGAATCCCGACAGGGACGGCCGCTATCGCCGCATCAGCGTCCGCCTGAAGAACAAGAGCGACGTGAAGATTGAAGCGCGTGAAGGCTACTACGCCGATCGCGACTTCACGCACACGGCCAAAGGCGATCGCGAAATGCAGCTGCAGGAGCAGCTGTCGATGCAGATTCCCGCGACCGACGTCCCGCTGTTTCTCACGACCGGATTCTTCCGCCTCGCCAGCGACCGCTACTACGTGCCGGTGTCGATCGCCGTGCCCGGCTCCGCCGTGCCGAAGCCGAAGGCGAACGAGAAGATGACGCTCGACGTCGCGGGCTTCATCCGCGACGAGCGCAACTTCCCCGTCGGTCGCATCCGCGACACGATGACCGTGCCTCCGGCGAACGCCGATGCGATCGCGTCACGGCAGGTCCTCTACCAGACGGGCGTGACGCTGCCGCCGGGACGCTTCTCGATCAAGGTCGTCGTGCGCGAGAACTCCACCGGGCAGATGGGCACGTTCGAGACCAGGGTCGTCGTGCCGGAGCTGAAACAGTCGCCCGTCAAGGTCAGCTCCGTCGTGCTGAGCACGCAGCTGCAGAACGCGACAGGCCGGAAGTCGGCGAGCCCGCTCGTCCGCGACGGCGTCGAGCTGGTGCCGAATCTCACGCACATCGTGAGCCGGAACCAGAAGCTGTACTTCTTCTACGAAGTCTACGACCCGGCCGAGGAATCAGGGATGCCGGCGGTCCGCACGAGCCTGGCGTTCTACCGCGGACGCGTGAAGGTCTTCGAGACGCCGGCCGTCGAGCGGAGCGCGATCGACGCGCCGGATCGTCACGCCGAAGTCTTTCAATTCGAAGTGCCGGCCGACCGCTTCAAGCCCGGTCTCTACACCTGCCAGATCAACGTCGTCGACGAGGTGGCGGGCAAGTTCGCCTTCCCGCGACTGGAGATGTATGTGAGGTAGCGCGAAGACTGCGGTCGAGCGCTTCCCTAACGACAACGTCTCGTGTCGTCGGCAATGGACGACAGCTGATTCACGAATCCTTCGACCGCCGCGTTGAGCGTGTCGCCGCGGACGGCGCGGATGAACACGCTCTCCGGCGTGACCGGCAGCGACGCCACGTTCGCGCAGAACGCGCGTCCCGCGGCGCCGGGCAGATATTCCTCCACGTTCGAGATGTAAAACGCCGACACGGTGGCGCGCCGGCGGCGCGCGTACTCGCCGATGGCGCGCAGCGTCTTCGGCCCCGAGAAGTCGCCCACGAGCGGCACGATGAGGTTCCGCTGCTCGAGATCCCTGACGAACGCGAACGTCGCTTCATTCGCGAGGAAGCTCCGCTGCTCTCCCGTCTCGTCAGTCGCCGACATCAGCTCCGCATACGACGGCTGCGTCGTCCCTCCGAAGCTGCCGTAGGGTGAGTACTGGATCTTCGTGCCCGCGAGATAGAAGACGCGCAGGATCGTCTCGATCTGCACCAGATCGTCGCCGGCGATCGGAAACCCGTGCACCGTCGACAGCTGATTGCGGATCGACGCGAGCGTTCCGTTGAGCATCCGTTCGCTCGGATCCAGCGTCGAGAAGGCGCCGAAGATCTCCATCGCCGACGACTTCGCGCCGAGTCCCGCCGGACGCGGCCGCGACAGCAGCAGCGACACGAAGTCCGCGCGATCGGCCGCCAGCTCGAACAACGCCTTGTACATCAGGTGCAGGTCGCTGTTGCCGCGGCGGACGTCGACGATGAACGCCATGCGCGATTTGAGCGCGGCGATGTACGTGAAGTTCTGCTCGGGGCCGACGCCGATGTAGACGCCGCCGGGCTTCAGTCGACGCTGGAGCTCGGGTATCACCCACTCGTATTTGATCTCGTTGCTCACGAGGTTGTCGGAACGGAAATGCCCGTCCGGCTCCGACATCGTCGTCATCAGCGACCAGAAGTCCGTGTTGGCGAGACGCGCAGGCAACGTCGGCGTCGACGTCTGGCTGAAGCCGGACGCCACGAACGTCACCGCGAGACAGCAGCAAATCACGAACACGCCAGGTGACGCGATCTTTCCCCGCATCACCGGTTGACCTCGCGCAGGAACTGCACGATAGCGGGCTGCACGATCTCCGGCTGTTCCCACTGCGGCAGGTGACCCGCCTGATCGACAGGCAGCAGCCGCGCGTTCGGCATGACCGCCATGAGCGACGCGCTCAGCTCGAACGGGACGTTGGGGTCCTGCTTGCCCCAGATCACGAGCACGGGCCGCGGGTTGCTGCCGACCGCCTGCAGCTCGTCGCGCTGATCAGTGTTCGTGTTGGCGCGCAGATCGGAGAGCCGGGCGCGGCGGAATCCCTTGTAGCGCAGCTGCGGACGGTACCGATCCGGCCAGTCGGGAAACTTCTCCGGATGCAGAAAGTCCCCGAGCTGGCCGTTCGCCCAGCCGCGCTCGTCGAGGATCGCGGTAAACACGTTCCAGAGACGCGGAGACGACTCGAGCACGTTCAGCGACTGCGGCGTGCGAAATGCCGGATCGAGGTAGACGAGCGAACGCACGCGAGCCGGCTCTCTGGCGGCGACGCTCGTGATGACGGCGCCGCCAAACGACAGGCCCGCGAGATCGAACGGCTGCGCGAGGTGCAGCGCGGCGAGCAGCTCGCGGAACTGCCGGACGTACATGTCCTGCGTGAACGGAATATCCGGGCGATCCGAGAAGCCGCGGCCGTAGTAGTCGTAGCGCAGCACGCGGAAGCCGGCGTCGACGAGCGCTTTGAACGTCGGATCCCAGATGTAGTACGGAACCGTCGCGCCCGCGGCGAGGACCACGAGCTTGCCGTTCTCCGGCCCGGCGATCTCATAGTGCGTGTAGCCGTCGGTGAGCTTGACGAACTGCCCCGGCGCGGACGCGCGCGCCGCCGCGTCGAGCTCGAGACGTTCGGGGTCGAGTATGAAGTAGAGCGCCGCGGGAACCAGGACAAACAGCGTCACGAGCGCGACGCCGTATATGAGAAGCAGCCGGCCGGGCGAGATGCCCGGCGGCCTACTGTCCACTGGCCCCGCAGTCCTTGATGTCGGCCATCATGTTGCCGAGCTCGGAGTTCAGTCCGCCTCCCGGACCGGCGCCGCCGCCGCGCACCGAACGGATGAACATGCTCGACGGCTCGAGCGGCAGCGTGGCGACGTTGCGGCAGAAGTTGCCCCAGATCCGATCCTGATAGAGGTACTGCTCGACGTTCGACAGATAGAACGCCGACACCGTCCCGCCTTTCGACTTGATGTACTCACCGACGGCGCGAATCGCTTTCGGTCCCGAGAAGTTGCCGACGACGGGGACGAGCAGGTTCTTCGTTTCGAGCGACTTCATGAACTGGAAGTTCTCGTCGTTCGCGAGGAAGCTGCGATTGAGTCCCGCTTCATCGGTCGCGACCATCAGGTCCGCGTAGCTCGGCTGATAGCGCGCGCCGAAGCCGCCGGTCGACGAGTAGTTCAGCGCCGGCCCGAAGTTGTAGAACGCGTGGTAGACGTACTCGACGCCGGTGCGATCGCCGTCCGACAGCGCGAAGTGGTGCTTGTTGATCAACAGGTCCTCGATCGCCTTCAGATTCTCTTTGTAGAGATCCTCGCTCGTCTCCACCTCTTTGAACCTGGTGAAGATGTCGAGCGCGCTCGAATTGCGATCGAGGCCTTCCGGCCGCTTCTTCGAGAACAGCCGGCTGACGAAGTCCGCGCGATCGGCCGACAGCTCAAACACGGCCTTGTACATCAACTGCAGATCAAGGTTGCCGCGCCGCACGTCGACGATGAAGACCATCTTCGGTTTGAGCGACGTGATGTACGTGAAGTTCTGCTCGGGGCCGACGCCCATGTAGACGCTCGGCGTCTTGATGGTCGCGAGCAGCTCGGGAATCACGCGCTGCATCCAGATCTCGTTCGACAGCAGGTTGTCGGAACGGAAGAATCCGTCAGCTTCGGAGAAGTCGGAGCTGAGCTTCCAGAATTCCTGGTCGGTCAGCTGCGCCGGCAGCGAATCGGCGGCGACGGCGACGCGGAGCCCGGAGAACGCGAGGACGATGGCAAAAATCGTGGCGGATATATAGATGTAGGGGCGCCGTGTCGTCATGGGCGCATCCTAGCATTGCCGCGCAGGCGCGAGGGGCGTGAGTTTGCCGGTTGACAATACTCTACCGACTTTGTAGAGTTTGTGGGTTTCCATGCTGACCCGCAAAGGCAAGTACGGACTGAAGGCGATGATCGCCCTCGCGAAGGCCAGCGGAAGCGGACCCGTCCTCATCGGCGATCTCGCCGAACACGAGGCGATCCCCAAGAAATTCCTCGAGAACATCCTGCTCGCCCTCAAGCATCGCGGCCTCGTCCATAGTCGCAAAGGTCCACGCGGCGGCTATCAGCTCGGGCGGACACCCGAGAAGATCAGCGTCGGCGAGATCGTCCGCGCGCTCGACGGTCCGCTCGCGCTCGTCTCGTGCGTCAGCCAGACGGCGTACGCGCCGTGCGAGGAATGCGTGACGGAAAAAGACTGCGCCGTGCGCCGCGTATTCCAGGAAGTGCGCGACGAAACGGCCCGCATCCTCGACGGCACCTCTCTCGCCGCCGCCGCGGCGTTGGAGAGCCGTTGATGCCGTCCCGCCTCGCCCGCCCGTCCAGCTCGTCCCTCCCTCCAGTGTCGTGTCGACGCTGTTGTCGCTGTTGTCGCTGTTGCTGCTGACAACCGCTGCCTCAACGTCTGTTCACGTGTTGCTGGAGGATTCATGTTTCGTTCGTCCGGATCGTCGCTCGTTCTCTTGACGCTGCTCGTGATGCCGGCGCCGGTGCTGGCGCAGTCGTCATCGCCGTCGCCGGTCACGGTGAAATTCAACAACGGCCTCGACGTCGTCACCGCCGACAACGCGAATGAATTTCAGATCGGCACGCTCGTCGAGCTCGACAGCCGCACCGGACTCGACGACCCGCTCCACGAGGTCAACGACACGTTCGTGATGCGCCGCGTGCGCCCGATCTTCCAGGGCCGCACGGCCCGGTACTTCGAGTTCCGCGTGATGCCGGACTTCGGCAACGGGCAGACGGTGCTCTTCGACGCGTACTTCGACGTCCGCTTCTCGCGGACGTTCCGTCTGCGATTCGGCAAGGACAAGACGCCGCTCGGCCTCGAACAGCTCTACTCCGACTACACGCTGCTGCTGCCGGAGCGCACGCTCGTGACGAACCTGGTGCCCAATCGCGACGTCGGCCTCCAGGCGATTGGCGACGTGCATGGCGGGACGATCAGCTACATCGCGGCGGTCTTCAACGGCATTCCCGACGCGAGCAACGGCGACGTGGACACGGACACGGCGAAAGATCTCGCGGGCCGCGTCACCGTGCGCCCGTTCAACCTGACGAAGAACGCGGCGCTGCGTGCGTTCGGCGTCGCGGTCGGCACGACGTACGGCCGCGAGCTCGGTCCGCTGCCGTCCTATCGCAGCACGGCGCAGCAGACGTTCTTCGCGTACGCGTCGAACGTCGCCGCCGACGGCCTGCGCACGCGCGTGTCGCCGTCCGCGTTTTACTACTACCGGTCGTTCGGCGCGTTTGCCGAGTACGCGCACAACACACAGGCGGTGCGTTCGTCGACGACAGGCGCGGCCGCCGATCTCACGCACACCGCGTGGGAATTCACCGGAGCGTACGTGCTCACGGGCGAACCCGCGACCGAGCGCGGCGTCGTTCCGGCGAAGCCGTTCGATCCGTCGAAGCATCAGTGGGGCGCGCTGCAGGTCGTCGCGCGGCACAGCCGCATCAATCTCGACCCGGCGGCGTTCGCGCTCGGACTCGCGTCGTCCTCGTCGAATCGATCCGCGAGCGCCACGGGCATCGCGGCACTTCTCTACGCGAACGCGTACGTCAAATACGTCTTCTCCTTCGAGCGGACGGTCTTCGACGACAGCGCGCAGTCGAAGCGGCCGCCCGAGCATGCGCTGGTGTTCCGCCTGCAGCTGAATCTTCAGCCAAACCTGTAGAATCACCTTTTGCCCATGCCGGCTCCCGTCCTCGAGCTCATCGCCATCACGCTCTTCGCCGCCGTCGTCAACGGCGGCCTCGGGTACGGGTTTTCCTCGATTACCGTTCCGCTCGCGCTGCTCTTCCTCACCAACCGCGTGCTCAATCCCGCGCTGGTCCTCATCGAGGTCGTGCTCAACGCGTGGGTACTCTGGGTCAACCGCGACGCGCTGAGCGTGGTCTGGAAACGGATGCTGCCGATCGTGCTCGGCCTGCTGCCGGGCGTTGCCGTCGGCACGATGGTCGTCACGCACGTCGGCTCGTCGTACCTCAAGCTGTGGACGTACCTGCTGCTGCTGCCGCTGATTCTTTTTCAGGCGGCCGGATTCCGCCGCCCGATCAAGTCGGAGAAGGCGATTGGCGTCCCGTTCGGCCTCGGCCTCGGCATCCTCTATTCGATGACGACGATCTCGGGGCCGCCGCTGGCGCTGCTGCTCAACAACCAGGGACTGCAGAAGCGCGAGTTCCGCGCCTCGCTCGGCTTTATCCGGCTGGCGGAGTCGAGCTTCACGGCCATCGCGTACCTGTCGGCCGGCCTGATCACGCGGCAGTCGAACCTGCTCATCCCGCAGATTCTTCCGAGCGTCCTCATCGGCGTGCCTATCGGTGCAGCGCTGGTCAAGCAGATGAAGGTCGAGACGTTCCGCAGGATCTGCATGAGCTTCGACGCGTGGATTGTCGGCTTCGGCGTGTCGACGGTGCTGAGGGACACGAAGCTCGTCGCCGGGCCCGGGGCCTACCTGTTCCTTCTTGGCGTCATAATCATCGATGGCGTCCTGCTCTACCGCTTCTTCTCGGCGCACGGGCCATTTGACTTGGCGCGGACAAGCTAAGCATAATGAGTGGGTTAACCTATGAAACGGAGTGCGGCCTGCGCGTGTTGTTGCGTCTGTACGAGCACCACCCGTGTGTCCCGCGCCGGCCTGCAGTGAATCGCTGACGGATTCTCGCAAGCGGTAAAGATTGAAGCCCGGGACACTCTCCCGGGCTTTTTTATTTGGTAGTCCCTATGTCGATGGTCGCAGATACACCGGAACTGGATACGACGCCGCGGCTCGATCACCTTCGCGCACTGGAAGCCGAGAGCATCCACATCATGCGCGAGGTGGTCGCCGAGTTCGAGCGGCCCGTGATGCTCTACTCGATCGGCAAGGACTCGTCGTGCCTCCTGCGTCTGGCGCAGAAAGCGTTCTACCCCGGCCCGATTCCCTTCCCGCTGCTCCACATCGACACCACCTACAAGTTCCGGGAGATGATCGAGTTCCGCGACTGGTACGCGAAGGAAGTCGGCGCGCGCCTGATCGTCCACACCAACCAGGAAGCGATCGCCGACGGCACGCAGCCGTTCCTCGTCGGCACGCAGCGCTGCTGCGGCCTGCTGAAGACCAAGGCGCTGCTCGACGGCCTCGAAGCCGGCAACTTCGACGCGGCGTTCGGCGGCGCGCGGCGCGACGAAGAGCGCTCGCGCGCGAAGGAGCGCATCTTCTCGCTGCGCGACGCGAAGGGCCAGTGGGATCCCAAGAACCAGCGGCCCGAGCTCTGGACACTGCTGAACAGCCGGATCCGGACCGGCGAAAGCATCCGCGTGTTCCCGCTGTCGAACTGGACCGAACTCGACGTCTGGCAGTACATCCGCGTCGAGAACATCCCCATCGTCCCGCTGTATTTCGCGAAGGACCGCGAGGTCATCGTCCGCGGCAACTCGCTCATCATGAAGGAACAGCCGTTCGTGCCGCTGCTTCCCGGCGAGAAGACGCAGATCGTGAAATGCCGCATGCGGTCGCTCGGCTGCTCGCCGTGCACCGGCGCGATTCCCTCCGAGGCGGACACCGTCGAGAAGATCATCAACGAGCTCGTCGTGACGAAGCACTCCGAGCGCCAGCTCCGCATCATCGACCACGACCAGGACGGCTCGATGGAGCTGAAGAAGCGCGAGGGCTATTTCTAAATGTCAGGGTTACTCAGGATCTGCACGGCCGGCAGCGTCGACGACGGGAAGAGCACGCTGATTGGCCGGATGCTCTACGACTCTCGCGCCGTGTACGAGGATACGGTCCAGGCGGTCGAGAAGGCGTCGAAGAACCGTGTCGCCGGGCCGATCGACTTCTCGCTGTTCACGGACGGCCTGAAGGCCGAGCGCGAACAGGGCATCACCATCGACGTCGCCTACCGCTACTTCGCCACGCCGAAGCGCAAGTTCATCCTGGCCGACACGCCCGGCCACGAGCAGTACACGCGCAACATGGCCACCGGCGCATCGACGGCCGACGTCGCGGTGCTGCTTGTCGACGCGCGCAACGGCGTCCGCGTGCAGTCGCGCCGGCACGCGCGCATCGCGCGGCTGCTCGGCATCAACGACTACGTCCTGGCGATCAACAAGATGGACCTCGTCGGCTACGACCGCGGCGTCTTCGACGCCATCGTCGCCGACTTCGAGGAGATACTGCGCGGCACGAATTACCATCCGATTCCGCTGAGCGCGCTCCAGGGCGACAACGTCACGACGAACAGCGACAAGACGCCGTGGTTCACCGGCACGCCGCTGCTCGGTTTCCTGGAGAGCGTCGAAGTCGATCGCCGGCTGACGGAGAAGCCGTTCCGCATGGCGGTGCAGCTCGTCTCACGTCCGGACGACACGTTCCGCGGCTTCCAGGGACAGATTGCGTCGGGCATCATCCGCGTCGGCGACACGATTACCGCGTTGCCCTCCGGCCGAAGCAGCAGGGTGAAGCGCATCGCGACGTGGGACGGCGACCTGCAGATGGCGCACGCGCCGATGTCGGTGACGCTGACCATCGAGGACGAAATCGACATCTCACGCGGCGACGTGCTCGTCGCCGGGCCGGCGCCGTTCACCGAGAACCGTTTCGAAGCCGAGATGGTGTGGATGGACGAGCGCCCGCTCGACCCGCATCGCGTTTACCTGCTCAAGCAGGGGACGCGCATCGTGTCGGCCGAGGTGAACCACGGTCTCGTGCTGAATCAGATCGGCGCGGTGACGATCACGGCCTCGCGCCCCCTCGTCTTCGATCGCTACACCGACAACAGGACGACGGGCAGCTTCATCCTCATCGATCCGGCCACGAACTTCACGGCCGGCGCCGGCATGATTACGACGCCTGTCCGGCACGAGCATGCCGCCGTGTCGGCGGCCAGGACCAGCGCGGCGGAGCGCCTGGCGAGGCTCGCGCGTGCAGCGGAGACGGATGCCGACGCGATCGAAGCGGTGCGCCTGGCGCTCGAGGAGATCCTCAAGTGAAAGAGCTCGATCTGATCGCCGAACAACTGGCGAACGCGAAGAATCCGGCGATCACGTCAAGCTTCCAGCACGAGTGCGTCGTGCTGACGGACCTGGTCCGGCAGGTGAAGCCGGACATCCCGGTGCTGTTCCTCGAGACGTTCCATCATTTCCCGCAGACGCTCGAATACCGCGACGAGTTGACGAAGCAGTACGGACTGAATCTCGTCGTCCTGAAAGCGCCCGAGCCGAAGATTGGCCTCTGGAAGGAAAGCACGAAGGCGTGCTGCGACGTCCACAAGGTCGGGCCGCTGTTCTCCGCGCTCGAGAACTACGACGTCTGGTTCACGGCGCTGCGCCGCGATCAGTCGCCGAGCCGCGCGAACCTGAAAGAGGTCGAGCCGTTCAAGCTGCCGAGCGGGAAATCGATCACCAAGGTCGCGCCGCTCGCGGCGTGGACGGTGCGCGACGTGTGGCGCTACGCGAAGGAGCACAGCATCAAGCTGCTGCCGCTCTACGAACTCGGCTACACGAGCATCGGCTGCGAGCCGTGCACGACGCTCCCGCCCGATCCGAACGACCCGCGTTCAGGCCGCTGGCAGGGCCAGAAGCTCGAATGCGGGATTCATATCGAAGCGAAATAGCGATCACGCAGTTCCAAGGTTCCTGAGGTTCCAGGGTTCCTGAGGTTCCAAGGTTCCTGAGGTTTCAAGGTTCCTGAGGTTCCAAGGTTCCTGAGGTTCTCGAGGTTCTGATTCTCGTGGCACCGAGACGGAGCCGCTGACGCTGCCTTCGCTGTTCTTGATGGTCGCACAGCGGCGATATTCCCAGTCGGCATCATGTCCGACGCGGCGAATGCGAGCACGATCGCTGTGCTGCAAATTATTTCATCTGCAATCGTCGCGGGACTCTATGGAGTTTGTGATTGGCGCATCGGCAGGCGTCTGGCTGCGCCGCCGAACCTCTGGAACCTCTGGAACCTATTTAATGGCCGCGACGATCTCCTTGGCCTTCGGCAAACTAATCGGACAGGTCGGGTCATCGACGCGGCAGCGTGCGAGCGTCTGATTACAGCCGCACGTGCACGGCTCGTCGTTGAGCTTCGTAATCGCGGCGATGCGCTGCTCTTTGGTCAGCTTCGACAGGTCGATCCCCGGAATCTCCGTCACCTGCAGCGCGTTCGCGAGCTTCGCGGGCTTGTCGTCCTTGTCGATCTCTTCCACCGCGACGTCGACCGGCATGCCGGCGAGATGACGCGTCTCGGCTTCCGTGACCGGCGCCTGCAGCATGCCGACGTGGCGGATCATCATCTTCGACTCGCGATTCAGGATGAATGACGTCGGCAGCGCGCTGACGCCGACAAACACCTTCCGCAGCTGATCGTTCGACATGACGATCGGGTAGTTCATCCCGTGCTCGCTCGCCCACTTCTTCACGACCGCGGGCGGATCGTCGTCGTCCGAGATGCCGATGATCTGCAGCTGATCCTTGTACTTCTCCTGCAGCTTGATGAGGTCGGGGATTTCCGCGCGGCACGGCGGGCACCACGTCGCCCAGAAGTTGATGATGACGACTTTGCCTTTGAGCGACGCCGTCGAAATCGATCGGCCGTCCAGATCCGTCATGGTCACGTCGGCGACCGCCGGCGGGTTCTTGTAGAACTGCAGCGTCATCTTGCCGTCGTGATCGCCGTGATCCGCGTGTGACGCCACCGGCGAGAGGTCGTCGGTCGCCGTCTGCGCAGGCAACGGCACCTGCGACGGACGCGCGACCATCCAGACGGCCGCGATGAGCGCGATCACGGACAGGATACCGACAAGGCCGAGCGATTTCTTCGAATCCATCGTTTTCATTATCGCACGGGCTATTGAGACGCTCCCTGCGCACGCAGCCAGGCCGCGATCTCCGGCTGGTTGCAGTACTCCGCCCAGCCGAGCGGCGTGCCGTTGTAGATGGTGTCGCGGATGTCGAGTCGCGCACCGCGCTCGACCAGCAGCCGTACGATCTCATTCCGGCCGGAGATGACCGCCTGATGCAGCGGCGTCGAATGGCCGTGGTTGCCTTCAGGGTTGTATCGGCTCGGATCCTCGCCCGCGTCGAGAAGCAGCCGGACGATGTCGAGGTGCCCGTGCTGCGCCGCCAGCGCGAGGGCGCGATGCCGGTCGAGCGGGTTCGAGTGCGGCAGCAGACGCCTGACCTCGTCCACCAGGCCGACACCGGCGGCGGCGGCCACGGTGTCCACGCGCGCGCCGCGGCTCACGAGCATCCGCGCGGTGTCGGTGTAGCCGAACGCCAGCGCGGTCATCAACGGCGACGACCACCTGCCGCCGTTGTTCACGCCGTCGACGTTCGCGCCGAAGTCGAGCAACGTCTGGGCGAGCGGGATCTGAAGGCCGGCTTTCGCGGGAAATCCGCTCGAGACCAGCATCGGCAGCGTCGGGTACTGGCCTTCGTACATGTCCGCCAGCGCGTCGGCGTCCGCGCCCGCGCGAAGCAGCATCGTCAGGATCTCGACCGCGTTTCCCGGCGTCTTCTCGCGATAGCCCTCGACGCCGTTCGCTCCGACGTAGTGCACGAGCGTTGCGCGATGCATCGCCGGCGGTTTCCACCACGTCACCCGCGTGGACCGCGCCGTGACGAGATCCGGATGCTCGCGGAGCAGACGCTCGAGCGCCGCGGCGTCGCCGTTGATCACGGCTTCGACGGCCGTCTCGAAGACCGCGACTGCCGAGCCGGGGCTGTTCACGGCCTCGACCCAGTCTTTCAGCGCGTTCCAGTCGCGGAAGTCGTACCAGTACGCGATCGCGAGCCGCGCGTCGTCGTCCGTCATCGTCTCTTTGACGACGTCTGCTTTGTCGAGGTCCTTCGGCAGCCACAGCACATCGGAGCGGCGAAATCGCGGATGCTTCTGATAGAAGAATCTGATCGCGTCGTCGTCGCCAGCTCGCCATCCGGTGAGGAGAAGATCCGCCTGAGCCTGGTAGGCGAAGAGCGTCGCGTTGTACGGTACGTGCTGCTTCATCGAACAGCCATCGCTCGATTCCACACGAACGTTGCACTGCCGGTGGTATCCGTTTTCAACCGCTCCAATTCGGCGACTCCGCTGTTCAAGTCCGCCTGACTGATAACACCGGCGGCGAGCATTCCATTCCGCGCGCTCTCCAGGTTGCCGATGATGTTGTGCACCCAGGCGAGGTAGCCCGGCGACCCGTACCAGTGAACCTCCGGCTGCACGGTCAGCGCGACGTCGTTGAACCCCGCGACACGGAACAGGCGGAACAGGCGCCGGCCAATCAGTCCATCGCCGCCGAGCGCTGCCTGGAAGTCCGCGAACACTGTCCACGCGCGCTCGAACGCGGGACACGGCGGATCGAATCGCATCAGGCTCACGTCGTTCTCGCACACGCCGACGCGTCCGCCGGCCTTCGCCACCCGCCGCATCTCGCGCACAACGCGCTGAGGATCCGCAACATGCTCCAGCAGGTATCGGGCGTAGACGAGGTCGAATGCGCCATCGGGGAAATCGAGCGTGTGCGCGTCGCCCTGGACGTACGTCACGCGTTTGTGCGCGGGCGCGACGGCAATCTGCGCGGCGGAGATCTCGACGCCGACAACGTGGACATCCGGCGCCGCGTTCGCGACGTCTACCGCGAGCAGGCCGAGTCCGCTGCCGACTTCGAGTACCCGCGCGCCAGGCTGCAGCTCGAGAAAGCTGATGAACGCCGCGTTCGTCAGCCGGTTGAGACCGGCAAGCCGCTCCTGCTCGCTCGGCTCGGTGCCGTGGATGTAGGTGTCTTTCGACACGCAGCTTTATGCTAACCTCCCGCGCATGAAACGGACGCTTTTCATACTCACGGCACTCGCACTCGCGCTCCCGGCTTCCGCGCAGGATCAGCCCGACGGCAACGCGCTCGTGCAGCGGGTCTGCGCGCAGTGCCACATGGGCGGCGTGCGGGGCGCGCCGGACATGGACGCGCTGAAAGCGATGTCGCCCGATCGCGTGCTCGCCGCGATGGAAACCGGACCGATGATCTCGATGGTCACCGGACGCAGCGCCGCCGAGCGCCGCGCCATCGCCGAAGCGCTCACCGGCAAGAAGCTGCGCAACACGCTCGAGATCACGCCGCTGCCGCGCGCGATGTGTCCGCCGTCCGAGAAATCGAAGCCGTTCGACCCGACGGCGACGACGTGGAACGGCTGGGGCGGCGCGAACACGTCGAACACGCGATTCGCCGACGCGAAGAGCGCCGGCCTCACCGCCGCCGACGTGCCGAAGCTGAAACTGAAATGGGCGTTCGGCTTTCCCGGCGATCTGCAGTCGAACGCGCAGGCGACGATCATCGGCGGCCGCGTGTTCGTCGGCAGCCCCGGCGGCGGCGTCTACGCGCTGAGCGCGGCGACCGGCTGCATCCATTGGTACTACCAGGCCGCGGCGGGCGTGCGCTCGGCGATCAGCGTCGGACGCGCCGGCGGAAAAGATCTCGCGTTCTTCGGCGACCAGACCGGCAACGTCTACGCGCTCGACGCCGCAACCGGCACCCTCGCCTGGAAAGTCCGCGTCGACGATCTGCCGATCACGCGCGTCAGCGGCTCGCCCACGTTCTTCAACGGACGGCTGTATGTGCCCGCCGCGTCCGGCGAAGAAGGCGCGGGCTCGACGCCGACGTACGAGTGCTGCCACTTCCGCGGCAGCGTCAGCGCGTTCAACGCCGCGGACGGCAAGCGGCTGTGGAAGACGTACACGATTCCAGAGGAGCCGAAGCCGACGAGAAAAAACGCGATCGGCACGCAGCTGTGGGGACCGGCGGGGGCGCCCGTCTGGTCGAGTCCGGCCATCGACACGCGGCGCAACGCGCTCTACTTTACGACCGGCAACAGCTACGCCGATCCCGCGACTGACGCCAGCGACGCGTTCTTCCTTTCCAGCACAGTGGGATCCGAAGCTTGGAATTCACGTGACTTGAAGTCGCGGC
>JADMIO010819905.1_pt1 | contig 100753 bp, 101 predicted proteins | sample 8958161 | NCBI WGS metagenome assembly JADMIO01 (sample SAMN16585339, study PRJNA669376) | soil metagenome | isolation source: Crop rotation soil | place: USA: Cullars Rotation, Alabama | collected 2011 | reverse complement strand
GCCGCGACTTCAAGTCACGTGAATTCCAAGCTTCGGATCCCACTGTGCTGGAAAGCCTGATCGGCAAGGCCGCCGGGCCGCAGCACCATGGTCCAGGAAAAGGTGCGCACCAGGGCGTTGCTCCAGAACGGCAGCACCACCATCAGGAACAGCGCTTCGCGCCAGCGGCCCTTGATGACCTTGGCCAACGCCAGCGCGGCCGGATAACCGACGATGAGGCAGCAGAGCGTGACGACGGCGCCCAGCTCCAGCGACCACAGCATGAGCTGCGGATAGGCCAAATCCGTGTTGAAGGCCTTTTTGTAGTGCGCCAGCGTGAAGCTGGCGGGTGCCGGCACTAAAGGCGATTTGGTGAGGAAACTGCAATACAGCATCGCCGACAGCGGCAGGAAGATGGTGACCGTCAGCCAAAGATAGGCCGGCCCGGTCAAGGCCAGAATGGCGCCCCTATCCCGCCGGTCCGCGACGGCCATCAAGTCCCTCGCTCCGCTAAACTCCTTCCCCCCTTGCGGGGGAAGGTTGGGATGGGCGGTGATGCAGTGCGCAGCGGCAGAAGATTGGCGCTCTGGCGAGCGAGCGCACCTTGCGGTGCCCTACCCCCCATCCAGCTCCGGCTAAGCTCGCTCGCGCTCACTAAGCCTGCGCAACCTTCCCCCACAAGGGCGGAAGGGAGAGTTTGGGTAGCTGGAACTCTCATCGCTGAATGCAGCACCATTCCCTAGCTATCGTATTCTCGCGCACGTTCGCGCCACCGACAGAGCCGGTGGCGCGAGATCTTGCAACAATCGACGGCCTTGTTACTTCGCGAACTCTGCCTTCACTTCGGTCCAGAGATCGGAGTACTGCTGACGCTCCTCGTCGCTGAGCGGCGACATGAATTGCAGGCGCTTGATCGCCGCCTGGTCGCTGTGGATCTGACGGCCGACATCCTCAGCCGGCAGCGCTTCGTTGGCTTTGATGTTGGCGGAGGCCGGCGCACCGACTTTGGTCGCCCACTCGACGTAGAAGGCCGGGTCGACCATGTAGTCGATAAAGGAGAGCGCGCCGGAGAGGTTCGGTGCGCTGTTGGCGACCGCTAGGCCGTCGAACCAGCCGATGCCGCCTTCTTTCGGGACCATGTAGCCGACCGGCAGCTTGAAGTTGGTCTTCGAGCGCGCGGCCGAGCCGCTCCAATAGACCGCCACGTCGAAGGTGCCGGACTGGAACAGCTTGTTCCACTCGTCCTCCGACGACCACAGAGTCGCGATCTGCGGCTTCAGCGCCAGCAACCGCTCCTTGACCTTGGCGAGGTCCTTTGGATGGTTCATGTCCTGGCCGGTCGCGATCGCCGCATAGGACACCGCCTCGATCGCGTCATCGCGCAGCGACACCTTTTTGGCGTTCGCGGGATCCCACAGCACCTCGACCGAATCCGGCGCGGTCTTGAACTTGTCGCTGTTGTAGGCGATCGCGGTCATGCCCCAGACCCAGGCGATGCCATAGACCTTGCCGTCCTTGGCCAGCAGCGCGGAATCGCGCAGCGAGGGATTGAGATCGCCGAAATGGGTGATCTTCGAGGTGTCGATCGGCAGGATGAGCTCTTCGGCCGACGCGACGCCGTTCCACGCCGAATTGGTGAGCACCACGTCATACGCGCCCGGGTTGGTGCGCAGCTTGGTGATCATCTCCGGCTCGGAGTTGAAGTTGTCGTGCACCACGTCGATCCCGGTCGCGGCCTTGAAATTCGCCACCGCCCAGGATTCATCGGTGCCATAGCCGGCCCAGTTCAAAACGGTAATCTTGCCTTCAGCGCGCACGATGCGCGGCGCAGCCAGCAAACCGGTCGCCGCACCCACGCCCACCGCGCCGGCGCCCGCCACGAAGCGGCGACGGGTAATCCGAGAAATCGACTTAGACATCAGGTCTGCCTCCGTTGTTCGCCCTCAAGTCGGGGCTAGTTCTTGCTTCGCCGCATCCTCCGCCGATGCCGAATTGACCGGCCAAAGGATTGTTCGCATACGAACTTTCTTGCCATTCTGCACCCGGCACCGGCAGAGTCAATCTGTCGGCCGCCCTTCCCAGGAAGTAGAAACCAGAGGATGACCGCGCGAACGAGGCTAGCCGGAAGTGCCGCCGGCCCATTGGTGCCGCGCCAGGACTTTCCCCTGTTGCTGACGCACGACATCGCCTATCTCGACAGCGCCGCCAGCGCCCAGAAGCCGCGGGCCGTTCTGGACGCCCAGCGACGGTTTTACGAGACGCGCTATGCCAACATCCATCGCGCGGTCTATCCGTTGAGCGAAGCGGCGACCGAGGCCTATGAGGGCGCCCGGGCGCGGGTCGCGGCGTTTCTCGGCGCTCCGAGCGCGGACAGCATCGTCTTCACCCGCAACGGCACCGAGGCCATCAATCTGGTCGCCAACGCCTTCGCCGGCCCTTTGCTGCGGAGCGGCGACCGGATCGTGGTCACGACGCTGGAGCATCACGCCAATATCGTGCCCTGGCAGTTGCTGCGCGAACGGCTCGGCCTCGAAGTTATGGTGGCGCCGATCGATGGGTCGGGCGACCTCGACCTCGACGCCCTCGACCGCTTGCTGGCACAGGGGCCAAAGCTGCTGGCCGTCACCGCCGCCAGCAACGCCCTTGGCACCCGGACGCCGATCCAGGACATCCTTGCCCGCGCGCGCCGCGCCGGCGTTGCGACCGTGGTCGACGGTGCGCAGGCCGCACCGCATTTCAGGATCGACGTCGCGGCCTGGGATTGCGACTTCCTGGTCTTCACCGGTCACAAGCTCTATGGACCCGATGGCGTCGGCGTCCTTTACGGCCGGCCGGCGCTGTTGGCGGCGATGCCGCCCTGGCAAGGCGGTGGCGACATGATCCGCAGCGTCAGCTTCGCGAAGACCGAATACGCCGATCCGCCGCAGCGCTTCGAAGCCGGCACGCCACCGATCGGCGGTGCGGTGGGTCTGGCCGCCGCCATCGATTTCGTCGGCGCCATCGGGTGGGAGCGGATCGAAGCGCATGACCGCGCCCTCACCGCCTACACCCTCGAGCGCCTGCAGGAAGTGCCGGGCGTGCGCCTGGTCGGTGCGCCCAAGGACCGGATCGGGATAGTCTCCTTCACCCTCGATGGCGTACATCCGCACGATCTGGGATCGCTGCTCGGCGAACGGGGGGTCGCGGTGCGCACTGGCCACCATTGCGCGCAGCCCCTGATGGAGCAATTGAACCTGCCGGGGACGGTGCGCGCATCCTTTGGCCTGCACACCGAAACCGCCGACATCGATCGCCTGGCCGAGGCGCTGGTGGCGGCGCGGCAAATTCTCGCGCGGTGAGGCCCTTGATCCCGCCCCCGCTTCACGGCAATAGATTGCCCGACATCGCAATTCGAGGCCGATCATGATCGTGTGCATTCCCGACGTCCTGACGCCGGAAGAGGTCCAGAAGGTGCGCGCCGAGGCCTTGACCATGCCGTTCGTGCCAGGCACCGAGACCGCAGGCGGCCGCGCCAAGCGGGTCAAGAACAACGAGCAGGTCTCCCAGAAGGCCGACGAGCGCCGCGCGCTGCAGCAGATTGTCGACGCGGCGCTGATGCGCAACAAGGAATTCAACCGGGTTGCGCACCCGAAAAAGATCCGCCCATCCCTCATCAGCCGGTATCGCGAAGGCATGGCCTACGGCAAGCACGTCGACAACGCGCTGATGGGGCCGAAGAACGCGCGCGAGCGCTCCGACATCTCGATCACCGTCTTCATCAGCGACATCCACGAATACGACGGCGGAGAGTTGGTGATCCATTCTCCGTTCGGCGTGCAGGAGGTGAAACTGCCCAGCGGCTCGGTGGTGGTCTATCCTTCGTCCACACTGCATGAGGTGGTCGAGGTGACGCGCGGCGAACGGCTGGTGGCGGTGACCTGGGCGCAATCCTACGTGCGCGACGATCACCAGCGCGAAATCCTGGCGCATCTCGCGCAGATCAAGGACAAGATGAACGTGATCGCCGAGAACGACGTCGAAACCGACCTCGCCCACCAGACCTACGCGAACCTGCTGCGGATGTGGGCGGAGATGTAGGGGCGACACTTCGCATCGCCCCTATTCTGTCATCCCCGCGCAACCGCACAGCGGCGCGACCCACACCCGTCGTCATCCCGGCCTTGCGCCGGGTTCCATCCATCAACCGCTCGTGCGACTGCGGGGTGGATCCCGGCGCTCGCTTCGCTCGGCCGGGATGACGATTTAAAGGTTGAACGCCAATTCCAGAAATTCCGCCATCCGCCGGTACAGGGTCTCGCGGTTGCCGGCGCGGTAGATGCCGTGGCCTTCATTGTCGAAGGTCAGCAGCTCGTATGGGATGCCGGCGCGATCGAAATCGCGTACCGCGGCCTCGGTGTTCTTCGGCGACACGTTGGTGTCCCGCAGGCCATGCACGATCATCACCTGGCCTCGGATCTGATGAATGAAGTTTGCCGGTGAGGCCTGCGCATAGCGCTCCGGCTGCTGCGCCGGGGTGCCGCCCATCATTTCTTCGCTGAAGGCGCGGCCGTGGGGCATGCCGGTTTCGTCGTAATCGATGGTCAGCTGATACATGCCGCAGATCGGGATCGCGGCATTGATCAGATCGGGAAACTTGGTGAGGCCATACCAAGCCGAATAGCCGCCGTATGACAGACCAACGATGCCGACGCGCCCTTTGCGCCCCTTGCCGGCTGCGATCAGGCTTTCCAATCCGGCGCGAATGTCGACTTGTTCGCGCCCGCCCCAGCCATCGATCTTGATTGCTTCGCGGAACGCCTGGCCATAGCCGGTGGAGCCGCGATAGTTGGGGTCGAGGACGGTGTAGCCGGCCGCCGCCAGGAACTGCGCGGTGTCGTTGACCCAGTCTTCGCTGTGCCAGGTCGGACCACCGTGCACCAGCGCGATCAGGCCCCGGCTGTCACCCGCCGGCTCATACAACCAGCCGTGGACCCGCGTGCCATCCGCGGATAGCCAGTGATACGACTTCGCCGGCGTGAACGTCATGCCCGGTCGCGCCAGGTGATCGCGCGTGCGCGAAATGTCCGTCATCGCGCCGGTCGCGGAAACGCGCACAATCTCGTGCGCGGCGGTCGAGGCATAGCGCTCCATTACCCAGTCGCCGCCCGGCAGCTGCGCAATCGGCAACAGGCTGCAGCCAGGCGCTTCGATGGCCCGCTCGGCGCCGCTGTCGAGGTCGATTTCGGTCGCGTGTAGCGCGCCATCCCGGTACGCGGTGACCGCGATATGCGCGTTTTCGCCCGCCACCGCGGCTTCGATCGAGCGGGTGTCGTCGCCGGGTAGCCAGCGCACCGAGCCGTCGGCAAGGGTCAGCACGCCGATCTGGTCGCGCCCCTCCCGCTCCGCCTGTACGAGGACGCGCGCCGGATCAATCCAGTGGCCGCGCGCCTTGCGGTTCGCGCCGACGTTCAGAATCTCCCGGTCCTCGCTCGTCTTGAGATCGAGCAACCAGACTTGGGTGCCACCGGGATGCAAATCGTGCCGATGATAGAGCACGAACCGCCCATCCTCGCTCAGTTCCAAAGGGCGGTCGCTGAGGCTGGCTGCGCGAGTGACGATGTGCCGCACACCGGTGGCGATGTCGTGCAGGTAGATGCACTGCCCCTCGATCGCCGCATGCACGTCCTCATCCCAGCTTGCGGCGTAGAGCACCGAAGCTCCATCCGGCGTGAACGTGCCGCCGAAAATGTAGTGGTCGTCCTGTTGGGGCGTCAGCAAGCGCTGCTGTCCGGTCGCGATATCCAACAAAATCAGGTGATCGTGTTCCGACGAGCCTTCGGACTGCGCCAGCAGCAAGGTCCGGTTGTCGGGCGAGAAGGCGCGCGCATAGATGTGATCGCTTTCGTCGGTGACGCGGCGCGGCGGCTGCGATCCGTCGGTCGGCGCGACCCAGACGTTGCCGGCCTCGGTCGCGCCGGTCCAGGTCCACGCCACCAACGTGCCGTCGCGCGACACTTTCGGTTCCCAGAAGTGGGGATAGCGCGCCCAATCGTGGGCCAGTTGCCCGATATCAGGCATCTTCGAACGCCGCCGCGAAGAACGCCGCCAGCCGCCGGCACAGGATCTTTCGATTCTCCGGCCTGGCGATGCCGTGACCTTCGTCGTCGAAGGTCAGGAGCTCATAGGGAATGCGCGCGGCCTCCAGATGCCGCTGCACGTCCGTGACATTCTGCGGCGTAACGTTGGGATCGTTCATGCCCTGCACGATCAGCAGCCGCCCACGGATGCGGTCGACGAAATGGATCGGCGAACGCGCGCGGTAGCGCTCCGGCACTTGCGCCGGCGATCCGCCCATCATCTCCTCCGAATACGGCCGCAGATCGGGGCGCGTGGTTTCGTAATCCACCACCAAATCGGTCATGCCGCAGATCGGCGCGGACGCCTTGATCAGTTCTGGCGCCACGCGCGTGATCTGGCACCACGACGAATAGCCGCCGTACGATGTGCCGGTGATGCCGACCTTGCCGGGTGCCGCGACCCCGCGCGCGATCAGGGCCGCCGCGCCGCGTGCGATGTCGTCTTGCTCCAGCCCACCCCAGCCTTCGACCTTGATCGCTTCCTGGAACGGCAGGCCGAAGCCGGTCGATCCACGATAGTTGGGCTGCAGCACCGCGAAGCCGGCCGCGACCAGGTACTGCGTTTCCGCATCGAAGGCATCTTCGGAATGCGCCGTCGGTCCGCCATGCACGATCATGACCGCGCCGCGCGGCGTTCCCTTCGGGCGATAGAGCCAGCCCTGGATGTCGAGGCCGTCAACCGCGCGCCAGCGGAAATCCTCGGCCCCCGCCAGATCGACCGATGGGATGCGCCGCTCCGGCAGGTCGGAGATCGGGCGCAGCACGCCGCCGCGCCGCACCACCACGCGCAGCGGATGACGCGCGTCGAAGTGGTAGCACACCCACCCGCCGCCCGCGGCCGGGGCGATCGGCAATACGGTTCCAGGATCGTCGCCGAACGGCACGCGCGCGCCGGTCGCGGGATCGAGCAGGCTGGACACATCGCGCGCATCCTTGGTCTCGGTCACCACGATCCGGGTGGAACCCATTGGCCAATGCGCGCCGGAGATCAGCAACGCCGGATCGTCGACCAGCCAGCGCACGCTGTCGTCGGCGATCGACAGCAGGCCGACCCGGCGGTAATCGCCGGCCTCCGCCGTCACGACGATGTGCTGGCCGTCGGGCGCCCAATATCCCTCGACCTTGCGTGCGTCGCCGGCGGTCAGGATCTCGCGGTCGCGCGATCCATCCATCCCCACCAGCCACAACTGCCGGCCCGACGGATCGCGATCCATGCGGCTGTAGAGAACATGCTTGCCGTCCGGCGAGATGCGCGGCGTGGCGTAACCGGCTTTGACGAGGCGGGCCAGGGCCGTGCGAACGCCGCTCGCCAAATCCTGCCGATAGACAACAGGCGTCTCGATCTCCTGGCCCGTGGCGGGATCGCAATTGGCGCTGTAGACCAGGAACCGGCCGGTGGCATCGATCTGCCCGCCGCGAATGTAGAAATCCGGATGCTGGTCGGTGAGGTCGATGCGCGCGCCGTCGAGTGCGATGCGGCTGAGGCCCGTGCGCTCGTCGCCATCGCGCGATTGACCCAGGACGACTGATCCCGAATCCGGCACCCAGAAAAAATTGTCGCAGTCCCGCTCGTTGGAGACCCAGGCTGTCGGCGCGTTGCTGCCGTCGACCGGCGCGCGCCACAGCTGGGTGGTGTCGCCAAGGTTGCTGGCGATCCACGCCACGTAGCGCCCATCTGGCGACACCCGCGCGCCAAAGGATTCCGTGACATCGAACAGCCGTCCGAGCAACGGCTCAAGTGAATCCAGGTCTTTCATGCGCCCATTGATATCAGACGAAGTGGCAGGCCACCAAGCGTCCGTCGGCCCGCGGCGACAAGGGTGGCTCTTCTACATGGCATCGCTGCTGCACCATCGGGCAGCGGGTGCAAAAGCGGCAACCCGTCGGCGGATCCAGCGGCGAGGGCAGGTCGCCCTGCAGCATGATGCGCTCACGCGCCCGCTCGGCCTTCGGGTCGGGCTGCGGAATGGCGGAGATTAGCGCCCGCGAATACGGGTGCATCGGGTTGGCATAGAACACATCGCGCTCGGCAATCTCCATGATCTTGCCAAGGTAGAGCACCATCACCCGGTGGCTGATGTGCCGCACGACGCTAAGGTTGTGCGAGATGAACAGCAGCGACAGCCCCGCTTCCGCCTGCAGCTTGCGCAATAGGTTGATGATCTGCGCCTGGATCGACACGTCGAGGGCGGAGACCGGCTCGTCGCAGACGATCAGCCGCGGCTTCAGGATCATGGCGCGCGCGATGCCGATGCGCTGGCATTGGCCGCCGGAGAATTCATGCGGATAGCGCCGCATCATCTCGGGCGCGAGGCCGACTTGCGCCATCGCCTCCTTCACCCGCGCTTCGACCTCCGCCTTCTTCAATTCGGGATGAAAGGTCTTCAGCGGCCGGGAGATGATGGCACCGACCGTCATGCGGGGGTCGAGCGACGCCAGCGGGTCCTGGAAGATGATCTGCATCTCGCGCCGCGCCTTGCGCAGCGTCGCCTTGTCGAGGCCGAGGAAATCCCGTCCCAGCCACACGATGCTGCCGGCGGTCGGCTTGGTCAGCCGCAGGATGGCGCGGCCGAGCGTCGACTTGCCGCAACCGGACTCGCCCACGATGCCCAGGGTCTCGCCCGGCTGCAGTTCGAACGAGATGCCATCGACCGCCCTCACGGCGGCGCTCGCGCCGGTGAAGAGGCCTTTCCCGATCGGAAAGTGAACCTTGAGGTCCTGGACGGTGAGTAATGGTTCTGTCATCGCCACTCTCTACGGCATCCCAGAATGGGGTGTCGCCAGGTGGCAAGCGACCGCGCGACCCTGCCCGCGCTGCAGGAGCGGCGTTTCCACCGTGCAGCGTTCGACGCGCCGCTCGCACCGCGGGGCGAAGGGACAGCCAACCATTTGTCCCATCAACGCACGCGGACTGCCTCGAATGGTTCGAAGGTCGTGCGCCACGTCATCGTCCAGGCGCGGCGTCGCCGCCAGCAGCCCTTCCGAATAGGGATGGCGCGGCATGGCGAACAACTGATCGATCGGCGCCTCCTCCATGATGCGCCCGCCATAGAGCACGATCACCCGGTCGCACATCCGCGCGATGACGCCAAGGTCGTGGGTGACGATCACCACCGCGGCGTTGAGGTCGCGCACCAGGTCGTTCAACAGGTCGAGGATCTGGGCCTGCACCGTGACATCGAGGGCGGTGGTCGGCTCGTCCGCGAACAGAAGGGCCGGTCGGCACAGCAAGGCCATCGCGATCATCACGCGCTGGCGCATGCCACCGGAGAATTCGTGCGGGTAGAGCGTAATGCGGCGGCGCGCGTCGGGGATGCGCACGCGCTCCAGCATCTCGATCGCGATCTCGATCGCTTCCTGCCGGGTCTTGCCCTGGTGGGCGGTCAGCACCTCGGCCAACTGGTCCTGAACCCGCATGTAAGGATTAAGCGAGGTCATCGGGTCCTGGAAGATCATCGACATGTCAGAGCCGCGGATCTTGTCCAGCCGCGCCGGATCGGCGTTCAGGATCTCTTGGTCTTCAAACAGGACACTGCCGGAACACTTGCCATTGATCGCGGTCAGGCCCATCGCCGCCATCAGGATCTGGCTCTTGCCCGAGCCGGACTCGCCAACGATGCCCAGCACCTCGCCCCGGCGCACGTCGAAGCTGACGCTATCTACCGCGCGCATCCAGCCGTGCTCCAGCTTGAAATCGACGCAGAGGTCGCGCACCGACAGGATCGGTTGCGCCACCTGCGGCACCAAGGATTCAGCGCTCGTTCGGATCGAAGGCATCGCGCAAACCATCCGAGATGAAATTGAGACAGAACAGGGTCACGACCAGGAACCCGCCCGGCAGGAGCAGCAGGCGCGGGTCGGTTTCGATCGAGGCCGCACCGGTGTCGATCAATGAACCCCAGGAACTGGCCGGCGGCTGGATGCCAAGGCCAAGGAAGCTGAGGAACGATTCGGTGGTGATCACCTCCAGCACCAGCAGGCTGGAGTAGACGATCACCACGTTCAGTGAGTTCGGCACGATATGGTACAGCACGATCTGCCACTCGCTCATCCCGCCGGCACGTGCCGCATCGACGAACTCGCGGTGGCGCAGCGATACGGCCTGACCGCGCGCCACCACCGCAGGCGTCAGCCATAAAACGATGGCGATCGAGATGAAGAGACCGGCGACCGATCGCCCCACCACGATATTGATCAGGACGACGAGGAAGAAATACGGGATGCCGTACAGCACATCGACGGTGCGCATCAGGACATTGTCCAGCCGTCCACCGATGTAGCCCGACCAGGCACCGTAGACGAGACCGATCAGCAGCGCGACGACCGCACCGAAGAACCCGACGGATAGCGAAACCTGGCCGCCCACCAGCACGCGCAGCAGCAGGTCGCGACCAAACTCATCGGTTCCGAATGGATGGCGAGAGAACAGGTCGACCGGGGCTTGGACATTATCGAAATCAGCGTCGTTCACGCCGTACGGAACAACCAGCGGACCAAAGAAGCAAACGATCACGATCAGCGCCAGAATGACGAGGCTGCCGAGCGCCAGCCGGTTGCGGCTGAATCGGCGCCACGATGCCCGTGCCGGACTCAGTCCGGCCGCCTGCTTCACCACCGGAATCGTGCTGACGACCGTTTGGTCACTCATAGCTCACTCGCGGGTCGAGATAGCCGCGCACGATGTCGGTGACGATGTTGGCGACGATCACGATGCCGCCATAGACGATCGTAACCCCCATGACCACCGGATAATCACGATTGGCGGCGCCGTCCACGAAGTAGCGACCGATGCCGGGAATGCTGAAGATCTTTTCGATCACCACCGACCCGGTCACGGTGATGGCGGTGGCGGGCCCGATATAGGCGACCACCGGCAGGATCGCTCCGGTCAGCGCGTGCCTCCAGATGACGCGGTGCGGCCCGATGCCCTTGGCGCGCGCGGTCCGCACGTAGTTGGTGCGCAAGGTCTCGATCATGCTGCCGCGCGTCAGGCGCGAGACATAGGCGATGTTCGGCATCGCCAGCACAAGGATCGGCAGTACCTTGTTGTCGAACGTGCCGTCCCAGCCCGCAATCGGCAGCATGTGCAGTTGCAGACCGAACACGATCTGCAGCATCGGACCGATGACAAAGATCGGAATCGCGATTCCGACCATGGCGACCGTGCCCGTGGAAAAATCCACGACACCGTTGCGGCGCAGGGCACCGGCCATGCCCAGCAGCACGCCGATCACAGTCGAAATCACCATGGCCCAGGCGCCGATCTCCAGCGACACCGGGAAGCCCTGGATGATGAGTTCGCTGACCGTGAAGTCTCGGGCCTTCATCGACGGCCCGAAATCAAGATGCAGCAAGCCCCACAGATAGCGGCCGAACTGCATCCACAGCGGCTCGTCCAGATGGTACGCGCGGTTGATGTTGGCGAGGATGGTCTCGGTCAACTTCTTGTTGCCCGAGAAAGGCCCGCCCGGCGCCACGCGCATCACGAAGAATGACAGCGTGATGAGCACGAACAGGGTCGGGATCGCGCCTAGAATTCGCCGAATGGCAAAATACAGCATGTCAGGGTCGGTCGATGGCCGGGCCGCCTCACGGGCGACCCGGCCACATGCGCACTATTTCTCGACCGAAATCAGCTTGGAGGGATGGGATTCCAGCGGGTTGTCGTCCCAGCCCTTCACATAGGGTTTCACCAGATGGCGGGTGATCGGCATGGCGATCGGAATCGTCAGGTAGTCGTCGAGCAGGATCCGCTCCGCCTTCGCCATTTCCTCGTAGCGCTTGACGATGTCGGGCTGGGCTTGTGCGACGTCCATCTGCTTTTCGTAGGCGTCGTTCTTCCAGTTGTAACCGACTTCGCCACTGGGCCGCATGTAGCCAAGATGCGATTCGGGGCCAAGGAAGTCGGCGACCAGGTTGTCGTTCATGACTTCCCAATTGCCGGTGTTGAAGGTGTCGAGCCAGGCCTTGAACTCCTGCGCGTTCACCTTGGCCTCGACGCCCAGGACCTGCTTCCACATCAACGCCACGCCTTCGGCCTGGCGCTTGGCAGTGTTGTCGTCGCTGCTTTCGATCTGCAGCGTAAGCGGCTTGTCCGGGCCGTAACCGGCTTCGGCATAGAGCTCCTTGGCCTTCGCCTCGCGGTCGGCCTTCGGCATGTCGCACTCGGCGACGTGCGGCTGCTTGTAGCGTGGATCGTTGTCGGGTGAATAGCCGCAGTTCAACGCATAGCCCGCCTTCACGATCTTGTTGTGGAGCGTGTCGCGGTCGATGGCGTAAGCCAGCGCCTGCCGCAGCTTGATGTTGTCGAACGGCGGCTTCGTCAGATTGAAGCTGATGTACCAGGTCTCCACGTACGGAGTGAGGCGGACCTCGCCTCCCAGTTCACCCTTCAGCTTCTCCACCTGGTCGCTCGGGATCTCGTTGGTGACGTCGATCTCGCCCGCCAGATAGCGCTTCAGTTCGGTCTGGTCGTCCTCGGTCACGACGTATATGACCTTGTCCGGCTTGACGTTCGCGGCGTCCCAGTAGTTCGGGTTGCGCACCAGCGTCACGTGCGACTGCGGTACGTTCTCCGTCATGATGAAAGCGCCGTTGGTGACGATGTTTTCCGGTTTGACGAAGTCGCCGCCGAACTTGTCGAAGCTCGGCTTGTGAAACGGCGGCATGTGGAACGAGCCCATGAGGTTCAGCATGTTGGGCTGCGGGCTGAGCAGTTTGACCACCACCGTCTTGTCGTCCGGCGCGGAAATGCCGACGCTCGCCGGGTCCTTGCTCTCGCCAGCGTTGAATTCCTTGGCGCCCGGAATGCTGAGGGTCGAGCTGAAGTAGTACGACTTGTCCGACGCCGTCGCCGGGTCGATGGTGCGAATGAGGCCGTTGACGAAATCGGCCGCCACCAGCGGATCGCCGTTCGACCATTTGAGGCCATCGCGCAGATGGAATGTCCAGGTCAGGCCATCGTCGCTGCTCTCCCACTTCTCCGCGGCGCCGGGAACGATGTTGCCCTTGCTGTCGCCGGACACCAGGCCCTCATACATGTCGTCCTGGATCCAGGCTTCGCGCGCGCCGAAGTTGAGCTGCGGGTCGAGCGTGTCCGGCGAAGCGCCGAACCCGCGTGTCAACACCTTCTCGCCCGTGGTCGCTGGAGCGGTCGCGGCAGGCGCGGTCGATGCCGTCTGGGTATCGGCTGGCGCGGCCGCCGGCGCGGGTTCCGGTGCTGGCTGGGTGGCGGGTTGTTCTTGAGGTGCCTGCGCGGCCTGATCCTCGGGCTTCTTGTCATCGCAGGCGGTCAGCGAAAGGCCGATCGCCATGAGCAGAGCCATGCTCAGCGAAGACACGCCGAGCTTACGAGTGCGCAGATACCTCATGATCATCGCTCCCCTGTCGTTTATCGATATCGGCTGCCGGGGCGGTTGTTGCTGTTCCCCGCATTTGCAGCCAAGCTCCCAGAACCGCTGTATACAGGTGCAAGACTAGCCCACGCGCAGAACCGGCGGCAAGGCGGAACGAACGCATGAATACCACACTTGAGAGCGCATTGAGCGAGGCCGAAGCCCGCTACAGCGTGGCAAACCCCAAGAGCGCCGCCCGCCACGCCAGCGCGCGATCCGCCATGCCGGGGGGCAATACCCGTACCGTACTGCACTATTCGCCCTTCCCGCTCGCCTGGGCCGGCGGCCAGGGCGCGCACCTCATCGATCTCGACGGCCACGCCTATACCGACTTCCTCGGCGAATACTCGGCCGGCCTCTATGGCCATTCCAATCCGACCATCCGGGAGGCGATCGCCACCGCGCTCGAGGGTGGCCTCGTCCTCGGCGGGCCGAACCAGTACGAGGCCGACCTCGCCCTTGCGATTCGCGATCGGTTCCCGTCGATTCAGCTGCTCCGGTTCTGCAATTCCGGCACTGAGGCCAATGTGTTCGCGATTCAGGCGGCCCGCGCCGCGACCGGCCGCTCGGCCATCCTGGTGTTCGAGGGCGGCTATCACGGCGGCGTTCTTTACTTTCGGGCCGGCGGCGCGCCGCTGAACCTGCCGATCCCCACCATCATGGCGCCCTACAACGACCCCGACCAGGCCGCGGCTCTGATCGCGCGCCACGCGCACGAACTGGCGGCGGTGATCGTGGAGCCGATGATGGGCGGTGGCGGTTGCCTGCCGGCGGATCGCGGCTTCCTGTTCGCTTTGCGCACGGCCTGCACGCAGCACAATGTCATCCTGATTTTCGACGAGGTGATGACCTCGCGCCTGTCGACCGGCGGCTACCAGGCCCTGGTCGGCGTCACTCCGGACATGACGACCCTCGGCAAGTATCTGGGGGGTGGCCTTTCCTTTGGCGCATTCGGCGGGCGGCTCGACATCATGGGCCGCTTCGATCCCGACCGGCCGGATGCCTGGCCGCACGCCGGCACCTTCAACAATAACGTGCTCTCGATGGCGGCGGGTCTTGCCGGGCTCAAGAAAGTGCTGACCGCCGACGCGATCAAGGGCCTCAACCGCAAGGGTGACCGGCTGCGCCAGGCGATCAACGAGATCGCGCAGCGACACGACGTGGCGCTGACGGCAACCGGTGTCGGATCGTTCGTCGGCCTGCACTTCGCGCGCGGCGAGATCAAGCGGCCCAGCGACCTCGATCCCGGCGATGCGCCGCGCCGCACGCTGCTGCAGAACCTGATGCACCTCGACCTGATCGCGGCGGGCCAGTTCTACGCGCGGCGCGGGTTCCTGGCGCTGATGCTGCCGGTGACCGAGGCCGAGATCGACGCTTTTGCGGGCGCGGTAGAGGAGTTCATCACGTCGCGGCGGTCGTTGTTGACCTAAGTCCTCTACCGTCATCCTCGGGCTTGGCCCGAGGATCCACGAGTTTGCCCGCCGCAACTCGGAATGACCCGACGAAACTCGTGGATGGTCGTGCCAAGCACGACCATGACGATAGATGGGTGTCGCTAACTCCCCAAATACGCCCGCACATCCGGCAACGTGGAGTCGAGCACGCGGTCGGTCGCATCCACCAGCACCACCTGCCCCGCTTGCACGAACGCGGTGCGGCCGCCGGCATAGCGCGCATCGCCAGGATCGTGGGTCACCATCAGCACCGTGAGGTCGCGCTGCGTCTGCAGTTCGCGCACCAGTGCCAGCATTTCGCGCCGCAGGCCTGGCCCGACCGCCGCGAACGGTTCGTCGAGCAACAGGATGGGCCGGTGCCGCACCAGGCAACGCGCGATCGCCGCGCGCTGGCGCTCGCCGCCCGACAATTGCCCAGGCAAGCGATGCTCCATTCCTGCGAGCCCAACATCAGCGAGCGCTTGGCGCACCTCTTCATGCTGCGCGTCGCTGAGGCGCAGGGCGGGATCGATGCCAAGGCCGACATTGCGCGCGATGTCGAGGTGCGCGAACAGATTGTGATCCTGGAACAACGTGGTGCACGGCCGCTGCGACGGCGGCAACGCGGTGATGTCGACCCCATCCACCAGAATGCGCCCGCCGATCGGCCGCTCGAACCCGCCGATCAGCGACAGCAACGTGCTCTTGCCAGCGCCCGACGGACCGATGACCGACAGAAAAGTGCCGTGCTCCACGCCGAGCGTGAAGGACATCGCCATGTCCTCGTAACGGAACGCCAACGCGTCAACCTCAAGATACGGCACGGCCGCCCACTCCCCGCTCGATCGACAGATACACCGCAAAGATCATCAGCATCAGCAGCGCCGCCAGCACCGCCGCCCCGCTCGTCCGATAGCTGCCGAGCTGATCGTACAGCAGCAGCGTCAGATTGCGCAGCCGGGCATCGCCGAACAGGCCAATGCCGACCAGGTCGCCCAACGCCATCGCCGAAGCCAGCGCGAGCGCGGTGCCGATGCTGGGCCGCAGCGCGGGCCAATCGATCAGCCGCCAGCGCGACCAGCCGGCGATGCCGAGCGCGCGGCACAGGTGATCGTGCCGATGCCGTGCCCGCTCCACCGCCGGGCGCAGGATCGCGGCGGCGAACGGCACGGTCATGATCGCGTTCAGAAGAATGATGCCAAGGATCGCGCGCGGCATCCCATCCAGCGCGACGCGCAGGATCAGAAAGCAGCCGAGGCCGAGCGCCATCGGCGACACCGCGATCGGCAGGATCAACGCGCCACGCAGCAGCGCGTTGCGGCCGCGCGCCTCCGCCAACGTGATCGGCAACGCGAACGCGAGCGAAAGCAGAGCGGCCGGCACCGCGAGGCCAATGCTGGTCGCCGCAGCACGCAGCACCAGTGCCCAATCCAGATGCGCGGTGTCGACACCGCGCGCGCCATCGATCAGCGTCGCCGAAACCGGCCCGGCCAGCAACACCACCGCGCCTGCGATCAGGACGGCATCGGTGATGCGCGCCGCCGCTCCGCCGGCACGCCAGTCGGACGCGCGCGTGCGGAGCGAGGAGCCGATGACCGCATCGCCGATGGTCCCTTGCGCCAGAGCGAGGCATGCGAGGTTGAGCGCGAGGCCACCCAGAGCGAGGATCGCGGCCTTGGGCGGATCGAATTCGAAGCGGATCGCCTCGAACACCGCGACCTCAAAGGTCGCCGCACCGGGGCCACCGCCCAGCGCCAGCACGATCGCGAAACTGCCGACGCACAGCATGAAGATGGTGGCGGCGGTGTGCGGCAAGTAGCGCCGAAGCATCGGCCACTCGATCAGCCGGAACACCGCGCCTGCCGGCATGCCGAGCTGCGCGGCGAGGCGCCAGCTTTCGACCGGGATCGACTCCCACCCCGGCAGCAGCAGACGCACCGCCAGCGGCAGATTGAAAAAGACGTGGGCGAGCACGACACCGCCGAGGCCATAGATGTCGGGTTTGGTCGCACTCGCCTGCGCCAGCCAGCCATTCTGGCCATAGACGGCGATGATGCCGAACACCGCGACCAGCGAGGGCAGCACGATCGGCAGCGACATCAATCCCAGCAGCACGCGCCGGCCCGGGAAGTCGGCGGCCCGGGCGAAGGCCCGCGCCACCAGCAGCCCGAACAGCACTGACAGCGCGGTCGAGAGGCACGCCTGCGTCAAGGTGAACTGCAGCACGCGCCACACATACCGGCTGCCCAGAACGGAGGCGATCGCGGCGTCGCCCGCCTGCGCGAACAGCATCGCCAGCGCGCCGAAAATGAGGCCCGCGATCAGCAGCGCCATCGCAATGCCGATGGCGCTGCTGATCGTAACTGCGCTGCCCCTTGCTGGGCCGATGGTTATTGAGCGCTGTCGAGCCACTCGTCGATCCAGTCGGTGCGATGCGCGGCGACGTCTTCGCTCGGCACCAGCAGCGTCTTCGCCGGCACCGGCAGCTTGCGGAAGGCCTCCGGCAGATCGTTGCCAAGGTCGATGACCGGATACATCCAGTTGGTGGTGGGCAGGACCTTCTGCGCCTCGGGCGAGACCAGGAAGGCGAGGAATTTCTGCGCCAGTTCCGGCTGGTCGGTGGTCTTCAGCCGCGCCGCGACCTCGACCTGCAGATAATTGCCTTCCGCGAAGTTCACCGCCTTGTAGCGTTCGGTGTTCTCCATCATCTGGTGATAGGCGGGCGATGTGGTGTAGCTCAGCACCAGCGGCGCTTCGCCTTTCAGAAACAGGCCATAGCCTTCGCTCCAGCCTTTGGTGACGGTCAGCGTGCGCTTGGCGAGGTTCTTCCACGCATCGGCGGCGCCATCGCCCAATACTTCCCGCACCCACAGCAGCAGACCAAGGCCCGGGGTCGAGGTGCGCGGATCCATGTAGATGATCTTCGGCCCATCGGCCGCGCTCACGAGCTCGGCAAGGCTCTGCGGCGGATTGGGCAGCGCTTCGCTATCATAAACCCAGGCGAAATAGCCGTAATCGTATGGCACGAAGTCGGCGTCGTTCCACGCGATCGGCAGCTTCACCGCCGAGAGATCGACGCCATGCGGCGAGACGAGGCCGGTTGCCTTGGTTTCGACCGTGAGGTTGGTGTCGATGCCAAGCAGGATGTCGGCATCGGTCTTGTCGCCTTCCAGCTTCAGGCGCGAGAGCAAGGCCGCGCCGTCTTCCAGCGAAACCCAGGCGATCTTGCAGCCGCACGTCGCTTCGAACTGCTTCTGCAGCGCGGGGCCAGGACCCCATTCGGCGACGAACGAACTGTAGGTGTAGATGGTCAAGGTCGGCTGGTCGGCCGAAGCCGGTACAGCAGCGGTTGCGCCAAAAGCAACCACCGCCGCCAGCAGAGCGATACGACGCACAAACATGCGTTTTCCTCCACGTGGCGGCGGAGGAAATCGAGAGCGATGCTCAAATCTCGCTTAACTCAGATCCCTCCGCCGGCATTATCCGGATCAGGTTCCTCGGGTTGATGCGGGTGGCATCTCTCAGCCCTGCTCGGGCACCCCGTTGAGCGGCGCTAACATGAGAAGCGCGCGATGACTTGTCAAGCCATCGTCACACGGCCGCCAGCCAGCGCGGCATATCCGCATGGGAACGGAACTGGTCGCAGCGGTCGAGATACCGCTCCGCAATCTGCATGAGCGCGTCATCCTTGCGCGCATCCGCCTCCATCGCGCACCAGCTTCCGGCGACCAGGCACAGCGCGATCTTGAACAACGCGGCACGCGCCATTATCCGCTCGCTATCTTCGCCGATCGCATTCGCCACGAACTGCCGCGCTTCGGCATCGTCGGCGCGCTGCATGAGGATCGAGGCCACGTCCCACGCCCGGTCCGCCATCGAGGAGAACTCCCAATCGACCAGCAGCAGTGAATCATCCGGACACAGGATGAAATTGGAGGCTCCGGCATCGACGTGGGCCGGTACCAACGGCATTGGCGAACCAGACAGGGCCAGTTCGAGCGGTCGCAAACGTTTGCGCAGCGAGGCGGCGCGGCCGTGCGCAAAGGTGCCGATGTAGCGATCGATCTCGCCGAACGGATGGCGTTCGTGGCGGAAGGGCACGCCGCTCGATTGCAACCGCCGGAGCATCGTCGCCATCTGGGCGAGACGCTTAGGGTCCGCCAGATCGGCGGTCGTCAGGGGACGCGCGCCATCGACGTAGCGCGTGAGCAGCACATGTTCGTCCAGGAACAGCACCGGCGGCGCGAGGCCGAGTTCATGCGCGATGCGCGCGTTGTGCGCCTCGGTCTCGCGGTCGAGGTAGCGCGTGGTCGGTCCGGCGATCCGCGCGACGTAGGAATCTTCGTCCAAGGTCAGGCGATAGGTGCGGTTCGTGATGCTGCCGAGCGGCGCCGCGCCAAGGCGCGATAGGTCGCGCCCGGCAAAGGCCGGAACACGCGCAAGAAGGCTGATATCAAAGGGCAGAGGGTTCAATGTGGTTAAACTATTCTTAACCCGGGGCGTGACACCCTCGGCCATCTCATCGTCGAAAGCAATGTCTCTGTCCATGAGCGCTGAAACTCCGTCGATCGTCCTCGTCTCGGCTCGGCCGGCCACCGTCGATGCGGTACGTACCGCCTGCTCCGATGCCAACGGCGGTACCATTCAGATGTCGGTCGTCTCCGACACAGCGGCGGTTGCGCCTTTGGTCGACAACAAGCAGACGGTGGTAGTGCTGCTGGATTGCATGGGCGGCACCAAGCCACCGGCGGCGATGCTGAAGGGCCTGGTCGGCCAGCACGCGGTCGCGCCGGTGATCCTGCTGACGCACGAATCCTCGCCCGGTGAAGAACATGCGATGATCGAAGCCGGCGCTGTCGACGTGCTGCCGCTGGCGGAACTGACGCACGGCATGGTGCGGCGTGCGCTGCGCAACGCGCTGGCGCGCTACGAGGCCGAGAGCAAACTCGCGCGCCTCATGCTGTTCGATCCGGTGTCCGGCCTGCCGACGCCGATCCTGTTCTGGGAAATCCTCACCCTTGCCGTGCGGCGCGCGCGCCGCAACCGCGACTTCTTCTCCGTGCTGCTGATCGACTTCGATTGGCACGAACTGCCTGCCGACATCGCGGAACATGCGGGGCCGGTGCTTTACAAGCGTTTCGCCGACCGCATCAAGGCATTGATGCGCGCCAGCGACACCGTCGCCAGCTTCGAGAAATCGCAGGTCGTGGTGCTGGCGGAATCGATGCCGCGCATCGAGGACGTGCAGATCGTCGCCGCCAAGATCCTCAGCGATATCACGGCGCCCACCGCCTACGAAGACCGCTACGTCACGGTCAGCGCCGCCATCGGCATCGCCATCTATCCGACCAGCGGCGGCAGTGCGGAAGCTTTGATCGGCCGCGCCAGCCAGGCGCTTTCGACGTCGCGCGAACGCTCGACCAACCGTTTCGCCTTCGGCTGACCCGGCAAAATCTGCCCCCGCCGCCTGGCATCGGGCAGAATATCTCCGTATTTCAATGACTTCACCTGCCGTTGGGGCGGCATGGGACTTGCAATCCTCTCTGTGTCCGAATTGCTTCGAGAGGTCTGCCATGCTGTCGATGTTCACGCGCCAGGAATCCCAGCCCGCCCCCAAGGCTAAAGCCGCTGCTGCACCCGCCCTGCGCCTGCTGCGCGACACCCCACCCGCCAATCCGGCGAACGCCAACCCAAGTCCGGCCCCGCTCCGCAAGAAAGGCGCGGAGGCCCGCACCCCCAGCATCGGCCAGTACCTCTATCACCTGCAGCACGACCTCAAGAGCTATGTGCGCGCCGAGACCCTGAACGCCGTGATCGGCGCCACCCCGGCCGAGGTGCAGCGCGTCGCCCGCATCGCCGCCAAGCTGAAGGGCCGCTACCTCGCCACCCTCATGGATCTTGGCACCGGCGAAAAAGGTCCGGTCGGCGAAGCGGAAATCCGCGACCTGCGCCGCAGCCGCGAGATGTACGAGGAAGTCGAACTCGGCCTCGCTAAACTGCGCGAGGCGCTGGAGGCGGGCGATCTGGAACTGGACGGGGTACGGGCGGATTAGCTGACCTCGCCAGCCGCACCTCATCTTGTCACCCCGGGCTCGACCCGGGGCCTATGCAGAACCGCCGCGACGCCGATGGGTCGCATGGGTCCCGGCTGTCGCTGCGCTCCGCCGGGATGACAACTCAGGTCACTTCCCGCGCATCTTCCTGATCTCCGCCCAATCGGCTTCGGTCAGTTCGCGGAGGAAGTTGAACTGGCCGGCGCCCTGCAACCACTCGCCGCCGTCGATGGTGACCACGTCGCCGTTGATGTAGCCGGCGCCGTCCGACAGCAGGAACGCGGCAAGGTTGGTGAGTTCCTCGTGCCGGCCCGGCCGGCCGAGTGGATTCTTGGTCTCGAAGGTCTTGGCGAGATCGGCGCGCGGCACCAACCGGTCCCATGCGCCTCGGGTCGGGAACGGCCCGGGCGCGATGGCGTTGAGGCGGATGCCGCGTCCACCCCACTCGACCGCCAGGCTCTGTGTCAGCGCCATCACCCCCGCCTTCGCCATCGCCGATGGCACCACGTAGGCCGAGCCGGTCCAGGCGTAGGTGGTGATGATGGACAGCACGCTCGCCGGCCGCTGTTCCGCCAGCCAGCGCCGGCCGCATCCGACCGTCACATAGGCCGAGCCATGCAGCACGATGCCCAGCACCGCGTCGATGGCGCGGGGCGACAGTTCCTCGGTCTTGGCGAGAAAGTTGCCGGCGGCGTTGTTGACCAGGGCATCCAGCGGCGCCTCCGCCCACAGCGCCGACAGCATCGCATCCACGGCCGCCGCGTCGCGGATGTCGCAGCGATGCCAGGCGATGCGGCCGGGCGCATCCCTTTCAAGATCGGCGGCCGCCTCCTTCAGCACCCCTTCCCGCCGGCCGCAGATGGCAAGGCTGGCGCCCAGTTCCAGAAACCGCCGTCCCATCGATAGGCCAAGGCCGGTGCCACCACCCGTGACGAGGATGCGCTTGCCCTTGAGCAGGTCGGTCTGAAACATCGCATTTGGCCTTATCTGTCTGGTGTTACTTGCGCGCCATTCTTGGGCATTATCGCCCCACTCAGATTGCCTTGCCACCCCCGAACGTGTAAGACATCCGGCCATGGCGCGGGATGCTCTCAAGGAAGCTCGTCGAGTCCAGTTGATGGAAGCCACCATCGACTGCATCGCCGCGCGCGGCTTTGCCGACCTCACCCTCGCCGACGTCGCCAAGGGCGCGGGCCTCAGCGTCGGGATCGTCAACTTCTACTTCAAGAGCAAGGACGCGCTGCTGATCGAGACGCTGCGCCATCTGGTCGGCGAATACATCCAGCAGACGACCGAGAATTTCCGCAGCGCCGGACCCAGCGCCGCCGCGCAGGTCGAGGCGATGGTGGAATCCGACTTTCACCGCACCGTCGCGAACCGCAAGAAGGTGACGGTGTGGTACGCCTTCTGGGGCGAGACGCGCTGGCGGCCGGAATTCCTGAAGATCTGCCAGCAGCTCTCCGACACGTTCCACGACGAGACGCGAGAGATCTTCCAGCGCTTGGTTACGGAAGGCGGGTACGCCGACATCAACGCCGACCTGGTCGCGCGCGGCTTCGATGCCATGATCGACGGCCTGTGGCTCGACATGCTCATCAATCCGAAGGCGGTCGACCGCGACGCCGCCAAGCAGGTCGTGCGCACCTATCTCAGCGGCCTGTTCCCGCGCGAGTTCGGCCGACAAAGCACCGGTGGCGTCGCCGCCAAGGCCGCCACCGCCTGAATCACACGGCCCATCCCTGGGCCGCGTTCCACGTGCGTCGTTTCAGCAGGTCGTCCCATGCCCTATCCCCTGTCGCCGGAGATTCGTGCCCTCCAATCCGCCGTTCGCCGCTGGGTGGACGAAGACCTGATCCCCTGGGAAGTGCACGCCGAGATGAATAACGGCGAAGTGCCGGCGGATGTGTTGGCCATGCAGAAGAAGGGCGCGCGCGATCTCGGCCTCAATTCCATGGATGCGCCCAAGGAACTGGGCGGCGGCGGCGCATCGATGCTGCTGCAAGCCGTGGTGCAAGAACAGACCGGCCGCGTCACCAACGCCCTCGGCTGGCGCTTCTCGAATGTCCAACGTTGGATGACCGATGCGTGCTCTGCACACCAGATCGAAACCTGGGTCAAGCCGCTGATCGCCGATACGCGCCATGAATGCTATGCCATCACCGAGGCCGGCGCCGGCTCCGATGTCGACGCCATCGAGGCGACTGCCCGGCGCGACGGCGATTCCTACATCCTCAATGGCGAGAAGTGGCACGTCACGTCCGGCAACCTCGCCGACGTCATCGTGTTTCAGGGCAAGATCGCGGATGGCGCCAATGCCGGCGCGCATTGCCTGTTCTTCGTCGATGCCGGGACGCCCGGCATCGAGCATGTGCGCACACCCGCCTATAGCCATACCTTCGCCGCGCACCATCCGATCTATCGCTTCAACGACGTGCGTGTCCCCGTCGCCAATCGCATCGGCGCGGAAGGCGATGGCATGGGCTTCACCCATGACTGGTTCCGTTTCGAACGGCTGATGATCGGCGCGCGCTGCTGCGGCGCCGCCGAGCGCCTGATCGACGAAGCCATCGCGTTTGCGAAGCAGCGCACCCTGTTCGGCGAAAAGCTCGCCGACAAGCAGGCGGTGCAGTTCATGCTGGCGGATTCTTTGACCGAGCTGTGGGCCGCCCGCCTGATGGTCTACCAAACCGCGGCGGCGATCGATGCCGGCGAGGACGTGAAGATCAGCCACGCGCAAAGCTCGATGGTAAAACTCTACGCCTCGGAGATGGCGAACCGCGTCGCCGACCGCGCGGTGCAGATCTTCGGCGGCCGCGGCTACATGCGCGAGAACGTCGCGGAGCGGTTCTACCGCGAGCTGCGGGTCGAGCGCATCTGGGAAGGCGCCAGCGAGATCCAGCGCATGATCATCGCCAATGGCTTGATGAAGCGCGGCCAATCCTCCCTGGTCGGATAACCGCGATGTGGAAAGCAATCCAGCCCGTGGTGCCGGTGCTGCTGGCCATCATCCTCATGGAAGCGGCGATGGGCATCATCGGCCCCGTCATGGGCATCCAACTCGCGGTCCGTGGCGTGCCGACCTTCCTGATCGGGATCGTATTCTCGGCCTACTATATCGGCTTCCTCGCCGGGTCGTTGACCTGCGAGAAGTTGATCGACCGGGTCGGACACATCCGCGCCTTCGGCGTCTTTGCCGTCACCGCGTCGATCGCCACGTTGCTCTTGGCGATGACAAGCGATCTCTATGCCTGGACCGCGTTCAAGGCGCTCGCCGGCTATGCCATCGCCGGCGCTTTCGTGGTGATCGAATCCTGGCTCAACGACAAGGCATCGGAAGACAATCGCGGGCGCATATTCGCGGTCTACATGGTGGTGTCGTGGGGCGCCTCCGGGCTCTCGCCGCTGTCACTCAACTTCGCCAATACCTACGGCCCCATCCTGTTCCAGGTCTGCACCATCCTGCTGGCAGCGGCGATGATTCCGTTGGCACTGACCAAGGTTGGCAACCCGGAGATTGGCCACCGCGAATCCTTCAACATCATGAAGCTGATCAAGGCCTCGCCGACCGGTGTCGCCTGTTGCTTCGCCTCCGGCCTTTTGACCGGCGCGCTCTATTCGATGCTGCCGGTCTATATCGAGAACGTTGGGCAAGGCGCGCAGGCGCTCTCGATCCTGATCGCGGTTGGAACCAGCGCTGCGCTCATCAGCCAGTATCCGGTCGGCTACATCTCCGATCACTACGGCCGCCGTCCAGTCATCATCGGCACCATGGCCGCCGCCGCCGCCGTGGCGTTGTTCATCGGCGCCATGCCCGATCTTTCGTTCACCTGGCTGCTGGTGGCGTTCTTCGGGCTGACTGTGTTCCAGTCCCCGCTCTATGCCCTTGGCGTCGGTCAGACCAACGACTATGTCGACCGCAAGGACTTCGTGCCGGCGGCTGCGGGATTGTTGTTCCTATGGGGCGTCGGCGCCTGCGCAGGCCCCACCATCGCCGGTTTCGTGATGGAACTGACCCAGCCGTCGGGCCTGTTCCTCTACATCGGCACCGGCTTTGCGTTCGTCGCGCTGTTCGCGCTTTATCGCGTGTTCCGCCGCCGCGCCAAGACGCCGAAGGAACAGAGCGATTTCGTCGCGGTGCCGAACATCCAGAATGTCTACGGCGCCCCTGAACTCGACCCGCGTGGCGAATATCACCACCACGGACCATCGCCGGCGGCGAAGGACGGGTTTGTGGAGTAGCTCACGCTCCCACTCATCCCCTCCCCCGACACGGGGGAGGGTTAGGGAGGGGGAAGCCACAGACTCCGCTCCGCCTAAGCTTCGCTCGCTTCCCCCGCCCCTGCCCTCCCCCACTTGGGGGAGGGGGTTAGGTGGGGAGAAGCGATTTTCATCAGCGTTCCCACCTGTAGAGCACGTCCGGTTCTTTCTCTTCGTTGCGCGTGCCCTTGGTTTCCTTGACCTTGCGGAAGTCGTGGAACTCGTAAAACCGGCGCGCCTTCTCGTTGCGCTGGAAGGTCCACAGGTTCAACACCTTGAAGGCATCCTGCGCGATCTCCAGCAGATCGCTGCCAAGTCCCTCCCCTTGCGCATCCGGCAGGATATAGAGCTGATCGATCCAGTCCTGGCGGAAGGCGATGATGCCGACCAGCTTGCTCTGCTTCTCCGCGCCCCAGATCTGGCAGGCCGGAAACATCTGCGTGCGATAGAAGGCGCTGTCCTGGTCCGGCGTATACCGTCCGGCGAGCCACGGCAGGGCGCGGTCGTACGAGGCGCGGTGCACCGCCGCCGCGGCCGCCATGTCCTTCAGGGCCAGCTTGCGAAACGCCGTCACGGCACCGTCACCGCCGGCAACTGCCGCTTGAACGGCACCTCGCCCATCGAAGGCGCATCGAGTTCGCGCGCATAGCGATGCCCGTGATAGACGGCGTGCGCGATGAAGCCCGGCGCCAGGCAATCGCCGATGCGCGCGATCTGCTTGATGCCGGCGGCCTTCAGCGCATCGCCTTGCGCGACGAGGGCGAGATACAGCGCCTCGTTCGGCAAGCGCGACGTCACCGGCACCACCGCCGCTGCCGCGATCCGCCGTGTCCCGCCGCCATAGCCGCAGGTGATCTCGACATGATCCGCAGCGCCGCGTGTCACGTCGTGATGCGTGATGACGTCGATGCCAAGCGACCGCAGGCGCTTATTGATGTGCACGCCTTCCAGCGTATTGCCGGCCCAGGATGAGGCCAGATCGCCTGGCGTCACGAATGTGACGGCATGTCCCGCCTTGCGCAATTTCTCCGCCAGCACGCCCGCCAAGTAGAATTCCTCCGTGTCATAGACCACCACCGGGCCCTTCGCCGGCATGCGATCCGCCATCAGGTCGTCCGGCGTGAAGACCGTGGCATTCTCCAGCCCTGGAATGGCCGAGAAGTGACTCCGCCCGACGCCGTCGCGGCGCCACATCGCGCCGGTCGCCAGCACCACGCGCTCGAAGCCGAATTCCAGCACGTTCTCTTCGGTGAGAGTGCTGTCGCGATAGAGCGTGACGTTCGGCATCTTCGCGATCTGCTGCACGCGGTAGTCGCGCACGCGCGCCCACGCCGCCAAACCTGGCAGGCGCGATTCCTTGGCAACGCGCCCGCCAAGATCGGTGGTCGCTTCGGCCAGATGCACTTCGTAGCCGCGCCCACCCAGCGCGCGCGCCGCCTCCAGCCCCGCCGGCCCGGCGCCGACGATCAGCACGCGATCCTCCGACTGGCGCGCGCCGATCACCTCCGGATGCCAGCCCTTGCGCCATTCCTCGCCCATGGTCGGGTTCTGGGTGCAGCGGATCGGAGTCATCGTGGAATCGCCGGTGATGCAGATGTTGCAGCCGATGCACTCGCGAATGTCGTCGAGCCGGCCCTCCTCGATCTTCCGCGGCAGGAACGGATCTGCGATCGAAGGCCGCGCCGCGCCGATCATGTCGAGCACGCCGCGCTTGATCTGCGAGACCATGGTATCGGGTGAGGTAAACCGCCCAACCCCCACCACCGGCTTTGTCGTCAGCTTCTTGACGAAGGCGGTGAACGGCTCCTGGTGCCCCTCTGGCGAAAAGCGCGAGCTGAAGGAATCGTATTTCCAGTCGCTGACATGCACGTCCCACAGGTCGGGCAAGTCCGCCAGCATCGCCACCACGTCCTTCGCCTCGCCATCCGCCGAGATGCCGTCAGGCCCCATCATCTCGTCGGTGGAAAAACGCACCGCGACGCCGCAGGTCGCACCCACCGCGTCCTTGGTTTCCTCGATCAATTCGCGGAACAGGCGTACGCGATTCTCCAAGCTGCCACCGTACTCATCGGTGCGCGCGTTGCGCCGGCGCTGCAGGAAGTGCATGGCGAGCGACAAATCGTGCCCGGCATAGACATAGACGATGTCGAACCCCGCCTTCTTCGAGCGGATCGCGGCATCGCGATGCCAGCGGCGATAGTTGCGGATATCTTCACGGTCCATCGCGCGGGCCTGGAAGGGATGATAGCGCGACATCTGGTGCGATGGCGCCAGCGGCACTTCGCGGCTGTAGAAATTGGATGCCGACATCCCGTTGTGGGTCAGTTCGATCGCCGCCAGCGCGCCGTGGCGATGCACCGCCTCGCACATCAGCGCGTGGGCTGGAATGTCGTGATCGTCCCACAGGCGGCCTTCGATATAGGGGCTGACATCGCCGCTCGGATGGATCTCGGTTTCCTCGGTCGAGACCACCGCCCAGCCGCCTTCGGCCTTCACACCGCGCATGGCGGCGTGGGCCTGGGGCCGGCCGTGGCCCATGCCGTTGCAATGCGGCACCTGGTAGAAGCGGTTCTTTGCGGTGACCGGGCCGATGCGCACCGGCTCGAACAAGATATCGTACCGCGGATCGCGCGCCATAAAACCCCCAGAAATGGACTGAAAACACTGGCTTTCCGCAACACTCTAGCGGATTGGCAAATGGGTGGGCACCCCCTAGGATCGGATGCGAATCAGGGGGTTCCGTATTGCCGAAACGCAGACTCGCCATCGCCCGGCTGTGGTATGAGGCGAACAGTTTCTCGCCGCTGCGCACCGACCTTGCCGCGTTCAAGAATCGCGAATGGGTCAGCGGCGATGCGGCGCGCGCCTTCTATGCCGACACGTCGACCGAGATTGGCGGCGTCCTGGCCCTGGAGCCCGAACACCCGGATTGGGAGTTCCACTACCTGCACTGCGCCGCCGCGCCGCCGGGCGGCCTGGTGCAGCCGGACGCTTTTGCCGAGATCGCGCAGCTCATCCTCGATGGCATCGGTGCGCGCGGTTGGGATGCGGTTTACCTGTCGCTGCATGGTGCGATGGCGACCATCGACGATCCGACTCCGGAATTTCATCTGCTGCAGGCGGTGCGCGAGGCGATCGGCACCACGCCCCTTGGCGTCAGCTTCGATCTGCACGCGCATCTCAGCCCGCAGATGGCGAGCCTCATCGACGTGACCTCGGGCTATCACACCTATCCGCATATCGACATGGACGCGGCGGCAAAGCGTGCGCTGACGCTGCTGATCGCAACGGCGGAAGGCCGCGCCCGGCCGAAGGTCGCGGTCGCGAAAGTGCCGGCCATCGTCCCCAGCTTCAACATGCGCACGGGCGATGGCCCGATGGCGGAGTTGCAACAGCTCGCCGGCTTGTGGCGGCGCCAGCGCGGCATGCTCGACGTCACGGTCTATGGCGGCTTCGCTTACGGCGATTCCCCGTTCGCGGGTCCCAGCGTGGTCGCGGTGGCGAACAAGGACCAGGCCCTGGCGCAACGCTGCGCCAACGCGATCGCGCGTGAGTTCCTGCAGCGCAAGCAGCAATTCTTCATCCGCCTGCCGCGCCCGCTCGACGGCTTGCGGCAGGCGATCAAGACCGAGGGCGAAGGCCCCGCCATCGTGCTCGATCCCGCCGACAATCCCTTGAGCGGCGGGATCGGCGACACGCCGGCGGTGTTCCAGGCGATGCTGGAGGCGGATCCGCCGGCCCGCTCCGTCTTCGCGTTTTTCTGGGACCCGCCGCTGGTGGCTGAATGCTATCGGCATGGCGTCGGCGCCACCATCGAGGCGAAGCTTGGCGCGCGGATCACCCAGGATTTCGGCGCCGCCGTGCCGGTGCGGGCGGAGATCCTGAAGCTGACCGACGGCAAGTTCCGCAACGAGGGGCCGTACGAGCACAACCTCGCCGTCGATATCGGCCGCACCGCGCTGCTGGAAGTCGGCGGCATTCGCGTGATCGTGACCGAGACCTGCCAAGCCCCCAACGACCCTGGCTATTTCCGGCTGCACGGGATCGAGCCGGAGACCCTGCCTCTCCTCTGCGTGAAGGCGAAAAACCACTTCCGCGCGGCGTTTTCCGGCATGGCGCGGTGCCTCGTGGACGTGGATGCCCCCGGCCCGGCCAGCGCGGGCCTCTTCCACTACAAGTTCAAGCACGCGCCCCAAAACATCTGGTAAGGCACATCTGGTAGTCGCCGCTAGACTTGATCGGGCCCCCCCGGCCGCCTAATTTGGCCTTTGGAGAGCTTTCCCTGATCCCCACGGAGTTTTTATGGATATCCGCGACGGTTTCATCGGCGCGATCGGCAACACCCCGCTTATCAAGCTGCGAAAAGCCTCGGAGTTGACCGGCTGCACCATCCTCGGCAAGGCGGAGTTCCTCAACCCCGGCGGCTCCGTGAAGGACCGCGCCGCGCTCGCGATCATCGAGGATGCGGAAAAGAAGGGCGAAATCCGCAAGGGCGGCCTGATCGTGGAGGGCACCGCCGGCAATACCGGCATCGGCCTCGCACTGGTCGGCAACGCGCGCGGCTACAAAACCCTGATCGTCATCCCCGACACGCAGTCCCAGGAGAAGAAGGACATGCTGCGCCTCGCCGGCGCGGAGCTGAAGGAAGTGCCGGCGGTTCCCTACAAGGACCCCAACAATTACGTGAAGTGGTCCGGGCGCATCGCCGAGGAATTGAAGGCCAGCAACCCCAACGGCGTCATCTGGGCCAACCAGTTCGACAACGTCGCCAATCGCGGTGGCCATTATCGCACCACCGGCCCGGAGATCTGGGCGCAGACCGACGGCAAGGTTGATGGGTTCGTGAGCGCGGTCGGCACCGGCGGCACGCTGTCCGGCGTCGCGATCGCGCTGAAGGAGCGCAACAAGAACGTCAAGATCGCCCTCGCCGATCCGGAGGGCGCCGCGCTCTACTCCTTTTTCACCACCGGCGAACTGAAGGCCGAAGGCAGTTCCATCACCGAGGGCATCGGCCAGGGTCGCATCACCAAGAATGTCGATGGCATGCCGGTGGATTTCGCCTACCGCATCCCGGACAGCGAAGCGCTGCCGATCGTGTTCGACCTGCTGAAGGACGAGGGCCTGTGCATGGGCGGCTCGACCGGCATCAACGTCGCCGGCGCCATCCGCCTCGCCAAGGAGCTTGGCCCCAGCCACACCATCGTCACGGTGCTGTGCGATTTCGGCACGCGCTATCAAAGCAAGCTGTTCAATCCGGAGTTCCTGCGGTCCAAGGGCTTGCCCGCGCCGGATTGGCTGTGAGCATGACGCTGCAATCGCGGCACCTGTTCGACCTCACCATCGCGCTGCATCCGATCCACGAGATCGGCGCGACACCATTCGGCGGCCGGCGCGTGATCCCGGTTTCGGGTGGCACTTTCGCTGGCGAGCGCCTCAACGGCGAGATCATGCCCCATGCGGGCTCGGACCTGTTGCTGGCGCGGGCCGACGGGTCGTTCCAGCAGGACGTGCGGCTGACCCTGCGCACCGACGACGACGCCTTGATCCTGATGACCTATCGTGGCGTGCGGCACGGTTCGCCAGAAGTGAATGCGCGCCTTGCGCGCGGCGAGACGGTTCCCCCGTCCGACTACTACCTGCGCACCGCGCCGTTCTTCGAGACCTCGGCACCGAAATACGCCTGGCTCAACACTATCGTCTCCGTGGGCGTGGGTGAGCGCTTGCCCGCCGGTGCGCGCTATCAGGTATTCGAGATTCTCTAACAATCCCGTCCCTGTCATACCCGGGCGAAGGCCCGGGTATCCAAGTTCGTCACCGGATGCCCGCCCCTTAAAATTTGGACCACCGGGTCGCGACGATGCGCGTCGGCCCGGTGGTGACAGAAAGGGAGGCGTCGAGAAGGCGGCGCGCTACATCTGCGGCGCGGTCGCGACGAAGCTGGGGCGCTGCTGGAACGCCAGCCACCATTGCGACAGGCGCGGCACCTTGGCGAGGATGCCAGGGCCTTCCGGCGTGCCGGAGAGATAGCCGACGATCGGCGCCAAGAACAGGTCGGAGAAACCGGCATCGCTGCTGACCAGGAACTGGTTCGGCCCGCTGATCAGCTCCTGGATCACGCCCAGCACGTGTTCCGCCGGCGCCACGGCCGCGTCGATCGCCGCTTTGTCCGGGCCCTTCTCCTTGTCGGCGAAGAAATACTGCAGGACGATGCCGCCAATGATCCGCCCATAGGCATAGGAATTGACGATGTCGACGATCTGCTGATCGCGCGTGCGGCGGTGCAGGTCGGCTGGCGCGATGCGGCGGCCCGGAAAGGCGTCGTCGATGTAGTGGGCGATGGCGTTGCTCTCGAACAACTTGAAGCCGTTGTGCTCGAACGCCGGAACCTTTTGGAAGGGCTGTCGCGCGCAATGGTCGGGCTGGTGATGCTGGCCGGTCATCATGTCGACATTGACCAGGTCGTACTCGACGCCCTTCTCCATCAACACCATGCGGATGGTGCGCACATAGGTGCTGTAGACCGGACCATAGACCGTCGGTTTCGTCATCGCTTCCTCCCTTGCCAGCAGCCGGGCTAGCTAATCCCCCCGGTCCTTGACCGTCAAGTGACCGCCCCGCATGATGCCGCCGGGTTGTCAAAAAAGCCGGGCTGCCAAAAAAGGATGTGAGTCCATGGATCTGCTGTTCCGTCAGGACGCTTACCTCAAATCGTGCGACGCCACGGTGGTGTCGGTCGACGAAAAGGGCATCCGGCTGGACCGCACCGTCTTCTATCCCATGGGCGGCGGGCAGCCGGGCGATGTCGGGCGACTGGTCCTTGCAGATGGCAGCGCGCTCGAGATCGTCGACGCCGTGAAGGGCGCCAGCCACGAGGATGTGGTGCATGTGCCCAAGCCCGGATCGACCGCGCCGGCACCGGGCGACAGAGTGACGGCTGAGATCGACTGGGACCGTCGCCATCGCCTGATGCGCATGCACACCTGCCTGCACCTGCTCAGCGCCGTCATCAAGGGCGACGTGACCGGCGGCCAGGTCAGTGACGGCAAGGGCCGCCTCGACTTCAACCTGCCGGACCAGACCCCGGACAAGGAATTCGTGACGCGCGAGATCAACCGCCTGATCCAGGAGGATCACCTGGTCGGTTCGCGCTGGATCAGCGACGCGGAGCTCGCCGCCCAGCCGGAACTGGTGCGCACCATGTCGGTGAAACCGCCGATGGGCAGCGGCAAGGTGCGGCTGCTGAACATCGAGGGCGTCGACCTGCAGCCCTGCGGTGGCACCCACGTGGCCCGCACCGGCGAGATCGGCCCGATCGAGATCACCAAGATCGAGAACAAGGGCAAGATGAACCGGCGTGTCAATATCGCCTTCGTCGGAGCCGCCCAGTAATGGCGTACGTCAATCCACAGAGCCTCGTGTCAACCGAGTGGCTGGCCGCGCATCTCGACCAACCCGATCTGCGCATCGTCGATGCCACCTATTTCCTGCCGCACCTCAATCGCAATGCGAAGGCGGAATATCTGGAGCGTCATCTTCCTGGCGCGGTGCATTTCGACATCGACGATATCAGCGACACCAGCATTCCCCTGCCCCACATGCTGCCGCCGCCGGAGAAATTCGCCTCGCGCGTGCGGCGCCTCGGCATCGGCGATGGCAATCGCATCGTGGTGTACGACGCGCTCGGCATGATGAGCGCGGCGCGGGTGTGGTGGATGTTCCGCATCTTTGGCGCGCGCGAGGTCGCGATCCTGGATGGCGGCCTGCCGAAGTGGCTCGCCGAAGGTCGGCCGCTCGAGGATGGCCAGGTCACACTCCAGGAGCGGCACTTCACCGCGCGCCTCGACAACACCCAGGTCCGGAGCAAGGACCAGATTCGCCGCAACCTCGATACCAAGCGCGAACAGGTGCTGGATGCGCGAGCCGCCGGCCGCTTCAAGGGCACGGAGCCGGAGTTGTGGGCGGGTCGCCGGTCGGGACATATCCCCGGTTCGCATAACCTGCCGTACAACCAGATCCTCAATCCCGACATGACCTTCAAGGACGCCGACAGCCTGCGCCAGCTGTATGAAGGCGCCGGCATCGATCTCAAGAAGCCGGTCGTCACCTCCTGCGGTTCCGGTGTCACCGCCTGCGTACTTGCGTTCGGGATGCATCTGATCGGCCATCGCGATGTCGCGGTCTATGACGGATCGTGGGCGGAATGGGGCCTGCCCGGCGACACGCCGATCGAGACCTGATGCTCATCCGCCCCTACGTCCCGGACGACTTCAAGCCGCTGGTCGCGCTGTGGGACGCGACCGGGATCAGCATCCAGTACAACGACCCGGCCAAGGATGTCCCGCGCATGCTGGCGAGCCACGATTGCCAGCTCTATGTCGGCACGCTCGACGATCGCATCATCGGCAGCATCATGGTCGGCCATGAAGGCCATCGCGGCTGGCTCTACAAGCTGGCGGTGATGCCGGAGCATCGCGGCAAGGGCTACGGCCGCGACCTGGTGCGCCAGGGGGAGCGCTGGCTGGTGGCGCGCGGGCTCCCGAAATGCAACCTGATGATCCGCGAGACCAACACGGCAGTGCGCGAGTTCTACGAACGGCTAGGCTATCTGGTTGCCGATCGCACCGTGATGCAGCGCTGGCTGACGCCGGCCGAGATCGACATGAAGCCGGCGGAGCTCGATGTCACCACCATCGAGCTCGAGATGCGCGAGCGCCCGACCCGGGCGACTGTGCCCATCCCCGCAGGGCACTACGCCGTGATGCGGGTCGATAAACCGTCCTGCCCCTTCTACCGCTATCTCTACAAGCGGGTCGGCGAACCCTGGCTGTGGGTCGATCGCGCCAAGCTGAGCGACGCGGCCCTCGAAGCGGAGATCGCCGCCGAGGCCGTCGAGATCTATGTGCTCTACGCCAGCGGCGAACCGGTGGGCTATGTCGAGCTCGACCGCCGGCCGAAACCGGACATCCGCATCGCCTATTTCGGACTCGCCCCTGGCTACATCGGACGCGGCCTCGGCCGCTATCTCCTGAACTGGGCGATCGATCAGGCGTGGTCCTATGGGCCGGAACGGCTGACGGTCAGCACCTGGTCGTTCGATCACCCGCGCGCCCTCGCCAACTATCAGAAGGCCGGCTTCCGCCCCTATCAGCAGACCCGCAGCCGGATCGTCGACCCACGGCTCGAGGGCCTGATCCCCGCCAATGTGCAGCCGCGCGGGGCGACGTCGTGACCGAACCGCGCATGCAACGGGTGAAGGACCAGGATCGGCGCTTGATCGAGATTACCATCGATGGCTGGACCTTGAGCGCGATGGAGGGCGACACCGTGATGGTCGCGATCCTGTCGCAGCGACCCTTTCTGCGCCAGAGTTCGGCGCAGGAACCCGCGGGCGCCGGCTTCTGTCTGATGGGCGCGTGCCAGGATTGCTGGATCTGGCTGGAAGACGGACGCCGCATCCGCGCCTGCACCACATACATCGAACCGGGGATGCGTATCCGCACCACATGGCCAGACCGCCTGCTCGCATCCTGATCGTCGGTGGCGGTCCAGCCGGCCTGCGCGCGGCCGAATTGCTGGCTGATTCCGGTTGCGCGCCGATCCTGGTCGACGAGGCGCCGCGGGTCGGCGGACAGATCTATCGCCAGCCGCCGCGGGTGCCGGGTTTCGTGCGCAGCGCCAAGGACCTTTATGGCGCCAGCGCGGACCGCGCCAAAGACATGTTCGTCGCCTTCGACCGCATCCGCCATCGCATCGACTATCGCCCGGGCAGCCTGGTCTACGACATCGTCGACAATCGCGCGATCGTCGCAGCGGATGGCAGGAGCCAGGAGATCGCGTTCGACGCCCTGATCCTTGCGACCGGCGCCACCGATCGCATCATCCCGGCGCCCGGCTGGACGCTGCCCGGCGTCTATACGCTGGGCGGCGCGCAGATCGCGCTGAAGCATCAGGGCTGCGCCATCGGAAGGCGTGTCGCCTTCGTCGGGGCCGGGCCGCTCCTGCTGCTGACCGCGTATCAATACGCGCGTGCCGGCGTGGTGCCGGCGGCGCTGGTGCTGCCATCGCGCTACCGCTCTTTCCTCTCCGCCGGATTGCGCCTGGCCCATGCGCCGAAAGCCATGCTGCTGGGCCTCGTCTGGCTGCTCAGCCTGCGGCGCCGGCGGGTGCCGATCCTGTTCGCCAACCGCCTCGCCGAAGTGCACGGCGTGGACGCCGTCGCCGGCATCACCGTCACGCGCGACGGACGCAGCCGCCGGATCGCTTGCGATGCGGTGGCGATCGGCTATGGGCTGCAGCCGGAAACCCAATTGGCCGACCTCGCCGGCCTGCCCTTCGTGTTCGACGCCGCACGCCGCCAATGGCTGCCGGAAACGGACAATCTCGGCCGCGCGCGCAAGCACGTGTACCTCGCGGGCGACGGCGCCGGCATGCTGGGCGCCGATTCGGCCGAAGCGCGCGGACGCTTGGCGGCGCACGCTTTGCTGACCGATTTCGAAGTGCCGCACGAGTACAAGCCGGAGCGCGACCTGAAGATCGTCGCCAGCGCCGTGCGCACGCAATCGGCGCTGCGCGCGGCGTTCGACGTGCCGGTGGATTGCATCACCGCCATTCCGGACGAGACGATCCTGTGCCGGTGCGAGCAGGTGACGGCGGGCGAGTTCCGCGCCATCGCCGGATTGATGGGCGCGCGGGAGGTCAATCGCGCCAAATCCTATTCGCGCCTCAGCATGGGGCGTTGCCAGGGCCGGTTCTGTGGCGCCGCGGCGGCGGAGATACTGTCCGCCACCCTCGGGGTCTCGCTCGACAGCGTCGGACGCCTGCGCGGCCAGCCCCCGATCAAACCGGTATCGATCGCGACCATTGCCGCGGATCAGAAGCCGTGACGCCGCGCATGCCAAGTGGACTGGGCGGACGACTGGGCGCCAAGAGCGACGCGCTGGTGATCGGCGGCGGCATCGCCGGCTGCGCGGCCGCGCTCCATCTGGCACGCAAGAGTCGCAGGGTGACGGTGCTGGAGCGCGACCTCGCCGGCACGCGCGCCAGCGGCGTCAATTTCGGCGGCGTGCGCCAGAATGGCCGCGACCTGCGCGAGCTGCCGCTCTCCATGCGCGCGCGGGGGATGTGGGACAGCCTCGCCGCCGTGATCGGGTTTGATGGCGAGTTCCGCGCCACCGGCAATCTGCGCATCGCCCTCGACGACGATCGCGCCAAGGACATCGACCGGTTCTATACCGAGGCGAGCGCGCACGGCCTTGGCTTGGTGCGCCTGGACCGCGTGGAGCTGAAGGCGCGTTTCCCCTGGCTGTCGGGCGCGCTGGTCAACGGCGTGCTGTGCCCGTCCGATGGCCATGCCAATCCGCGCCTGGTCAGCCCCGCCTTCGCCTTTGCGGCACAGGAAGCCGGCGCCACGCTGATCGAGCATGTCGAGATCACCGATGGCTGGTACGCCAATAGTGAGTTCCAGGTGCGCGCCTCGGATGGCCGCACCTTCGGCGCGCCGGTGCTGGTCAACTGCGCTGGTGCCTGGGGCGGCAGGATCGCCGGCTGGTTCGGCGAGAAGGTCGAGCTGGTGCCGGAGATTCCGCAAGTCCAGGTGACCGAGCCGCTGCCCTATCGGATCGAACCCGTGCTGGGCGTCGTCGGCGGCGACTTCTATCTGCGCCAGACCTTTCGCGGCAACATCCTGTTCGGGTCTGGCCACGGCCGCGCCTCCGCCGACATCCTGCGCAGCCGGCCGCTGCCAGAGACCGCGCGGGCGGGTGCCGCGATCGCGCTGCGCCTCATCCCCGACCTTGCCAACATTCCGGTCATCCGGTCCTGGACCGGGGTCGATGGCGACACTCCCGATGGCGTCTGCGTGCTGGGGCAGAGCGAGACTCACCCGGGCCTGTTCCACGCCTTCGGCTTCAACGGGCACGGCTTCCAGCTTGGCCCCGCGGTCGGCGCGGTGCTGAGCGAGCTGATCCTCGATGGCAAGACCGCGACAGAGATCGGCGGATTGGGAATTGGACGCCTGCGACCGAAGCGCCGCGCCTCACCCGCGCCGGCTCGCCCGCAGCATGTAGAGGAACGCCACGAGGCAGCCGCCGAAAAAGAGCGTGCACAGAGCCCCGATCAGCTTGGCATCGGTCGCGATCAGCACGAACAGGCCGCACGCGACGAAGAGGCCACTGAGAACGGCGAGGGCTAGCATCGTGCCGGTGCCGTGCGCCTTGGCGGACGCGGTATAGGCTTCGGCCAGGGTTATCCGCTCGTCGGCAATCTCCCAGCCCCTGACCCTCCGGTATAGCGGCACCAGGCCCAGCAGCAGGGCCAACATCATGCCGCCAAAAAGCAAGAACCACGCTGGCTGGAAGAGGATGTTGTTGCTGAGCGCCACGACCGGCACGACGACGACGAACAGGCAGATGAAGTAGTTCTTCAGATAGCGCCGGACGTAGGCGGCATCCGCCTCGCTCGGGACCACGCGGCCTTTGCCGAGCTTGCCCCAGAAGAAATACAGCTCGCGGCCCCGCGAATCGTGCTTGAACGACGCCGCTGTCAGGCCATCGAAGTATCCCATCGCCGCGTCCGTCCCGGGAAAGGCGCTCAGTGATGCAGGATCTGGCTGAGGAACAGCTTGGTGCGGTCCGACTTTGGATGGTTGAAGAACTCTTCCGGCGTGTTCTGCTCGATGATCTCGCCGCGGTCCATGAAGATGACGCGGTTGGCGACGGTGCGCGCGAAGCCCATCTCGTGGGTGACGCACAGCATGGTCATGCCGGAGCGCGCCAGCTCGATCATGACTTCCAGCACTTCCTTGATCATCTCGGGATCGAGGGCGGAGGTCGGCTCGTCGAACAGCATGACCTTCGGGTTCATGCACAGCGAGCGGGCGATCGCCACCCGCTGCTGCTGGCCGCCGGACAGCTGGCCCGGATACTTCGCGGCCTGCTCTGGAATCTTCACGCGGTTGAGGTAGTGGATCGCCACCTCCTCCGCTTCCTTCTTCGGCATCTTGCGCACCCAGATCGGCGCCAGGGTCAGGTTCTCCAGCACCGTGAGGTGCGGGAACAGGTTGAAGTGCTGGAACACCATGCCGACTTCGCGCCGCACCTGCTCGATGTTCTTGAGGTCGTGGCTGAGCTCGACGCCTTCGACCGTGATCTTGCCGCGTTGATGCTCCTCCAGCCGGTTGATGCAGCGGATCATGGTCGACTTGCCGGAACCCGACGGGCCGCACACCACGATGCGCTCGCCGCGATAGATCGAGAGATTGATGTCCTTGAGAACGTGGAACTGTCCGTACCACTTGTTGACGCCGCTCAGCTCCACCATCACCTCGGTGCCGACCTGCATCTGTTCAGTCGCTTGGACTGCGGCTTGAGCGGTCATACTCTCATTCCTCCCCTAACGCTTCTTGTGTCCGGTGTGGAGCTTGCGCTCCAGATACATGCTGTAACGCGACATCGCGAAGCAGACCACGAAGTACACGAACGCGCAGAAGACGTAGCCTTCCATTTCGGTGCCGATCCACTTGCTGTCGCGCGAACCAGCCCGGACGATGTTGAGGAAATCGTAGAGGCCGACGAACGCGACAAGGGTGGTGTCCTGCGCGAGGCTGATGAAGTTGTTGACGATGCCTGGGATGGCGATGCGCAGCGCTTGCGGCATGATGATGAAGCGCGTGAGCTGCCAGTAGCCGAGGCCGAGCGCCTGGGCGCCTTCGTACTGACCCTTGGGCAGCGCCTGCAGGCCGCCGCGCACCACTTCGGCCATGTAGGCAGCCGCGAACAGCGTGACGCCGATCAGGATGCGCAGCAGGATGTCGAGCTCCACGCCCTGCGGCAGGAACAGCGGCAACAGGACATTCGCCATGAACAGGATGGTGATTAGCGGTACGCCGCGCGCGAACTCGATGAAGGTCACGCACAGCACATGGATGATCGGCAATTTCGAACGCCGCCCGAGCGCCAGCAGGATGCCGAGCGGCAATGAGAACACGATGCCGATCGAGCTGATGACAATGGTCAGCATGAAGCCGCCCCACAACCGGGTCGGCACCAGCGGCAACTCGAAAATGCTCAGCGCCCCGCCCGGAGCGATCGTGATCCCGAACAGACCGAGAAGTCCGGTGATCCCGCTCTCGATCCCGAGCGAGCCGAGCAGCAGCCAGAACGACAGAATTGGGAAAATCACGAAGAAGAAGATCGCGATCTCCCGCTTGCGCGTCACTCGTTCCGCCAACAGACCGTAAACCGATACCGCCAGCATGATGAGGACGAGGTCCACCCGCCACCGCTCCGGCTCGGGATAGAAGCCGTAGAAGAACTGCGGCAGACGCGACCCGACGAAGATCCAGCAGGCGCCGGCATTTGCGCTGCAGTCGGACAGTTGCGCCGTCCGATCGCCCATCACCACTTCGGGCGGGAACGTCCAGGTCGCATCCAGGATCGCCCAATGCACGAACGGCGGGACGATCAGATAGACCAGGTACAGCGCCGCCACGGTCAGCAGCGCATCGAGCCAGGTCGAGAACAGATTGTGTTTCAGCCAGCCGATCACGCCCGTCTCCGTTACCGGCGGCGGCAGGCTCGGGCGCTCTCCGGGGGCGAATTCGTTGGCGGGGATGTCTGTCATGGCTGCAGCCTCACCGTTCGATCAGCGCAACGCGCTTGTTGTACCAATTCATGATCGTCGAAATGATCAGGCTGACCATGAGATAGAACAACATGAGGATGGTGACGCACTCGACAGCGCGACCGGTCTGGTTTTGCGAGGTGCCGATCACAGAGAAGAGGTCGGGGAAGCCGATGAAACCCGCCAGGGTGGAGTTCTTCACCACGTTCAGATACTGGCTGATCATCGGCGGCACGATCACCCGCAGCGCCTGCGGGATGATGACGAGGCGCAGGTTGCTGCGCGGCCGCAGGCCGAGCGCGTAGGCCGCCTCGGTCTGGCCGTGGCTGATCGCCATGATGCCGCCACGCACGATCTCGGCGATGAAGGCGCCGGAATTTACCGACAGGCCGAGGATGAGGGCGACGATCTCCGGCTGGAAGGTCATGCCGCCCTTGAAGTTGAAGGTGCCGGCCTCCGGCAATTCCCACTGAACTGGGTTGCCGAGGATGAAACTGACCAGGACCGGAAGGGCGATGACCAGCGCGACGCCGGTGGTGAACGAGGGGAATTGTTGACCGGTCAGCGCCTGGCGCCGCTTGGCCCAGCGCCAGATGGCGACCGAGGCGACGATGCCGACAACGAAGGTCGCGGCGACGAACCAGAAATCGTCTTCCGGAATCGGCCGCGGCGTGAACAGGCCCTTCACGTTCAGGAACACGATGTCCGCGACGCTCAGGCTGTCCTTGACCTTTGGAAGAGCCGAGAGCACGCCGCCGTACCAGAACACGAGCTGAAGCAGCAGCGGGACGTTGCGAACGGCCTCGATGTAGACGGTCGCGATCCTGGCCACCAGCCAGTTCGACGACAGGCGCATGATGCCGACGACCAGTCCAAGGAAGGTGGCGAGCACCGCGCAGATCGCGGCGGCGAACAAAGTGTTGAGCGCACCGACCAGGAGGATGCGCTGGATCGGTGATTCCAGCGTGACATGCAGCGTTGCGAAGCTGAGCTGGAAGCCCGCGGGATCGGTCAGAAACGAAAGGCTGAGCGGAACGCCGAGCCGGTTCTGGTTCTCCACCATGTTGTGGAGCAGAAACCACGCCGCGCCCACGACCAGCAGGCCGACAACAAGCTGCGCCAGCAAGCCGCGCTTGCGCTCGTCCCGCCAGAACGCGACGTTAGACCGTTCTGGAATGTCACGACTGATATCAGCCACGTCACTCCTCCCCTGCTCTCGAGTGGGAAGAAAAAAAGCCTGTCAGCGCCTGGCGATGTCGATCACCGGGCGCTGACGAGGCTTTACGATGGGCTGTTAGCGGACCGGCGGCGCGTACTGCAGGCCGCCCTGAGTCCACAACGCATTCAGACCACGCGGCAACTTGATCGGCGTGTTCGGGCCGACGTTGCGCTCGAAGATCTCGCCGTAGTTACCAACGGCCTTGATGATGTTGTAGCCCCAGTCGTTGGTCAGGCCCATGCCCTCGCCCATCTTTTCCGTGATGCCCAGCATGCGCTGGATTTCCGGATCGGCGGTCGTGCTGTCGGCGGCATTCGCCTTCACCACGTCGTCGAGATTGGCTTGGGTGATGCCCTTTTCCTCGGCGATCACGGTGATGAAGTGGGTCCAACGGACGATGTCGCCCCACTGATTGTCGCCATGACGCACGACCGGACCCAGCGGCTCTTTCGAGATGATGTCCGGCAGAATGATATGGTCGTCCGGAGCCTTCAGCGCGGTGCGCTCACCGGCCAGGCCCGAAGCGTCCGTGGTGTAGGCATCGCAACGGCCTTCGTCGTAGGCCGAACGCGCCTGGTCGTTTTCCTTGAACTTCACCGGCTGCATGCCAAGGTTGTTCGCCTTGTCATAGTCGCCGAGGTTCTTTTCCGTGGTGGTGCCTTCCTGCACGCACACGGTGGCGCCCTTCAGCTCCTTCGCGCTCGAGATCCCGAGATCCTTGCGCACCATGAAGCCCTGACCGTCGTAGTAGTTGACCGCCACGAAGTCCAACGCCAGCTGGCTGTCGCGCGACAGCGTCCAGGTGGAGTTACGTGCCAGCACGTCCACTTCGCCGGACTGCAACGCGGTGAAGCGCTGTTCCGCGCTGAGCGGCTTGTATTCGACCTTCGACGGATCGCCGAGAACGGCGGCCGCGATGCCCTTGCAGAGGTCGATGTCGAGACCGGCCCACTCGCCCTTGTCGTTCGGCGCGCCGAAACCGGCGAGGCCGGTGGTGACGCCGCACTTCAACTTGCCCGCCGCCTTCACGCTTTCCAGCGTCGAAGCCGCCTGTGCTGCCGTCGACATGCCCGCAATCAGTGCGACACCGGCAACCAGAATCTTCACGTGGTTCATTTGAGTATCGTCCTTCCCTGAAGTGACCTTGATTTTTCTTGTTTTCGCACAGCCGTCTGTTCCCGAGCCAGACGGGCGCGTAACCGACCTTTTACACATTCCGGCTCGATGCTACAAGCATTCTTCCCTTACGCACTGTGGAACACCGCCATGTCCGGACCGGGCAAAAAAGACCGCACCATCGCAGCGCACGCCGGCAACCGGCCGCATGAAAACCAGGGGGTCGTTAACCCTCCGATCTACCGCGCCTCCACCATCCTGTTCACCAGCGTCCAGGATATGAAGGACCGCTATAAGCGTAAGTATGAAACCATTACTTACGGCCGCGATGGAACGCCGACCCATCGCGCCCTGGCAGAGGCGTTTACCAAGCTGGAAGGTTCCGACCACGCGGTCATCGTGCCATCCGGTTTAGCTGCCGTCTCGACCGCGCTGCTGGCAGTGCTCAGTCCCGGCGACCACCTGCTGATGGTGGACACGGTCTACGAACCCAGCCGCGACTTCTGCAGCGGCTTTCTGGCCAAAATCGGCGTCGAGACAACCTATTACGACCCGATGATCGGTGCCGGCATCGCCGCGCTGATTCGCCCGAATACCAAAGCGGTCTATATGGAAAGCCCCGGGTCGCTGACATTCGAGACCCAGGACGTGCCGGCAATTGTCGCTGCGGCGCAGGCACGCAATTGCGTGACGCTGATCGACAACACCTGGGCGACGCCGCTTTATTTCAAGCCGCCGCAATTCGGCATCGACATCGGAATCTATGCCGCCACCAAGTATATCGGCGGGCATTCGGACATGATGATGGGCCTCATCACCTGCACCAATGCGCTGTTCCAGAAGATCGCGAAGATGGCGCACGCGGTGATGGGCCACGCGGTTTCGGCCGACGATTGCTATATGGCGCTGCGCGGGCTTCGGACCTTGCATGCGCGGCTGCGCGAGCATCGGGAAACCGCGCTCGCCCTCGCGCATTGGCTGGCTGAGCGGCCGGAGGTGGAGCAGGTTCTGCATCCAGCCCTGCCCGGAACGCCGGGTCATCAGTTCTGGAAGCGCGATTGGGGCGGCTCTTCCGGCCTTTTCAGCGTCGTTCTGAAGCCTTGCGCGCCGGAACGACTGGACGCGATGCTGACCGGCATGGAGCTGTTCGGCATGGGCTACAGCTGGGGCGGTTATGAGAGTCTGATGGTGCCAGCGGGCCTCGCCAGCAACCGCACCGCCAAGCCGTGGCACGCACAGGGCCGCACGCTGCGCATCCATGCGGGCCTCGAGGATCCCGCCGATCTCATCAAGGATCTCGAGGACGGATTGGCCCGGTTGAGAGGCAATTAATGGCACCCTCGTCCGCCGCCTCCGAGCTGGTGTCCGGCATCGCGTTCGACGGCGAGGGCCTGGTGCCGGCGATCGCGCAGCAGCACGACACTGGCGAAGTGCTGATGATGGCGTGGATGAACAAGGACGCCGTTGCGGAAACCTTGCAGACCGGGCGCGTCTGCTACTGGTCGCGTTCGCGCCGCGCGCTGTGGCGGAAGGGCGAAACCTCCGGCCAGGTACAGCGGCTCATCGAACTGCGGGTCGATTGCGATAATGATACGCTGCTGCTGCTGGTCGACCAGACCGGCGTTGCCTGCCACACAGGGCGGCGCTCCTGCTTCTTCACCGCGTTCCGCAACGGCGCGCGCACCGTCATTGCCGATGTCGAGATTTCGCCCGGCGAGCTGTACGGACCGTGACGCACGGACTGGAATTGTGAAAAACGCGGTTGCATCGTTGTGGCGGGAAATGCTGTTGGTCGGCAAAACGCTCCATTGACCTTGCTGATGAAATCTGGACCAGCCATGAAGATTCCTTCCGGTGTCCTCGCCCTCGATCATTGCCGCGCCCTCGATCGCGACGATCCGCTGCGCAGCCGGCGCGACGCGTTCTCGCTGCCGGAGGGCATCGTCTATCTCGACGGCAATTCGCTCGGCGCCTTGCCGAAGGTGACGGAACAGCGTGTGCGCGATGTCATCGCCGGCCAGTGGGGCAAGGACCTGATCAAGAGCTGGAACGTCCACGATTGGATCTTCGCGCCGGCGCGCATCGGCGCGAAGATCGCGCGGCTGATCGGCGCCAAGCCCAACGAAGTGGTGGTGACGGATTCGACCTCGCTCAACGTCTTCAAGGCGCTGCACGCAGCACTGCGTCTGCGGCCGGAGCGCCGCGTGATCCTCTCGGATGAAGGCAACTTCCCGACGGATGTCTACATGGCGCAGGGCCTCGCCGGCCTGCTGGGCCAAGACTACACGGTGAAGACCGTGGCGCCGGCAGAGGTCGCCAGATCGCTCGACGACACCGTCGCGGTGCTGATGCTGACCGAAGTCGACTACCGCTCCGGCCGCCGCTACGACATGGCGGCGCTGACCAAGGCGGCGCATGCGAACGGCACGCTGGCCCTCTGGGACCTGGCGCACTCCGCCGGCGCGTTCCCGGTGCATCTCAACCGCTGCGGCGCCGATTTCGCGGTCGGCTGCGGCTACAAGTATCTGAACGGCGGGCCGGGCGCGCCGGCCTTCATCTTCGTCGCCGAGCATCTGCAGGCCGATGCGCGCCAGCCGCTCTACGGCTGGATGGGCCACAACGCGCCCTTCGCCTTCGATCTCGGCTACGAGCCGCGGCCGGGCATCGAGAAGTTCCTGGTCGGCACGCCGCCCATGCTGAGCCTCGTTGCGCTGGAAGCCGGCCTCGACCAGTTCGCCGAAGTCGACATGGAGCAGTTGCGATCCAAGTCGATGGCGTTATGCGATCTCTTCATCGCGCTGGTCGAACAGCAATTGCCGGCGGCCGGCCTCACCCTCGCCTCGCCCCGCAATGCCGAGGAGCGCGGCAGCCAGGTCTCTTTCCGCCATCCAGAGGGCTACCCGATCATGCAGGCGCTGATCGCCCGCGGGGTGATCGGCGACTTCCGGGCGCCGGATATCCTGCGGTTCGGCTTCACCCCGCTGTATGTGTCCTATGCCGACATCTGGGAGGCCGTCGTCCGTTTCGTGGCGGTGATGGCGGGTAAAGAGTGGGAAAAGCCGGAATACCGGCGCCGGGCGGCGGTCACCTGACCCGCATCAAATCCCCGTGCCAAACACTTGTCAGGGGCTGGATTTCCGCGCTCAAGCCGGGCAACATGCCCCCGGCTAATCTGGCCGGCCTAACCCACTGAAATCGAGGCGTCTGCGCGATGCGGCCGATATTCGTAATGGTCAAATGCGACCCCGGGACCGCCTATGACGTGGCGGCGCGGGCGCTCGACACCATCGAGGAAGTCAGCGAGCTGTATTCCATCTCCGGCACCTACGACCTGCTGGTGAAATGCACCCTGCAGACCGAGGCGGATGTCGGACGGTTCGTCACAGGTCGGCTGCAGACTCTGCCGAACGTCAAGGACACCCTGACGATCATCACCTTCAATGCGTTTACCTGACACAGCGGCTGCCAGCCGATCGCCGATGGTGAACACCCGGCGCTTGACTCGTTGTGCAAGTATTTCTTATGGCAAACGTTAATAACATCAAACAAAACGGCTAACCGAGGGGAGGTACCATGAATTTCCGAAAGCATGCGCTGCTGGGCGCCAGCGCAATCCTGGCAGTCGCCGCCGCAACGTCGGCGGCCAGCGCCGAGGATGTGAAGGTCGGCATCCTGTTCGACATCACCGGCCCGATCGCCAACTTCATTCCGCCTATGCTGGATTCCGTGACCCTGGCGGCTGACGAGATCAACGCCAATGGCGGTCTTCTCGGCGGCAAGATGGTTCCGGTCACTGGCGACACCACCGGCTCGCCGCAAGGCGCGGTCGACGCCGCGACCAAGCTGGTCAGCGTCGAGAATGTCGCCGCCATCGTCGGTGCGCTGATGTCCTCGACCACGATCGCCGCCGCCAACAGCGTGATCGTGCCGACCGGCGTCACGCAGATCTCGCCGACCGCGACCTCGCCCGACATGTCGACGCTCGCCGACAACGACTGGGTGTTCCGCATCGTCCCGTCCGACGCCTATCAGGGCCAGGTGCTGGCGAAGCTGACCATGGACCAGGGCATCAAGAAAGTCGCGCTGACCTATGCCAACAACGACTACGCCGCGCCGCTCGCCAAGGCGTTCTCCGATTCCTACAAGAAGCTGGGCGGAACCGTCACGGCGGAAGTGAAGCACGAGGAAAAGCAGCCCTCCTACACCACCGAGCTTGCGACGCTGTCGAAGGACGGCCCGGAAGCGCTGGTGCTGATCGCCTATGCCGGTGATTCCGGTTTGACGATCGTGAAGGAAGCTCTGGAGAATGGCCTGTTCAAGCGCTTCATCGGCACCGACGGTCTGCGCGACAACCTGCTGATCGAAAAGATCGGCGCCGACAACCTGAAGGATTCGTTCTTCACCTCGCCCTCTTCGCCGAAGAGCGAGGCGGCGGACAAGTTCGAGAAGCTCTATGCCGACAAGTTCCAGTCCACCAAGGACAAAATCTTCATCGGCCAGGTTTATGACTCGGTGATGCTCGCCGCGCTTGCGATCCAGCAGGCCGGCAGCACGGACCGCACCAAGGTGCGCGATGCGCTGCGCCAGGTCGCCAACGCCCCGGGCGAGCCGGTTGGCCCTGGCGACTGGGCAAAGGCGATCGCCCTCATCAAGGAAGGCAAGGACATCGATTACACCGGCGCCACCGGCTCGATGGACTTCGATGACGCCGGCGATGTCGCGGGCGTCGTCGGCCATTTCGTAGTCGATGGCACCGGCTACAAGGAAGTCGGGCTGGTCACGCCCTGATCTTTCATCGCTGAAGAACACGAGAGGCCCGGAGCGATCCGGGCCTCTTTTCTATTGCCGTCAGCGATCCCGCGCGCAGGTCAGGCCGCGAAGTGAGCGTGATGCTTCTCGACGGCTGCGATGAAATGCGCGGATTGCGAAATCCAGCCGAACTGATGCTGGAGCACGGTCAAAGAGGCTTCGTGACTCGTGTTCGCGACACCCGGCTCCGCCGTGCAATCGGCGAGCAGCAGACAGATGTAGTCGCGGAACATCGCATCGCGGAGCGTGGACTCGATACAGACGCTGGTGGTGCATCCGGTGAAAATCAGGTTTCTGATGGACCGCCGCTTCAGAATGGCGTCGAGATCTGTCTCGAAAAAGCCACTGTAGCGGTGCTTGTAGAGAACGACGTCGTCAGGCTCGGGCGTCAGCTCCGCGACGATGTCGGTATTCCAGGTGTCCCGGATGAGTATCCGGCTGGGGCTGCCATCCGGTGCGGTGGCTGTTTCGCCGACGCGCAACCGGGCGTGCTTGATGCGATTTGGGCCATCGACGCTGCCGCCATCCGAAAGGTCCGCCTTGAAGGCCATCTTCAGGTAGACGATGGCAATACCGGCCTGCCGGGCGGCGGCCAAGACGCGGGCTGTGGGCGCGATCACATTCCGAATGCTCGCAATGTCGATGCCGGCCAGTGCGAACATACCGCCGGGGGAGCCGAAATCGTTCTGCATGTCGACAACGATTACGGCGCTCTGCGCGGGATCGATTGCAACCGCTTCAGGCTTCGCTTCGACAACGATCGGTCCGGCCAGTCGCATCACACAATTCTCCCAAGGAAGATCGTGACGCTACCTTACCTGAACAATGGCGACAATGGCGCGCCTACCCTGGGAGGACTGATTGGAGAGCAGAAAGAGTGCCGAAGTGGACTACGCCGCGACCGGGATTCGCAGCACTTCCAGCAATTGCTGGCCGTCCTTGCCGCCGTCGCCCTTGAGGTCGACGCGCACGATGGCGTCGAGCGCCGCGGCATAGGCCGAGAGGCGCCGCTGCAGCGCGCGTTCCGCCGGCAGGGACTCATCCTTGATGGTCTTGCACATCACTTCGCCGACCGTGGTCAGCAGGCCGTAGTCGAACGAACCGCCGACCGCCTGCAGGTCGCGCGCCAGGGCGTGCAGCTTGGCCCGCCACTGTGGGTCTTCGTGATCGGGGGCGGAGAGCAGGATGAACATGTCGCGCAGCGCGCCGTTGACGTGCTTGCGGAACGAGGTGCTGAGTTCCAGCATCGCGATGCTGGCGTCGGCTTCCATTCGGCGCAGTTGTTCCTGCGCGATCTCGCGCACCTTGTCACGCAGGGCCTGGCTCATGGCTTGCGCTCCTTGCGACGATCGAACCCGTCGTAGCCGCTGATCCCGACCAGCAGGCGGCGATCCGGGCCGGCATAGACGTCGCTGTCGACGAACGGACGCTCATCGAGGATCACGCGCACCAGGCCTTCGTACAGGCGCTTGAAAGTCAGCGGCTTCACCAGCGTCCAGTTGGTGCCGCTGTTGCGCGCCTTCGCCACATAGTCGCGGTCGACGAAGGCGGCGGCGACCAGGATCGGCACATCCTTGCGCGCTTCAGTTTCGCCGCGGCGGATGGCGCGTACCAGCTCAAGCCCGTCCATCCCGGTGAGGTCGAGATCGAGCACCACGATATCGGGATCGACTTCGCCGATCTGCCGATGCGCCATGAGTGGATCGGCGCACATCGTCACCTTGCCGATCCGCATGATGCCGAACAGGCGCTGCATGTAGGTGCGGACGAATTCATTGTCGTTGATGACGAACAGCGAGATCTTGCTGAGATCGAACGCCGGCACCTCGCGCGCGAACATGCGGCGCGTCGGCAGCGGCGTCGCCTGGATCACAGGACGCGGCTGTTCGGTGCTCGGGGTTTGGGCTCTCTTGCCAGCCATCGTGGCGGCCTCGCATTTGACCGTAGGAATTCGGATGTGCCAGTTTCAGCCCCGACCCGTTAATGCGGCTTTAATGACGCGGGCGCTGGCTGGCGCCAAGTCCTTGTCGGCATTCGTGGAAAATTGAATCGATGGCAATTCAGGCAGTCTTGTTCGACGTTTACGGCACGCTCTTAAACGTTCACTCCGCCGTCGCCCGACAAGGAAATAGTCTTGGCGCGCAGGCTGACTCCGTCTCCCGCGCCTGGCGGCAGAAGCAGCTTGAATATACCTGGGTGTGGTCGCTGCGCGGCGCCTATCGCAGTTTCCGCGCGCTGACCGAGGCGGCCCTCGACCATGCGCTGGCGGCGCACGGCGTCGCCGCGCCGGACTTGCGGGCGCGTCTGCTCGGCGCGTATGAACGTCTCGATCCCTTTCCCGAGGTCATTGCGACGCTCATGGCGCTGCGCGCAAAGGGCGTGAAGCTTGCGGCGCTCTCCAATGGCGATCCGGATCTGCTGGAGGTTGGCCTTGCCAGCGCCGGCATCCGCATAGCCCTCGATGCCGTGCTGTCCGTCGCGCCGCTCGGCATCTACAAGCCGGATCGGCGCGTCTATGAAATGGGCCGCGCTTGGGCCGATTGCACGCCTGCGGAGATCGGCTTCGTCTCCGCCAACGCGTGGGATGCCGGTGGTGCAGCCGGTTTCGGCTTCCACACCTTCTGGATCAATCGAATCGCGCAGCCGCCAGAATACGAGATCGACCGGCACGCGCGCGTTGTCACGAGCCTGTCGCAGGTTGCCGCCATGCTGGACGCGGCGCAGGGGTGAAATCCTTCACGCCTTGCACTATTGTCTGACAAATTCCAACGCGCGCGAGTAAGGGGCAGATCATGGAATATCGCTTGTTGGGCCGGTCGGGCCTCAAGGTTTCGGTGCTGACCCTCGGCACCATGACATTTGGCGGCGAAGGGTTCTTCGCCAAGGCCGGTTCATCCGATGTGAAAGAGGCGCGGCGCATCATCGACATCAGCCGCGAGGCCGGCATCAACCTGCTCGACACCGCCAACGTCTACTCCCTTGGGCGCTCGGAAGAGATCATCGGCGATGCACTGGAAGGCGGCCGCCACGACCTGATGATCGCGACCAAAGTGCGCTTCCCCATGGGCAAGGGGCCGAACGACGCGGGCCTGTCGCGCCACCACATCATCCGCGAATGCGAAGCGAGCCTCCGACGCCTGAAGCGCGATGTGATCGACCTCTACCAGGTCCATGAATGGGACGGCCAGACGCCGCTCGAGGAGACCATGGAGGCGCTGGATACCCTGCTGAAGGCCGGCAAGGTCCGCTACATCGGCTGCTCGAACTTCTCGGGCTGGCACCTGATGAAGGCGCTTGCCGTTTCCGAGCGCGACACCCGCGCCCGCTTTGTCAGCCAGCAAATCTACTATTCGCTCCAGGGCCGCGAGGCGGAATACGAGCTGATCCCGATCACCGTCGACCAGGGCCTCGGCATCCTGGTGTGGAGCCCGCTGGCCGGTGGTCTGCTCGCCGGCAAATACCGCCGCGGCAAACCGATGCCGGAAGGCCGCCATATCAAGAACTGGGGCGAACCGCCGATCTATGACGAGACCAAGCTCTACGACACCATCGAGGTTCTGGTCGGTATCGCCGAGGCGCGCAATGTGCCGGCGGCGCAGGTCGCGCTCGCCTGGTCGCTGGGCCAGCCCGGCATCACCTCGCTGGTGATTGGCGCGCGCAACGAAGACCAGCTCCGCACCAACCTGCCCTGCGTCGATCTCAAGCTGAGCGCGGAAGAGCGCGACAAGCTGCACGCGGTCAGCGCCCCGACCCTCATCTATCCCTACTGGCACCAGGCCAGCACCGCGCGCGATCGGCTCGGCGCCGCGGACCTGGCGCTGCTGGCGCCGTTCGTGAAGGGCGACGCGCGCTTCTAGGAGAAGGTTTTCAGCAGCAGGCCGATGCCCGCCGGCGGCGCCACACTATCGCGCCTGAGGCGTGCCCTCGATCCCAAGAGTGGCGAGAAGCTCTTGGCCATGCCGACCGCCATCGCCCTTGAGTTCCCGAGCGATGATCGCATCGAGCGCCGCGACATGGGCAGCCAGCAGGCGTTGGAGGCGCGTCTCCTGCACCACGCGAGCATTTTTCAGCAGGACGCACAGCGACCCGCCGACCAAGGTCATCAGGTCATAGTCGAACGAGCCGCCCAGCCCCTTGAGGTTGTGGGATTGCGTATATAGCTCGTTCCGCCACGATCCATCCCCATAGCGTGGATTCGCGAGCAGCCGACGCATGACTGCCATCGCCGTCGAAACGTGCTCGTGGAACATCGCGAGCAGGTCGACCTTGATCGTGTCCGCCTTGGCTTCCAGCGTCTTGAACTCCGCTGGACTCATGACTCGCATCCGGTCTCGCAGGCGGTTCGCCATCCTAGGCCGTCTCCGACTTCTTGCCCGCGCCGCGTCGGTCGGGTGAAAAATCGTAGGCGATGGTGCGCACGCGCCGGCATGGTCCGGCGTAGCTTCCCTGTTCCACGAACGGCCGATCGTCGAGCACCACCCTCACCAGGCCTTCGTAGAAGCTGCGGAAGGACAAGGGCTTCACCAGGATCCAATTGGCGCCTTCGTCCCGCGCCTTGCCCACATGCTCGCGATCCGTATGAGCCGACACCACCAGGATCGATGCGTCCTTCGCCACAGTCCCCCGACCGCGCCGAATATCCCGCACGATCTCGAGCCCCTCTTTTTCCGGCATGTCGAGGTCGATGATCACGACGTCGGGCTTGGCCTTGCCGATCGCCTCATGGGCCAAGGTGGGATCCGAACAGGTGAAAATTTGCGAGACGCGCATGGCGGTCAGCAGCCGCTTTATCAGCGTGGTGGCGAATTCATTGTCATCGATGAGGGCGATGCGCAGGTCGCGCAGGTCGAGCAGAGGCAGGTCGCGGGCGTAGACCCGCCGGCGCGTTGGCGGGGCGGCCCGCTTGATGCCCTTCGTCGGCGCTGGGTCACCGCGCTTCGGCTTCGATCGAGATTGCGGCATGCCTGGGGTGTACCGGTCTGTTTCACGCTTCTGTAAAGGGTATGGATACAATTGTTAAAGCCGTCTTAACCTCAAGGCCCATGGGGTTGCGGCGCGACGGAACGTCGCGCCGCGCTAGCCGAAGGTTTGGAGCAGCAGTTCGATGAAGCGCGCGCCATCGGCGTCGAACGCGACGTCGCATTGCGGTTCCTGCCCGCCGCGGAAGTGCGTGTCGATCACCGTGCGCCCAACCGTCAGGGCGCCGCTCGTCTCCACCGCCACATGCAACCGCTTGGTGGCGATGATCGAAGGATCGATGAGGTAGCCGACGCAGACCGCGTCGTGTACCGGCGTGGTGCCCGCCACCGCCATCTTCTGGATCTCGTCGTGGATCTCGATGCGGTGGCCGATGAAATCGGCCGCCGCAATGCCGGCGGGCGTGCCGGTGGCGCGCAGCTTCTCGCAATCGGCGTACGACACCAGCGCGCGATGAGTGGCGTCAAGTGGCACCAGGGTCATCTTGCGAAACTTGGCGGCGAATACGACGGCTGCCGCCTCCGGATCGGCCCAGATGTTGAATTCCGCCGACGGCGTCACGTTGCCGACCTCGTGCCCACCGCCCATGATGACGATCTCAGGCACCTTCTCCACCAGCTTGGGATAGAGCGTCAGCGCCGTCGCGATGTTGGTCAGCGGAGCGACCGGCACCAGGGTGATCTCGTCGCTGGTGTTGCGGTAGGTCTCGATCAGGAACTCGACCGCGCCCTTCTCCGCCTTCGCCCGCGCGGCAGCGGGCAGCAGCAAAGTCCGGCCGTGTATCTTGCCGGCGAGGTCGTCCTGATCGCGGGGGATCGGGAAGTCGGGACGCACCAGCGGCCGCGCCAACCCCTCGTACACCGGCACATCCTTGCGCCCCACGGCGTCAAGCACGCGCAGGCTGTTGTCGGTGCAGTACTGCACCTCGACATTGCCGTTGACGGTGGTGCAGGCGACGAGATCGAGCGCCGGATGCAGCGCCGCCAGCATGATGGCGACGGCATCGTCGGTCCCGGTGTCGACATCGAGGATGAGCTTGCGTTTCCGCTGGGCCATGATGGCCTGCAGCTTAGCCCTTCTTTGGCGTATCGTCGATCATGCGCGGCGGCTTTTCCGGGAACAGGCCCTTGCCGAAGCGTTGCAGCACGATCTGCAAAAGGATGCCGATCAGCAGCACCCGCACATAGCTGACGCGGGTAATCCAGTCCCCCGGCAGCCGGTTGGTGACCAGCTCTGTCGCCGACCAGATGATCCAGATCGCGAAGGCGCCGGCGATGGCGCCGCGGTTGTTGCCGCTGCCGCCCATGATGAGCATCACCCAGGGCAGGAACGTGACCATCAGCGGCTCGGTCGCGTTGACGCCGAGGAACTTGAAGTAGTGCGCCATCACCGCACCGCCGAGGCCCATCACCATCGCGCCCAACACAAAAGCCTCGGTGCGGAACTGGGTCACGTCCTTGCCGATCGCCGCCGCCGCGGTGTCGCTGTCGCGGATGGCGCGCAGCACCCGCCCCCAGGGCGAGCCCCAGGCCCGCTCCGCCGCGATGTAAATCGCGAGCATCAAGGCCAACACCAGCGCGAGGAAGGCGAGGTTGTTCCATGGGCTCGGCAGGGTTTCGAACGGCTTTGCGATGTTGGGAATGCCGCGGGTGCCGCCGGTCAGCCATTCCTCGTTCTTGATGGTGAGGCGGATGACCTCGGCGATGCCGATGGTCGCCATCGCGAGGTAGTCGCCCTGCAGGCGCAGACAGATCCGCGCCACGCCCCAGGCGAGGAGGCCGCTCGCCGCCATCGCGATCGGCCAGGCGACCACGATCGGCAGGCCGAAGCCGCCGACATAGACCGGGCTTTCCGGCGTCGTCAGGATCGCGGCGACATAGGCGCCGATGGCAACAAATCCGGCGACGCCGGCATTGAATAGTCCGGCAAAGCCCCATTGCAGGTTGAGACCAAGGCACAGGATCGCGTAGATGCCGCCCATGGTGGCGAGGGCGATGAGGTAGTTCTCCATCTAGAACTGCCTCCCCTTGAAGAGGCCGGTCGGCCGCCAGATCAGCATGAGCACCATCACCGAAAACGCCACCGCCGGCTTGTAGCCGGGATTGACCAGCGGTGCATTCGAGATCCAGGGATAGGTTGAGAGTTCCTGCACCAAGCCGATGGTGAGACCGCCCAGCACCGCTCCATAAGGCCGCCCGATGCCGCCCAGCACCGCCGCGGCGAACAGCGGCAGCAGCAGGTCCCAGCCCATGCTGGGATGGATCTTGGTCTGGATGCCGATGAAGACACCGCCGGCCGCCGCCAGCCCCGCACCGATGATCCAGGTCCAGCGGATCACCTGCTCGACGTTGATGCCGCTGACCCGCGCCAGATCCGGATCGTCGCTGACCGCGCGCATCGCCTTGCCGAGGCGCGTGCGGCTGAGGAACAGGTGCAGCCCAACCACCATGACCGCCGTCACCAGCACAATCATGACTTGGCGCGGCGCGATCTTGAAGAGTCCGATCTGCATCGGGAAGCGGATGCCGAGATCGTAGGTCTCGACTCCGACACCCCAGATCAGCTGGATGGCGGACCGCAGCATCAGCATCACGCCGAAGGATGCGATCACCGTGACGATACCGGGCGAGCGCCGGAACGGCTTGTAGAACGCGCGGTCGATGCCGAGCGAAACCGCGACCGCGCCGGCAATGGCGAGCGGCAGCGCGGCGTACGGGCTCCAACCAAAATTCGCCGTGAAGATGAGAGCGAGGTACGCGCCCAAGGTCATCACATCGCCATGGGCGAAATGCGCAAACCGCAGGATGCCGAACAGCAACGAGATGCCGATCGCACCGAGGGCATAGATGCACCCGACGACGAGGCCGGGCAACAGATAGAGATTGATGAAATCGCTGAAGGTGTCCATGTCAGCGATCCATCCATTCCCCTCCCCCGAGCCGGGGGAGGGTCAGGGTGGGGGCACGGCGCTTCGGCTCGGCGCGATCTTCGGCGGAGGGATTCAGTAGTCCCCGCCCCCGATACGGGGGAGGGTTAGGGAGGGGGAAGCCAGTGCACGAGTGGGACGAACCTTCGCTCGCTTCCCCCTCCTTAATTCTCCCCCATGTGGGGGAGGAGAAAACCGGGTAATGGTGCGTAGTCATCATCGCCCTCACCCACCCAGAAAGGATTCCGCGACCTCGCGATTGGCGAGGAGGTTCGCGGTGGTGTCGGTGAAGCGGTTGCGCCCGGTGGCGAGCACGTAGCCGACATGACCGATGGCGAGCGCCTGCTTGGCGTTCTGTTCAACCAGCAGCACTCCGACGCCGCTGGCATTGACGGCGACGATGCGATCGAAGATCTGGTCCATGTAGAGCGGCGACAGGCCGGCGGTCGGCTCGTCCAGCATCAGGAGCTTCGGTTCCAGCATCAGCGCGCGGCCCATCGCCACCATCTGGCGCTGGCCGCCGGAAAGCTCGCCCGCCGGTTGTCTGAGCTTCTCGCGCAGCGGCGGGAACAGCGCCAGCACCTTTTCGACTCTGGCAGCGATGTTGCCTGGCTTCAGGAACGCGCCCATCTCCAAATTCTCGCGCACGCTCAGGGAGCGGAACACGTTGCGCTCCTGCGGCACATAGGCGATGCCGCGTCCGACCAGTTGGTCTGCGGGCAGCCGCGTCACGTCTTCGCCGGCGAAGGTGATTGTGCCGCTGCGCACTTGCGCAAGCCCGAAGATCGCCTTCATCGCCGTCGACTTGCCGGCCCCGTTCGGGCCGACGATCACCGCGATCTTGCCCTGATCGACCGCCATGTCGATGCCGTTCAGGATATCGACCGCGCCATAGCCCGCGACCAGCGCGGCGATGCTGAGCAGGCTCATGGCCTTGCTCCCGCCCCGGGATTCGGGGGCGGCTGGGTATGGCGCGCACCGAGATACGCTTCGATCACCGCTTCGTTGCGGCGGATGTCCGCCATCGTGCCTTGGGTAAGGACGCGGCCCTCCGCCATCACGATCACCGGATCGCACAGCCGCGCGATCAGGTCCATGTCGTGCTCGATCACGAAAAAGGTGTAGCCGAAATTCTTGTTCAGCCGCTCGATCTCGCCGGCCAGTTCGCCCAGCAGCGTGCGGTTGACCCCGGCGCCCAGTTCGTCCAGCAGCACCACCTTGGGGTGGATCATCATGGTGCGGCCGAGTTCCAGCAGCTTCTTCTGGCCACCGGACAGGTTGCCGGCGTATTCGCGCTCGAGATGCGTGAGCCGCAGCTGACCCAGCACTTCGCGGGCGCGTTCGCGCAGCGTGCGCTCCTCGCCCACCACCTTGCCCCACGCGAACCAGGCGCGCAGCAGATTCTCGCCCGATTGATCGGGCGGCACCGCCATCAGGTTCTCAAGCACCGTCATGCGGCTGAATTCCTGGGCGATCTGGAAGGTGCGCGCGAGCCCGCAATGGAACAGCTTGTGCGCCGGCCAGCCCGTCACGTCCTGCCCGTCCAGCGCCACGGTGCCGGAGGTCGGCGGAAACAATCCGGCGATGATGTTGAACAGAGTCGATTTGCCGGCGCCATTGGGGCCGATCAGCCCGGTGACCGAACCCTTGGCCACGCCGAGCGAGCAATCGTTGACCGCCTGGATGCCGCCAAAACTTTTGCAGAGATGCTCGACCTGGATCATCCCCCGTCGCGCGCTCCCCCGCGCACGCCCCCAACCCGCATCGCCTAGACCCGTGCCGCCGGCAGATAGTTCGCGAATTCCCGCTCGACCGCCTTTGGGTCGCCTGTGAGACCATAGAAAACGCCGGCCGCCATGTCGCCGGGATAGATTTCCTCCGCCCGGCTCTTCAGGCCCTGCACGATGGCGTGCGACACGTAGTCCGGTTGGATCTTCGGCACGGCGACGCCGGCGGTCATGTCGGTGTCGACCGCGCCGGGCAGCACCGCCATCACATGGGTGCCCTGCGCCTTCAGCTCCGCGCGCACCGCCTGGGTCATGCTGAACTCCGCCGCTTTCGACGCGCATAGCGATCCCATCAGCGGCAGGTTCACGTGGCTCAAGATCGACAGCATGTTGACGATGGCGCCGCCGCCGTTCTTTTTCAGGATCGGCTGGAACGCCCGGCACATGCCAAGAGTGCCGAAGTAATTCACCTCGATCTCGCGGCGCGCGTTGTCGGTGCCCTCGATCGCCATCAGCGGCGTGTTGAAATTGACGCCGGCATTGTTGATCAGCAGCGTGACGTCCTGCGCACCTTTGGCGGCGGCGGCCACCTGCTCGGGCTTGGTGACGTCGATCTCGACCGGCACCAGCTTGCCCGGCGCTTCGGCGGCCAGCGCCTTCACGCCGTCCAGCTTGCGCGATCCGACATAGATCTTGGCGACGCCCGCCTTCAACAGCGCCCGCACCGTCGCCGGGCCGATGCCGCGGTTGCAGCCGGTGACGAACGCGACCGCGCCCGCCAGCAAATCCTTGCCCGGCTGCGCGGCGAAACGCTGCAGCGCGGCCTTGGATGGGCTCTGGATCAGATCCTGGTCATAGGAAACGACCACCATCTGGAAACCCTGGTTGCGCCGGTCGGCGGCCAGCGTCACGTTCGGCGTGAAGAGGCCGCAGCTCTTGCCCGCCTTCTTCGCCGCCTGGAACACCGACTGCATCGCGGCTTCGTGGGTCGGCCCAAAGTCCGGGAAAGTCTCGGTCGAGAGCGACAGATCGAACGGCCCGATGAACAGCATGTCGATGCCCGGCACCGCCGCAATGGCGGCGGCGTTCTCGACGCCGGTCTTGGTCTCGATCATGACCGCGAGGAACGTCGCCTCATTCGTCACCGGCAGGTCGCGCTTGACGTGGATCATCGGCCGGATGCCGCCGGACGAGCGCCGGCCCTGCGGCGGATACTTGGCGGCGGCGACGATGCGCCTGGCCTGTTCGGCGGTTTCAACCATCGGCACGATGACGCCAAGGGCGCCGCTGTCGAGGGCGCTGCCGATCGCGAAGTCGGAATCGTCCTGGGTGCGGATCAGCGGCGGCGCCTTCGCCCGCGTGACGCCGATCGCGGCCTCGAGCGTCGGGCGTATCCACAGGCCATGCTGCATGTCGAAGACGACGGCATCGGCGCCCTCTTCGACCATCAGCTCCGCCACGGTCGGCGAGCCCAAGGTCGTCCACATCACGCCGACACAGCCGCCGGCGCGCAGCTTATCCAGAACCGGATTCTTCATGATCGTCTAGCCCCAGCTCAACTTCTGTCGGCACTCTCCGCCCAGCGCTTCATCAGCGTGTTGGACGGCTGCTTTTCATCCATCAGCTTGTTGGCGGTCTCGACGCCAGCGGTCGGCAGCTTGGCCGGATCGATCAACCCGATCTGCGCCAGCACCGACGCCTGATCCCAGTAAATGTGCTCGTGATACAGCTTGTCGCCGCGGAAGCACACGATCGCGACCAGCGGGATCTGCACCTTCTTGCCGGTCGGCGGGACACCCGGGAGCATCCAGTCGATCTCGCGGTCGTGGGTGAAGCTGAACAGCATCTCGTCCACCACGCGATCGGCGCCGATCGTGCGCGAGATCGGCACCAGAGAGGTATCGGCCGGGTTCGCATTCACGAAGTGATGCTGATAGAAGCGCGCGAGCTGGCTTTGCCCGACGCCCCCCGTCATGGTTGGGATGTGATTGACGTACGGCTCCGCCACCATGGTCTTCATGGTGGCGGCGACATCGCGGGTCGCGAATTCGTGATAGCAGTGCTGGTCCCACAACGCGCTGAGGTCGTACTTCGGTCCCATCACCTTGCGGAACAGCGCGATCGAGCGCGAGTGCGCGAGGTTTGCCGACGGCTTGTGATAGTGATCGCCCATGGTGCGGGCAAAGGCGTGGTCGACGCCGGGATAGATATAGATCTCGACCTCCGGCCGGCTGGCGAAGGCGGCCTTGATCTGTTCGGCGGTCGCGAGCGGACAGTATTTATCCTCGGCCGCGAAGTGCAGGACCATCGGGCAGCGGATCTTGTCCTTTTCGTTGAGGTTGCCCTCGATCCCGACCCCGTAATAGCCGACCGCGCAATCGACGCCCGAGCGGGCGGCCGCCAGATAGGCGAGCTTGCCACCGAGGCAGTGGCCGAGGGCGCCGACCTTGCCGGTGCATTCCGGCCGGCCGCGCAAAGCGCTGACCGTCGCGGTGATGTCCTTCAGGCCCGCATCGACGTCGAATTTCTGGAAGAACTCGAAGGCCTTCTGCCATTCTTCCGGCGAATAGCCCATGTCGACGTTCGGCTGCATGCGCCAGAACAAATCCGGCGCCAGCACGACGTAGCCTTCTTCCGCGTAAAGGTCGGCGGTTTCCCGCACGTAGGCGTTGATGCCGAAGATTTCCTGGCAGAGGACGATCCCGGGACCCTTGCCGCTCTTCGGGACCGCCATATACGCCTTGAACCGGCCGCCATCGGCCGCTGTAATCTCAACAAAACTTCCCATGACACCGCTCCCCAGACATGCCGTTGAGGCTTTTCTGAGGGGCCAACCTAGACATAAGGATTACAACAAGTAAACCGAATTGGCACCGCCGAAACCCGCGAATTGGGTTACCGCCGGTTACCACAGGAAGTCGGCTTGCAGTGCGATACGCCACCCGTCGTCCGGGCGGTATTAAGCCTTCATCCGCGCGTTCTTCGGGTCGTAGAACGGTTTCAGACTGGCCCTGGCGCCGACGGTCTTGTCCGCCACCACGATCTCGAACTTAGCATGGTCGATCAGTGCCTGGTCGACGCCCGCCTCGTGCTTCACGTAGCCCATGCCGATGGCGCAGTTCATGGTGAAGCTGTAGCCGGCGGAGGTGATGTAGCCGACGTTCTTGCCGTCCATGTAGATCGGCTCGTTGTGATAGAGCAATGGCGTGCCGTCAGCCAACGCAAACTGAACGAGCCGCCTGCCGAGCTTCTTGCCCTTCTCCGCCGCCACCGCATCGCGGCCGATGAAGGGCGTCGCCTTGTCCATCGCGCACAGGAACGCGAGGCCGGATTCATGGGGCGTGTCGTCCGGGCTGATGTCGTGACCCCAATGGCGATACGCCTTTTCCAGGCGCAGGAAGTTCATCGCGTGCATGCCGGCCGGCTTCAGGGCGAATTCCTTGCCGGCCTCCAGCAGCAGGTCGAGCGCGCCGGCGGCATAGTCGCTGGGGATGTAAAGCTCCCACCCCAGTTCGCCGACATAGGAGATGCGGATGGCGAGCGCCTTGGTCCAGCCGAAATCGATCCACTGCGCGCTGCCGAACGGGAACGCCTCGTTGGAAAGATCGGCGGTGGTCAGCTTGGCGAGCAGTTTCCGGCTGTTCGGTCCCATCAGGCCGATGACGGAATAGACGTTGCTGACATCCTCCATCTGCACGTCCGCGCTGCGCGCGAAGTGCGTCTTCATATAGTGCCACTCGCGCGTCGCCGTCGCGGCGGCGGTCACCACCAGGAATCGATCGTCCGCCAGCTTGGTGACAGTGAGATCGGCTTCGATCTTGCCCTTCTTGTTCAGCCACTGCGTGTACGTGGCGCGGCCCTGCCGCGAAACATCCGCGCAGGACAGGCGCTGCAGCTCGCGCTCCGCATCCTTGCCGGTCACCAGGTATTTGGCGAAGGAACTCTGGTCGAAGAACCCGACATTCTCGCGCACGTTGCGGCATTCCGCGCCGCAATACTCGAACCAGTTCTGCCGGCCGTAAGAGTATTCGTAGACCGGCTTCACGCCCTTGGGCGCGTACCAGTTCGGGCGCTCGAAGCCCGCGACCTCGCCAAAGCAGGCGCCGAGGGCCTTCTCCTGCTCGTAGAACGCCGACTTGCGGATGCCGCGCGAAGTTTCGAACTGGCGGAACGGCCAGTGCATGGCATAGAGCAGCCCCAGCGCCTCGGAGACGCGCGGCACCAGGAACGACCTGGCGCTGTGGTGCGGCGAAAAGCGGCGGATGTCGACGTCCCACAGGTCGAACGGTGGCTCGCCCTCCGCGATCCAGTGGGCCAGCGCCCAGCCGACACCGCCACCCGATTGGATGCCGATGGAGTTGAAGCCGGCGGCGACGAAGAAATTCTTCAAGGCCGGCGCCTCGCCCAACACATAGCGCTGGTCGGCGGTGAAGCTCTCCGGTCCGTTGAAGAACTTGCGGATGCCGACCTTCTCCAGCGATGGAATGCGATGCATCGCGCCTTCGAGGATCGGCGCGAAGTGGTCGAAATCCTCCGGCAGCTCGTCGAAGCAGAAATCCTCCGGAATGCCGTCGACCGCCCAAGGTTTGGCTTTTGGTTCAAAGGCGCCCAGCAGCAGCTTGCCGGCATCCTCCTTGTAATAGGCGCAAGCGTCCATGTCGCGCATCACCGGCAAGTTGGAGGTCATGCCCTCCATCGGTTCGGTGACAACGTAGAAATGCTCGCAGGCCTGCAACGGAATGTCGACGCCAACTTCGGCGCCGATCGCCTTCGCCCACATGCCGCCGCAATTGACGACGTATTCGCAGTGGATGGTGCCCTGGTCGGTCTCCACCCCGACGGCGCGGCCGTCCTTGGTGAGGACTTTCGTCACCTTGGTGTCTTCGAATATCTTAGCCCCGCCGCTGCGCGCGCCGCGCGCCAGCGCCATGGTCACGTCGGCGGGATTGCACTTGCCGTCCTTGGGATAGTAGATGCCGCCGATCACGTCATCGACGTTCATCAGCGGCCACTTCTTCTTCACTTCCTGCGGCGTGATCGCTTCCGCAATCACATCGAAGCCGCGCAGCATCGCGGCGCCACGCTGGAATTCCTCCCAGCGCTCCTTGTTGGTGGCGATGGAGAGCGACCCCGGTTGCACGAAGCCGGTCGCCTGGCCGGTTTCCTTCTCGAGGTTGGTGTAGAGATCGACGGTGTATTTCGCGAGCCGCGTCAGGTTCGCGGTATAGAGCGAGGCGCGCACCAGTCCCGCCGCATGCCAGGTCGTCCCGCTGGTCAGCTTCTTGCGCTCCAGCAGCACCACGTCCTTCCAGCCGAGCTTGGCCAGATGATAGGCGACGGAACATCCCGCGATCCCGCCCCCGATGATGACGACCCGCGCCTGTGTTGGAAGTGGCATGCCTGCTCCGAAGTCCCCTCGTGTGTAGCGCGACCATGCTTTGGCCGCGCCGTGTCATCAAGTGCCTTTGCTCTATGGAGCCATAGGGCGGACCTACGCCCGCAGCCGCGCATTGTCCGGATCGAAGATCGGCTCCTGGCTCACCACCGCCTTGCGGCGGTCGCCGAAGACTTCGATCTCCAGAATCTCCCCGACCTTCGCAAGGTCGGTCCGCACATAAGCGAGCGCGATGCTCTTGCCGATGGTGTGGCCGTAGCCGCCGGAGGTCACCAGCCCCACCAGTTCCTCACCGCGATAGACCGGCGCGCAAGCGGGCGCATCGCAATCCCTCGCCTCATCCAGGATCAGCGGCACGAAGCGTTCCTTCGGGCCCCTGTTGCGCTCCTCGACCAAGGCATCGAGGCCCTTGAACCCCGGCTTCTGGAAATCGATGAAGCGGTCGAGGCTCGCCATCAGCGGCGTGTATTCGTGGGTCATGTCGCCCTTCCAGCCGCGATAGACTTTCTCCAGGCGCAGGCTGTCCATCGCATACATGCCGAAATCGCGCATGTCGAATTCCCGGCCCGCTTCCCACAGCGCGTCGTAGATCGGCACCATCTGTTCCATGGGCACGTGCAGTTCCCAGCCCAGTTCGCCGACATAGTTGACGCGCATCGCCAGCATGCGGGCATAGCCGATCTCGATCTGCTTCGCCGACAGCCACGGGAACGCCTTGTTGGAAAGATCGGCCTCGGTGACCTTCGCCAGGATCTCGCGCGACTTTGGGCCAGCGACGATGATGGAGCCATAGCGCGCCGAGAGATTGTCGATGCGGATCGCGCTGTCCTTCGGCAGGTGCTTCTCGATCCAGTCGAGATCGTGCCATTCGGCCGCCGCCGACGACATCAGATAGAATTTGTCGTCGCCCAGGCGCGTGATGGTGAACTCGCTGACGATGCCGCCCTTGTCGTTCAGCATGTACGACAGCGACATGCGGTTGAGCTTCGGCAACTTGCCGCAGATCATGCCGTTCAGCCAATCGTTGGCGCCCTTGCCTTCCACCACCAGCTTGGTGAAGCCGCCGAGGTCGAGGATGCCGGCGCGCTCGCGCACCGCCTTGCACTCCTCCGCCACCGCATCGTGCCAGTTGGTGCGGCGGAAGCTGGGCTTGCGCGCCGCGTCGTCGCCCGCGCGCGGGAACCAGGCCGCGCGCTCCCACCCGCCACGGGCGCAGAACGACGCGCCCTTGGCCTTCAGCTTGTCATAGAGTGCCGTGGTCTTCGCCGGACGCCCTGCGGGCCATTCGTTGGCCGGGAACGCGATGGCGTATTCGTTCTGATAGAGCTCGATCGCCTTTTCCACCACGTAGCTCTTGGTGGCGTAGTCGGTGTAGCGGCGCGGATCGAGGGTCCAGAAATCCCATTCCGGCTCGCCATGCGCGATCCATTCCGCCGCGGTCTTGCCGGCGCCGCCGGATTGCGAGATGCCGAAGGAGAAGCAGCAGGCCTGGTAGAACTTCGGCAGGCCATGCGCCGGGCCGATATACGGGTTGCCGTCCGGCGAATACGGGATCGGTCCGTTGATGACGCGCTGCACGCCGACGGTGCCAAGCAGCGGCACGCGCTCGATCGCCTTCTCGATATAGGGCTCGAGCCGGTCGAGCGCGTCGGGCCAGAGCTGATACGCGAAGTCGTCGGGAATGCCTTCCAGCCAATGCGGCGTCGCCTGCCATTCATAGGGGCCAAGCAGCAATCCGTGCCGCTCCTGCCGCAGGTAGTACGACGTGTCCGGGTCGCGCAGCAGCGGCAGCTTCTCCTTGCGCGCTTCCAACTCCGGGATCATCTCGGTCACGAGGTACTGGTGCGACATCGAGACGATCGGCATGTACTGGCCGACCATCGCCATGATCTCGCCCGCGCGATAACCGGCGGCGTTGACCACGATCTCGCAGCGGATCTCGCCCTTGTCGGTCTTGATCAGCCATTCGTCGCCGGCGCGCTCCAGCGCGGTGACCCGGGTGAAGCGCTGGATGCGGCAGCCCAGGTCCTTCGCGCCCTTGGCATAGGCCTGCACCAGCTGGCTGGGATCGATGTCGCCGTCGAACGGGTCATAGAGTCCGCCGATGATGCCGTCCATTTCCATGAACGGATACTTGCTCTTGATCTCGTTGGCGCCGATCACTTCGAAGTCGATACCTTGCGCATGCGCCATCGCCGCGACGTGCCGGTACTCGTCCATCCGCGCCGGATTGTTGGCGAGCCGGATCGAGCCGGTGATGTGATAGTTGATCGGATAGCCGACCTCATCGCCAAGGCGCGCATACAGCTTGGACGAATGGCGCTGCAGCTTGATGATGTTCCAGGAGGTGGAGAAGTTGGGAACGTTCCCGGCGGCATGCCAGGTAGACCCGGAGCTGAGCTCGTTCATCTCCAGCAGCAGGCAATCGGTCCAGCCCATCTGCGCCAGATGATACAGCGTGCTGCACCCGACGGCCCCACCCCCGATAATGACCACGCGCGCGTGATCGGTCATGAAACTCTCCCCACTCTCTTTACTTCGTCATGGTCGTGCTTGGCACGACCATCCACGAGTTTGCTTGCTGCCACTCATTCCCGCCCATCGAAACTCGTGGATGGTCGGACCAAGTCCGACCATGACGACAGGAGGAGTGGCGATCTCTAAGCGCAACAGATGGTCATGCTCCACACCACCAGCGCGATCGCCGCGATGATGACGATGGCCGCGATCAACCCGACCCTGCCACGGCTCATCGCTTAGGCCTTCGGCCGCATCTGGTCGCGCGGCAGGCGCACCGGGAACTGGGCGCGGATCGCATCGTCCACCGCGTCCGGCACGTGGCGCGGATAGTTGCGGTCGAGGATCAGCTTCGCCTGCTTGATCGCCTTCTGCACGATGTTGGTCGACCCGCGCTCCACCCATTCCTTGGGCGAGGTGCGGTCGCCGACCACCGGATAGACATAGTCGCGCTGCATCAACCGCAAGGTCTGATCGGAGCCGAGATAGTGCCCCGGCCCTTCCAGACAGACCTTCTTGATGGTCTCCAGCGACACCGTCTCGTCGTTCACTTCGATGCCGCGGATGGTCCGCTGGGTCGCGCCGAGGATGTCGTTGTCGATGATGATGCTCTCCAGGCAATAGCCCAGCAGGCTGGCGTGCATGCCGGCCGATTCATAGATCAGGTTCGCGCCCGCATTGCCGACCAGCGCGTGGTTGTAGGCTTTCTCGTAACCCGCCTGGGCATCGGGGATCTTGGAATCCGTCATGCCGGAGGCCGTGCCGCCGGTGACGTCATAGAAGTGGAACATCTGAGCGCAGCCGGCGCTGAGCAGCGCCTGCTCGGGCGATCCCCCCGACATCGCGCCGGTGCGCAGGTCGGAGACGAACGGCCAGGTGCCGAAGATCGCGGTCGCGCCAGGCTTCAGCGCATTCACGTAGATGAGGCCGACCAGGCATTCGGCCACCGCCTGCACGATGGTGCCCGCCAGCGCGGCTGGCGAGGTGGCGCCGGCTTGCGCGGCCGACAGCAGCAGCACCGGCATGCCGCCTTCGACCGCCAGCTCGAGGCAGCGGCAGGCGTCCTGCGCGAACTTCAGCGGCGGCACCACGAAGCAATTGGACTGGCTGACGAACGGGCGCGCGCGCCACTTGTCCTCGCCGCCGGCGATCATGTGCAGCATCTCGAGCGATTTCTTGAGATGCATGGGGTCGACCCAACTCGCGCCGACATGCTTCGAAGTGCCCATCACGCTGGCATAGCAGGTGTTGAAGTCCATCTCATACGGATCGGGCAGGTCGCGGCACACCACCGCGCGTTGGAAGAAATGGATGTGCTCCATCTCATCGACGATGCGGGCGATGTCGTAGAGGTCCTTGGTGGTGCTTTCGCGGTATTCGCCGGTGATCGGATCGACGACGTGCACCGCGGCGCCCGCGGTGCCGAAGTAGACCTTCTTGCCCCAGGGCTCCATGTCGAACTTCGGGTCTTGACCATGCAGCGGGAACTTGCGCGCCGCCATCGCGATCGTGTCTTCGACCAGCGCGCGCGGGAATGTCAGGCGTCCGTTGGAGCCAAGCTTCGCGCCCGCCCGCGTCATCGCCTCGATGCCGCTCGGGATCGCGTCGGCGAAACCCACCTGCTCCAGCACGTCGAGCGCGGCCTGGTGGATGCGCTGGGTGTCGGCATCCGATAGTGGACGGAAGGCGCCGCCCGTCATGCCCGGCCAGACCGGGCGCTCGTTCATGGCCAGCGGCGCCGCACGCAGCGCCCGGCGCGCCTCTCGCCCACCGCGCCGCGGAGACGCTTCAGCTTGAACAGCAGTCATTGTAAGGCCCTCTCCCAATTCGCGCGAATGTGCGATTTTCCCTTGAAAACAAAGCGCCAACAAGCGAGAGTATTTCACAGTATCATGAATCAGATTCATCTATGAGGAACCGCGACCTACCCCCGCTCTCGGCCCTGCGCGCGTTTGAGGCTGCCGCCCGGCACCTCAGCTTCCGGCAGGCGGCGGAGGAATTGGGCCTCACCCAATCCGCCATTTCGCACCAAGTGGCCGGACTGGAACGGTATTTTGGCGCCGAACTGTTCCAGCGCGCCGGCCGCCGCATCGTTTTGACCGAGCCCGGACGCCTGCTCTTCCCCAGAATACGCGATGGCTTCGACCGGTTCGCCCGCGGCGTGGAACTGCTGCGGCGATCCCGCACCACCGACGACCTTCGGGTCCAGATGTATGTGACGGTGGCGGTGCGTTGGCTGATGCCGCGGCTGCATCGCTTTCAGGCCGCGCACCCGGCCGTGGTGGTGCGCGTCAACACCAGCGTCGCCGATTGGGAGTTCGACGCCGAGACCGCCGATATCGGCCTCATCTGCACGACGGCGCCGGACCGCCCGGGGCTCCACTACGATTTTCTGTTCGAGGCGCTGCTGTATGCGGTTTGCACACCCGCGGTGGCGCAAGGCGGTCTTGGCCTCCGCCAGCCGGTGGAGCTCGTCAATCACGCGCTGCTGCAGGTCTACACCACCGCCCTCGACTGGCAGCTCTGGCTCGACGCGGCGGGCGTGCCGAACCTCAAAGGCCGCGCCGCGCCACAGTTCGATTCCTATCTGCTGGCGATCGAAGCGGCGCTGGATGGCCAGGGCGTCGCCCTCGCGCCCCATTTCATGGTGGCGGAGGACTTGAAATCCGGGCGCCTGGTGCGCCCGTTCGCGCTCGACGTGCGCCAGCCGGCGCGTTGGTATCTGGTGTGCCCGAGCGCGCGGCTGCAAGATCGCCCGATCCAGGCGTTCCGCGCCTGGCTGAAGGACGAGATTGCACGCGATCCGATCTTTCTGACGCCAGAGTCATCGGCCGCGTGATTGGGGAGGGGTTCTTTGCTGTTCGCTCGGCTTCGCAGGCGCATCCGGATCACCCGCAAGAAGTACCGATACGCCAGGTGGGTGTACGATCACCTGACCGGCATCCACCGCCGCGAGTGCAACATCTGCGGTCACGTCGGCAAGTTTCGCGCCACCAAGCGGCCGCCGCGATTCGATGCCCGCTGCCCGCGCTGCTCCTCGATGGAGCGCCACCGCCACCAGGCGCTATGGATCAAATGGAACGAGGACGCGCTGCGTGGCAAGCGCATCCTCCACATCGCCCCGGACAACCCGCTGCGGCCGCTCTATCGCGCGCTCGCGAGCCAGTACCTGACCGGCGACCTCCACCCGTGGAATTCCGATCGCGAACTCAACCTCGAACAGCTCGACCTGCCCGATGAATCCTGGGATGTGATCGTTGCCAACCACGTGCTGGAGCATGTGGACGATCGCAAGGCGCTGGCGGAGATCCACCGCGTCCTGGCGCCGGGAGGCTTTGCCATCCTCTCTTTCCCGATCGCCCTCGCGTTCGAGAAGACGTACGAAGATGCGGCGGTGCCGGCCGAACAGCGCGGCCTGCATTTCGGCCAGCGCGACCACCTGCGCTACTACGGCGCCGACGCGGCGGACCGCATCGCCGCCGCCGGTTTCGAGGTGAGCGCCCACCGCGCCGCCGAACCCTATGTCCATCGCAACAGCATCCTGCGCGACGAATGCCACTTCATCGCGCGGAAGCGGTAATTGGCGATTCGCGAGCGCCAAGCAAAATCAACGACTTGGTAACCCGCCCCTTGCCAAAATGCCGGCGTTTCCATAGCTTCCCGCCCAGTCTTGGCCAAGGCCTTAGGCGGACGGTCGGCGGGGTGTAGCTCAGCCTGGTAGAGTACCTGCTTTGGGAGCAGGGTGTCGCTGGTTCGAATCCAGTCACCCCGACCATCCGGCGAATAGGGTCGATAGGCGTTTCTGGGGAGTTTCGTTCGATGCAGGTGCGGATCTATCAGCCGGCGCGCAATGCGATGCAGTCGGGCAAGGGCAACACCAGGCAGTGGGTGGTGCAGTTCGTTGCCCCGGTGAAGCGCGAAGCCGATCCGCTGATGGGCTGGACCTCCTCCGACAACACCGCGCAGCAGGTGGTGCTGAAGTTCGATACCAAGGAAGAGGCGATCGCCTACGCCCAGCGCGAAGGCTACGCCTATGTGGTCGAAGAGCCGAAGGCCAAGCGCCTGCACACCAGAGCCTACGCCGACAACTTCAAGTATGATCGCATCGGCCGCTGGACGCACTGAGCGGCCAACTCTGTGAACTTGGGCGCACAGACCCCGTAGCTCAGTTGGATAGAGCAGCTGCCTTCTAAGCAGCAGGTCACTGGTTCGAATCCAGTCGGGGTCGCCATTGCTATCTCCTGGTCCGTCCTTACTAATGGATTAAGTCCTGATTTTGGCAAAACCTGTCATTTGGGTTTGCGGCTGGATGTTGATTTTTCGTTCTCTCCATCGCCGCTGATAAGCTGACGAAGGCGATGTGGTTTACGAATGGCAGGATCGGAACGCGCCATGTGGCAACGTGATGGTTGGGATGCGCGGACGCGAATCGGCATTCTGATGCCGCACCTCGATCTGGGGCCGGAGGCAGAGTTTGCGGCCATGGCGCCCGAAGGCGTTTCGATCCATTCGACCCGCGTCAGGGTAAATGTGGTGATGCCTGGTGCCGCGACTGATCCTGGCATTGCGCTCGCGCCGGTGCGCGCCTTCGCCGAGCCTCCTGCAATCGACGATGCCGCCGAACTTCTCGCGGCGGCGCCATTGCATGCAATCGCCTACGGTTTCTTCAGCAGCAGTTATGTGTTGGGAGTAGAAGGCGACCGAGCTTTGCAGGCGCGATTGGAGAAACGGACACGTGGCATTCCTGTCGTCATTCCTGGCCTTGCGGCCGTCCGGGCGTTGCGGGCCTTGAAGGTGCGCCGGCTGGCTGTCGTAGATCCGCCGTGGTTCTCGCCTGACCTGAGCCGGCTGGGAGCTGACTACTTTAGCAGCCAGCAGATCGATGTTGTATACGACGCCCCGGCAACAGGATTGCCGTTTGGTCACTACGAGCAGAACCCCGAACGGCTTTATGATTGGATCCGGACGCAAGTGCCAGCAAGCGCCGAAGCCGTATTGACCGGGGGCAACGGTTTCCGAGCTGTGGGGATCATCAAGGCACTCGAGGCGCATCTGGGCCGTCCCGTTCTCACGGCCAATCAGGTCACATTCTGGAACGCTCTACGTGTCGCTGGTGCGCGAGCGGCGGTGACCAGCTACGGACGGCTATTCGCTGAGCCCCTGCCGGCAGATTAATGTCGAAGCGGATGTGGATCGCGAAGCGGCCGCGGTCACTTTGTATCGTTCTGCACACTTGAAACGCAGAAATGGCCGCATTGTGACCGAGCAGCGATCAGCGGGGACTACATGCTTCGCGGTTCTCCTGTCCCATTAAATGCCACCGAGGCGGATCATCTGGGCGCCCCGATTGTGCGTCGGCAGCGGAAAGTTGCACCGCAGGCCGCCTGGCGGAAAGCCGATCTTGTGAACGCCGCCCTTCTCGCGGCATTTCTCCTACCTTCCTGGCTGCTTCCAGAACGCCTTTGGGCGCCGATTTGCCGTGCAATTGTGCGTATTCCCGTGCTGCGCCGACGGAAGGACATCAAGCTCAACGCGGGCAGCATCACGGTGGCGCTTATCGGAACGAGCCAACGAACCGCTGAAGCGATCGCACTCGACCTGAAAGCCAACGGTTATGAATTGCTTATGCAGGACCTACGTGCGTGGCGGCCGGGAGGATGGCGCCCCAACGTTACCCTCGAAGGCGACGATAATGTGAAGTGTGCGCTTGCAGGAGGGAAAGGAGCAATCCTCTGGGTGGCCCCCTTCGTCTTCAACAGTGTCCCCACGAAGGCTGCCCTCCATCGCGGCGGTTATCGTGTTTCACACTTGAGCAGCCCGCGACATGGTTTCTCTCGGACGCGTTTTGCGACCGCTTTTCTCAACCTCATCCGGTCTATTCCGGAGGATCGGTATTTGTCCCAGCGCATTGTGTTCGATCAGAGCGCGCCCGCAACCGCGATGCGACGAATGATGCGCGCCTTAAAGGCCGGCGAGGTCGTTACGATCGTTGCAACTTCGGTGGAAGGGAGCGGTCTGATTCGGGGCCAGCTGTTCGGCGGTCGTCTTTTAGTGGCAAATGGCGGACCCCGGCTTGCGGCGCTTTCCGGTGCCCCTCTCCTTCCAGTATTTACCGTCCGCGACAAAGGGGGCGGATTCAGGAGCGTTGTCGATACAGCGATCGACATAGCGTCCGAGCGAACCTCGGATGAATCCTGCGCAGCGGCGGTGATGGAATACTTAAAGCGTAGCGAACATTGGATAAGAATGTTCCCCGAGCAATGGCCGCTCTGGCGTGAATGGCGAAGGGCTTAGCGCGAGGCAACCTGGCTTTGTCAGCATGTTGGCTCTAAATCACGTGCACCCGCTACGTCCTCACCACTCCCACTGACGCCATCCGCGACCTGTTGCGAAATGTTGACCTAGCTGCGCTCGCGATCTGTCCGATCGACCAGGCTGCCCTTGCTCCACACTTCGATGCTTTGAACGGATGTGCGCAACCGCAACGCTCCACGTGCGTGGCCAATGGCTTGCCGACAGACCCGAGAACCGCCAGATCATTTAGGGTTGTGCCCGATACCGTACAGAGCGTAATGTGAACTCCGCGACGGGCCCCCGATCGTCGTGCTCCCTTCCTTCCTCGGCCCGCTCACGAGTGCCAATTAAGGCGCCAGCAATTACCAAGGGAAAGGCCATCCGCAGCGGTTGCTGGGACAATTGCGCTGGTTGGAGCGCAAGCGAGGTGCCTTTCATGGCTCACTATGTCGGTGTGTTCGTGCCGTTGGCTACCGGCCAATGGCGAGCGCTGCTCCCTGACGTTCCAAGCTATCACATCGAAGAACGCAGCTTGGATCTGGCGATCGTTCGGGCAACGGGATTTCTGGATCAGGCCATCCGATTGGGTTCTCCGATCCCACAACCACGTCCCCTCGCCTTCATAAAATTGGATACCGACTGGGCTGCGGCAGAACGCATCGACTGGTCGGAGTCAGTCGTCACGATGATCCACGTGCCCGAATAGCCTCTCAGTATCGGCGGCCGACTTCCTCCCCCGAAGATGGCCGCCAGGCGGCGAAGCGTCATATGCCACCCCCAAGATGGCCGACTTCGCCGCCCTTTCTTCAATTTCGATCAGCGACAAGTTTGCGTGTGAATGTGTTTACTCCGCAGACGCCGTGGCACTGCTCACGCCTGCAGATTGGTTTCCGCTCAGCGGACGGACGTCTACGAAGACTGTGGAGCTGGCGAAATGGCCTTCATATTGGTTGGATGCGCGAGTGTCCTCGTTCTTACGATCCTCGCCTTGTTCGGTGTCGCGGGGGTTGGGACCAAGGCCAAATGAGCCGCGCTGGGTTTGAAGCCCTTCCTTCATTTGAATGACGGAGTCCGCGGAGACGCCTAGCGTCCACAGCGGTTATTAAGGCAGGGCCGTCCCAGGCGCCAATATTCGTCACATGGGACGATGAGTGCAGCGTCATGCCGCGTCCGATTTCCGAGCTGGAGCATACTCAACAGAATCTTGCCGCCACGCGAGGGCAGATCGCGCGTCTGCAGGAACTCATCAAAGCCCTGTCAGAGAGCGGAGCGGATATCAACGCTCTCGAAGAGTTTCTGCAGATGCTGCGCAACACAGAAAGCCTGCTCGAATCGCGCGTTGCAATTCTGACACCGCACCAATGATGCGGCGATGGACGGCGCATTTTTCGCAGTCCGTCGGGCAAGGGAACGTCTAGTCATTCGGGCTGAGGGGAATTGGCTGCTTGGTGGCGATCTGCGAATAGTCATCGACGCCCAGACAATGGGTCGCGCGCGTGCCGTCAACGGTCAGGGGCAGCACCGCCCATTCGAACCGATATGACGTGCGGCCATCCCATTCCACGGTCGACAGTCCGAACAGCGGCTGACGCGTGGCGTAGACGTGGTGATAGAGACGGCGATTGAGCTCGATGATGTCGTCCGGCCACCCGCTTTCATGGAGCCAAACGCCGGTGAAGTCGCTCTTCGCGAAGCGGACGACCTCCGTGCCGACCAGGCGGTAGCGCAGGCGAAACGGGTTTTCGTGAAACTCGGAAATGGTGAGATAGGGCAGCCATGGTTTCAACGCGAAGGGATCGACGTCCTTCTTCGCCATCAATTCCGCCGAGCCCTTGAAGCGGTCCCACACATCGAGCACGCCCCCGATGATGATCGAGGTCAACTGCTCCCGCTTGAGATAGCGGATGTCATCGCCGAGATCGGGCGGTCGCAGGTCCATGTGCCGAGCCTCGATGCTCGCTACTGCATTAGGCATAGTATCATCGTTCTGGACGAGAGGGGAACACGCGGGCCCGGCGGGCCCGCCGCGCACGGCAAGGGGCGGTTTCCTTGCCGACGCGTCGTCCGGCGACCATAATGGTGTCGGACATCGGAGCCGTCGCCATGCAGGACCCGGACTGGCTAGCCCGCTCGAGCGATGCCGTCAAAAGGATGTACGGCTACTGGCGATCGAAATGCGAAGGCGATCGCCTGCCGCTGCGCCGCGCCATCGATCCGGTGGAAATTCCGCGAATGCTTGCCCACCTGACGATCGTCGAGGTCGTGCCGGATGCGCGGCGGTACGTGTATCGGCTGGTCGGCACCAAGGAAGTCGAGATCCGCGGCAAGGATCCTACCGGCAAGTCGGTGGTGGAAGGCTTCTTCGGGCCATCGCTGGACGATGCCTTGAGTTGCTACGACACCGTGGTGAGAACCCGCAGGCCGCACTATGACGACGAACCCTACATCACGCCCGATGGCAGGTTCTCCGATGACGAGACCTTGTTCATGCCCCTCTCCGAGGATGGCGTCACGGTGTCGCGCATCCTCGTTTTCGGCACCTACTCACCGGGCCCCAGCCATTAGGCTGCGGGATGGTTCAGCATCCACCTACTCCGCCTTGAGGAACCAAGCGAGCGCTTGTGCATTTATTGACAAGCCCACTATGGCACCAGATTTCCCTCCGGTTTGCTGTAGGCACATTGGGGCGGCGGAGGCATCCATCGAAAGATGTGTGCCTCCGCCGCGGGCTGTCCCTTCTTCTCTTCGGTTGCGGACCCTCCGCGATGACCACGCTCTCGCGCTTTGTCACGATGGAACCGCACGGACTTCGCCGGGTTCTTGAATCGCCCTGACGTTCAGGAGACCGATGCCTCACCCCCAGGCGTTGGTGTTAGGGCGGCAGAGCGAGGGAGGGTGTTTTTCACGACCCCGCGCTCTGCCGCCCGATTATTTCCAGGAGCTTCACGATGCGTGGCGTCACCCCGTCCGTTCAACCGGCGATCCAGAAGAATACCGCTCCGGATCCGCGCTTGGCGCGTTTGGCTGAGAAGATCGAACAGGTCCGGCACGCACGAGCGCTGCGCTTTCCACCCGCCAGCAAGCGGCGTGACGCACTGCATTAATTCAACGGCCAACAGCCCGGTCGCGCGCGCCTACCGAACGGCCTGAACGACGTGCCATGCACCCTCGTCGTACTTGTCGCCTTTGACGTCTCCCGGAGCGTTGTCGCCGTCATAGGTATAGAGCGCCATATCCTTGAAAGCCCACTGCTTCGACCCGTCGATGCGATCCACGAGGGTCAAGTCGCCGCTCGCCTCGGCGCGGGCGGGCGCCAGCACCGCGGACCAATGCTCCGCACAGCGCCCATAGCAGCTGGGAGAGCCGGCGGCCTCCTTGCTGTAGGCATAAACCGTCATTCCGTCCGGCGTGGTCAGGACATCGCCAATCGCGGTCGCGCGAAAATATTGGGCCGCATCGCCGGCCGAATAGTCGGCGCTGACCCCCGGCGATTCATCGGCCCGGAATTCGTCTGTGAGGTTGCAGGCGGCGAGGCTCCCGGCAACCAGCAACAGCATCAGGGGGCGGCGGAGTGATTTCACTACCGTCCCGTCCTGCATTCCGCGCCAAGACCGGCGGCTCGCAACTGGGAAAGCGTTGCCATGGACATGGCCATGAACCGGTCCATCGGCATGTGGACCGGCTCCCATCGATGCGCCTCCACATCCCAGCGGAAAGGTGCATACGAGGCACGCGACGTCGGCCGCAGACTGAAAATCGCTCCGTCCTGCGCCAATGGATTGAAAAGATCGAAGGCCAGCATGGGTAAAGCTCCCGCGAGCAGCTGATTCCGCTCTGGGAAATGCAACGGCTTGCAGTGCGAACGGTTCCCGTCGCATCGGTATTGGGAGGCCCACCATGAATCGGAAGCAAATAGCGGAGAACGCGATCCAGCCCGACCCCGACAACAACCTCAGTCGTGGTGCACCTGGCGACCGTGCGGAGAGGCTCGGTCAACGTATCAAGAACCGGGAGCGCGCGGCGCACGACCTGGACCGGGAGGATGCCCAGATCCAGGACAGCGGCACCGCCAGCCAGGCGGCCGGTAAGAAGACGGTTCGCCAAAAGGGAACGGAACCATCGAAATCCCGTTAGCAGATGAGCAAAGGTCGCGTTGTGCGACCACTGGAGCATTTTCGTGGATATGTCCGCCGAGCAATTGTCTGCCGTTCTCAAAGAAGGTCGGGACCAACCCCAACCGTCCAGCCCGCCTCCCGCTCCCACCTTGGTTTTCGAGATCGTTCGCTACCGCGGCTATTGGCGCACGCGGCACCTCAACAAGCACTCCAAACCATGCACTGATCAAGCCGCTGCCATCCTTGCCGCCAAGGATCTCGCGAGGAAAAAGCGCGAACTGGGAAACCCGGTTCAGGTCTGCTTGATAAGGAGCGACGGGCAAATCGTCGACCAGCCTCTCGACGGCGAGTCGGATGGATAAACCGCAGCCCGGGTCCTTCGCGGACAAACTCCTCGAACTCGACCAAGCGAGAAATGCGCGTCCGCGAATCGCGCAGGCCCCCAGCGAGATGGTCCAGGAACGCGATGCTCGATTAGCCGGTCAAGCAGACAAAATTGCCGCCCTCCGCAAGGCTCGGGAGAGCCATTTAGCCGACGCAACATCCAAGGACGCCTCCATGCCGAAACGTGAATTGGTCGACACCGGTACCGACAAGCGCTACGTCCGCCGCAACAAGCTCGGAACCTCATTCGTGGAATCCGATGATGTCGGCCGGTCCCTCGCCACCGATCGGAGGCAGCGTGCCAAGACCAAGGTCAAAGCCGGTCAAGGCGACAAGGGCGACCGCGTGCGCCCCAAGGCCGCCAGCACGCGCGCCAAGAAGAAGGTCGCCGCTCGGAAGTCCGCCGCGCGCAGGAAGTAAGAGGCCGTGATGGAAACGTCGAGGCGCGGAAAGGCAGTCGATATCAATGAGGACGTCGATGGCGAACGCGTCGACCATCGATGGCTGAGCGAAGCTGCCGCGCAACTGGCCGGCGCTGAACGCGTCAGCCTTCCGGCTACGCGGTTCAAGGAACTGCTCACGCTCGCCCGTCGCGCTCTAGGTCCGCGGCGGGTTGGACCGGAAGAAGAGAAACGCGAAAGCACTTTCTAGGCAAAGTCGGCTCCCCGGCTCGTGAGGTGACAGGCTCAATTCCTGTGGTAGTCTCCACATCGGGACATCGACAACCACAGGTCTTGCCATGGCCAAAGCGCTGGCGTCCTTTATCGCGGTCTTATCGGTTCTGCTGATTCCCGCCCTCTCCACCGCCTCGGCGGAGAATCTGCCGGTCGCGGTCGACCGCTATGCCCAGGCCTGCACCAAGACCGGCGGGAGCGAGACGCACTACCTCGATGGCGGGAATAGCGGGGTCATCTATTGCACTTGGCTGCCGCGCGACCGCACCGAGTGCAAGGTCGGCAGCAACCAGGTAAACCAATGCATGATCCGCTGCAGCTCCAACGCTTGCGTTGCCGCCAACCCGAACAAGCACCTGCCAGTCTGGCCGCTCAGCGGCGGACCGAAGAAGATGGCGCCGGTCGACACCCTGGCCCCACAGCAGCTGGCGCCGGTGAACTAGGCGGTTAGCTTTCGTTGATATGGCCGGGATCGAATTGCGGGTCCTGACGGATCGGCCGCTCGGTATCTGAGGCGGGATTCGAAGCGCGATCCCTGCCCTCTTTCGGCGGCTGTTCCTTGCGGGTGCGCTCCGGGCTCTTGGCCGGTTCATTCCTGCGGTCTGGCTTATGATCTGGCACGACGGTTTCCTCACACTTGTGGAACTCGGTCGTCAACAACACACCCTATCGATCCATTCCCACTCACCCGTTCCGGATCGGCCTCAGTGAAGATTGTTGGCCGCGGCGGTGGTGGCGGGTTCAATCATCGAAAACGGCGGCCCAGTCGGCCGCTGGCGCCGTCCCGGCCGCCTCATTTAACTAGTTCGAAAACGGTATCTTAAGTATCTTCTCCCAGAATCAAGGGATTGTGGTCGGCGGCTGACTAGTGGAGCGATGGTCGTGGGCGCGGCGTCCCAACAGCGTGTCTTTCTGTCGATCCTGCCGGCCGAGCGGGGGGACCGCCGGGTCGCGCTCGGGGTCGCGCTGATTTCCTTCGCGATCCTGGCCGCGGCGGCGCCCTTCGCCAAGGTGCAGTTGCCAAAGCTCGACGCCTTCATCCCGCTCTATCAATCGGCCCTCACCCTCAACGAAATCATCACCGCGATCCTGCTGATCGGCCAGTTCACCATCCTGCGCTCGCGCGCCATGCTGGTGCTGGGCTGCGGCTATCTGTTCGCCGCGCTGATGGTGGTGGCGCATACGCTGAGCTTCCCGGGCCTGTTCGCGCAAGGCGGGCTGCTCGGCGCCGGACCGCAGACCACCGCCTGGCTCTATATGTTCTGGCACGCCGGCTTCCCCCTGACGGTGATCGCCTACGCCTCGATGCCCAAGCCCGCTGCCGGTAACGGCGCCGGGATCGACGTGCGCAAGGAGATACTGATCGGCATCGCCGCCGCCGCGCTCGCGGTCGTCGCGATCGTGGCGCTCACCACTGCCGGGCAGGCGATGCTGCCCGCGATCATGGACGGCAGCCATTACACGCCCGTCATGAAGGGCGTTGTCAGCGGTGTCTGGCTGTTCAGCCTGGCGGCGCTGTTCCTGCTGTGGCGGCGCAAGCCCCATTCGGTGCTGGACCTGTGGCTAATGGTGGTGATGGGCGCGTGGCTGTGCGACATCGCGCTCAGCGCTGTGCTGAACCAAGGCCGCTTCGACCTTGGCTTCTATACGGGCCGCATCTTCGGATTCGCCGCCACCGGTTTCGTGCTGCTGGTGTTGCTGCTGGAGACCCGCAAGCTCTATGCCGGGCTCGCCCGCTCGCTCGAGGCGGAGCGCACGATCCTGCAGGCCGCGAACGAGACCCTGGAACAGCGCGTTGCGGAGCGAACGCGCCAGCTCGAGGCCGAGATCGCCGAGCGCGAGAAGGTGCAGGAGACCCTGCGCGAGGGACAGAAGCTGGAGGCGATCGGCCGGATGGCCGGTGGCATCGCCCACGATTTCAACAACCTGCTGACGGTGATCCAGGGCAATGCGGAGGTGCTGCAGGACGGCACGCTGCAGGAAGAGCAACTGCATTCCGTGCAGGCGATCGACCGCGCGTCCGATCGCGGCGCGCGACTGGTTCGGCAGATCCTCTCGTTCTCCCGCCGGCAGGCGCTGAAGGTCGACGTGGTCGACCTGCATCAGCGCGCGGAGGAACTGTCCGAGATGCTCGGCCGTTCGGTGCGTGGCGACGTGCGGCTGCTGGTAAAGCTGGACGACGATGTCTGGCCGGTGGAATGCGACGTGGCGGAGCTTGAGATCGCGCTGATGAACGTCGCCGTCAACGCGCGCGATGCGACGCCGAAAGGCGGATTGGTGGCGCTCGAGGGTCGCAACTGCAGCCTGCTTGGCCATGAGGATCGCACCCAGGGCCTTGCCGGCGATTTCGTCGCGCTCAGCGTCACCGACACCGGTACCGGCATCGCGCCGGAGAACGTCGCCAAGGTGTTCGAGCCGTTCTTCACCACCAAGGATGTCGGCAAAGGCACCGGCCTTGGCCTCAGCCAGGTCTATGGCTTCGCGCAACAGGCCGGCGGCCGGGTGGTGATCGACAGCGCCCTTGGCAAAGGGACGTCGGTCACGCTCTATCTGCCGCGCGCCAAGGCCGCGGCCGCCGCCCCCGTGCCAACCCGCCTGGCAGGCGAGATCGCGACCGGCACCGTGCTGCTGGTGGAGGATGAGGAAGACGTCGCCACCACCGCGCGGCTGATGCTGAAGATGCTGGGCTATCGCACCGAGCACGCCCGCGACGGCGGCACGGCACTGGCCCTCCTGCTGAGCGGACAGAAGATCGATATCGTTTTTTCCGACATCATCATGCCTGGCGGGATGAGCGGCCTCGACCTTGCGCGCCGCGTGCGCCAGCACTTCCCCCATCTGCCGGTCCTGCTCTCCAGCGGCTACGCCCGCGCCGCCGGCGAAGTCTATCGCGAGGGCTTCCAGATCATCGCCAAGCCATACAGCGCGGATTCGCTGCGCGACGCCCTGCGCCGCGCGGTTGACGAAATCCAGCTCCTGAAAGTGAGCGCCCGCGACCGGGCGTGACGATCCCGCCGCTGACGACCTGACCTAGGCGAGATCGATGGCGTGGCGCTTGAGGTCCGTCAGGTCCACATGCTCCAGCGCGAGCCGGTGCGTCGCGCCCAGCACCACACCCGGGGCGGCGCCCGCCTCGAAGGCCTCGCGCCAGCGCTCGGCGCACAGGCACCAGCGGTCGCCGGGCTTCAGGCCCGGAAAGCCGAATTCCGGCCGTGGCGTCGAGAGATCATTGCCCCGGTCGCGCGAGAATTGCAGGAACGCCGCCGTCATGATCACGCACACCACATGGCGGCCGCGATCGTCCGGTCCGCTGTTGCAACACCCATCGCGGTAGAAGCCGGTCACCGGATTGTCGGAACATCCCTTCAACACCTCGCCGAACACGTTGACGGAGTCTTCCTGGTTGTCGTTGGCCGCCATCTCGCAACTCGCCCGTCGCTTCCCGGAGAGCCAGCGTGCGCCGGCGCCGCGTCGCTGTCCAGCCCATGGCCACCTCCCGACCGACCGGACCATGGACACTCACGGCGAAATCGGGCATCTAGGCCACCTGCGCACGGCAATTCCCGGCAATGGATTCCACACCGATCGATCCCGCGAACAGTCTCGATGCGCTCGCGCAACTGGCGCGAGGCACCCTGTCGGCATCGATCTGGACCACCGATCTTGCCGCCGCGCTCCGGGCGCTGTGTTCACCCTCGCCACCGCCGGATGAAGCATTGATCCTGTTGCCAGGGCCGCAGGCCGGACTTACGTGGCACATCGATCAGCTCGATGCGTTGCTTGGCGCGGCCGCGCCAAGCACGGCCACACCTGGCCCGCTGGACCTGGTGCGCATCCGCTATCACGCGCGCATGCTGGGCATGACGCTGGCACCCGGACGCGTGGATTTCCGTCCGCTGGTGACGATCCTCATTCCGGTCTTCAATCGCGCCGGGCCCGTCGTCGAGGCGGTGCAGAGCTGCCTGGAGCAGACTTGGCGACCGATTGAGATCGTGGTGGTGGACGATGGATCAACGGACCATCCCGAGGCCGGCCTCGCCCGCTTCGGCGACGCGGTACGCCTGATCCGCAAGCCGAATGCCGGAGTCGCCAGCGCGCGCAACCTTGGCATCGCGCAGGCGACCGGCGACTTCATTCATTTCCTCGACAGCGACGACATGCTGACGCCGCGCGCGATCGAAAGCAAGATTGCCGCCTTCGCCGCCGCCGCCGACACCGAGCTGTGCTATGGCCAAACCCGCAGTGTCGACATGCGCGTTTCGCCCCCGGCATGGAAGGACCAGCGCATGAATGCGATCGCTGATCCGAACCGCGCCATGTTCGTCGGGTTCGCGTTTCTGCTGCAGGCATCGATGCTGCCGCGCTGGCGCATGCTGATCGGCCCTAAATTCGATGAGAGCCTGCGCCGGTCTTCCGATTTCCGCTTTTGGCAGGAACTGGCGCTGGCCCAGGCGAAGGTGGTGGGCACGCGCGAACTGGGTCTTCACTTCCGCCGCTATCACGACAGCCTGCATCGCACGCCGGAGACCGAGGACGACAGCCACGCCCTCGGTCTGCTGCTCGGCCTGGTCGGCCTGGCGCGCCATCCGCACGCCTGGCGTTGTGGCGGTGACTACCTCAACATCATGACCGCGCCGCGGGTGCACCATTGGTTCGCGACCGCGCGTTCGCCGCGCGTGCAGGCCGCCATGACCGACGCGATCGCGGCGCTGGACGAAACCGCCAGGGGCAAGCCGTCGAGCCTGCCGATGTTCGCGGCCATGGCCGCGCACCGCACGCGTTTGAAAGCAAGCGGCCAGTGGCCGGAATCCGCGGTCGGTTCAGTGTATCAGCACCTGTCCGACGCCATCACGCGGGGGGGCGCCACCGCGACCCCACTCGACGATGCCGACATGCGGCGATGGCGGCAGACGTTGCGGAAGCAGGATCGCCATTTGCTGCAGTTCTTCAGCGGAATTGCGGGCGCGAAATCGCCCGCGCCGCTCGCCGATCTGCTGTTGCGCGGCAAGGAAACATGGCCGCGGCGGCGGACAGCCCGGCGTGCCGCCAGGCTGCAGCGCTGGATCGGAACACGCCTGGCGGCATGGGGCGCCGATCTCTGGACCCGCTGGTAGATGGCACTCGCTCCAGAGCTCGCGACACTGGAGAGATTGGCTTTCGGCACTGCGCCGACGTCCGCGGGGTGGAGCCCCGCGATCGCGGGCGCGCTGCGGCAATGCACGCCGACAAAAAGACCGACCGACGGCGTGATCCTGCCACCGGGACCGCCCGCTTCTCTCGACTGGCATATCGATCGGCTCGACGATCTCGCGCGTGCGGCGCCTTCGCCGGTGGTGGCCGCGCGCCTGCGCTATCATGCGCGAATGCTGGGCCACGCATTGGCGCCCGAGCACGCGGCGTTCCGGCCGCTGGTCACCATCCTGCTGCCGCTGTTCGACCGTGCGGGACCCGCGATCGAGGCGGTGCAAAGTTGCCTCGCGCAGACCTGGCGGCCGATCGAGATTCTGGTGATCGACGATGGCTCCACGGATCGCCCGGAACGCGAGCTGGCGCGCTTCGGCGATCTGATCCGGCTGGTGCGAAAGCCGAATGGTGGCGTCGCCAGCGCGCGCAATCTGGGACGCAGCCTCGCCGAGGGCGATTTCATTCAACTGCTCGACAGCGACGATCTGCTGTGCCCGCGCGCGATCGAAGACAAGATCGCCGCCTTCATTGCCGTGCCGGATGCCGATCTATGCTACGGCCAGACCCACTGGGTCGACATGCGCGTCGATCCGCCGGTCCATGGGCCGATCGAGATGCGTGCGCACGCCAATCCGCGCCGCACCATGATCGTCGATTTCGCGTTCGAGGTGCCATCGATCCTAATGCCGCGCTGGCGCATGCTGGCGATGCCGTCCTTCGAGGAAGACCTGACGCGGGCCTCCGACCTGCGGTTCTTCCAGCAACTGGCGATCGCCGACGCCAAGGTGATGGGCCTGCGTTCCGAGGTCGCGATCATGCGCCGGTTCCAGCACAGCCTGCAGACCACGCCCCACCCCACGGACGACAGCCATCTGGTTTGCTTGCTGCGCACCCTCACCGAGTTGGTGCGCTGTCCGGACACCTGGCCCTACATCCACGAATATATGGGACTGTTCCTGTCGCGGCGCTACCGGCACCAACTCACCGGCGATCCCTCGCCGCGCGTCGCCGCGCTGTTGGCGGAGCTTCGCGTGCTGTTTGCCGCCGGTGGCCTTGCCCATCACGGTGGCACGCTGTCGCTGCTGCCGATCCTGGCGGCGATGCGCAGCCACATCGGCAAGATGCAACGCGGCGCGCTCTGGCCCACGCAGCACGACAACGCTGGTTGCGTCTATGCGGTGTTGGAACGGATGCTGGGCGCGACGATCGCGACCGCCGCCGCACTCGGGCACGGCGATGTCGCGTTCTGGAGCAGGCCGCCCGATCGTTTGCACCGCGACGGACGGTTGGAACGCTTCTTCAGCAGCGTCGCGAAGTGCTGCCCGTCGCAACGCGGTCCACAGTTTGCGGATGCAATATTGCGGAACGCCCCCGCTTTGCCCAACCAGCGCAGCACCCGCCGTGGTGCTCGCCTCATTTGGCTGACCGGATCGCGCCTCGCCGCCAGGATCGCGCTGGCGAGCTAGCGACGTTCCGCCTTGCCGATCTCCGCTGCGAGGCGGCCGGTGAGCCACAGCCAGTACATGCGCAAATCGCTCGCCAGCGACCACAGCGGGTAGCGGAACGTCGCCGGCCGGTTGCGCTCGATCGCGAGGTGCGCGACCCACGCCGGCAGATAACCCGCCACCGCCGCGACCAGCAGCCACCAGCAATTCCCGGCGATCATCGCCACGGCAACGCACAGCAGCGCAAGGGTCAAGCCGCAAAAATGCCAGGCGCGCGTCGCGGGCCTGGCATGTTCGCGCAGATAAAACGGCCAGAACTCCGCATAGGTGCGGATCCGGCCCTCCGGCATTTTACTCGGCGGCTTTTTGGCGCGCCGGTCCGGGGTGGGTCACCGCACCGTAGCGCGCCGAGGACACCGTCTCGCCATAGCGCCAGATCGCACCGGACTGATACTGCGCATCGCGCGGCTTCCATGCCGCCTTGCGCTTCGCCAGTTCGTCGTCGGAGAGCTCGACCTTGATCGATCCATTATCGGCATCGATCTCGATGATGTCGCCGTTCTTGAGCAAGCCGATCGGACCGCCGACCGCCGCCTCGGGCGCGACGTGGCCGATGCAAAAGCCGCGGGTCGCGCCGGAGAACCGGCCATCGGTGATCAGCGCCACCTTCTGCCCCATGCCCTGGCCGTAGATCGCGGAGGTCAGCACCAGCATCTCGCGCATGCCGGGACCACCCTTCGGGCCTTCGTAGCGGATCACGAACACGTCGCCGGCTTTGTAGGCACGCTGCTTCACCGCCTCGAATGCATCCTCTTCGCGGTCGAAGCAAAGGGCCGTGCCGCGGAACTTGGTGTTGGCAAGACCGGCGACCTTCACCACCGCCCCATCGGGCGCGAGGTTGCCTTTCAGCACCAGCACGCCACCGGTCGGCGCCAGCGGCTTGCTGACCGGGCGCACCACGTCCTGATCGGTGCGGAACTTCACGTCCTTCAGGTTCTCCGCCATCGTCTTGCCGCTGACGGTCATGGCATCGCCGTGCAGGAAGCCGCCTTCCAGCAGCGCCTTCAGCACCTGCATCACGCCGCCCGCGCGATGCATGTCGGCGGCAACGTATTTGCCGCCGGGCTTCAGGTCGGCGATGTAGGGCGTGCGCTTCAGGATCGCCTCGATGGCAAAGGCATCGAAGTCGATGCCAGCTTCGTTGGCGATCGCTGGCAGATGCAAGAGGCCGTTGGTCGACCCACCGGTCGCCGCGACGACGGCCGCCGCATTCTCCAGCGCCTTGCGCGTGACAATGTCGCGGGGACGCAGATTGGTCTTGAGCAGGCGCATCACCGCGTCGCCCGACTGGAACGCGAAGGCCTCACGCTCAGCGACCACCGCGGGGGCGGAGGACGAGCCGGGCAACGCCAAACCGATCGCCTCGGAGACGCACGCCATGGTGTTCGCCGTGAACTGGCCGCCGCACGCGCCCGCCGACGGGCACGCGATCTTTTCCAGCGCGGTCAGTTCTTCCGTGCTCATCTCGCCGGCCTGGTGCTTGCCGACCGCCTCGTAGACATCCTGCACGGTCACGTCCTTGCCGTGGAAATTGCCGGGCAGGATTGAACCGCCATACATGAAGACCGACGGCACGTTGAGGCGCAGCATCGCCATCATCATCGCCGGCAGTGTCTTGTCGCAACCGGCGATCGCCACCAGCGCGTCATAGCAGTGGCCACGCACCGACAGCTCGACGGAATCGGCGATGGTCTCGCGGCTGACCAGGGACGCCTTCATGCCCGAGTGGCCCATCGCGATGCCGTCGGTCACGGTGATGGTGACGAATTCGCGCGGGGTGCCGCCGCCGGCGATGACGCCGCGCTTGGCGATCTCGGCATGGGCCTTCAAGGCGGTGTTGCAGGGGGCGGATTCATTCCAGCTCGACACCACGCCGACGAACGGCTTGGCGATGTCCTGCTCGGTCAGGCCCATGGCGTAGTAGAACGCCCGGTGCGGGGCCCGCTCCGGCCCTTCCTTGACGTGGCGGCTACTGAGTGAATCGTCTGGCTTCTGGCTCATCATCGGCTCCCCATTGGTCGGGGCACACCATATCGCCGCCGCCTCAGGGGTCAATACGCCCGGCCCATGCGGGAACGTCAGGGCGGCCTGCGATTTTCGCGCTTCGGCCCGATCTCTACAGATCGCGCAGCCGCAGCAGGGCGATCTTGTGCACCTCGTTGAGGGCAGTGCGGAATTCGGTCTCGGGGTCGTTGTGGATGCGCTGTTCGAAGGCGCGCAGGATCTCCGCCCGGCTCTTGCCCTTGACCGCCATGATGAAGGGGAAGGCGAACTTCGCCTTGTAGCCGTCGTTCAGCGCGGTGAAGCGCTTGAACTCGTCCGGCGTGCATGCGTCGAGCCCGGCACTCGCCTGTTCTGACGTGCTCTCAGCCGTCAGTTCCCCCCGCACGGCAAGGCGCCCGGCTAGGTCCGGGTGGGCGTTCAGCAGCGCCAGTTGCTTGTCCCGCGCCGCGCGGTCGACGATCTCGGACAGCGCAGCGTGCAATCCTTCGACGCTGTCGTGCGCCTTGGTCAGTCCCGCGTTCCACGCCGCCTCCGCGATCCAGGGCGAATGCTCGTAGACCCGACCGTGCAGCGCGACGAAGCCCGCCTTGTCCAACCCGATCGGCGATCGCTTGAATGCCTGCGTCATCGCCTACTCCGTCACCGGCTCGGCTTTGGCATCCGCCAGCCATTTGGCGATCTTCAGCCGTTCCTCGGGCAGCATGCCGGTCTTGTTGGCCAGCGGCATCGCTTGCGTCAGCACCACCATGCGCTCGATCTGCGGCGCCATGCGCTGGATCTGATCGGCGGTGTCGAACGCGATGCCTTTCGGCGGCGCCTTGTAGGCGATATCGGTCGGCTGTGCCGAATGGCAGGCCTGGCAGCGATGCGCGACGATCGCCTGCACATCCGCCAGCGTCACCGGGCCGATCGCGGCAAGGTCCGCGCCGGGCCGATAGCTGGCATAGCCGGCCGCCGTCATCCCGACCATGCCAGCATAGAACAGGATGGCGGTGAGCGACGCGCCCTTGCCGCCGGCGTTCTTGAGGTTGGCGTAAAGCCGCAACAGCCCGCTGAAGACGAGGATGCCGGCGATGATGACCCAGCTGCTCTCGCGCTCGAACATCATCGGATAGTGGTTGCTGATCATCATCAGCACGACCGGCAAGGTCAGGTAGTTGTTGTGCAGCGAGCGCTGCTTCGCCTGCTTGCCGAGAATGGGGTTGGGGGCCTCGCCCTTGATCAGCGAGGCGACCACTTTCTTCTGGTTCGGAATGATGATGAAAAAGACGTTGGCCGCCATGATGGTGCCAAGGAACGCGCCGACATGGACGAAGGCCGCGCGCCCGCTGAACACATGGGTGAAGCCATAGGCCGACGCGCAGGCCAGCACGAACACCAGGAACGCAAGGATGCCGGTCTTCTCTCCGATCGGGGAGCGGCACAGCAGGTCGTAGAGGATCCAACCCGCCGCCAATCCGCCGACGCTGATGCCGATCGCTTCCCACGGTGTCAGCTCCATCACCCGCGGATCGATCAACAGGTCGCTGGCGCCGAGATAGTAGACGACCGCCAGCAGCAGAAAGCCGGTGATCCAGGTGAAGTAGGCCTCGTATTTGAACCAGTGCAGGTCGGCCGGCATCTCGGCCGGCGCCACCAGGTATTTGGTCGCGTGATAGAAGCCGCCGCCGTGCACCATCCACGTCGCGCCGGCCAATCCTTCCTTCATTCCCTGTTCGCGCCGCAGGCTGGAATCCAGCCAGATGAAGTGGAACGAGGTGCCGATCCACATGATCCCGACCATCACATGCGCCCAGCGCACGGCAAGGCTCAGCCAGTCGGCAATGATCGGGTCCATGGTGCTCCCCACATTTGAATCCCCTCCCCCGACACGGGAGAGGGTTAGGGAGGGGGAAGCCGGCGCAGCTCAGTTTGGGGCTTCCCCCTCCCCAGCCCTCCCCCAACTTGGGGGAGGGGGAATTTCAGAGCGCCAATTCTAGCAAATCCGCCCTTCCCTTCCGACCTCACTCCCTGCCATTCTCCTGAAAATCATTTTCAAGAAACCGGATAGAATGCCCGATACCGAGGATCTGGCGATATTCGTGCGGGTGGTGGAACTGGGGAGCCTTTCCGCCGCCGGGCGCGACATGCGCCTGTCCGCCGCCGTGGTCAGCAACCGCATCGCCCGCCTCGAAAAGAACGTCGGCACGCGCCTGCTCAATCGAACCACCCGCCATGTCAGCCTGACCGAGGATGGGTCGCGCTATTACGAGCATTGCGTCGTCATCCTCAATGAGCTGGAGCAGGCGGAAAGCGCGATCGATGCCACCACGTCGGAGCCGCGCGGGCCGATCAAGGTGACGATGCCGGCGGTGTTCGGGCGGCTGCATGTGGCGCCGCACATCCCGCGGTTCCTGGAGCAGCATCCACAGATGCAGGTGCGGCTGCATCTCACCGACACGCTGGTCGACCTCATCCAGGAGCGCATCGACCTAGCCATCCGGATCGCCGAACTGACGGATTCCACCGCGATCGTGCGTAAGCTGGCGAACAACCGGCGGCTGATCGTCGCCTCCCCGCAATATCTGAAGCGGCGCGGCACGCCAAAAGTGCCGGAAGACCTGCTGGACCATAACTGCCTGCTGCTGCGCTTCCCGGGGTCGAAGCAGTATCGCTGGACCGTGCAAGGACCCGATGGGCCTGTCACACTGCGGGTTTCCGGCAACATGGACAGCAACAACGGCGAAGCCGTGCGCGACTGGTGCCTAGCCGGCCATGGCCTTGCACTGAAGTCGTTGTGGGAGATTGTCGACGATCTCAACGCCGGCCGGCTGGTGCCGGTGCTGACGGATTTTCCACCGCCCAGCCACGCGATCTACGCGCTCTATCCCCACAGCCAGCACGCGCCGCCACGTGTGCGGGTATTCATCGATTTCCTGGCGGAGATCTTCGGCCCAAAGCCGGCGTGGGAAAAGGCGCTGAAGACGAAGCTGGCCTAGGCGGCAGCCAATGCTTGCAACACGCTCTGCAATTCCTCCTTGCGGAATGGCTTGGAGAGCGTGTGCGCCAGATTGAGGCCGCGTGCCTTCGCGCTCGACGCCGCCATGTTGAGATAGATCGGGTCGGCACCGCTCATCATGATCAGCGGCCCGCGAAAATTATGCTGCTGCAGTGCGCCGAGAAGCTCCAAGCCGTCGCGCTCCGGCATGATGATGTCGAGGAGAATGACGGTTGGCTGCCACTGCGAGAAGATCGGCTCGAAATCGGCGCTGCGCTCCACCACGCGCGCGACATAGCCGATATCGACGGCCATCATTTTTGCGATCCTGGCAATGTCCGGCTCGTCGTCGACGATGAGCAACCGACCCAATTCCGTTGACATGTTTCCCCTCAGGTCGGCCCAAACCATGCAACCAAGGCTGGTATCGGTTAATTCGTTGTAAGAAAAGACAAAAATCCGGTCCGGCAGCGCGCATGCCCAATCTGATGGTAGCAGAGCGGCTCCGCCTCACGCGTAATTTTGCTTCCTTCATATGGAGGATTGGTCACGGCGCCTTCACAGTTGACCCCCGCCGTGCCTAAGATGATGTGACGGGGAATTTGGGCATGTCCAACAAGCAAGCAGCGCTAGCAGTTGCGAAGCTTTATGATGCGGCACAGTCTCCCGACGAATGGCCGGACGCGTTGCGTTCGGTTTCGGAGGTGACGGGCGCGATCGGCGCCGCATACCTGATCAACGACAAACGATCGGGCTTGCTGGACTGGATCAGTGTCGCTGGCCCTCTCACCGAAATGCAAACCGAGTACCGACGCCACTTCGCGACGAAGGATTTGTACGCGGGGATCCTGCAGACAACCGAGTGCGGCCGCTGGGTTCGCTTGACCAAGGCGATCGCCGATGGCGACCTGCGCGCCAACCCTTGGTACAACGAGTGCATGCTGCGGAGCGGCGTTGATGACGTGCTTGGAGCAAAGTTGTTCGAGAACAACGATGTCAGCGTGGTGTTCGGCCTGCACCACGATGCGAAATCCAACAGCACCATTTTCCCGCGCAGCGGACAGGTTCGCACCTTTGCCGAGCCGCTGGCCCGTGCCGCGCGACTGCATGTTGGATTCCGCACCCTCAATCGTAAGCTCACCGCCGCCAATCAGGCGCTCCACCATCTGCTGGCTGGCGTGATCCTCACCGAGGCGGACGGGCGGGTGATCGAGATCAACGCGCCCGCTGACCGCATCATGGAACTGAACGACGGGTTGTTGGTGCGCGGGGGCATCCTGACCGCCTCCCGCGGCTTTGAAGCCACCAAGCTTGCGATGGCGATCGCCGCCACGACCGGCCCGGCGAACGGGCGCGAGCGCGACATGCATATGCTGATCGGGCGCCGCGCCAGCCGTCATCCCTTGATCGTCTCGGTGTTCCCCCATCACGGCGACACCTGCGGCGGCGGCCGGCCGGCGGCGACAGTGCTGGTCGTCAATCCGGAATGGCAGACGCCCTCGGAGCGCGCGATCTCGGAGCTGTTCGGCCTCTCGCCGGCCGAAAGCCGCCTCGCCGCCGCACTGACGCGCGGCAAGAAGCTGAACGAGATCGCCTGGGAGACGAACCTCGAGATCACCACGCTGCGCACGCAATTGAGTTCGATCCTCAAAAAAGTCGGCGTCGAGCGTCAGGTCGACCTGGTGCAGACCCTCTCCAGCATCGGCTTCGCCACCTCCTACGCCGATCAGTGAACTAGCCTTCCAGCTTGCGGACGACCGCCAGCGCATCGGCCAGCCGTCGGGCCGCGCGGGTCGCGTGCCTGGCCTCGACATTGGTGAAGCCGAACAGCAGCCCCGGCGCATAGGGCTTTTCCACACCGCAGGCCGACAGCGGCGTCGGTGTCAGGCCGTGGCGCCGCAATGCCGCGCCGATGGCGATATCGTTTTCGCGGTTGGGCAATCGCGCCATCAGATGCATGCCGCCGGGTTGCAACTCGATATCCAGCGTCGGGCGCACATGCGCGCGCAGGGCTTCAGCGAGGGCGTTGCGCCGCTCGGCATAGAGCGTGCGCATGCGCCGGATGTGGCGCGCGAGGTGCCCCTGCTCCAGAAATTCCGCGATCGCGGCCTGCACCAGCATCGCGGGTGGCGGCTGCAAGCGCGCCGCGATCTCCATCACCGGCGCCACCAGGGCCGGGGGCACCACCAGGTAGCCGACCCGGAGCCCGGGCGAGAGCACCTTGCTGAAGGTGCCCACATAGAGCACGCGATCGCGCCGATCGAGGCTCTTCAGCGCCGGCAGCGGCCTGCCTTGATAGCGGAACTCGCTGTCGTAATCGTCTTCGACGATCCACCCCTCTGTGGATTCCGCCCATTTCAGCAGCGCCATCCGCCGCTGCAGCGATAGCGTGACGCCGAGCGGAAATTGATGCGTCGGGCTGACGAGTGCGATCCGCGCCGGCTTCGCCTTGGCCGCCGCCCACCCGACATCGAAGCCGTCGCGATCCACTGGAATCCCGATGGCGTTGAGCTGCGCCTGCCGGATCGCGGCGTGGCCGTTGGGATAGCCAGGATCCTCCACCCACGCCGCATCGCCCGGCTTGGCCAGGACACGGGTGATGAGTCCGAGCGCGCCTTGATAGCCGCTGGTGACGAAGATCTGCCCCGGCGCTGCGGAAACGCCGCGCGCCACCGCCAGATAGCGGGCGATCTGCGTGCGCAGTTCCAGAGCTCCAGCCGCCGGCTGATAGGCGTGGTCCGCCGGCCGCAATGCCCGCGCGCGCCGCGCGATCAGCCGCGCCCAGATCTTGTGCGGAAAGGCATCGAGCGCGGGCAGCCCCAACTGGAACAGGCCCGGCCCGTCTTCGGCGACCGTCGCAACCCGCGCTGTCTTGCCACCTGCATGCCGCGCCGGGCGCAGCAGCGTGCGATCCAGTGCCGGATCGACCAGCGTGCCGGCAGCGCCGCGCGCCAGGATATAGCCCTCGCCCGCCAACAGCTGATACGCCGCCTCCACTGTGCCGCGGGCAATCCCGAGCTGCGCGGCGAGGCTCCGCGCCGATGGCAGCCGGGCGCCGGGCATCAACCGGCCGTCGAGCACAGCGGCGGCGATCCGGTCGTGGATCTGGCGATACAGCGGAACAGCGCTGGATTGATCGAGAACGAGGTCGGCCGCGGCAATCATGGCCCAGTCGTTTTAACAATTCTTGGCCGTTTATAAAAGCCAAGATCGCCGGCATGTCTTGCCTCGAGAAACCAGGAGATCGAACCATGCCCAACGATCTTGCAACCTCGAACCCGCCCCCATCGACCGCGCAGCGCCTGGCGCTGTTCCTGCCCATGGCGGCGGTCGTCCTGCTGGCCATCGGTATCGGCCTGCAGGCGGCGCCCCACCATGAGGCGCCACCGTCTGCGGCGATGAATGCCGCGCCCGCCACCAGCACCCGTCCGACGGCGAACACCATTTCGTCCGACGCGCTGCCCCATGTGCAGGGCAAGAAGATCACGACCATGGTGGTCGAGTTTCCGCCATCCGGATTTTCGCCGCCGCATCATCATGGTGGATCGGTCACGGTCTACGTGCTCTCCGGCACTATCCGCTCGCAACTCGAAGGCCAGCCGGCGATGGTCTATAAGAAGGGCGAGAGCTTTTTCGAGCCGCCGGGAGCAGTCCATCTCCTCGCCGAGAATGTCAGCGCCACCAAGCCGGCGCGCATCCTTGCGGTTTTCGTCGCGGACGAGGACGCCAGCCTCACCACCTATCACTAGTCAGCAGGTCCAATCATGCAGCAACGCCTCAACCCCAAGAAAGCCGCGCCCAAGCCCTATGAATTGCACAGTGCGCTTCAGGATTACGTCAACACATGCGGCCTCGAACACGCCTTGCTGGAACTGGTGAAGCTGCGCGCCTCGCAGATCAACGGCTGCGCCTTCTGCATCGCCATGCACACGACCGAGGCTGTGGAGGCCGGCGAACGGCACGAGCGTCTGCACCTGCTCAACGCATGGGCCGAGACCGACCTCTACACGCCGCGCGAGCGCGCCGCCCTCGCCTGGACCGAGGCGATGACCAAGCTCTCCGAAACCCACGCCCCGGACGATGCGTATGAGGAAATGCGCAGGCACTTCTCGGAGAAGGAGGCGGTCGATCTCACCTGGAGCATCATCACCATCAATTCCTGGAACCGCCTGATGGCCGGCTTCCGCGTCCCGCCCGCCATCAAGGCGGCGGCACGATGATCGATTTTTATCTGAGCGATACGCCCAACGGGCAGAAGATGCGGCTGTTCGTCGAGGAATCCAGCATCCCCTGCCGGATCATTCCCGTCAGCTTGAGCAAAGGCGAGCAGTTCAAGCCCGACTTCCTCGCCATCTCGCCCAACAACAAGATCCCGGCGATGGTGGATCGCGACCCGGTCGATGGTGGCGAACCGATCGCGCTGTTCGAATCCGGCGCGATGCTACTCTATCTCGCCGACAAGATCGGCCGCTTCATCCCACAAGACCTGCGCGGCCGGCTCGAAGTCACCAAGTGGCTGTTCTGGCAAATGGCCGGCCTCGGTCCGATGGCCGGACAGATCGGCCATTTCAACATCTACGCACCGGAGAAGGTGCCCTACGCGATCGATCGGTACAGCCGCGAAGTCAGCCGGCTGTACGGCGTGCTCGATAGACAGCTCGAGGGTCGCGAGTATATCGGCGGCGCGTATTCGATCGCCGACATGGCCTGCTATCCCTGGATCGTCCCCCACAAGAGCCATGGGCAAGACCTCGCCAGCTTTCCGAACGTCCTGCGCTGGTTCGAGACGGTCCGCGCGCGCCCGGCGACTGCGCGCGCGTTCAAGGACGCGGAGGACAGCTACTCGCCGACCCAAGCGCCACTGTCGGACGAGGAACGAAGGATCCTGTTCGGCCAGGGCGCGCGTACATCCTGATTGTCACCTCGGGCTTGACCCGGGGCCCATGCTGACCCGCCGCGGCACTGATGGATCGTATGGGTCCCGGCTCTCGCTAACGCTCGACCGGGATGACAGCGGAGAGAATGCTAGACGCCGCGATCGAACGCCGCCAGCGCCTTCGCCTTCTCCGCCTCCGGCATAAACGACGCGGCGAAGCCGTTGCGGGCGATCTGGCGCAGCTCCGCCGCCGACAGGCTTAGCGCGCTGCCGACGCCGGCAAAGTTCTCGTTCATGTAGCCGCCGAAATAGGCGGGATCGTCGGAGTTCAACGTCACGAACAGGCCGGCGTCCAGCATGCGGCGCAGCGGGTGCTCCTCCATGCGCTTGACGCCACACAGACGCAGGTTGGACAGTGGGCACACGGTCAGCGCCATGCGATCCTTGGCGAGACGCTGCACCAGCGCTGGGTCTTCGAGCGAGCGATTGCCATGATCGACGCGATCAACGCCGAGCACATCGATCGCTTCCCACACGTAAGATGGCGGCCCTTCTTCGCCCGCATGCGCCACCAGCAGGAAACCCGCATCGCGGGCGCGGCGGAACACTCTCTTGAACTTGGAGGGCGGATGGCCGACCTCCGATGAATCAAGGCCGATGCCGGCGATCTTGTCCTTGTAGGGCAACGCTTGGTCCAGCGTGCGCAACGCGTCCGCTTCGTCCAGGTGGCGCAGGATGCACATGATCATCCGTGACTGGATCCCGAACTGCGCCGCCGCATCCGCTTGCGCGCGTGTGAGGCCGTTGATCACAGTCTCGAAGGCGACGCCGCGCGCCGTGTGACCCTGCGGATCGAAGAAGAATTCGACATAGCGCACGTTCTGCCCGGCGACCTTGCGGAAATACGCCATCGCGAGGTCGTAGAAATCGGCCTCGGTCAGCAGCACCGACATGCCCTGGTAGTAGAGGTCGAGGAAATCCTGCAGGTTGGTGAAGGCGTAGGCCGCGCGCAGCGCTTCCACATCCGGATACCGCAGGCGCACGTTGTTGCGCTTGGCCAGCGCAAACATCAGCTCCGGCTCCAGGCTGCCTTCGATGTGAATATGCAGTTCCGCCTTGGGGAGGCGGGCAATCGCGTCGGTCAATGTCATTCCACTACCCAAAAAACAAAATCCCCTCCCCCGATACGGGGGAGGGTTAGGGAGGGGGAAGCCGCATCTCAATTGGCGGAAGCCTTCGCTCGCTTCCCCCACCCCACCCTCCCCCATTTGGGGGAGGGGGAGTTGTCTTAGTTACATCGTACCGTCGATACCGTCCGCCAGCCAGTCCATGCCGGCGATCGCGCCATCGTCCAGCGCCGCGCCGGAAGCAACCTTTTCGCTGCCGTCCTGCGCCTTGATCGGACCCTTGAAGATCACGATCTTGCCGCTGGCGATGTCAGCTTCCGCTGCCTTGCCCGCCGCCGCCACGTTGTCCGGCATGTTGGCGTATGGCGCCATCACGAGCATGCCGGAGGCCAGGCCGCCCCACACATCCTCGCTCTTCCACGTGCCTGCGATCGCGTCCTTCGCCCGCTTGATGTAGTACGGGTTCCAGAAATCGACCGAAGCCGTGAGCTGCGCCTTCGGTGCCAGGGTGATCATGTCGCTGGCCTGGCCGAAGCCGACCACGCCACGTTGCTGGCAGACCTGCAGCGGCGCGCCGGAATCGGTGTGCTGCGCGATCACGTCGGCGCCCTGGTCGATCAGCGCCTTGGTCGCATCGCCTTCCTTGCCCGGATCGTACCAGGAATTGATGGTGACGATCTTCATCCGCGCCTGCGGATTGACTGAGCGCATGCCGAGGATGAAGGCGTTCATGCCCATCTTCACTTCCGGAATCGGAACCGATCCGATGTAGCCGACGATGCCGGACTTCGACATGTGGCCGGCGATCACGCCCTGCACGTAGCGGCCTTCATAGAACCGGATGTTGTAGGTGCTGACGTTGGCATCGCGCTTGTAGCCGGTGGCGTGCTCGAACATCACGTCCGGGAAACGCTTCGCCACCTTCAGCGTCGGATTCATGTAGCCGAACGAGGTGGTGAAGATCAGCTTGTTGCCCTTGCCCGCCAGATCGGCGATCACGCGCTCGGCATCCTGGCCTTCCGGCACGCTCTCGACGAACGTCGTCTTCACCGCGGCGCCAAGTTCCGCCTCGACCGCCTTGCGGCCGACGTCGTGGGCGTGGGTCCAGCCGAAATCCTCGACCGGGCCGACATAGACAAAGCCGATGCCGAGCGGGTCAGCCGCTTGTGCCCGGCCGATGATCATCGGCGCGCTGCCAGCCAGCAGGCTGGCGCCGAGCAATTTGTTGAATGTCCTACGTTTCATGGGTGTCGCCTCCTTGTTACCCCTGTTGCCTTCGTTTTCGCAAAGTTTGGCGTTTGGCGCCAAGAAATTCTCCGTGACCTCATCCGGTGGCGTGGAACGGCCGCCCCAGGCAGGCCGGCGCGTTCAACCGGATCTTGGCCCGGTCGTGAGAGATGATGACCAGAACGACGATGGTCGCGAGATAGGGCAGCGCGGACACCAATTGCGATGGCACCACCAGCGCGTAACCGCCGATTTTGATCGCGCCCGCCGCCTGGATCGCCAGCGAGCCGTACATGATGCCGCCGAACAGATACGCACCGATCAGCAGCCAGCCCGGCCGCCAGGTGGCGAACACCACCAGCGCCAACGCGATCCAGCCGCGCCCGGCGGTCATATTCTCCGCCCAGCTGGTCGAATAGGCGAGCGACATGTAGGCGCCCGCGAGGCCGCACATCGCGCCGCCGAACAGCGTCGAGAGATAGCGGATCAGAATCACCGGGTAGCCGATCGCATGCGCCGCGTCGTGGGAATCGCCGACCGCGCGCAGCACCAGCCCGCGATGGCTGCGGCGCAGGAACCACGCGACGGCGACCACCGCGATCAGCGACAGATAAACCAGCGCGTCCTGCCCGAACACGATCGGGCCGATGAACGGTATCGCGCTCAACCCCGGGATATCCAGCTTCGGCAGCGCTTCCACCGCGACGCCGACATAGGACGACCCGACGAGGGCGCTGAGCCCGGTGCCGAAGATGGTGAGCGCAAGGCCGGTCGCAACCTGGTTGGCGAGGAACGTCAGCGTCAGCACCGCGAAGATCAGCGCCATCGCCATGCCGGCCAGCACCGCGGCGGCGATGCCCAGCACCGCGCTGCCAGTGTGGACCGTGGTCGCAAAACCGACGATGGCGCCGACCAGCATCATGCCTTCGACGCCGAGGTTGAGGACGCCGGACTTTTCCGTCACCAGTTCTCCGGTCGCCGCCAGCAGCAGCGGGGTCGAAGCGGTCATGACGCTGACGATGAAGCTGACGAGGATGGCCTGTTCCATCACGCGGCTCCCGCCACGCGCCGATTTGGTCCGCGCAGGCGATAGAGGATGAGCACATCGCACGCCAGCAGGAAGAACAGCAGCACGCCCTGGAAAATGCCGGTGACAGCGTTGGGCATGCCAAGGTCGATCTGCGCCGCCTCGCCGCCCAGGTACGACAGCGCCAGGATGAGGCCGCCGAAGATGACGCCGATCGGATGCAGGCGGCCGAGGAATGCGACGATGATGGCAGTGAAGCCATAGCCGGGAGAAATTTTCGGCGTCAGTTGCCCGACCGGGCCCGCGACTTCAAACATGCCGGCGAGGCCCGCAAGACCGCCGCCCACCATCAGCGACAGCCACACCAGCCGGTTCTGGTTGAACCCGGCAAAGCGCGCCGCGCGCGGCGCCTGCCCCAGCACCCGAAGCTGGAACCCGATGACGGAGCGGGTCAGCACGATCCATCCGCCGATCGCGACCACCAGCGCAACCAGAACGCCCAGATGCAGCCGCGTGCCTTCGATCAGGATCGGCGCGGTCGCGGACGATGAGAACAACGCGGTCTGCGGAAAGCCGTAGCCATCCGGATCGCGCCACGGCCCGCTGACCAGGTAGATCAGCAGCAGTTGCGCGACATAGGTCAGCATCAGGCTGGTCAAGATCTCGTTGGCGTTCCAGTGGGTGCGCAGGTACGCCGGGATCGCCGCCCAGGCCATGCCGCCGACGATGCCAAGGATCATCATCGCCGGCATTAGCACCAGCGCGGGCGCGTCCGGATAGGCAAGGCCAAGGCCCGCGGCAAAGATCGCGCCCAGGGTGTACTGCCCCTCCGCGCCGATGTTCCACACGTTGGCACGGAAGCCGAGCGAGAGCCCGACGCCGATCAGGATCAGGGGCGCCGCTTTCACGAACAGCTCCGGCAATCCGGTCGAACTCACCAGCGGCGCGATCAGGAACACGTACAACGATTCCAGCGGATCCTTGCCCAACACCGAAAAGATGATGGCGGAGGTGACGATGGTGAGGGCAAGCGCCAATACCGGCGACGCATAGGTCCAGAGGCGCGAACGCTGGCCGCGAGGTTCAAGCCGGAGCATGACCGGCCTCCGCCTTCGCACCGTGGGTCCCGCCCATCAGCAAGCCGATCTGCTCCACCGACGCTTGCGCGATCGGGATCGCATCTGACAGCCGTCCTTCCGCGATCACCGCGATGCGGTCCGCGAGGGCGAATATTTCATCCAGGTCCTGCGAGATCACCACCACCGCCGCGCCGTTGTCCGCAAGGTCGATCAGCGCCTGGTGGATGGCCGAGGCCGCGCCCGCATCGACCCCCCAGGTCGGCTGCGAGACCACCAGCACGCCCGGGCTCTGCTTCACTTCGCGCCCGACGATGAACTTCTGCAGGTTGCCGCCGGAGAGGGAGCGTGCTTCGGCAGCGGGGCCGGTGGTACGCACGTCAAAGCTCTTGATCACATCGCCGGCAAAGTCGGCGGTCTTGCCGGAATTGATGATACCGTTGTTCGACAGCGCCTGGCGTACGTTCCCGCTGAGGAACGCATTTTCGCTCAGCGACATGTCGCGCACCGCGCCGTGGCCGTTGCGCTCCTCCGGCACGAAGCAGCTGCCAAGGGCGCGCCGCTCGCGCGGGCCGAAGCGTCCCGCCGCCTTGCCATCGATCACGATCGCGTCTGGCTGCCCCGCCAGCATCTCGCCGGACAGGGCCGACATCAATTCGCTCTGGCCGTTGCCGGCAATTCCGCCGATGCCGAGAATTTCGCCGCCCTTGACCGCGAAGCTGATGGACTTGAGGTCGGTGCCGAATTGCTGCTCGGATTTGACGCTGAGGTTGTGCACCACCAGACGCGGCGCACCCTCGCTCTCCGTCCGCGCATGGTGGCTGGCGGCTTTCAGTTCCGTGCCGATCATCATCTCGGCAAGGCGCTTTGCCGTTTCCTGGCGCGGGTCGCAATGCGCGACCACTTTGCCCAGGCGCATGATGGTGGCGCGCTCGCACAAAGCACGGATTTCTTCCAGCTTGTGGCTGATGTAGAGGATGGCGCACCCTTCATGCGCCAGACGCCGCAGCGTCTCGAACAGCCGCTCCACCTCTTGTGGCGTCAGGACCGACGTCGGCTCGTCCATGATCAGCAGCTTCGGCTTCTGGAGAAGGCAGCGCACGATCTCGATGCGCTGGCGCTCGCCGACCGACAGGTCATGCACCGCCTTGTCCGGATCGAGATGCAGACCGTACGCCTTGGAGATTTCGGCGATCCGGTCGCGCAGGCCTTTGCGGTCGGCGGCGTCGGTGAGGCCGAGGGCGATGTTCTCCGCCACCGTCAGCGCCTCGAACAGAGAGAAGTGCTGGAACACCATGCCGATGCCGAGACGCCGCGCGTGGTTCGGGTTCTGCACCACGATGGGCTGGCCCTGCCAGCGGATCTCGCCCTGGTCGGGCTTCAGTACGCCGTAGATGATCTTGACCAGCGTGGACTTGCCGGCGCCATTTTCGCCCAGCAGCGCATGGATTTCGCCCGGCAACACGGTGAGGTCAACGCGATCGTTCGCGAGGCAGCCTGGAAACTGCTTCACGATCCCGCTCAGCGCCAGCAATGGCGCTCCGCTCGCTGATCCTCCCTGCCCCGTCATGTCCCCCTCTGCTTATGCTGCAGTTGTACTGGGCCGCGCCCCTGGAGTCACCCGGCCCCGCGTTGCTTCCCTGTGGATTGTTTCGGCCGCGCCTCGTTCGATTGCGACTCGGCGACAGGCAAAGCCAGCATCTGGCCCGCGACCGAAACCGCGATCGCCATCGGCTGTTTGCCCGGAACCCCAGCAAGGCCGATCGGGCAGACCAGGCGATCCAGTGCCGCCGCGGCGTGGCCGCGCGCCTTCAACTGGCCGATGAACCGCGCCTTCTTGGTCTCGCTGCCGATCAGGCCCAGGAACGCGAAGTCGCGCCGCAGGATGCGGTCGCAGATCTCGAGATCGAGGGCATGGCTGTGGGTCATCACCAGATGGATCGCGTCGTCCCGGGCCGTGTCGCTCTCAGCCGCCAGTTGCGGCACGACGCGGTAGCGGATGCCCGCGGGGATCTCTTCCGGGAAGCCGTCGAACCGGCTGTCCAGCCAGGTCACCTCGAACGGCAGCTCGCTCAGCACCGTGGCGAGCGCACGACCGACGTGCCCGGCGCCATAGAGCCAGACCGGCCGCGCCTGCCGGCGCACGGTCTCGACCACCTGCCAAACTTCGCCGCACTCTTCGATGCGGATCGCGGCCTCTTCTGCCTCGACCCATTGTTTCGCCCCATCGCTGGCGGTGGTGAGCGCGGACCCGACATCGAGGCCGGCGCGCCGCTCCCACTCCGTCAGCCAGGCATTGTCGGCGCTCGACAGCGGCTCCAGCAGCATGCGCACCGCGCCACCGCAACATTGGCCAAGGTCGGGACCGAGGGAGTAGCGCATGAGCATGGGCTTGGCGGCACCGCTTGCCATCATGCGCCGCGCCGCGTCGATCGCGAGCATCTCAAGCTGGCCGCCACCGATGGAATCCGCAATCCCGCCCTGCAGCACCAGCATCTTGGCGCCGGCTTCGCGTGGCGTGGAACCCTTCGCCTCGACGAGGGTCACCAGCACCGCGGGTGCGGCGGCGGCGATGGCATCCAGCGCGGCGGGCAGCCACCTCATGCACCCTGCTCCATCCGCGCGCGCAACTCCTCGACCGAGAATAACACGCGCTCGGGCGTTGCCGGCGCGTCGAGGTTCGGCATCAGGCGATAATCGGCGAGGCTGGCAATGGCATCGGATATCGCGCGAAAGGCCGAGATCGCCAGCATCAGCGGTGGCTCGCCGACCGCCTTGGAACGGTGGATGGTGTCTTCGCGATTGGGCGCATCCGCTAGTAGCGCCATGCGGAAATCCGCCGGCCGATCGGAGCAGGTCGGGATCTTATAGGTGCTCGGCGCATGGGTGCGCAGCCGACCTTTCTCGTCGAACCACAATTCTTCGCTGGTCAGCCAGCCCATACCCTGGATGAAGCCGCCTTCGACCTGGCCGAGGTCGATCGCCGGGTTCAGCGACCGGCCAGCATCGTGCAGGATGTCGACACGGGTCAGCGTGTGTTCGCCGGTCAAGGTATCGATCAGCACCTCGCTGCAGGCTGCGCCGTAGGCGAAATAGAGAAACGGCCGACCGCTCGCGCTTTCGCGGTCATAGTGGATCTTCGGCGTGCGGTAGTAGCCGGTGGCGCTCAAGGAGATGCGGCCCAGGTTGGCCTGCTTCACCAGGTCAGGGAACGGCACCTCCTGGTTGCCGATGCGCACGCGGTTGGGCAGGAACTCGATGTCCTCCACTGCCACCTTGTATTTCTCGGCCGCGAACTCGGTGATGCGGCGCTTGATCTTCTTCACCGCGGCCTGCGCCGCCATGCCGTTCATGTCGGAGCCGGACGACGCGGCGGTGGCGGAGGTGTTCGGGACCTTGCCCGTGGTGGTCGCGGTGATCTTTACCTGATCCAGATCGATCTGGAATTCTTCCGCCACCACCTGCGCGACCTTGATATTGAGGCCCTGCCCCATCTCGGTACCGCCGTGGTTCAGGTGAACGCTGCCATCGCTATAGACATGCACCAGCGCGCCGGCCTTGTTGAGGTGCGCGGTGGTGAAGGAGATGCCGAACTTCACCGGCGTCAGCGCGATGCCTTTCTTCAGGTATGCGTTGTCGGCGTTGAACTGCGCGATCTCCTTGCGACGGTTCTTGTAGTCTGCGCTCTTCTCTTTCCAGCACATTGGGATCCTAAGCTTAGAATTCCACGTGGACAAGTTGTCGCG